>Ga0163153_10001393_pt1 | contig 38155 bp, 30 predicted proteins | sample OliLakLV19MP6IB1_FD_148629 | JGI IMG/M metagenome (GOLD analysis project Ga0163153, IMG submission 148629) | Freshwater microbial mat bacterial communities from Lake Vanda, McMurdo Dry Valleys, Antarctica - Oligotrophic Lake LV.19.MP6.IB-1 | ecosystem: Environmental > Aquatic > Freshwater >... | reverse complement strand
GGCATAAGAATAATGCCAATTATCGAACCGAATCCGAACAAAAACCAAGCGGCCACACTAGTTCCTTTCAAAGTTAACTCTACAATAACTCCTTGTTATGTCCAGACCCCATTCCTGTCCCAATCCTTAGCATTAGGATTTCGGGCCAAGTTGATGGTTCCGGGCCGGGAACGTCCCGGCCCTCTCTGTCTCTGCTACACTTTCGTCGTCCATGCGGAGGATACGGCTCTGCTGGGAAGCAACCGGAGCGCCGACGTGGATCGCCATACGGCTGTCGGGTCGATCGATTCGTTCGGTCGACCCGTCTTTGTCTCCCTGCACAGCTGGCGGCGCACAATGCGATAAATCCCGGGGTTTGGGGCGGAGCCCCAACATCACTCCGCCGCCGGCGCAGCCGTCGTTCTTCTCTTTCCACTGCTGGTAGAACTCACCCGGCGTCGCATCGCCCAGGCTGCTGTGCGGGCGATCGGCGTTGTAGAACCGCTTGAACAACTTGATCAACGCCCGCGCGTGATCCCGGCCGTGGAAGGTTTCCATGTTCAGACACTCATCCCGCAGCGTGCCGTTGAATCGCTCGTCGATCCCGTTCTGCCACGGGCTGCCCGGGTCGATGTGCCGCGCCGACACGCCGTGGATCTTCATCACGTTCATCAGGAACTTCGCGATGAACTCCGGGCCGTTGTCGCTCCGAATGTGTGTCGGCGTCCCGTGCATGGCGAACAGTCTCAGCAGCGTGCGCGCCACGAACTTGGCGTTCATCCGGTGTTCGACCTCCACCTCGATGCACCGCCGGGTGAACTCATCCACAACCGTCAGAATCCTCAGTTTCCGGCCCGTTTCCGTGCGATCTTCCACAAAGTCATACGCCCAAACATGATTCGGATGTTCGGCCCGGCACGGCATTCCCGCCCCGATGCCCAATCGCTTACGACGACGCCTGGGCTTCAGCATCAGCCCGTGCCTGCGACACAACCGACGCACGCGTTTGAGATTCACGTTCGTCCCCGATCGGCGGAGCGTCCGCCGCAGTTGCCGCACGCCGAACCGGGGATGTGCCCTGGCCAGTTCCATCAGTCGTTGCACCAGCTCCTCGTCGTTCTTCCGGGGTGTATACGTCAACCGGCGCCGGCTGATGCCCAGGCATTCACACGCCCGCGATACCGGCACATCTCGTTTCTCGAAACACGGCACGAGCCGACGACGCTCGTTCACGTCGGGAGTTTTTTTTCGATGATCTCCTTCATCACGTCGATCTCGACGTCCCGCTCGGCCAGCAGACGCTTGAGCCGGCCATTCTCTTTCTCCAGTTCCCGCGCCCGCTTCACATCCGGCTCCGCCATCGCTCCGAACTTCCGCCGCCAGACATAAAACGAGTTCTCGCTGAACCCGTGCTCACGAGCGAGTTGCTCGACGGTCTTGGTTCTGAGTTGGGCTTCGCGCAGGAAACCGACGATCTGCTCATCCGAAAATCGCTTCTTCATCACAGGCCTTTCAGGCCCGCGATCCTACTCCTCAAACTTGGGACATTTTAGGGGACCAGGACACCGCGGGTGAACTTGGAAGCCACGGCCTGCGCGCGGCAATGAGGAGCCAGTAGGTAAGTATTTTGAATGGTTAAGCCGAGCGAAGGAATTGACAACATCGAGATCAACGCGCTATCAGTTCAACGGGGCTGGATAAAATATCAAGATGGTATGATTAGCTTTAAGTATTAAGTACGTTTCCGAGCCCATTGTTCCAATGCATAAACAATGCTACTTGCCGTAACACCAGGTACGTAAACGATTTTGTCGCGAGCGGCCGAATCGAGGCCATAAAATAATTGGTGCGCACTGCGTCTGTGTAGGAAAAGCAAAACATCATTGTTGCCGGCCGCTTTGACCTTTGCTGTTTTCTCTTCGGCTTGAATTTCAATGATATCGGCCGACGTTCGCAGTCGAAGCAATTCACTCGCACGCCGCGCGGCATCTGGTGCCCAACTGTGCACGATGGCAATCCTTCGAAGACCGGCGCTCTTGAGTGGGTCAGAGTCCTCCGCTGCAGAGTCTTGCGGGATATATCCATCGACTATCGCTTCCTCAATTTCCAAACGCTTTGCCAAGTAGCGAAGCAGCGACCGTTCAGTTGCTGACAAAACCGTCAGGTTCTTCCGCGCTACGTCAGCAGCTGCATACCAGAGCGTTGAAGCAGTCTCGCGATCATTCGTGACGTCGAGAAGTAAGTCGATTGCTTCAAACCCAAAACCAAGCATTGCGCGTACTGGCTTCGCCTCCCACCACTGCCGTAACTGTTCGACCGCCGAAGGTGCACTTGCAGGCTTTGCACGGATGACGGCATCTGCCAGCGATAGCAGAAGTTGCCCGTCGACGAGAAGTAGCGATCCGTGTCGCACGTGCCCCCACATGAACAACATTTGCTCATACAGTTCGCCGTAGCGGGATCGGGGAAATCCAACATCCTCTGAAAACTCCTGTATCATCACCGGGAGCCCTGAACGAAGTGACCGCTCCAGTTGGGATCCTACATTCAAATCCTGACCCGTGTACAACTCCTCCAAGGCAAAGGACATTTCTCCCACTTCGCCATCCGACAGTTCGGCGACATCTGTGTGGCGCTCTTCCACAAGTTGAACGGCGGCAGCCCATCTACATGCGCGAAGGTAGATGAGCCATTTCAGCCACGAAGTTCCGGAAGCATCTGCGGCCGCAATTGGAATGGAGTGTTCCGCAAAGGTAGTTTTCTGAGTGGGCTCCGCAGCACCTAAACGGTCCGCAAGCACTTGCACAAGCTGCGAATTGGGCTCGAATTCAAGGCTCTTTTTCAATACTGCGATCGGCTCATCGCTGTCTTTCAGCAACGCGACGCCGAGACGCTGAACCTCAGCCCAATCATTACGGACTCTGGCTTGATAGAACCGTTGTTCGAGTGATGGTTCGGGTGATGGGCTTGGCGGCGGAACGACGAGCGCATGAAGGAGAAACGTAACTGGATCGTTCGGGATCGCGTTGTGCACTACCGTCGCAAGCCGATTGTCAGCCAACAATAAGGCTCGGTATGCAATTAGTCGCGCGATGCCGTCACTATCAGAGACACTTGCGTTCGCAACCAGCCCACCAATCTCGGACTCAATCGCTGCGGAATACGCCGATGCGGCGGCCTGGAATTCGCCGACATCCTCGTGCGACTTAAAGTGCACACGATGGAATGCGTTTAGAATCGCAATTCGCACTCGACGTGGAAGGTGCAGCGGAAACACTCGTCGCGTCTGCTCGCCGGACACAATGAAATCCACTTCCCCGAATGTTTCGGCGAGCAGAATTCTCATGAATGCCGTATTGGAGGCAGTGTCCAGTTGATAACGATCAATCGTATCAATAGCGACTTTTGCGGCGTCGCGATTCCCGGCCGCAGACGCTGTATGGAATTGCTGACGCATCTCCATCAGAGATGGAATTCTCTCCGCCGCGTGCGTGGGACGAGCGAAATAACTCTCACGGAGCATCGCCAACTTTGACACCACAAACGCAACATCATCGCGTCGGGTCCGCCATCGAAAGTACCCTCCGGGCGACAACTCGGATAACGTCTGACCGACGGTGCTAGAGTCGACGGTGCCCGGCGAGACCATCGGTCGGCGTGGGTCGTCCCAGCCAAAGCTCGGAATAATCCAGGCGCGTAAATCTTCGATGACGGCAAGGAGCCCCTCGGCGTCGGGTGCTGTGGTGACCCAAGCAACCGCATCTCCGGATGGCAGAAAGTACGGCAATGAGCACGGGATATGGCCGAAAAGTGCCGTAATCTCATCGGCGAAAGGTGACGATGGATCGATTTCCACTTCATCGCTTCCCGAAAACGCTGGCCGATCGGCGGGCCATGATGCGGAAAGATGCCTCAGCAGAGTAACAGCCGCACTCGTGAGCTTCATCGTGAACCCCTATCGAGATTGTGCCACTGTCGATCGAATTCCAGCATCGTGGCAGTAATCTTTCGATGCCCGACTTCTTCGTCAGCCGCGTGAAATGTCACCTTCTCGCCGCGAACGTAAACCCCGCTGTACGTCAAGTTCATAGAACCCTCGATGTAGAATCGCGGCGTGAGGATTCCCTTCTCATGGAATTCGTCGGGGGCAAACCTGAGCTTAACCGCAGATTGCCTGAGCAAAGGATTCGATAAGAATACTTCTGAAGTCGAGTTGCGGACCGTTATTACTCTGACAGACATCCGTCGTGATAACTCGGCAAGATAGTCGGCGAACCAGATATCGCTTTGATCTGCTTGGTGCGGAAACACTGCGTTCATTTGCCTGTGGCGATTATCAAACAACACGAAATTGGATAGCCATGGCGAGCAAAAATAGGCGGGCTCTGGCACAGGCGGAGCCATGATAAGCGACAACAGCGACGAAGAAAGAAGGTCCAGTAGCGCCACGCCGCTTCCGTGAGACCAGACATCGCGGCTACTCATGAAATCACCCCGCGTAACCGGAAGTTCGTTGCCCATCGACCGCCAATGTTGTCGATCCGCGAGACGGAAATCGCTTGGAGAAGGTATCCAGCCTCCAATTCTCGGGCCAGTAATGTGGGGATCAACAAGGCGACCTTGTCTTTTGACGAGGAGATGACTCGCGCCGAACCTGATCGACATACCTCGTCAACAAGAATGCCCATCCAATTAGCCTCGGTGTCGGCGTCAATCTCGCTTCGTCCGAGAGCAAGCCAAAATGCGGTTAGAGCACGAGACGGCTTTCCGAATGCGTTGTAGCGATTGGGCTGGTCGAGACAATCGCGGCACGAATCTTCACATCCGTCAAACAACATGCGTTGCACCAGGACGTACAGTTGCGAGGCGCTTGGGATTTCCCCACCAATTTTGCCAAACACTCCACCGATTACGTCGCACCACAACCTATCGCGGATGCTTAAATATGCGAAGACCCGTGCGTCGATCGCGAGACCAACTTGATCGCAGCAACGACGCCACTGGCGGTTAAGCAAATGCAAAAGGCGATCTGTCTCGGGCAAGCTCCCGGGTGCCAAGAATTCATTCACGGTCGCCACGACGTGTGAGCGGTCATTGCTCAAGCCTATGTCTTCGAGAGCCCCGCAAAGAGTATCCCGTGCCGAAGCGAAGTCGGCGTACGTGCGCGCACTTCGCACCGCGTCAAAAGCTAGTGCCAGTGAGTCATCGGCGCTCCCCCGGTGTCGAGCCTGATGGATCGCTTCTGCTACTGCGAATGAATACTGCCTCGATTCAGCGCGGGGACAAAACCCAAGGGCATCTTCAAGCGAATCGTTGAATGCCTCGGGATCTGCCCGTAATTGATAAACTACCGACTCGATTTGCCCTAAGCCTCCGCTGGCCAATTCGGTGAGAAAGAGCGAGGCGTCTCCCGTTTCATCCCAAACGACGTCCAGTGCGAAATCGTCCTCGGTTACATCAGATAGTCGAGAGACGCACGCAATACGAAATGCTTGAGCAATGGTGGCAACATGTCGACGGCGAAGCCAGTCCATGAACTCGGAATCCAAGGGCTCCCAGAGAATTCGCTCAAGTCTGGCAATCTCCTGCACAAACAATGGATCGCTCCACAAGTCCAGCAGGTCCGTTTTGCGTCGACCGTCAACATCGCCGCCATTTTGATCAGTGCCTTGGATCCCAAACACACGATCAGCTACGTGTCGCGCTGCCACGGCGCGATCGTTCAGTAAGGCTTGCGCCTCTCGCAGAGGGACATGTTGTCGAATTGCAGTTGAAGTCAACATAGCCAGCGAGGTTCGCCAGACAAGTTCCGCCATGAACACGTTGACCCTGCCGCGAACAGCGGGATCGGTGCTCAATCGATGCAAGAAAAAATCTGCACGAAGTCGTGCCTCCATGTCGGGTTGCACCGGCGGCAATCCATCTAAGTGAGCGCGATTGATTCGAACACGAATTCCATCAACGGTTCGGATAAACCCAATAGCCTCTTGCGTTGCCCGCGGCTCTGTTTGGTCGCTCGAATTGACCGATTGAAGTCGCAGGGTTCCGCGGAATCCCTGGCCTCTGTCGTTTCGGAGTTCGTACTCTGCCTCGGTGGCGTATCGCAGAAGACGGACTAGTCTTGCGTCCCGGTGAAGGAAGGCCTCGCATCCATCGATGACATGCCGCCATCTCCCCGTGGAGAACACCGGAAGCGGTAGAGGTTGGCCAATTCCGGTTATTGCGCTTTGCCAAGTCCAAATGCCATTGCTGCTGTCTCGGATAGTTGGTGGCCGTGGCGTCAGTGGAATGGTCTGAGGCTGATAGACCTGGACGTCAGCGATCGATTCGATAAACACGCTGTCGGGAAAGACCTCATGAACGCTGCATACCAAGTCGCCGCCGGCAAGATGCAAAGATATTGGGTTCCAATATCCTGACTCATTCAATCTAAGCGAGAATCGCTTCGAAACGTGGCCTGGACATCCTTCTGAGAGTCCATGAGAAACGCTAAGAGTTTCCTCGCGCTTGTCATACGGTGGATTAACCCAATCGACCTGCACGTCGGCGATTTCGAGATCCGAAAAGGTTGCCGCCGGCAAAAACTCGGGTAGCGGGCGGAAGAACTTCGCGTCCTCTTGGGCCCCGCTCTGCTTGGGATCAGCGAACTTCCATCGAGCTTCCAGTCTTCTGAGCAACGCAGGCACCGCGTGACGGAGGAGCGGACGCGGACTTTCCCACAATATCGCATCAAGATCAGCTTCAGAGAGGGACGCTTCGCCAGAGATCATCGGCCGCGAAAATAAGCGAGAGAAATCGCGCCGGAATTGTGTCCACAGGGATCCGCGCGCAATGAAGTCTTGGAGAATAACAATCGCCCGGTCTTGTGCACCAGAATTGCTTGCTACCGGTCGCGAGAGGAAATCAAACGGACCGACGTATCCACCGATCCGTCTCCCAAGCCAGTCGACAAGGAAGTAGACTGCTTGAGTCCGCAATACATGCGGGTTCTGCACAGGCAAGCGCACGTTATCGATCTCTGGCAAAAACAGCCGGTGGGCGTGCTGGAATGCCCACCGATCCTGACCGTAATCAGAAAGTATTACTGCGGTGATTGGCCGAGTGCCGCGACGACGGCCTGCTCTTCCCTTTCGCTGAATGAAGGATGACATTGACACTGGCCGCTTGTAGTGCAAGACGGCTCCGACCTCTGGATCGTCGAAGCCAACTTCGAGTTTGCTGGTCGCAATGATCAAGTCTGCGGCCATGCCACCCGTCGCGTCCATAGCAGTGCATCGCCCAATGACTAAGGGTTGCTGTAGGCGATGACCAATTTCAAGCGGAAGTTCCCAAGTCTGTCCTTCGTGCCGAAGGCGGGTGAACTGTGCTGGAGTAACGGCGCCTTGAGCCGGAGGAATTCGAAGTCGAGCCAGACGTTGTGCTTCCGCATTGCTCATGTCCGCGTACCACCTGTTAACGCTGTCAACGTTGTCGGTGAATCCGAACACTTTGCGGCTGTAGAACTCCTCCGGTTTCACTGCCCGTCCAATTGGCGTCGGAGCCGCAGCCCTCGGCGTCAGCAACCGAGTCAACAACATTCCGGCTTGAATCGCGGTTGAAAGCAACGCCGTTCCCGACGAAGGGTCGCCTTTCAACACCAGATTGTACTCCATGCCCTCCTCGGTCATATCTGCCTCGGCCGGCTTGAACTCCGTGACCAGATTGGGAGACAATCCGACTGTTGCTGCGAGGTGAGTGGTGGCCTGTTTGAGCGTCGCCGAAAGGCCGACTGCGTGGAACTTCCGAGTTTTGGCCCAATACCGCCAACGTCGCAAAATCCACGCGACCTGAGCGCCGGGCAGGCCCTCATACGTATGCACTTCGTCAAGAAGGAGAAGCCTCGGCTTCCAGGAATCTGCGATTCCGAAAGTTCGAGCCCATTGCGGGCTGCCAAGTTCTCGATTGAGCATCTCTGCCGTGAGGAATAGGAAATCCGGCAGCTCGTTGCGGATCTGATCCCGAGTAAGCGACACTTCTCGATCCGGAATGATTGGCGTGTTACCACCGGCCACATGGAGACAAGTTCGGCCGGCGCTCCGATCTGCGTCGCGCCATATCAATTCTGCATTGCGGTCGATCGGCGATTTTAGATAGGGAACGACGTAGCCACCATCAACACGCCGCCAACCTGCGTTGTCTAGGCGACGGCGGCCATATTCACTTCCGAACCAGTCCGCTTTCGGCGTATCCCCGAGTAGTGCACCAATACGAATGGGACGCAGGCCGTTCGCGCGAAGTAAGTCCCGGAGCTTTGCTGCTTCGGACATGAGTTCGCGAAACTGATCGGCAAGCAACACCGTACGAGGGTAGATAGCCAGTGCCTTAGTGAACGACGGTGCGTGAAGTTCAGTAATACATCCCAGAAGGGCTGGGATATAGAATGCCTTGGTTTTACCTGCACCGGTTCCTGCGGAGACGATTGAACCACTTGCACCATCTTTGCCGTACTGGCCGAGGATGTGCCCAATGGCGTCGCGCTGAAAAGCACTGAACGCGATTGGGCCATCTCGGTCCTGCGACAGCGCGAGGAACGCAGCATGCTGGAGATTGGGTTGGGTGCAATTCTGCGAAATGGAGTTCCACACCTGGTCGACGGTCAGATCGCGTCGAGGATAACGTCTGCTTGCAAGGAGAATCTTGATGTCGGAGACAAGCTTTGGAGCAACGGCCCAATCGTTTGGGTCAAATCGCTGTCGAAGTCGTCCCATTAACCGAACCCCCTCGGCAAAGCGTGAGCGATAACTCGGTCCGGTTGGATCTACCTGGTGGAGGAGCGTACCAACTTCCATACGCTGCAAGAGTTCAGGTACACTTTTTCCACATGAATCGATTGCATCCCGAAAGGATGGAGTGGCCTCGGTCGTCAGCGCCTGCTCAATTTCCGCCGACGAGAAACGAATATCGTAAAACCCCCATGAGAGGAGACGCTCCTCGCGACGTTCAATAAAGGAAAGTAACTCGCTGGTCAGCTCGAAGTCCGTCATTCGACTTGATCCTTTCAGTCCGCTTCCCAAGAGCTACTGCTTCAATGTCACGGTCAACATCGACCAGAGATCGTTCTTGTCGAAGAATTCCTTGACCTCTGGCTTGAACAAGTCTCGAGGATCAGCGCCTGCTATTCTTTCTGCGGCACGTGTTAAAAACGTTCCGAGCGGCCCCGTCAAGCCGAGCATTGCGATCGCGTTGGCCAACGCATCAACGTCCGCACGCACTGAGACCGCCCGATCATTCTCATATGGCGGCCGAGTGGCATTCTCTTTCAATCGTCTGAGTGCAAGCGAGAGTTCTTCCGCGCCGGTAAGTCGAAGTTGTTGTAGCGCCGCGATCAGTTTGTCGTATCGATTCAAGACTGCTGCGAGTTCCTCCGTCCAAGTGTTTGACAATGATTTTTCTGCCGCTAGACAGCTAGATCCGATATCGGCAACAGTCTCTGATGTCTTGCTTTCGGCGATTCGACCGCCATCTTCGCTCAGTCGCTTGTGCAATCTCCTAGCTGCGCGAGCGAGCGCTTTGAGACAGTCGTCGACCTTGCTCAGATTGACATCTTCAAACACGACCGGCGCTGACAGACGCCCCGATCGTGTGAGGCGGACGGCCTGTGAATGCTGGCGCAGTTTTGTCAGGTACTGTCGTGCTGATTCAATCCGCTTCGCCTGCTTGCTCTTTTCGGGGAGAGACACGATCTGCTGTCGAAGTCCTTCCAGACTGAACGTCGTTGGCATCGGTACCTTCCTCGCTTTCTAATGCGCGATCCCTGATTTCAGATTCGCTTGTCGATTCATCCGCCTGCTGACTTGACGATGGACCAGCGACTCCGGACAACTCTGATAACAATTTCAGCACCTCTGCTTCGAGACCTGCATCTGCTTGATCCGGAAACAGCGACGCTTCCAGTTCATCAAGTTCCCCCTTAAAATCGCGTAAAAATCGGTCAGCAGACTGTAGCGAGATGGTAGCCTCTTTGACTTGCTTTGGATCGAACAACAGCACATCTAAGTTTTTTGTTGACGCAATGACCTCAAGTCCCCGTCGAATTGCACGCCCCCATGAGTCGGAGTTTTCAGCATAAATTCGCCGCTGCCACAACGGGTCGAATGTGGGATCTGGCCGAGCACTTTGTCTGCTCTCCTTCTTGGCAATCATGACCTCATTCAACGCTTTACAATATGCTGTCATGGATTCCTGTGCGTCGCACAGAATCACGCCGGAACTCTCAATTGTGCTTTTTATCTGTGCAAGTAGATCGTTAAGGCACTGTCGCTCACTTGCTATCGCCGTTGCGAGAGTGGCGTAAGCTGCCATGCGCTGCATGGCAACATAGCGCGATTTCCAGTAGCTGGAAAAGTAAACCTCCGGCAATGGTTTGATCATCAAGTCTGAGGCGAACGCTTCGGCATGTTCGAGTATGGGTCGCGGGTCGATGAAATTGATGCCTCCCGTGGCGCCTTGCGGGACGTTCAATTCATCAAATAGGAAGCTTCGCACGGTGTTGCATCGAGACTGCATGTCCTCGATCAGTTTGCCTATCGCAGGGGACAACGAAAGGGGTTTACCTGCGTCGTCCCAGATATTAGCAAGGACCTCCCGTACCAGATCGTCTCGCTTGTCTGGAAGTCGCAATCGGGAACGAAACATCGCAACGGCTGCTAAAAAGCGCACGGCGGCGGCGACGGGCTTGGATGCATCGACGTCATTCACCGCTTTGAGTCGCTCAACAATCATCGCATGATTGCGTCGCAGCCACCTCGACACATACCGTTGGTAAATGCCGCCGTATTTGAATTTCCACGAGCCATTCCCAACGTGTTCGAACTGGGCCAGAGCCTCAAGCGCGTGGTATGTCTCATCGTTACGCGGAAATGAGAGCAGGAACGAGGTTACGGGATTTGACGTCTGGCCCTCGATCTGGACGTACTCGTATTTGTCCTGGATCAGTGATTTCCAGACATGAGTTGGAACCTGTTCCTCATCCCACGCGATAGCACGTCGAATCAGGCCAGCGAGAAGTCGACGCGGCTCCTCGTCCTTCTGAAATTTTTCACCCGCTTTCCATCGATTGAGTCGCTGCAGAAATTCATTGAGCTTTCTGCTGGCGGGGGACGTGACGGGTTGCGGAGTGACGGGTTGAGGAGTTGGAGTTACAGGTTTGGGGCGAGCCTCAGCCGGCTTCACATTCCGACTGAGCTTCGGGAAGCCGAAATGAATCAGGATCGGTTGAAGCGCCGACGCTAAGTCTTCGGCTTGAGCATTGCTGGGCAGGTCGAACCATAGTCCGGTGGCAATCCGAAGACGTTGACGCTCTTCGTCTGTCCAGCCAGCGCCGCTGCAGTAGGTTTGAGCGAATGCAGTCCAGTAATCAAACGTGGGAACGTTAACGGGAAGGGTTGCGGGAGGAACGGACGCCAAGTCTACGGCATTGCCCCGATCAGAAAGAATCGGAATCATTGTCTGAGCAAGTAGACCACGCGGAGTTCTCTGAATGCCAGGGCGGTCAGTTGCCAGTGCATTCAATAGCCGGGATGGTGCCGCCTTGGTAAGCGGGAACATTCCGACTTCGACACCACCCAGCGTGACGCTACCAAACACCTGATGACACAGCTCTACTTGTGGGCACAAGGTGCACTTGCTCTCGGTGATGTCACTGACGGTGCGGCGGTGTTCGGCAATTCGTCGCACGGATGCTTCATCCAAGCGAATGGCATTCAGATAGCGGGCGGCAAGCTTCGCCGTTTCGTCTGGGTCTTCTCGCCAATCCCCAGCGGCAGCAGTGCCTATCGAGTAGGTATGGGTAAGCCTTTGGCGGACGTTGTCGCGAAGACGAGCGAATCCAGCCTCCGTTAGGCCGAGAACTGCGATCATGTTGCACAACTCAGGTCGCGGTTGTGGTTCTACGGCGTTGATGACTTCGGTGTCCAACTCACCCATCGCGGAGACATCTTCGATGAAGATGGCCAGGATCTGCCCCTGGGCCTTGAGTTCCCGGCGAATTTCGTCAAATACCTCCCGTAGTTTGTTTCCGCCTAATCCTGTCACCTCTTGAATCGCGTAGCGGAGCGCATCATTCATTTCTGCTGCCGCTTCGAGACGAAGTTCGCGATCGTCGTCCAGCTCATCGAGCAGATCGCGCACAGCCTCTGATGAATGACGGGGATCGCGATACTCCGGCGTGGGACTCAGATCAACGGCCGAGAATTCTGCCATCTCTGTAGCTCCATCCATCCCGGCCGGCTCATTCAATCGACGAATATTCAGATCGAGCGGACCTCCAATGCGGCATAGCCAACGGCCGAAACCCTCAGAACGGCACGCTTCCGAGAGACTTTTAAGCGAACGAGGGAGTGCGGGCTTGTCTCTATTCTGTCGCAAGCTTCCCAACTCAAGGCTCAGAGCCATGAGCAGCTTTTCCTTCGCCGTGTGATCACCGATCTTTTCGAGCGCCTGGCGGACAGGTTCGAGGTGCTTATGAAATGCGCTTCCCAGTTGTTGAATCATCTGTGACAGCGCGTCCTTCAGGGTGCCAGTGCTGCGTTGAATCAAGATCGTGCAGATGCCCTTCAGCTCTCCTCGGGACAGTGCGTCATCCGTTCGCAATTTGAGCCAATGGATCAGGTGAGATTTACCCGTACCGGGATTACCGTGGACCGCAGCCATGACATCGCCACGACCAGTGACGACTTCGGCAAAGCATTGAGCTTCGCCGATGCGACGCTGTGCGCGCTCGTCCCAAATCCGAGTGACCGGCGCATGTGTAGCCAAGAAGTACGGCCGATCATCTGCCGACAAGAGAGCAACACCGGCGCTGCTAATCGCCTTGCGGACGTTGGCGGGATCCCAGCAGGGTTCAATCGGCTTGATAGACATGTGCTACTTCCTCGCCGTCAGTTCGATTGCAACCAATCTCGGCCCGCTGAGTCCTGTCGGGTCGGATTGCTCAAGACCCCATCCTTCGGCGTCCTGAGATGCGTCAAGGCGAATGATTCCCTCGTCGTGCAGGTCTAAGAGTGCCTGGGCTAGTCCGATCGACAAGAGATGTTGAGACTGATTGTTGTTATTGGCGGCCTTTGCAAACAGCGCTCCGCCATCGAGCTCAGGACATGCCTGTCCCAGTGACACAATAAACGCCTCATCGTCCAATCTCTTTGCTTTTCCAAAAATTCCAGAGAGGGCTCGCCGAACCCTTCCGTACGGATTGCAGTTGAAGGATTCGGACGAATCATACCAGCCAAGTCCTGCCCATCGCATCCACCGATGCATCCCCGTCACCTTCTCGGCGTTGAAAGGGTTTGGCATCGCTTGGTCTTGAAATACGTCTCGATTGAAATCCCTCGCCCATTCATCTCCTTTTCTGCCAACGTCACTGGAGCCCACACTTAACATATACGCGTAGAACAATGCAAAATAAGGTTCAACCGATATACCAGACAGAACGATCCGGTCGAAGGCCTCAAGTAGCAGTTCGCGCGTCGCTCGCTTTCCCATTTTGTCTGCTCCTACCAGTACCAGTCTACCTCCGTCGTCTTCGACTAATGACAGTTCCTTCGCCGCGCGTAGCACAGCCTTTGCCTGACCGCGCTGAGGATTGACATGCGGTAGTCCGTCAGGTTGAAGCAGGTTGTAAAGCATATCCGCATCAACAACACGTTTGTCTCGCCTGAGATTCCGAAGCACATCGATTAGAACCTCCAGACGCGCTGGAGTGGTGATTGCATCCGTAAACATCAACCACCTCCGTCGTTGGTGTCGATCCACTGCCGCCAGTCAGTGAATAAACGAGATCCGCTGGACATCAGCAAATGCCGGCCAGTCGGCTCAATGTAAAATGGCCCGCAGAAGAGGTGTGAAATCCGGCGTCCCTTCCTCAATGCGAGTCCTTTAGCACTCGGGTGGTTAATATGAATGAACGCAACATCCTCGGCCTTGTAAATCAGGAATGGGTTGTCTTCATCGACAGTGTCCATCCGAAACAAGTCCGACCTCCCTTGCGCAATTTCACCGATCTGCTTCAGGATGGTTGCGAACAGGTCTCCCCGGATCGGGCAGTCCACCACAAACCTTCTAATTTGCTTACGACGAATACATTGTCGCACCAACTCGCGAAACATGACCTGATTGGCGCCAACCGGTTCCGGACAATTCCCAATCACTTCGAGAGACGGAACAACAGAATCTATTGGCTCATTCGTTACAGGTTCGACTGGTAGCGGCGGGCACACACCCATCTGCGTCTTTGTCCGACGGCAATGTCTGCATCCACCGCAAACCGCAACTGTTCCCTTTCCGTAGGTTCGTCGCAACAGCTTTTTAGTGCATGTATTTCCGGTGAGGTACTCGCGCATCTGATTCAGGCCATCGGCAGCCTCAGCGAGTTCCAAGTCGCGTTGCTCTGCGATGCTTGTGCCGAGGTTATTCGTGTCGGGCATAAAATCTAATATGCGGATCGTTAGCCACTCCGAAGCATCCTCCTCGTCTGTTCCGTCTTCGTATTCAATGTCGAGAAGCTCAAGCTTCTTCGCGCGGATGAGTTGCAGGATGAGTCGCTTGTTCCACAAGGCATTTTGCTTCCCGCTACGTTCGCCCTTCAAAACAAGCCGCTGAGTTCTCGGCGTCAGTTTCCAAACATGATCCTGCTCTGGATCAAGTGCTCGACGTTCGGCCCACATTGCCTCCCAGCGAGATTGAAGTGTCTCCGCCTTCAACAGAGTCGGCAAAAGGCTGCTAGCGACCGTAAAGTCCTTCGCGGTTGTCAACAAAACGCACACAGCCGACGCTCCATCGCGGCCACTACGGCCAACTTCCTGGTAGTAGCGGTTAAGATTTTCAGGAAGGCAAGCATGTACGACCGAGCGGACATCCGGCTTATCAACACCAACGCCGAAAGCGCTAGTCGCAACCATCAAGTCTATCTCGTCGGTGTTTCGCCACTTGGCCAAGAGACTTCGACGGTCCGCCGAACTGGTCTCGCCTGTAAATTCCGCAACGCGTTCAAACCCATTTGAACGGAGGAGTTGATGTAATGCGGTCGCTTCCGCTATTTCGGTTGTATACACGATCGCCGGTCGAGGCAGGTGCCAGATACAGTCTATCAATGCGGCACGCCGCGCATCTTCACCCCCAGCGCCCTCGAAATGACGGTAGTAATAGGTCATCTCCGGACGAAGCCGCTGGCTAGAAAACTCTCGCCACATCGCATCGTTTGTTTCGCCACTACCGTACAGTTGCATAAGCACTCGCCGTGACGATGGAGACACAGTCGCCGATAGCAAGATCGTCCTGAATTCTGCCGAACCACTTTGCAGCCATTTGCGACGCAGGCTTGCCAGCAACTGAAAATCCACTCGAAAACTGGCTCCCCACGTTTCCACCAGATGAGCCTCGTCAATGACCAGATTTGTGAGTTCACCGCTTATGGCAGCGTTTTCTAGGAAATCGCGGAGTCGACCGGAGACGCATGACTCGGGTGAGGTGAAGAGTATCCGGCAAATGCCCGACTTGAGTTCGTTTAAAACTTGTTGAGGCGGAACATGTCGGTCGTCTGACGCGTAATATCTTGGCGACATCGATGGCAACACTTCCGTTGCGGCCCGCCATTGATCCATCGCTAAAGCCACAGTCGGAACGATGACCACAGTTAAGCCTGCACTAGCGTACGCCGCAGCCTGAAAGCACAGCGTCTTCCCCGTGCCTGTCGGGAGCACAATCAAACTGGTTGACCGCTTCGGTGCAGTAACAGCGACCCACACCGCTTCCTTTTGCGCCTGAGATTGCCATTCTTTGTAGTTCAGCGCAGTCAAAAGCGATTCGCCAGGAATCGATTCCTTCTGTCGACGCAGAATCGGGCGATCATCGATTCCTGTCGCAGGAACTGCGTCGCCGTCGACCGTCAACCATGATGGCACGAATGGCTTTGCAACCGCTCGACCATTGTGATTTACTTCAACTCCAATTCGATTCAGGAACGGCAGAAATCCACCCGGAATATGCGGTATCGTGATCCCTCCGGCCCATCTTATCGTTTGTCTCAAAAGCACCGCATGATCTGCGGAGAACGCACCAGTTTCAGATTGACGTGCCTGTCGCCATGCATGCAAGAATCGCCATGCGGCATATTCTGCAGACCATGTTGCGCGGGGCGGCCTCGGTTCTGCGAGGTAGCCACTAGGGGTCTCCTCCGAAAGTGCTTCGACGAAATGCGCGAGGCTTTCCGCAGTTGTCATGGCTTGATCGCCCCGTTTACAGAAAGAAAACCGATTGCGTCAATGCGTACAGTCCACTCAGGAAGCGCGCGCACATACGTATTCAGCAAGTCGATCTCTTCGTTGGGTGATTTATCATTATTGAGTGCGAGCCGGATCATCTCCTTCACACGGGTAATCTCTTCGTCCACCTCCGGGCCGAGTCGAACCGTGAAGTGTTTGCGAGCCACTTCTGTCGCCTGATTCTGCGCCGAGATGATCCCCTGTTGAAGCGTTCCACCTGGAAAGGCTCGGTGGAGCATCTGAGCTTTCTCTTTCGTCAGGTTCGACCAGAGGCGACCCTTATTCTCGCGGTTCAGAGAGCGGCGAAGCACCTCCAAAGCTTCACCCAACGTGTCGTCGGCGACTTTGCCACCAGTGGAGACAAAAACATGGAATGGCCGCGTACAGATCAACTGGCGAGCACGATTGGCCAATCCGGGAGCATTATTCGCGAAGGCTGAGATCTGCGGTACAGCCTCCAAGACCACTTCAAGCCCAAGCCATGGTGCCGTCCCGGGTACCACGCATTCAACGGCAAAGGTGCGTCCGATTCCATCTTCGGGCATGGAACGGACCACTGCGTCGAACAATTCATTGCCGACCGTAAAGAAATCAATGTCTGGACGTAACTGGGCCGTAGCCCGCCGAAAAGTACCTTTTCGTCTAGGTGGAACACCGGTCTGTGGGTCACAGTGTAATTTGAGCTTTAGTGTCTGGAGATCCGCAGGGGTCAACTGCCAAACTCCCTCTGTGCCTTCGTCGTCTGGCAACCGATAAACTGAGCCACTGCTGGAGACCATCCGAAAATACTCAATGAACGCCTCTTCGAGTTCCACTTCCGTGCCGGATGAGTCGGATACGCGCCAATACTTGTCCGCTGCAATCCGCTCAAATGACGCTGCATCGAACAAGGCATCACTTTCATCGCGCATTCGCTCGCTACGGACGTGTTCCTGGATGGTTGGGACAAGTCGGACGATGCCCTCGGCCCCCGATGTAACGCTCGCCTCGGCAATTGACTGCTCGATCCCCCGGAGCGCGAATTCGAGCCCGCTGAGAGACTCGGAGAACACTTGCAGTCCATCGCGATAGCACTCGACCAGACCTGCCTCGGGCGCCCACTTGTTGTAAACGACGTTTGATACGACGTCTGGATTCCTTTCGCGTTCGCGTCCCAAGCGATCAAGGCGCCCAATCCGTTGTTCGATGCGCGATGCGAACCAAGGCAAGTCGAAATGGAAGATCTCGGATGCAAATTGGAAATTTCGCCCCTCGCCACCAGTTTCATCCGACATGAGCAACCACATCCGCGAATTCGTCCGGAAACGATTTACCTGCCGCTCTTTTTCCTCCCGAGGTAATCCGTGATGAAACGCCCCAACTGATTCACTGCCGAATTCTTGCTGCAATCGCTGCGCAATATCCGCAGCAAGTGTCGGGAACCCAGCAAACACGATGATTTTTGAAGTAAGAGCGCTTTCACGCTTTGGCATTTTGGTTCGTAGGAACTCGATCGCGCATTCAATGCGTGTCGAGTTGGCCGCGTCCGATGTCCAGGCCTCAGCAGCTTCGATGGCGAATCTCAGGAGGTCACCGTCCAGGAAGCCACGGGTCGAATGGAACAGAGTCGATTCGTACTGCGACCATTCCGAATACCCGATGAGGTGGCTTGCTTGCAGCAGATCTTCGTTTGGTGGAAGCGCCGAAGGCGTCAATGCGGTCAGGCGACGCAGTACCGATAGCAAAGTCGGTGGATGGGCTGCCGCTTGATAAAGTAGTCTTGCCAGTTGCCACAAATGATGCGGCGTTGCGCCAGCAGATCCAGCGGATCTCAAGAGAACTTGAACCGCCTGAACCGCATCAATTTCCAGTTGTTCGGGAATGAATGATAACTCATGCAGTCGCCTTGTAATCAGCGTAATGCGGTCATCTTGAGCAAGTCGGCTTCGTCGATTTCGAAGTATGCGCCGGTTGATTCGATATGTATCCCCGACGTGGTGTAACAGTGTTTCAACGCGTTCTGAAAATGTGTTGCGATCAGGGTCAGCCGTCACCAGATTTATTAAACGTCCGAGTTCGCAATCGTCAGCAAGTACCGGAAGCTCTAAAAGACCGGAAACCTTTTCTAGCACGTCTGCCGCGTCGCGTTCGCCAGTTCGAAAATCTTGAAGCCTCCGAGAAATCAGGCGTGTCTTTCGTCCGACTTCTTGTTGCGCCAGAAACAGACTTGCAAAGTCTTCCGGCGCAACCGCGCTGTATTTCTGAGGCTCTAAAAGTGTCAACAGCCTGAGAAATTCGTCTTCTCTTTCCTGAGCTGGCAATGCACTGAGGAGAAGAAGACTCCCGCAAGTCTGGGAAAGAGATAATGCCAATTGATATAGTACGGGGGAACCGAGAAGGTGATGGACCTCGTCGATAATGACCAGATCCCAACGCAGGTTCGTAATCGAGCTTAGAGAATCGACGGCCCGCGTCATCGAAACAATCACCCGAGTGCTGTTTGCCCAATCAGTTTGATCGCCACGCAGGTCGGCCATCACAAAAGATGTCTGACTGAATTTTGTGTAGAGCTCACAGAGCCATTGTTCGGTAAGAGCGCCAGGACACAGGATTAAGACTTTTGAATCTGGCCGCTGCGCGATCAAATCTGCAATGACTATGCCGGCCTCAATCGTCTTGCCAAGACCAACCTCATCAGCGAGGAGGTAGCGGCGGCGGCGATCCAGCAGGACAATGCCAGCGACGTAAGCCTGATGGGGGCGAAGATCGACTCTGCTTGATAACAATGACCGAAGGCCATTGCCATCTCTCAGCATCCGGTAGATCACGTCGGAAAGTCGCTCGCGTGCTCGGAAAATTGGGTATCCACCCGCTTGCAAACCCCCGAGGATGAGACCGGGATCAGAGGCTACTGCAATCGTAACGGGGCCTAACTCGGACTCGACCGCCCTTGCGCGGAGCCCGTTATCTCGCTCGTACTCAACCGCGTATTCTGCGGGTGCGCCGTCCGATGCGAATGTCAGAATTTCGACAACTACGCATGGTCCACGGCGACTTTGACATCGGCTTCCCGGAGGCAACATTGTACGTTGGATTTGGCGGCCGATTACTGCCTTATCGAACGCGACTTCTTTCAATGACGAGTCCGCGCTTGAGAAGCGAACCCGGAACGGTTGACGCGGCAAGTCGCTCCACTCGACTATCTTGCCCACTCCGAACACCGCGTGTTTGACGATATATCCGTTCACTTCTGACACCGCCGCAAGTGATCAAGTCGTCGCCGACTGCAAGAACTCAGTGCTTCATTCTACGGGGTTTACCGGAGTGCTGATAGGTCGCCAAGTCAGTCAGGATTATCGGTCAGACGCTCTGGCTGTGCCGACCCAATCCCACAAGCGCGGCACAGTCGATTTCGTCGCGGCAGATTGAGCACAGGAAGGGACAGGCAGCGTAGGTCAACCGAGACACCGAGACGACCCTCCGCCTCAATTACGCGGCGCGTCCAAACGGCGACCAATCTCTACTGGCCATCGCACGACTAAACCAGCGAAGTCGATGAGGCTGCTTTGGCGTAACGGTTCCAGACCAATTCTCGATACTGTACCAACAGGTAGTTCGCGAGCAATTGAATGTCCTTCGGCGTGTTTTGGACCTCGTTCCACTTGCGCTGAAGACCTGGGCCAAACTCCCAGTAACCCTCAGTCCACCGGCAAATGGGCCGAAGCGGCTCCAGATTCTCCTGAAATTGTTCTACTGTTGGGATCGTTCCCTTGCGATAGCGGTCGCCGATTGCGTCCATCAGGAAGCCCAGGGAGACGACGCCAGCGCCGTGCGTCAGTCGAGAACGCCTTGGGGGCAGTCCCCAGATGTCCTTGAACACTTCAGAGATGGCGGTCCAGAATCGCTTGATGATGGGCAGCATGATTTCTGGGTCGTCGTCAGTACCGCTTACGCGAAATCGATACAGAAGCCCATCACTGAGACTGTTCTCCAACATCTTGAGGATCGAGTTGTCTTTGATGATTCCTTGAGGCGGAGCTCCAAAGGGGTTTGTCGCCGTCTCGATCATGAACCTTAAAGGTGAATCGGCGTCTCGGTTCAATCGAGCCAACAACTCTGCGGGGAAGCGCCGCCTCTGCAATAGCGCGGGCAATGCGGCATGCGTTTCCGGGAGCAACTCGTAAATGAGGCTCTTCGGCAACGGCTTTGTCGAATTCACCAAAATGAATTGCTCTCGCTGCTCCTGGTCGTTGTTTGCGATAAACCCAACCATGCAGATTGGAAAACTCTTCACTGCGGCTTCGCGAATGGCGGCTGCACGCTGTTGGCCGTCAACGATCCAACCGGGCATGTCCTCTTCGGGCGCATCTTTCCTGACCGGAATCACCAACAGGCCGGCGCGGCTGTATCCAGTGTTGAACTCAGAATCTTCAAACGGCTTGAACTGGACTCGGCGATCAAAGGCCACAACGAGCGCATTTGGAATCATCGGATCATTGGACTCGATGTATCGGCGAATCTCAGCGATGTGAGATAACACCTCGGGACGTTGGTATCCAAAGATATCGCCTTCCTCTGCGCGTCTAATTCGCGAGACGGTGGTGAACTCGGGCAGCATTTTGCCGTCCACGGCGAAGCTATAAAGAGTGCGATTTCGTCCCTGGCGAATCTCGATCGCTGGGACTCGCAAAAGTACCTGGTCACTCATGTGTTTGTTCCGATCGTTGATCTAGAACCCTTGCGAGTTTTGACATTACGCTGCGAGTTGCCGTCCAAGAATTGACGCATACGACTTTCAAAAACAAATAAGTTGTGGAACCCTCGGCGGCGATTTCTCTCGGCTCCACGAAACAGAATCACGTGGATACCGAGTTCCTTGCATATCTCACATGGGCATGCTTTCCAAGGCTGATCCTGCAGCATCTGCCGATAGACTTTCGAATGGTCGGTCTTTCCATCATAGATTCGTTCGTATTGAGCCAAGCTCGACAGCACGTCATCGATTTTTACGCGCCCGCGGTCAAACTCTTTGAGGAGGCTCAAGCACTCAAGCTCTAGTCTGCGCGCGTCTTGCTGGCGAACAACGCCCGCGACGATTCGCCGCTTTAGTGACATGTTTCCGTCAACTTGTGGAACACGAATTGCGGTGTAGTTTCCGTTAGGCGTGTAGTAGTTGTCCTTGTCATCCTTAAAGGCCTGACGCAGGGGCGAAGTACTATCGAAGCTTGTTACGCCATAATCGGCAAACGTCGGTATGTGCTCGCAACGAGTCACTCCAAAGAGATGCATTTGGATTCCAGGGCGAAGTTCGGACTTGATTGCGGCGAGCACCTCCACAATCTCGCTGGTCTTCAATGGCACCAGTCCACCGATCGCAAGATGATCGTAGCCAATTTTCTGCAGCGTTTTGACAGACCTAACGTACGACGATGGACTCCAACCTTGGGCTACGCCGACGGGAGTGAATCGAGCGTGCCGCCGTTTGTGTTCCTCGAGAAAATCCTTTGCGAGCGAGAGGGTGATTTCCTGCCGCCTAGACCACGGACCGACGGATTCCGCGAAGCCAGGCAATGACGGTATCTTTTCTGATTGATACCCTAGGATGACGTGGTCAATAGACACTCCAGTGTCGAACCCACAGCATTCGTAAAAGTCGATTACTTCGCCGACCGTGTACGGCGGCGCCTCTTCGTTTACGTAGCTAAACGCCCCGCAGTCACCCATCGTTAACAGCGGTGTGTCCCATGCTACATGGTCGAGCCGAAAGAACTCCCGAATTCCCAATCGAAGAAGTCGGTGACGCTGGGGCAACGTGTATTTGCCCGCTCCCCGACTTGTTCCGTCGACAGCTGCTTTCGATAAAAGAACCCCATCGTAAGGCGGCTGAGAAAAGATCTCGTGCGGGTACACGTCGTCTCGTTGCCGGACACGGGTAACGGATCGTGTCTCGGTGTCAAAGTCGAAACTGGGGTCGACGATGTCGAGGCTATCAGGGAAGAAGAACTTCATGTGGGCTGCTCCTTCCCTCTCACGTAGAGTCGTACGAGCAAGCCAGAGAGTAAGTGGATGTGCTTCGGAACATTCTGGACATCATTCCACCGCATTCCACCCAACTGGTCCCAAGATCCAGACGTCCAATGGCAGTGAGGCTTTATCGTCGCCAACTCTTGCTGGACCTTCCTCGCGATGGATGGCTCCCGAATGCTCATAGTGCCCATGATTCGGTCCATCAGTCGTCCCATCGCGCGAATGCCAGCTCCATGCATCAACCGACTTTGTCCTGGCGGCTTTCCCCAAGCCTCGGGAAACGTTGCCTTAACCGCAGACCAGTAGACGATCAGGACGCCCCAGATGGCGTCAAAATCCGTCTCATTGGTCGCCACATTTCGATACGGGAACAGGCAACCAGCCGGACTACTTATGCTTTCTTCGATCATCTTCACGATCGATGTGTCAGCCACGAGGGCTTTCGCCTTTGCGTCAGCGGAGGCGCTCGAACGCTTTATGAGCCCTCGAAAAGGGGAGGAGTCGTCATTGTTAAGCACTTCGCACAGCGCCGCCGGAATCCTCCTTGCGGCAAGCTTAGAAGGTAGCGGACAAGTGACCGTTGGCAGAAGTTCTGTGATCAGTCCACGCGGCAAAGGTTTAGTGTTGTTTATCCGTAGAAACTGGTCCCTTTGTACATCGACGTCATCGGCAATAAAAGCATTGATTGGTACCGAGAAGTTCTGTCGCTTAGCCTTCGAAAGTGCAAGTGCTCGTTGCTGACCGTCGACAATCCAGGCGGGCTTTCGCTGACCGTCCCGCGGAACTTGAATCTGGAGAACTCCCGCGCTGGCGTCACCTTCGCTTACCTGCGGTCCTCGGCTCAGGACAAAACGCACATCCGAGGAGAGGGCGAGTATCAGCGACGTGGGGAACAACACCTGGTCTGAATTCAGATAGTCGACAATATCTTGGACGTGCCGTTTCACTTCGGGTCGTTGATAGCCGAGCAGTTTTCCCGCATCGTCGCGAGACACCCTCGAAATATCTGCCACGGCAAACAGCTCGGATGACGTGAGAGTGAATTGGTAAATTGGATACCCGTGACCTTGCTTGAGACGCAGGGCTCGTTTTCGAACGGTTCGCTCTTTAGTGGCTTTTGGCACGGGGCGTCTCCGTAGCAATCAAATAAAGTCGTCCAAATCGCTTTTGCTCGCACGCGCGTCCGCCCACTCGGAACTTCTGCAGCAAGCGAGACGCTGACGCGGTTGCACTTTTTGAGAGCGATTTTTTTATGAAGACCAACACCTCTTCGTCCCTTGCTCTTTCTCGATGAATACTGACGACGGGTTTGCTGGCCGCAAGTAACGCCGCGTACTCAGTTCGTATCTTTGAGAACCGATCGCTTGGTCGGAACGTGAGCAGCACACGCCTTGCCGCTCGAACATTCAGACTCCGGCGCGCCCCGCTTAGTTGGGATTGCAGGCGAGCGTCTATGGCTAACGCGCATTTGCTAAGGCAACCAAAGTCGGATGTGCCCGCAGATATGATTAGCAATTGCTCTGCAAAGTGTTTGCCTAAGGCTTCGGCACCCTCCAAGACGTCATGCCAAACAGCCTGGAGGTACAACTCCGACGCGATCACGACAAATTTGGCTCGACGATTTCGACGAACTAACTCCGCAAACGATCGAGGGGCCCCGGCAACGGGCCCTCGCCATTTCGAGATCGTCTGCCACCAAGCTTGAAATCCAGCGGTATCGCTTGATGGGTCCAAATCAGATGTAACGCAGTCGGGATGCCGCGGAGAGAACGCTGCTGAGTAAGGCTGGACTTTCGCCGAGGCGGAGATCAGTCCGTAGCCGGCCGAAATCACCCAAAGCGTGGGCTTGAAACCGTTGCGGGCCGATTCTACGGGCAGTTGGTTGGAAATTAGCCAATGGTCACCTGCATACAAATCGGTTGCGGCTACGCCACGACCATGCGACCTGACGATCCGCTTTATCCATGCCCGTGCTCTGGCCGCTGGCGATACCTCCTTGATCTGCCGCATCACCAGTGATCGCAGCGGTTCAAAGTGTTTTGCCTTGGTGCAGGTCACCAGAATATGCATCGCCACAGACATGGCGAAAATAATAACTGTGGTGCGGCGAAGTGTAAAGCATTTGATTAACTGCACCGCTTGAACGTAGCAGAGACATGCAGTTATTCGGTTGGCGGACGGACCCACGCAATTTTCGCAAAGGCGTTGTGGTTGTGAATGCTTTCTTGATTAATGACCGTCACCTTGAACGAGCCGACGCGTTCGTCCGCCTTCAATCCGGCGGCGACGTTGCGCGCTAGATCCTCAACGAAAACGGGGTTGTCATAAGCCTGCATCGTCACGTACCGCTCGTCGGGACGTTTCAGAAGAGGATATACTGGTGAGGATGCAGAGCGTTCGGCCAGGTCAACGAGTTCTTCGATCCAGATCAGGCTCGCCTCACCGTTCTTGTCCTGAAGGCTCCGAACTTCCATTTCAACGGACCCCCGCTGATTGTGGGCGCCGTAGTCGCTGATCGCCTTTGAACATGGACAGAGGCTAGTCACTGGAACATCGACGCGGAGGGCGAAGGCATCCCCAGTGTCGCTCGATTCGCCGATAAACCGACACTGATAGTCCATCCAGGCTTCGGACTTTGTCACGGGAGCAACGCGTCTCAGAAAATATCGAAATGATACCTCAATCGTTGCGCTCTCCGCACTTAGTCGGCGGCGAAGTTCACGCAACAACGCGGGCATCGTTCGAAGAGTAATTTCCTCGCTATGGGCTGCGAGCGCTTCAACGAAGCGGCTCATGTGGGTGCCCTTGAAATGATGGGGCAAGTTCACCGACATGGTGAAAGATGCCGCAACATGCTGCTTTTCTTGCGATTGATCGAGTACGAGAATCGGATAGTGAAAGTCACGGATGCCAACATTGTCGATCGGGATTTGACGATGATCCGACTCGTGCTGGACATCGGGAAGAACTGCGTTGATTGCCAGGGTCATTCTTCATCTCCCGAGTAAATGCAACCACATGTGCATGTTTCTTGGACTACGACTTTCTTCAGGGACGGAAGCGATGGTCGAATCTGTCGCCAGAACCATTTCGCGATGACTTCACTGGTAGGATTCTCCAATCCCTCAATGTCGTTGAGAAAGTAGTGATCAAGGCGGGCAATGATTGGTTTCGCGGCCGAAGAAATCTCCGCAAAATCAATGACCCATCCGGTTGACGGTGCTACCGACCCCTCTACGAAGACCGTGACTTTAAAGGAATGACCATGAAGTCGAGCACATTTGTGCATAGGTGGAACATTTGGAAGCCTGTGTGCCGCTTCGAACATGAAGTCTTTGAAGATTTCCATTCAATTTACTCCTTCCTGAAGGATCAGCGCAACCCCAACACCTTGTGTGTCTGCACGCTCAATCTCCATTGTGGATTGTGGAGGCAGTATTCGATTGCCTTGGCGGTGTTTGCCGCCAGATTGATGCCATCCATGGGTTGGAGATAAAAACGTTCGAAATCCAATGACTCGAGCTCTTTTGGTTGAACGCCGACTTGTGGGAATACCAGCTTGAGTTCGTGTCCTGAAAACTGTCGAAGCGTTGCCTTTGCCTTCGGACTGACACAAATCCAATCGATGCCAACTGGTGCTGCTATCGTGCCGTTCGTTTCAACTGCGACCTCAAAACGCCGCGAATGGAGCACGTCAATCAGATCCACGTCGAGTTGCAAGAGAGGTTCGCCGCCGGTGCAAACAACAAAAGGCTTGGCCGTTTGCATTTTCGGCCAATAGGTTTCAATGCGATCTGCCAACTCGGCTGCCGATGCGAACGACCCACCTCCCACGCCATCCACGCCGATGAAGTCAGTGTCGCAAAACTGACATGTCGCGTTGGAACGATCCGCCTCCCGGCCAGACCAGAGATTGCAGCCAGAAAATCTGCAGAAGACGGCTGGTCGGCCGGCATGAGTGCCCTCGCCCTGCAAAGTGTAGAAAATCTCTTTGACCTGATAGCTCATCGGGACAGTTCCACTGGATCGCGTTGTGACCGAGTGCGTGCGCCGCCGCGTAGCGTTCGCGACCAGTCAATTTCCATTTGGCCATCCGAAATGCTCAGTGATGGAGCAGATTCTTCGTATTCCGTGGGATCGTCGACTTTGGCCAACTCGAATGCCTCGCGACGTTCAATGCACGTGCCGCAGGCACCGCAGTGACGCGCGCCTCCCTCATAGCAACTCCAGGTGAGCTGAAATGGAACATCAAGCAGGTTGCCCCGTTGAACAATCTCGGCCTTGGTCAACGTTATGAAGGGCCTGATCAGTTCTGGCGTATGCCAATCGCAAAGGCTGATAGCGGTCGCCATCGCGTCGGCAAACTCGGGCCGACAGTCGGGATAAATCGTGTGGTCTCCAGAATGAGCGGCGAACGCGACAAATCTTGCTCTTTCGCTCACGGCAAGGGCCGTCGCCGTTGCGAGCAGGAGCATATTTCGATTGGGCACAACGGTTTTCTTCATGCTGTCCGAACCGTAGTGTCCGAGAGGGACTTCAATCAAAGAATCGGTAAGACTACTCCCTGAAAGAAGCTTGGTGATGCCACGCAGGTCAGCGAATTCGTGCCGTATTCCTACGTGTCTCGCAAAACGAGACGCGTATTCCAGTTCAACCCGGTGCCGCTGACCGTAGTCGACGCTCAGCGATATTACTTCGTGGCCGAAACTCTTTAGATGCGCGATCAGCGTGGCTGAATCCATGCCACCAGAAAAGGTCACGATTGCCTTTGTGCATTCCATGGAATTAGCGCCTTTCCTGCGTCTTGGGGAACAAGCTAAGCTGCGATGCGTCGTCACACACCGGCTCTACCTTGCCCGCAAACGCTCGCACTGCCTCGACTTCTGACGCAGTAAAAAGTGGTCGATTGTCTCGGCTCCGACGGAATTTTGGAGTCGGCACCTTTCCCTCATTCATCCATCGGTAGAGGGTCTGCCGAGAGATCCCAGCCACCGCGGTGACTTCCGCAAAGGAAAAATACTCGATTCCATCGACTTCTACGGGCATATCAAACCTGTCTCACGGTGCCGCAGCGCGTCACACGTTGCGCCATCGTGTAACATTGTGCCTCATGACCTAACCAGAATCAAGAAGAATGGGACGTGGCGCTTCGGAAATCGAGCCGGTGGCGGCGCACTCATATTGCCGGCGCTGTGCGACAGTTCTCCTCCAAAAGTTGAGGTTGCACGACCATCGGGCGTTTGGCGTCTCGACGCGCCTTCGACCTGTCGCACGCCGCCACTTCCGTCCCCGTGATCATTCTGAATTATCAGTGAAGCCGAACGGGATTCACTCGAATCCTAAATAAAAATGCGCTCAATCTCATCGACCGAAACCGCATCTGCCGTTCGATCGTACAACTTCGTAGTTCGTGGATTCTCGTGTGCAGCGATCGCCTGAGCATGTTCCAGCGCGCCACCATTCTCCGAATATGCGGTGATACCAGCATCCCGGAAGGTGTGGCAGCAGATACGGTTGGCGCCGATCCCGGCAACCGCTGCGCGCCTTTTGAGCATTCGAAATGCATCAGTTCTAGGCATCTGTATGGACGAAAGCCTGCCGGCCTTCCCGTTTTCCTAGCGGAACAGCGCTGATTTCTTTTCATCTGCGATCCGTGCTTGGCTGAGATAGGCATCCAGATACTCCGCTGCGGTGTGGTGCACGGGCACCGCGTGGCACTTTCCGTTCTTCTCGTGAAGTCGAAACCAGGCTCGCCTACCCTGCCGATAAAATCCTCTACGTTCATGTTCACGACGGCAGACACACGCGCGAAACTGTAAACCATAACGCCGATCAGTGCGCGATCACGCAGTCCGATCAGTGCGCTCGTGTTGATGCTGTCAAGCAGTCGCCGCGCTTCGGCAGTGGTGAGCACCGGTGTCTTCCCTTTCTTGACCGCAGATGGTGGACCCTTGGCTGAACACGTGGGGTGGACGGCGACAATGTGGCCGGTCACCAGCCAGTCGAAACACATGCGGATCGCGGCGAGGTGCTGCTTCACGGTGGGCGCTGAGCGCAAGCGCGATAGATGCTCGATATAAGCAGCGACGGTGATTGGCTGGGTGGGGACCAGTTGGATTCCGCGATTTTCACACCAGCCAAAGAACTGCCCGATCGCCTGCGCGTAAGCATCGCGTGTGCTCCGGTAGCGGATCGTCGCTGCGAAGAATTCGACGAACCGACGAATCGCGTCCTCGCCAGCACGGACGATCAACGACGGCAAGCTACCGACCGAGTAGAGCGGATTCTCGGAACGGGTCGAGAGGGAGAAGGCGTGAATTAACTGGTTGGATTCACTGGAATCACGATACATAACGTCCTTTATGTTACCTCATACCCCTTCCCCGGCGCAAGCGATTTCAGGCGTCCGAACTGTGGATAACCCGGTTGGTTTTGTTTGATGCTCACAATCGCCGTGAGGCGGCATATGGCTCTTAACCCATGAAACGTTTTCCGCGGTACCGACACGCGCTTTGCAGGGAAACGCTTGACGCTCGCCGATTCGTGTCGCGCAGGTGAGAGTTATCCCCAGCCGACGGGTCTGCCCCTCTGGGCGCGCGTTGTCAGGGGATGATAAACTTACCCTCATCGGCACCCTGCTAATGGGATGCTAATCATTCCAAATGTCCTTGAAACTTCCCAAACGCAATCATTATGTCACCGCCGTTGCCTTCGATCCGGTCGTGGTCGAGTATGTGAACGACTTAGCCAAGCGCATGCGGATGAGTCGAAGCTGGGTGATCAACACCATCGTGCAGGAGTACGCGATGTTCATCGAGAACAAGAACATCGTGCCGCTCGGGTCGCGCACGATTCACAGCCAGCGCTAAAACACGTTCATGAACCAGCCCCGCCTTGCAGCAGCACGTCAAAACGGCTCAACTCACCCGTTCGGCGGCTTTGCGACGCCGACCAGCAACACCAGCTACATCCCGAATCAGTTCTTCGACGTCTGTCTGCGTCATCGCTCGCGCGGCTGTGTGCGGGTGGTGGCGTACCTGCTGCGTCAAACGCTGGGCTGGAGCGATTCCCAAGGGCGGCCACTCCGCGAGCGGTTCACGTTTAGCTATGCGACACTCATCAAAGACGCTGGAGTAGGGCGCGATTCGATCCGCGCGGCGTTGGCCGAAGCCGAGCAATTTCACTTCATCCGTTGCCTGCGTCGACCAGCGGCCTACCGGTCCGGTGCCACCGCCCAGAGCGGGCTATACGAACTGAAGTGGGACGAATCCAGCGTCTACCACAAAGACCCCGGTCAATTCCGCGGGTTCTTCGCTGGCGAAGGCAATCGCACCTACATTCCCAATGAGTACTTTGATGTCGTCGTGCGCCAAGAGACGCTGGCGATTGCCAAAGTGGTTGGCGGCGTGGCTCGCTTCTCGATCGGCTTTGCCACCAAGTGGGGCCATCGCCGTCAGCATGTGGCGTTGTCGTTCAGCGACCTGTCGCGGTACGCCAACCTGTCGGACCGCACAACCCTTTCATCGGCGATCCGGATCGCCATTGCCAGGCACTACCTGGTGGTGATCGCACCGGGAGTCTTCGACCCCAACGCCGGCCAGACCAGTACCGCCACAACCTATGCGATTCGATGGATCGACGCTTCGCTCAATGTAGGGCTTAACCGGGCCGCGGATTCGTCAATCGGTCGAAAAACCAGAACCGAAAAAACCACGGTCACCGATCGGTCGGAAATCCAGACCGGCAACGGTCGGAAAACCAGACCGGACAAACAGTCGGAAAACCAGACCGGTATACAAATAACATTTACAAATAACACTCTTAAACAACAGGACACTGCTGCGGCATTTGAAATGCTCGTCGCAGAAGGCTTCGACGGGAAAGCAGCCAGAGCGCTCTCGACCCAGTTCGACGTCGCCCGCGTCGACCGTCAGATTCGGTTCTTGCCGCGGCGGAACGTCAAACGCAATCGGTTGGGGTTGCTGCGTTCCTCGATCGAGCAAGACTGGCCGGCGCCGCTATCCACGCCCCGCAGCGACTCGCGGAAGTTGGGTGCACCCAACTCAGCGTCCGATAGACCGAGTCAACCGTTTGGCGCAGCGTTGTCAGACATCCGGCAGCGGCTCGGGCTGCCGAGAGGAGGATTTAATCACTAATCATACTTTGCATGACCATTATCACTTCGATCAACGCCAAAGGAGGCTGCGGCAAGAGCACCATCGCGATGAACCTGGCCACGGGGTTGTCGATGCTGGGATTCGATACGCTGCTGATCGACATGGACCCGCAGGCACAGGTCACCCAGTGGCTGGGGGCCGGCGACGGATTTCGACTTCAGGGCACGCTCGCGGCGGCGTTTGCCGGCACGGAGTCGTTTGCCGACATCGTTCAGCCCACCCGTTATCCAAACCTGTACTTCGTCGCATCCGGCGAGGGGCTGGAAGACGTGGGCCGCGCCATCACCGATCAGGAGGGGTATGCCACACTCTTGACTGGCATGCTGGCCGGATCTCCTCGGCAGTACGCCTTCGTGGTGATCGACTCGCCGAACCAGATCAGCCCGATCATGGAAAACGCGATCTACCCGTCAGACTTGTTCATCGTGCCGTTTGAGTCGACCAAGGCCGTGCGGTCGTACGCCAATTTTTTCAAGCTGCTGATGCGGTTGCGGCCGGGCGAGGAACATCGGCTCTTGCACGTGCTGGTCAACCTCTCGCGCCAGCAGGGTCTGCGCAACCGCGTGATGCAGTCGATGGAACTGCACGGGATCCCGCGCGCTGCGACTGAAGTGCGTACCTGTGGCTGGCTGGCGCAAGTGGACGAGCATGGCGGCTCGATCTTTCACTATCGTCCCTACAGCAAGGGGGCCGCGGACCTGGCGGCACTCCGCCGGGAGGTGCTGCAACTGCTCTCACGGCAGCAGCCGGAACTGCTGGCGGTGCTGCAGAAGGCGGATGCGATCAGCCCGCCCGCGGTGAAGCATCCACCTGAGAGCACAAATATTCCCGCTGCATCTCCGAATGCTTCTGCCCCGGCGGGGGAGGAAGGGACCGTCACCGATGCCCTGCGTGCTGAACCGGTTCCGGTAGATGCCGAAGCGCACGCGACACCACCCACCGGCCCATTATCTGCTCATTTGAATATCCAATCATGAAACTCCCTGAAGGAAAGACCCGGTTAGATTTAGTGCGCGAAGGACTCGCCGGCGGTTTGAAGAAAACCGGCCGGTTGGTTGTCAGTCTCGACCGCCTCGTCGAAGACCCGCGCAACGAGCGGCGCGTGTATCGCAACATGGAAGGGCTGATCGCCTCGATCAAGGCGGTTGGCCTCGTCGAGCCGCTGACCGTCACCCCCGAATCAGCGGGGTCGGGGGATATCTACCGCATCGTCACCGGCCATCGCCGTTACCGCGCGGCCAAGGCGGCGGGCTTGTCGATGGTCGAAGTGCTGATCCGCGAGCCGGAAGAAGAGCTTAAGCGTCGCCAGAAGTCGATCATCTCCAACGTGCAGCGGGAGGACGTCGGGCCTGTCGAACTGGCCGAGGCGCTGCAGACGATGTTGGATGAAGATCCAGATGTCACCAACCAGGAAACTTTGGCGACGCTGATCGGCAAGGACGAGACCTGGGTCAGCGGCATGCTTCGCGTTCTATCGCTGCCGGCGGAGTTGCGCCAGAAAGTTGGGTCCACCCAACTCTCGATCAGCTACGACTCGATCATCCGCATCGCCCGACTGGACGATCCGCGATTGCAGCGAGAATTGGTCGAAGCGCTCCTCGGCGGCGCGAGCCAGCGGGAGATTCGCACGTTGATCAATACCCGGCAACCGGAAAAGCACACGGACGGCAAACCTTCTCGGTCCTCGACCGATGCCCCTAAACCGAAACGAGCTTTCAAAACCGAGCATCAGGCGATCGTGGTGGTTCAAAGCACGACCAGCCGACTGACCGCCGACCGGGTGGTGCTGGCCCTTCGGGCGGCACTGCAGATCGCTTACGAACAGGCGTCCAAGGATGAAACTGAAACGTTCAGCCTCTGACAGTGGATTGACTGTACGGTTTCGTCTGACGCAACAGATCCCTCGCCCAAGGCGAGGGTTTTTGATTGAGCGCCCCAAAGGGCTCCCCGGTGCTCCCCCGACTCGGGGGAGGGGTGCGATTCGGCGATTCAGCGCCGAACCGCAACGGTTTGCGTGCGAGTTGTCGGGGGACGGCGCCCCCGACTCCGACCGCCTTCCTTAGGGCTTCACGGGCTAGCGCCCGCTTCGGCCTTGCTCCCGCCAAGCTGGCGGGGGCGGCGGCAAGCCGGTCGGAGTCGGGGCCGCCTTTTACGGCGGACCGACAACTCGCACGCAAGCGGGTGGTCTGGCGACCCTAACACCGGTAGGGCTCCGCCCGGACGGGTGGGCGATGCCGCGGAGACCTTGAAGCGACGACTGAGCGTCGCTGACGGGTTGCCCGTAGGCGAGCGAGAACAGCTCTGCGAATGCCGCGCCGACCGATCCACTTGCCGCCGCCGACCACTGATGTGGTCAGGCTTGACAGAATCCCGACGGCATGGCGTTGCTGCCTTTGGTAGGGGAGCGCCGCCACAGGCTGCGGACACTGTCCGCTGACCGCGGACGAAACCGCGGACCAAACGGACGTAACCCCGGATGAAACGAACACAATCGGACGAAACGGGTTGGGAATGAATGTCGGGTGGTTGCTCAACCTGCGATTTGGAATCGCCAAGGCCGATTTGCGATTCTGTCCGGCACTGTTTCGTCCCGGACGAAACGGGGTTGCACTTGGAGAATACTACTCGCACACGATCCCGCCGCCCGCGTTGCAGAAAACCGCATCGGCCTCGCCTCGCGCGGGCGCACGCGTGGTCTGGCGCCGACGCCGGTGCGCGTGTTACGCTTAAAACACATGAACAAGCGTCCCCGGTCGCCGTTGGTCACGGCCCGCGACTTGCAGTTGCTGCGGGGGCTGTTCGAGATGCGGGTGCTGACGCTGGCACATATCACGCAACTGTACTTTGCCGGGGCCGCCGAAGCCGCCAAGAAGCGGGTGCAGATCCTCAAAGCCGCCCGGCTGATCGCCCAGCGACCGCGGCCTCGTCCCTACGACCGCTCGATCCTGTTCCTGGCCAAACAAGGGTTTGAGCTGCTTTCAGACGGCGGACACGTCAGCGATTACCCGCGGCTGGCGTGGCACGCGATGGCCAAGCGCGTTCGGGTTTCACCCCGCACGCTGGAGCACGAGTTGTCAGTCAATCAGATCAGGGTGGTGTTTAGCGTGGCGGTTTCGCGGTCAAGCGGCTGCGAGCTGCCTCAATTCCTCACCTGGCCGAAGCTATTTGCGTTCCAGGTGCAGACCGCCGGATGGAATGACTCGACGATGGTTCGACCGGACGGCTACCTGGAGCTGATCGATCATGGCGGCGGAGTGGAACGCCTTCACTTTGCCTACCTCGAAGTCGATCGCAGCACGGAGACGCTGGGCAGACTCACCGACAAGGCGGCCCACTATCTGCAGCATTACCGCGGCGGCGGGTTCGCCCGTTCGCACGGTCGCTCGGCCAGCGATTACAAATCGATGCCGTTTCGCGTTCTGTTCGTGCTGGCCAACGAAGAACGACGAAACAATCTCGCGGCAGCGTTGCTCGCGGCCAACCCGCCGATACTATCGTTGGCGTGGCTGACCACGCTGGAACGCATTCTTGCCGATCCGCTGGGAGCGATCTGGATGCGACCGTGTGACTACCGCGACGCCGTGCAGCGGGCCGGACTCGAGGACCGGCCGAAGCGACCGTACCGCCGCCGACCTCATCGTGAACAATCGGTGGCACGTCAGGTGCAACTGCATCCGCTCCACAGCGAACGTCCGTGACCCGGATCCCCGCTGAGCTTTGAAGTTATCCACAGTCTGGCGTGCACAGAGTTGTCAGAACGTGATAACGTGACTCTGTTAACAGCTAATCACAAACGAGCATGGAAACAGAAATCGTTCGGGGTGGAGTGGTTGCAGCAGCGGGCAATGCAACCGGTGCGTCGCCGCAGCCAGCGCAAGCGGCGATGGCGATGCCCAAGCAGTACGTTAAATCACACGCCGGCGAAATCTCGGAGTGCATCTGCGGCAATGACCCGGACTATTACGGATTCGTGCCGTGCGACCGCCAAGGAAATCAGATTGAGCCCGTTGCCGGCGAATGGGACGGTCTCTGCGTCTGTCAGTTGTGCAGCCGCATCATTGACGACTCGTTCGCGGTTGTCGGCATCAGTGCTTGGCCCGCTAAGGCATCGCGCATAAATAACAGTTACTATTGTCCACTTGGGACTATGGTGTAGTTCCATTCACCGTGAAAGCTGGCGGGGCGCAGGCGTACGCGGGCGAGTTGTTCTGGAGTGACGATTTCTCTCGTCGGGTACTTGCCGTCATCCAACTCCGAGCGAATGCGCAGACCGGTCTTGGTCGTGGTGTGTCCGATGAGTTGCACGATGGCCGCGTAGCTGGTCAGCGGACGCCCACGCCAGTTCCGAGTGATGTGACAGAACATGCGATGTTCGATCTTGTTCCATTTGCTCGTGCCGGGCGGAAAGTGACAGACCGACAGTCGCAGCCGCAGGTCGTCGGCCATTTCCCGAAGCGCGACCTTCCACAGCCGCGTCCGGCTGCTGTTGCTGCCGCCGCAGTCGGCCGTGATCAGCAATTCCTTGGCCTTGGGGTAGCGGCGCTTGCCCATCTTGATCCACCAGCGCTTGATCGTCGCCGCCGCGAAACGGGCCGTGTCGTGATCGATCCCCACGCTGACCCAGCCCTCGTTGCGGCCCAGATCGTAGACGCCGTAGGGAATGGCCTTCCTCATCTTCGGATCGGGAAAGTCATGCACCAGGACTTCTTCGGGCTGTCCGGCCGGCCGCCATTCGCGGCCGGCGTTCTTGAAATTGCCCACCAATTCCTTCTTTTTGGTGTCGACCGAGATCACCGGCTGACGCCGCCGCAGAAACCGGCTGGCGGTCGTGTTGATGTACTCAAACTGCGCGTTGCGATCCAGATGCGACGCGCCCTCGCGCTTCTTGCGATTGCCCTGCAGGCTGTAGCCGCTTTGCTTGAGCAATGCCGACACCTTTCGAGCTCCGACCTTAAATCCTTGCCGACCCAGCGTCGTTGCCAATCGCGACGTGCTCAGGCAGGTCCATCGCAGGGGCGATCGCGGATCGCCACGCGCCGTCGGTTCCACCAGGCCGTTCAGGACGGCCGTCAACCGCGGCTGTTGTTGCGTGACGGTCTTTCGTCCGGCCCCCGACCGCCGAATGCAATCCGACCTCACGGCCGCCGCGCCATCCGCCGCTTCCGCCTTCAATTCACGCAAGCCGGCGTGAATCGTCTTGCGTGTCAGACCAATCGCCTTCGACACCGCCGTGATGCCGCCCCAGCCCAGCGACTGCGCCTCCGTCGCCGCCCAACGCCGCCGCGATCGTTCGTTGAGCAGCGGCTCGACACCTCGATACTTCGCGCCAATCCATTCAACCGTCGTTGCATCCTGCATTCAAGTCATAACGGCTACAAGGCCGATAATAGATTACTTTATTTATGCGCGATGCCTAACTAACGGATCCGGTTGGCGATTGATTAAGTCGAGGGGCAGCGTATCGACCCGAACTGGCGTGAAAGGATTACTCCGGAATTCCCAGCCAACGGCTGATTCGCTGCTCCACCTGCGTCCGCGGCGTTGCGTATCGCTCGCGGCAGTAGCGGACGATCTGTTCACCACGGCCGTATCGCTTGCCCGTCGGCGGAAGCGTGCGGCCCAAGAACGACTCGCCTTGTGAGCCGTCGTTCAGCAGCTTGGCACAGACTTCGTAGTTGCCGAGACTGGCCAGCGTCGCCGCAGCGTATCCATCCAGCTCACGCGAAAGAATCTCGCCGTCCCGCTCGCCCACCCGAAATGAAACGATCGAGCCGACGTTGCCAAACACCGCCGCACGAATGGAATCTGATAGTTGTTCGATGTGCTGGTTGCTGATCGTCAACGCCAGCCGTTGTTTGCGGGTTTCGGCAAGAATCGTGGCAAATGAGTCGGTCGAGAAATTGTGAAACTCGTCGATGAACAAGAAGAAATCCTTTCGCTCCGACTCCGGCATCTTCGCCCGCTGCATTGCCGCCTGCTGGAATTGCGTAACCAGGACGGCGCCAAGCAAATTGGCTTTCTCTTCCCCGATCGCGCCCTTGGCAAGGTTTGCGATGAAGATTCGGCGGTTGTTCATTACAAATGGAATGTCGATGGTCGATCGAACCTGCCCGAGCACGTTGCGTAGCGGCGTCGACAAGAGCAATGCCCCAGCCTTGTTCAGTACGGGGCTTATCATCTCTCCTAGAAATCGCTTGTCGTAGCCGGCGAACTCGATGTTCCAAAAATGCCGCAGAAGTGGATCGTTCACCTGACTGACCACCCAACGTCGGTAGTCGGCGTCCGAAAGCATCCGCGGCACACCCAGCAGCGAGACGTTGGAGCATTCCAGCAATGCCGCGACGGTGGCGTACAAGATGTGAGCCAATCTTGGCCCCCAGGAGTCTTTCCATATCGACTTAAACGCTGAGACGATGCCGTCGGCCACCAAATGTCGCTGATCGAGCGGCGTCTCTTTGAGCAGGTTGAACGCCACCGGGAACTTTAAGTCGCCAGGGTTGAAGTAGACCACTTCCCTTATCCGCCGCGCCGGAATGTGTTCAAGGAGATCTGTCGCCAGATCGCCGTGCGGATCGATTACGCCGACGCCGGCCCCTGCAGCGATGTCTTGCAAGATCATGTTCCGCAGCAGCGTTGATTTGCCCACGCCGGTCTTGCCGACCACATAACAGTGCTGGCGACGATCCACCGCCGACAGGCCAAAGGGCTGCTTGCGTCCCCAGACGTCTTTCTCGCCCAGCACGATATGATGATCGCTATTGAGGTGTTCGTTGTGGTGATCGTTCATAGTCCGGATCAAGCCGCCAGTCCGGTATTCGCGGAGGTGAACAGGAGCAGCGTTGCTGATCCGCGGAAAACTCTAATGTGCGTTTCCGGCGTCGAAATAGAAACGCTCGACCGCGTGAACCGCCGACAAACCGTTTTTTAGGAGCCGACGGGGCAATGGCAGCTTGATTCGAAACACGAGCGAGAAGGACGGATGTTTCGTAAACTTTATCTTACCATCTCAGGCAGACAACTCCTGAGAATTGACTTGCTCAGCAACAAGCGGAGTTGGTAGCATTCGCATCGCGGTTTGAAGTCGGTCTTCCCCGGCGTAGCCTACCCCTCTACGCCAACCGGCTTCGAGCCGCTTTTTCTTTTGATCCTTGTCAAGTTCACCCCGTCGCAAGTGGGTGTTATGCTTGATCCATGACACGCCACCCACATTTACAACCCCGCCGTCGTGCGGGTCGCTGGAACCGAACGCCTGTTCCAGCCATCACAACGATTGATACAGCACGTCTGGAGCAAGCGTTTATTAAGCGAGCGATGGAATTAGTCCGCATGCACGAGCCACAGATCGGCTTCCGCAACCAGCCGTTGCCCGTGATTCGAGCCTAACGCGCCTGCTTTACCGCATTGCAGACGATCACGCCTGTCGCCAGCTCGGATCCGGCGGAATCGTCGCCACCTACTAATGCCGCGAGCGTCACGATCGCTTGAATAAACCCGCGCGCTGCAACCTGCCGTCCGCGGGCCAACTCCTCCACGCCTGGCCGGTCTCAAAAGATCACCCACCAGCCCGTTTGACCACCGGCCGACGATAGATCTCCGCAGCGGTTTCGGCGATCATCTCAAGAACCCGGACAACCCGCATCACCTGCGCCTTATCGAGCTTCCGCGGGCCGCGCTCCGGCGCAATCCGCCGGATAAGGC
>Ga0163153_10001392_pt1 | contig 38164 bp, 39 predicted proteins | sample OliLakLV19MP6IB1_FD_148629 | JGI IMG/M metagenome (GOLD analysis project Ga0163153, IMG submission 148629) | Freshwater microbial mat bacterial communities from Lake Vanda, McMurdo Dry Valleys, Antarctica - Oligotrophic Lake LV.19.MP6.IB-1 | ecosystem: Environmental > Aquatic > Freshwater >... | reverse complement strand
CTTATACACACTTACCATTTTTTATTTACAATTTGTTTTCTACTTATTATTAAATTCAAAATAGTTATTTTTTTAGAAAATTAAACTTTTTAATGTATAAAACAATCTTATACACAGAGAAAGACAGTGTACTGACGATCACACTTAATCGTGCTGACGTTTACAACGCCTTTAATGAAGAGATGCTTATGGAATTACAGGACGCTTTTAAAAAAGCTGCTGATAATTCGAATGTAAGGTGCGTTGTATTGACAGGAGCCGGGAAGGCATTTTGTTCCGGACAGGATCTTAAGGATTTTAATGGAAAGAAATTAACATTCAAGGAAGCTCTTGAACAAAGGTATAACCCTTTGATCAGAAGCATTTCAGGACTTCAGAAACCTGTTATTTGTGCTATCAACGGAGTTGCTGCCGGCGCAGGCATATCTATTGCACTAGCTTGTGACTATAGGATCGCGGTAGAAAGTGCAACGCTCATAGAGGTTTTTATTAATGTAGGGCTTGTTCCTGACAGCGGTTCGGCATTCTTTCTGCCGAGAATAGTTGGCTACGCAAAGGCGTTTGAAATGTGCGCTACCGGAAATAAAGTTACGGCTGCAGAAGCAAAAAGAACCGGACTTGTGAATAAAGTTGTATCAAACATTAACCTGCTAAAATTGTCATCAGAAATTGTTGCAAAGGATTTTGCATCAAGACCAACTAAGGCAATAGGAATGATCAAGAATATGTTGAACAGCTCTTTCTCCTCAACGCTCGATGAAATACTGGATATGGAAAGCTCATATCAGGAAGAGGCGGGTAACACAGAAGATTTTAAAGAAGGCATTGCTTCGTTTCTTGAAAAGCGCAGATCGGAATTTAAAGGAAAGTAGTTGAAAGTTAAAAGTTGAAAGTTGAAAGATATTTAATTAGAATTTTAAATTTGTAATTATATGAAGAGAAGAAATTTTTCACTACCTGTACTGATAATGTTTGTAATGGCATTGTTGTCCCTGTCAGTATTATACAGTTGCGGAGCAAATATATTTTCAGTTGATGATGATGTGACAATGGGTAAGGATATCGATCAGCAGATCCGTTCTGACAGCAAGCAGTTCCCGATAATGCAGGGAAACCAGAACATTAAAGATTATGTAAGCGGACTGGGAAAATATGTTCTTCAGAATTCAAGTCTGATAGAATACAAAAATGTTTTTCCTTATAAATTTGAAGTTGTAAAGGATGACAGCACAATCAACGCTTTCTGCATTCCGGGAGGATATATTTATGTTTATACGGGTTTGATAAGATTTCTTGATAATGAAGCGGCGCTTGTCGGCGTCATGGCGCATGAAATAGCGCATGCGGAAAGAAGACACATGACACAGCGTCTCACTTCTTATTACGGTGTGAGCATGATCCTGTCGCTTGTGCTTGGCAATAATCCCAGCACGCTCGGTGAAATAGCGGCGAACTTGTTTGTCGGACTTGGGTTCCTTGCCAACAGCCGGGCGGATGAACTTGAAGCGGATAATTATGCAATAAAATATTTAAAATCTACAAAATACTATCCCGGCGGCATTACATTTTTCTTTGATAAAATAAGAGAAGAGCAGCGAAGAAAGGGTGATACTCCCGGTGATCTTGAAAGACTGCTTTCAACTCACCCGCTGCCGCAGGACCGTATTGACAATGTAAACCTTCAGTTGAGTAAATTAAAACCCAAGCCTGATCCGACCAAGGGGTTATTCACTGAAGAATATCAGCGACTGAAATCACAGCTTCCGTAAGGATTTTTTCAGAACTAATTTAATGCAAGTAAGTATATTAAATAAAAATTTTTTTAACTCTAACAATTACCGGACAACATGAAAAAAACAGTATTAATAATATTTGCATTGATCATAGGTAGTATGGTGAAAGCGCAGGGAATCGATATAAGTGACGCATCCTATAAATTTAAATTCAATCTGCCTTCAGACTGGGTGCAAAGAAAAGTAGAAGAGACCGCAAAGAAAGACGCCATATCATATTCATTTGATAAGAACGACGGCAAGGTAGCCATAATGCTACTCGCGTTCAAAGTGAACGAAGTAAAAAATCTAAGCGATCTTGTATATACACTTGAGAAGGATCTGACACTTAACATTCCCAAGAAAGACGGGGATTATAATGATTTTGATATGGGAAATTATGACGGAAGGTCTTCAAAATACAAGGATAGTGAATTTACGGAAGTGATTTATTATTACAGGACTAAGGTAACTGACGGTGATAACTATACTTATCTTTTGAGATTCATAACACCAACAAGTAATTTTAGTTCTGGTGTTGAAAATGACTTCAAGAACATTTCAGGTAATTTCAAGCCGGACTTTTAATTCAGATCAGAAAACTATTCAGTTTTTTTTCATCTCCGACATTTGTAGTTTCCATGTGACCGGGATAAAGATCGTAATCATCTTCAGTATTTTTGAAAAGATTATTTTTTATTGAGGAAATAAGAACATTGTGATCACCACCCTGAAGGTCAGATCTCCCGACCGAATTCTTAAAGATCAGGTCTCCGCAGAAAACAATTTTATTGCTTTCATCAATAAAGCAAACGCTACCGGGAGAATGACCTGGAGTATGAATTATCTTAAATCTAAAAGACGGAAGCTCAATTACTGAATTTTCATCAATGAAGGTATCGGCAGGGGGCAGTTCTTCCATATCAATATCAAAAAGCTCTGCCTGAGCTTTGGAATTTTCCAGAAGAAAAAGATCGTCCTTGTGGATCAGCACCGGAACATTGAAATAGTCCTTTGCGAATTTGTTGCCAAGTATATGATCAAGATGTCCGTGAGTGTTTAATATGTATTTAATGCTGATCTTATTTTCCTCTATGAATTTTTTCAGATCATTCTTCTCTTCATCAGAATAAACAGCCGGGTCAATAATGACGCCTTCTTTAGTGTTCTCATCGTAGTAGATGTAACAGTTCATTGCAAAGGGATTTACCGGCATCTTAATAATTTTCATTGTTAATAAATTGATTTTACTTTTTTTAAATTTTAATTTGCGACTGATTTAATGAACGAGCCCGGTAAAATTAAAATAATTTCAACAAACCGTAAGGCTAATTTTGAGTATGCGATATTAAGCCGTTATGAAGCCGGGGTAGTAATTACCGGTACAGAGGTAAAGTCACTGCGTGAAGGCAAGGTAAACCTTCAGGAATCATACGGCAGAGTAATTAATGACGAGGTATGGGTCATTAATCTTCATATCAACGAGTATAAATTCGGCAACATTAACAACCATGAGCCGTTACGGAACCGTAAATTATTATTACACAAAAAAGAAATAAGAAAGATAAAGCAGGAGCTCCAGGAAAAAGGGCTTACGCTTGTACCTCTGAAAATTTATTTTAAAAACTCTTTGGTAAAGGTTGAGCTTGGCATTGCCAAAGGGAAAAAACTATACGACAAAAGAGAATCCATTAAAAAAAGAGAAGTAGAAAGGAAGTTGAGCAGGATATAATGTTTGCAACGGCAAAAGAACAAATAGATCTGATAAGGGAAGGAACAGTTGAGATAATTCCTGAAGAAGAATTAGTAAGAAAATTCGAAAAGTCAGCGAAAGAAAATAAAGCTTTGACCATAAAGCTCGGCTGTGATCCTTCAAGACCGGATCTGCACATAGGGCATTCGGTAGTTTTGAATAAGCTCAGACAGTTCCAGGATCTTGGTCACAATGCAATACTGATCGTAGGTGACTATACCGGAATGATTGGTGATCCTTCCGGCAAAAAGAAGACGCGGCCTCAGCTTACTTTTGAAGAGACGCGAAAGAACGGCGAGTCGTATTTTGAGCAGGCGGGAAAAATACTTGATCTGAAAAGAGCGAAGGTTGTATATAATTCGGAATGGCTTTCAAAGCTTGATCTGAAAGATCTTATAAATCTGCTGAGTAAATTTACAGTACAAAGGATATTAGAACGTGATGATTTTACTAACCGGATCAAAGAGCAGACAGAGATCTCAATGCACGAAATGCTTTACCCGATAATGCAGGGATATGATTCTTACGCGATAAATGCTGATGTTGAGCTTGGAGGAACGGATCAGAAGTTCAACAATCTCGTCGGACGTGACGTACAGAAGCGATATGGAAAAGAGCAGCAGGTCGTGATCACAATGCCGTTGATAGAAGGAACAGACGGCTATGAAAAGATGAGCAAGTCGCTAGATAACGCGATCGGAATCACCGAAGCGGCGAAGGATATTTTCGGAAAGACAATGAGCATACCTGATACTCTGATATACAAATACTTTAATCTGGTAACAAAGCTCGAAAGAGCCGAGCTTGATAAAATAAAAAAGGAGCTCGAAATCGGTGAAGGAAATCCGAGGGACTATAAACGGAAGCTTGGATATGAGCTTGTGAAGATTTATTATGATGAGGAAACAGCCGGGAAAACGATAGAGGAATTCGACACAATTTTTATTAAAGGCGGAATACCCGATGACATTCCCGAGATCACTGTCAGTGAGGATTCGAAGAAGCTCATAGATCTTATGACGGAAAATAACATGACCGAATCAAAGACAAGTGCGAGGAAGCTTATTGAGCAAGGTGCAGTAAACATAGACGGGACAAAAATCACTGACGTGAATTCAATGACAGCGATAAGGGACGGAATGATACTGAAAGTGGGAAAGAGAAAATTTCTAAAAATTAACCGGAATTAAATTTTAAATTCATCAATAATAATAGTAAAAGTAAAATAACAGGGAGAAAAAGAAATTGTTTAAACCAACAAAGCTATTTTTAACAAAGGGAGTAGGACGACACAAAGATTATCTACAGTCCTTCGAATTAGCGTTAAGGCAGGCAGGTATTGAGAAGTGTAACATAGTTACGGTGTCAAGCATATTTCCGGGCGGCTGTAAAAGAATGACCGTTGAACAGGGTACGGCATTGCTTGAACCTGGACAGATCACTTTCTGCGTAATGGCAAGAAACTTTACAAATGAACCCAACAGACTGATCGCTTCATCCATTGGTGTTGCACTTCCCTCAGATGACAGTCACTACGGATATATTTCCGAGCATCATCCGTTTGGTGAGCCGGAAAAGGTAGCAGGTGAATATGCTGAAGATCTTGCGGCAACAATGCTGGCGACAACACTTGGGGTTGAGTTTGATCCTGCGACCGCCTGGAATGAGCGTGAGAATCTTTACAAGCAAAGCGGCAAGATCATTAAGACATTTAATGTGACGCAATCCGCTGAAGGCGATAAGAACGGATTATGGACAACAGTAATATCGTGTGTAGTTTTTTTACCATAAAAAATTAACAATATATTTTGTCAAATAAAATCTTTTTTGGAATTGCAGCGGGATTGCTTGCCGGTCTTTCAATTCCCGTAATTCTGAAATATAAAAACGAACGGAAAGAAAATTCACTGGATCACTTTACAGGCGGAGGAGTAATGCTTGATGAAGTGAATGATTATCTTTTGAGCGCGCGTAATAAAGCCGACTCGATAATAAATGAGGCGGAAGAAAAATCGAATTCCATTATTGACCATGCAAGCCGGATTCTTACTTCCGCCAAGGAGAAAACTTCAAAATTTCATGATGTGATAATGAAAGGCAGCAGTGATGAAATAATGAAGATCAAGGAAAGCATTGAAAATGAGATTCTGGAATTCAATAAAAGAATTGAAAAAGAATAAAGCTTCATAAAACTCCAATACTAAATTGCCGCAAAGACGCATTTGTCTATGGTCAAGCCCCCGCAACATTTCCACCGCACTTATGTATTCATTTGCCCGGAGAAAAGACACCCGTGTTTTTGATGAACCGCTGTATGCTCATTATTTAAGAATATCGAATGCAGATCATCCCGGAAGAGATGAAATTCTTTCGGATATGGAAAATGACGGAGAGAAGGTTGTAAGAGAAATTATTGAAGGAGAATATCCCGATGAGGTCATATTCTTTAAACAAATGACACATCATCTGACAGCTATTGATGAATCCTTTCTTGAAAGAGTAAGCAATATTTTTCTTATAAGAAATCCGGCTCAGATCATAAGCTCATTTGCTGAAGTCATACCCGTTGTAACAATGCGTGACATTGGCATCGAAAGGCAGTTTGATCTTTATAATAAGTTAAAAGCATCAGGTCTACATCCGGTAGTTTTAGATTCGGGTGAGATATTAAAGGATCCGGAAAATGTTCTTCGCAAGCTTTGCAGTTCTGTCGGCATTCCATTTGATAAATGCATGCTTCAATGGAAGGCAGGACCGTTAAAGGAAGACGGGATCTGGGCGAAGTACTGGTATAGGAATGTACACTGCTCCACGGGCTTTGAAATGCAAAAGACAAGCAGCAGAACCCTCTCCGCTCACCTTAAACCGCTTTCGGAACAGTGCCTTCCTTATTATGAGAAAATGTTTGAAGTCTCAATAAAGGCGTAGGAACATTACTTCGTGATACCAAGATTTAGTTTTAATTAAACCATTCGGAAAAATGCATTGTCTTACAACTGAATTAAAAAATTAAAACATAAATGATGAAAAAAAATCTTTTAGTAATAACCCTTCTTATGCTAACGGCAATTTTGTTTACGAATAATGTATTCGCGCAAAAGGAAAGCAACAAGACACCTGAACAAATGGCTACAAAAATGGCTGACAGGATGAAGGAAAAACTCTCATTGACCGAAGACCAGTACAAGCAGGTCTACAATATGGCGTTAACTAACGCGCAGGACAGGATTAACAATAAGGAAAAGAATAAATCACTCGACAAAGAGTCACGTAAGCTGTTAAAGAAACAGAACAAGGAAAACTTCAGGAAACAGATGGAAGGAATTCTTGATAAAGACCAGATGACTAAGTTTCAGGAAATGAAAGGAAAGCATAAACATGATAAGAAAAATAAGGATGGGAAAAAGAAAGACAGAAAAAATAAGAAAGAGTTTAAATAGGTTCTTTCAAGAGAACGTAATGGAAGCCCGTGAAGCATAATTTCCGGGCTTTTTTTATTGTGTAAATCTAATTTTTCACTACTGAATTAAACTCAGTGATCTTTTCCTGTATCCAGACCTTATCAAATACATTCTTAGACTGCTGAATTTTGTGTTCAATGAAAGAAAGATTGATCTTTCTTGATCCGGTTCTCAGTTGTATCAGCTTATTCGTATAATTTACAAAATTAGTATGAAGGATCTTTCTGCTTTCTGATAATAGAAGATTATTCTTAAGAAAATGTTTGTATGCATCTATAAGTGACAATGCGGTTTCAAACTCTTCAAGCTCATAGCTGATTTTAAGCTGAAGATTCTTCATGTCAACCTTATAAACAAACTGATCAAACTTGATCTTATTAATATAGTTCAGTGCTTTCTGAAATGATTTTTTTTCAAAGAACAGAAGAGCGTAGCTGTAGTTCTCTACGCTTTCAACATGCTGGGGTAATAGATTCTTCGAATGGGTTTTTATGAAATTTCCCATGTAGTCAAGTTCCTTCATTGTTATGCAGTTCAGAAGAATATTCCTGTAAGTATCAAAGGGCAGATATTTGCTTGAGTCGGTTTTATAAAATCCGTTAGAGATATATATCCTGTATAGATCAAAGAGCTCCTTATTCACATCAAAGGAGATCTGCACACCCGAAGTAATCTTTAAGATACAGTATCCTATCAGACGCAGGTGAAGAAAACTGTTGTCATTTACACCAAGCTGCCTGGTATTATTTAAGAGGGAATTTTTAAATTCAAAATAATAGCTTTCATCATTAAAATATGTGTATGCCTTAAGAAGATTATAGTATGCTTCCACTATATGAACTTCCTCAGGCGAATTATTTTTTATATAAGAGATCAGTTTATCAAAATTAATGATGGATATAAAATCGGAAACAGTTTCAACATTTTTCGGAATATTGTATGAGCGGGAATATTGCAGAAGATTGTCGTTATGTTTTATGGATTCAAGAACGAAATAATGGAGAATGTGAACTATTCCTTTAATTAATTTTTCAGACTCTGTTATAACGATACCTTTCTTTAAAACCTTTTGTGTTAATAAATTCACGTAGAAGCTATCGGTTTCTATTCTGTAAGTATTTAAAAAATAGTTACTGTTGATATTAGAATTTGTTGTTAAAATCTTTTTTGAAAGTGCCATTCTCTTTCTGAACAAATCAAAGCATTCTCTCTGGAATAACTCCTGTGTCAGATAAAACGAAGAATCAACATCGCTTTTTTGAATTCCTTCCTGCTTTAAAAATTGAAGTGCAGAATTCAATAAGTCTGAAATAAGGTTTCTGAATGTTGAATCATTGTATTCAGCTTTCCCGAATACTAATTTATAAATAACCTTCTTTGTAAAATTCTTTACTGAGTAATCCGGATGAAATTTGCGGAGAACAGTAAATAGCTTGATCAGTCTTGAGCGATTATTGAAGTACGGTGATTTTAAAAATTTGAAAAATCGCATTAGTTCCTTATCGGAAAAGGACTTAAGAAGGTTTATTATGTCATGTGTATACATTTTAAAAAGTTTTAAAATTTATTTTTCGCGACAGCTATTTTGATTTGCAAAGCAAAATATTCAATATTTAGTAGAAAATCAACATTTAAAGTGCACTTACACTTTAAGCTACATGAATTTTGACAATAAATTTTGCGACAAATCGAAATAAATTTCTTTGTAAGATATAATATCTATCGCTAATTTTGTTAAACAATAAGACAAGATCGAAAGGAGAGATTTAAAAATGAAAAAAATTTTCAAATCAATATTGTTAGTAATATTATTGGTAACTGCGTTTAACATATTCTCAGTTAACTATACCCAAGCTGCTCAATCTGATAAAAAGGATTTATTTGTTGTTGTCAGAACAATCGAAAATGGACACACATATATTAGTATATATACCGACAGCGGAGTTTTACTTTTCAAGGATATTGAATTATAAGGAACTTGAATTAAAAAGAAGTAGAAAGTTAACCGGGTCAAGAATTAAACAGAAAATTATATAGAAGATTATATATAGATTTTAAGGTATTAAATATACTGGAAGAGTTTAGAATTTACATCCCTCTCTTTCTCCTTTCACCGTTCAAAATTTGGGGTTGAACGGCCTTGAGGGATGTAGTTCTACTTATTGTTTGGGAGTCATATCTGAAAAGAGCTTTTTGGGTTAGCCACGAGTCTTACAAAGATAAATACAAAAAAAATTTTTGTAAAGTTTTTTGTCCCGTTTTTTTTTATTATATTCAACTCATAGTAATCCACTATTCTTGACATTTCCGCACTATAACACTTCATCTATTTCAAATTAAAATTAATTTAAATATTAAATAAGACGAAGTTATTTAAGTTAATGATATATTCGACATTTCAAAAATGGTTTTCAGAAAGAAAAATCGGCTGGCAGCCGTTAATTGTTTTCCTGATTGTTGCATTTCTGTTTTCTCAAACTACCGATCCCGTTCCATTACTTGGCAACATAAAAGCAATACTCGGAATAAATGAGCATCAATTTAAGCTGTTACTAAACCTTCCGTTATACCTCGCGCTGATAATCTTTTGGGTACTTGATAACAGAAAGCTTTTCCGGATATTTATAATTATTTATATTCTTTCCGACATGACGGTTTTTTTTATCTATGTATATAAACTTGTGAATACTATAGGAATGTTTCAGGGGGGATTAGGAGCATCTGATCTGCTGATAGATGCATTAACAATGTGGCTTATCAATATTATTCTGTTTTCTCTTTTATACTGGATCCTTGACAGCGGCGGACCTTATGCACGGATCAGGAACAGGAGAGAGAACATGGAACTGCTCTTTCCTCAATATACTTTAAACAATCCAGCTTTTAAAGAATGGAGCCCCGATATAATAGATTACTTTGCACTCGCATTCAGTACAAGCACAACTTTCGGACCTACTGATACGATGTTTCTTTCCAGAAGACTCAAATTTCTGATGATAGTGCAGGTGTTACTGTCACTGACCATTCTTACAATACTTGCCACAAGAGCTGTAACAATTATAAATTGAACCGAGTATTTTTACTTAACGGTGGGTAATTTTTTTTGTGAATTTCTCAGATCTGCTATGATATCTTCAGGAAAAGGGTAATCATTTTCAAATCTCAGATAAGCTACATGCAGATGTGTTTTGCCGGGTGCTAATATTGCCTTTCTTCCTGTTCTTCCTACTTCACCGATCTTATCCCCGGGAAGGACTATGTCCCCTGCCCTGACGTTTACTTCCGATAAATGTGAATAATAAAATATTCCGTCATTGCTCACATCAAAGATCTTGACATACTTACCGCCTCTTAAAAGCGATCCGACACTCCAGGTCGTATCCGTAGCAACGACAATTCCACCCGACATACTTACAACATCAACGGGACTTTTAGTCGAATCATCCATAAGATCTTTATTGCTGTCAAGGATCATAATATCATGTGCAGGATGACCCTTAGTATTGCTTCCCTGAAAATAATCATATCCCAGAACTTTGTAATCATTGCCATAATCCCTGTAACGAATTGATGTAAAATTTTTCAAAGGGAATACCCAGTCTTCTCTTTTTGAAGAGACTATGACACTGGTCCTGTAATATTTCCTAAGCTGGGCGTTGTACTCCTTCATTAATTCAACAGCATCTTCTTTATCAATTGTCGCATTGACAATTTTTTTATCCAGCTCATTCCATTTTTCAGATACATTTTTGTCATTCTGAGCTATGGAATTTTGGAAAATAAAGAGAAGGATTATTGAAAATAAAATATCACGCTTCATGGAAGATCATTTGTTTTTCTTTGCCATTAAATTTAAAGCGCTTCCCGATTTAAACCATTCAACCTGTTGCGCGTTCATTGTCTGATTTAAAACAATTTCATCGGTTGTGCCGTCAATATGCCTGACAACCATATTAACCTGCTGCCCCGGTGCAAGATCATCAAGAAGTATGTCCAACTTATCGTCTTCCTTTATTTTATCATAATCATCAGCATTAACAAATGTCAGCGGCAGCATGCCCTGCTTTTTGAGATTGGTCTCGTGTATCCTCGCAAATGATTTAACAATTATTGCCTTGCCGCCAAGATAACGCGGCTCCATTGCCGCATGCTCGCGTGAAGAACCTTCACCATAGTTCTCTTCCCCTATAACGACCCATCCGGCATTTTTTGATTTGTATAATCTGGCTGTTCTGGGAACCTCTTCATAGTTTCCGGTAATCTGATTCTTTACCGAGTTCATTTTTTCATTAAATGAATTTATCGCTCCAATGAACATATTGTTTGAAATGTTATCAAGATGTCCTCTGTATTTCAGCCAGGGACCCGCCATAGAAATGTGGTCTGTAGTACATTTACCTTTTGCTTTTAAAAGCACAAACAGATCTTTGTAATCTTCTTTCAAGTCGTGAGGTGCAAACGGTTCTAATTTCTGTAACCGCTGGCTTTCGGGATTTATTATGACTTCAATGTTGGTGCCTTCTTTAGCGGGAGCTTCATATCCATCCTCGCCTTTTAAAAAACCATGTTCCGGAAGTTCATTGCCGGTAGGTATGTCAAGTTTTATTTTTTCACCTTTGCTGTTTTCAATTGTATCAACCAAAGGATTAAAGGTCAGACTTCCAGCCAGTGCAAATGCTGTTACGATCTCAGGTGAAGCAACGAATGAATGCGTTGCGGAATTTCCGTCGTTCCTTTTGGAGAAATTCCTGTTATATGATGTTATGATTGAATTCCTTTCACCTTCCTTTACATCGTGACGCTTCCATTGACCGATGCACGGACCGCAGGCGTTTGCCAGCACAAGTCCGCCGACCTTCTCAAATATCTCAAGTTGTCCGTCCCTTTTAATTGTAGCATGGATCTGTTCAGAACCCGGAGTTATGGTAAATTCCGATTTAACTTTAAGTCCTCTTTCAACTGCCTGTCCGGCAACTGAAGCTGCTCTTTCCATATCCTCGTATGATGAGTTAGTACAGCTTCCTATCAGTCCGACTTTCAGCTCTTCAGGATAATTGTGTTCTTTTACCGCATCTTTAAATTTAGAAATTGGCCATGCAAGATCGGGAGTATATGGTCCGTTTACATGAGGTTCCAGTTCAGTTAGATTTATTTCAATTATTTCATCATAATATTTTTCACTTCCTTCATCAGCTTTTAAATAATCCTTCAGCTCTTCAGCAAGCTTCGCAATATCCCCTCTCTCGGTTGCTACAAGATATCTGAACATTCTTTCATCATAAGGAAACAGCGAAGTAGTAGCTCCGATCTCCGCACCCATATTGCAAATTGTTCCCTTACCGGTGCAGGAGATCGTGTCTGCTCCTTCACCAAAATATTCTATGATGGCGCCGGTACCGCCTTTTACGGTAAGTATGCCTGCTACTTTCAGTATTACATCCTTTGGTGATGTCCAGCCCGACAGTTTTCCTATTAATTTTATTCCGAAGATCCTTGGGAATTTTAACTCCCACGGCATGCCAGCCATTACATCCACCGCGTCAGCACCGCCTACACCAATTGCGATCATTCCAAGTCCACCCGCGTTCGGCGTATGTGAATCAGTTCCTACCATCATTCCGCCGGGGAATGCATAATTCTCCAGTACAACCTGGTGAATGATCCCTGCTCCGGGTTTCCAGAAGCCTATTCCGTATTTGTTAGACACACTTGAAAGAAAACTATATACTTCCCTGTTATCACCGTATGCACGAAGAAGGTCATCCTTAGCGCCAACTTCCGCTTCAATCAAATGGTCGCAATGCACTGTAGTCGGAACTGCAACTTTCGGTATTCCTGCTGACATGAACTGAAGCAATGCCATCTGTGCTGTCGCGTCCTGCATTGCCACACGGTCAGGTCTGAAGTCTGCAAAAACTTTTCCTCTTTCGTAGGGCTTTGAAGGCTTCTTCCAAAGATGCGCGTATAGAATTTTCTCGGTGTATGTCATCGGACGATCCAATAACTTCTTTGCATCGTCAACCTTATTTTTAAAACCTGCATAAAGGTTTCTTATTAATTCAAGATCAAATATCATTTTCTGATTGTCTATTTATTGTAATAAAAAATTTTAATTTGTATAAATGAGATCTTCTTCTTTCAGCAGATCAAGTCCTTTGAATCTGAGTAACAATTGAGCTACGGTTACAATATCCTTCTGGCAGTATTTCTTTATCCGTTCAACATCCTTTTCGATCCAGTATGTGCTCCAGACCTGGCTTCCGTCAATGTCATCCTTTGGAGTGCTGATTCCAAATACTGCTGCCAGCAAATTAAGCGACGTGTAGCTTTTGTAATCTCCAAACTTCCAGATCTCCATTGTATCCAGCAGTCTCACCTCCCACGGCTTCTTTCCTGAATTATTCAGTATATCCGGAATAGGAATTCCGTTGATCAGACATCTTCTTGCAATGAAAGGATAATCAAATTCCTTTCCGTTGTGAGCGCATACAGAATGTTCTTCTGAAATGTAATGTTTGTCAAGCATTTCCGTCAGATCAGTGAGAATAACTTTTTCATCGTCACCGTAAAACGATTTTAAACGGAAATTGTAGCCGCCATTGACAGGCACAAGACATCCTGCAGATATGCAGACAATTTTACCGAACTCAGAATAGATACCTGCCCGGTCATAAAGTCCGGATGCAGTCTGACCATCCTTAATGTGATACTGCATTTTTTTTGACCAGAGGGCTTTCCAGTTATCGCTCAATTCTTCGAAGGTAGCATATTGCGGAACGGTTTCGATATCGATTATCAAAACATTTTTTAAATCAATGTTAGTAAGCATAGTGTCGTTTGTTTTGGTTTATAAAATATTAATATGGCATCTGTCAATCTTTACTAAAGTTGTTTCTGAAATTATTTTAAATTGACCGGTAAAAGTAATTCGCTCAACTTTTCCGCATCAGTAACCGGAAGACTGCAGACGTAATTCTCGCATACATAAGCAGCCGCATTTTTATTGTCCGCAATAATATTTGAAATAAATGCCGAAACTTTCTCAAGCTCTTTGCCGGAGTGCATTACGACTTTATTTGGAATAAATGTCTGATCAATTGTATTTTTTAACTCTATGAATTTTTTGTCATCAGCATTGCCGGAAAGTATTATTTCCTTTGGTGAATACAGGTAAAAGCTAAGATCACAAAGCATTTGCGGGCTTGAGAATGAAAGCTTGCTCAGATCATTTGAAAACAGCTTCAGACTTCGTTCTGCTTTTTCGATCATATCCTTATCATCTGTAATGAAACCGATCCGGAGAAGATTCATTATCTGAATTGAATTACCCGAGGGCTCAGCTCCGTCGTATGTATCCTTGGTCTTTAGTACAATATCTTTTCCTTCACCGCTCACATCAAAGAATCCTGCATTTTCATTATCATAAAATTTATCAATGCAGATCCGGTTAAGCTCAATAGCGAATGTAAGATATTCCATTTCGAAACAGCTCTCATACATTCCGATCAGTCCTGAGATCAGGAAGGCATAATCCTCAAGTGTTCCGTCTATCTTTGATTCACCGTCCCTGAACCTGTGAAGCAGGGTTTTACTTTCCTTCCTGTAAAGATTTTTTTTAATAAAGCTGACCGCGGATCTTGCAGCCGCAAGGTATTCTTCATTTTCAGTAACGCTGTATATCTTAGCAAGCGCAGTGATCATCAGCCCGTTCCACGATGTAAGTATCTTATCATCAAGGAAAGGATGAGGACGTTTATTTCTTTCATCGAGTAGCTTTACTCTTGAATCATCAATTATCCTTGCTATCTCTTCCGGGGTTTTATCGAACTGTTTTGCGGTATCAAAAAGATCATTGGCAATGTAAAGAACATTCTTCGTTCCGAAAACTTCATGAGGATCATTTATTGTATTACCGTGATGCTCAATTCCAAAATAGAAATTAAATATCTTTGAATCATCCTTACCAAGGATCTTTTCAATTTCATCCTTCTGCCACAGATAATTCGCGCCTTCTTCCTTTTCGTAAGGCTTGCTTTCATCAACAGCGCTCTCGGCATCCTCTGCTGAATAGAATCCGCCGGCATTATGATGAAGATTGCTGAGGACATACTGAGCGGTATCTTCAGCTACAAATAAGAAAAACTTATTCTTTGTGATAAGGTAAGTATCGACATAAGCGGAAACAAGCTGCGCCTGATCATAGAGCATCTTTTCAAAATGCGGTACCCGCCAAATATTATCAACGGAATACCTGTGAAACCCGCCGGCGAGATGATCATACATTCCGCCTTCGAACATTTTTTTCAGTGTAAAGGTAACTATGTCAAGAGCGTGAAATTCATTTGTATGATAATAATGGTCAAGCAGGAAATTAAATACTACCGGTCTGGGAAATTTATTCCCGCTTCCAAATCCTCCGTATTCATCATCATAGATATCCTGTATCTGCTCGTAAGCATTCGAAAGTATCTCTTTATTCAGAACCGGCGCTTCACCTGCGGCTGCCTTAGCATCTATTGCCTGCTGCAATCTTGAAATTATCTTATCACCGCTTTCGATGACTTCCTTTTCTTTATTGATCCAGACTTCGTGGATCTGCGTGATGACATCTTCAAATCCTGATCTTCCGTATTTAGCTCTCGGAGGAATGTATGTCGCGCCGTAGAACGGCTTCAGCTCAGGAGTCAGGAACATGCTCATGGGCCATCCGCCTGAACCGGTGATTGCCTGCAACGCTGTCATATAGATCCTGTCAACATCAGGTCTTTCCTCGCGGTCAACTTTCACATTAATAAAATATTCATTCATCAGATCTGCTATCTCTTCATTCTCAAAGACTTCCCTTTCCATCACATGACACCAGTAGCATGCTGAATATCCGACACTTAGAAATATCGGCTTATTTTCTTTTCTTGCCAGGGCGAATGTTTCTTCATTCCAGGGATACCAGTTAACGGGATTGTAAGCATGCTGTAGCAAATAAGGGGATTTTTCTTTGATGAGTTCATTCATTTTTTAATTTACGAAAAATCGGTGAGTGATGAAGTGGATTTATTTAGTTTAAAACAGAATGGAATGTTGTCAAATCTAAAGCCTGCATTTTATTGAAACGAAATTACTCTTTTTTAGATTTGACAACTTTAATTTGAAAAATTTAATACGTAAAAATTATTTTTATTCTTGATTTTTAAAAGGGGCGGTAACTTTGTAAAGTTTTTTTTAAATTAAATTGAAACGAAAATGTTATGAAAAGCAATTTTGATAAAGACTGTATTGTTAACAGCAATAATATTTATTTCTTTTTGCAAAAATTCTATGTCGCAAGAACTTTGTTCAAAAGGTCTTATAGGTCAATGGAGGGGAAATTATAGTTACGTAAATGAAGCAAACGGTGGCAGTTCAGCAATAATGAACATTTTTGAACCCCAAGGTGGTTATGCCAAATTAGTATTACATCAGGAAATAGAAGTTTAGATTAGTATCCAGTAATCGCGAATTGTAGTCCGGGTTTACTTGAATGGACAAATCCATCTGGTTACTATGTCTTAAATGTTAATGTAAGTAACAATAGAATTGATGGTATGTTTTATAGAGCAAACGGAGTTGCATTGTACCAAGTTCTTCAAGTTCTTCAAGTTCTTCTTACTCTAAATTACCTTCTTGTAATCACAAATCATATTGTTTAATTTTGTGTGAGAGTGGTAAATCTTTTGTTGTAAAGATGAAATTTAAAGAAGTATTGAAATTAATTAAAAAGGATGGGTGGTATTTTGTAAGACAAGTTGGAAGTCATCAACAATTTCATCATATAACAAAGAAAGGAACTGTAACTGTTGCAGGAAAACCAAACGAAGAAGTTCATCCAAAAACTCTCAAAAGTATCCTAAGTCAGGCAAAAATTAAAAAATTAAATTTATGAAAAAAGAATTTTTAATAATAATTGAAAAAGGGAAAAACAATCTAAGTGCTTATGTTCCTGATTTGCCAGGCTGTATTGCAACTGCTGAAACAGAAAAAAAATTGTTAAAACTTATTGAAGAAGGTATTGAATTACACATCGAAGATATGAAACAAAGAGGTTATAAAATCCCAACACCAACCACTAAATCAGCAAAAATAGAAATTGCAGCTTAAAACTTTGAATCTTTATCAGAGTTCTCAATTTATGCCGTCGTTGGAGTTGCTTCATCCTCCAACGATAATTCACAGAGCCAATCGGCTTCGACAGGCTCTGCTAATAAATTATCACGCAACTTCCATTTTTAAATACCTTCGTTTTTAGTTTACGAATTTTCTTTCCCATTTACGGAATATCCTCAATATGAATAATATCTTTTCTTGGAGTCTATGTGACCTCGTGGTTTAATGTTTTTGCTCTTCGTCATTTAAGCTTTTACCAAGAACATTAAGACACAAATATATAAATGTTTTTTTTCAAATCTAAAAATATTTATTGTTAGTGACGAATTTTGTTCTTAACTTGCTCAAAGATTAATTATGAATTCCGAAACTGAAATCTCACAGGGCAAGCTGCTTTTGTCAGCTCCCTTTCTCGGCGACGTGTTTAACAGAACTGTTATACTTCTCACAGAGCATGATACAGAAGGATCTGTCGGCTTTATTTTGAATAAACCCACAGACCTTAAGCTTCACGAAGTGATCGAGGACTTTCCTGAATTCGATGCAAGGGTTTTCGCCGGCGGACCGGTGCAGTATGACGCATTAAATTTCATTCACAAAGCAAATGATGTTCTTGAAGGCGGAGTGGAGATTACAAACGGCGTATTCTGGGGAGGTAATTTTGAACTTTTGAAAATTCTTATCTCAAATGGAAGTCTTGATCCGCAGGACTTTAAATTTTTTCTCGGCTATTCAGGATGGGGAAACGGACAGCTTGAAAATGAAATGAAGCATAACTCGTGGTATCTGAGTGCTTCGTCGATAGAAAATATTTTCAATAATGATTCTCCAAAATTATGGAGCCATGTTCTGAGATCCATGGGTAAGCAGTATAGGGTGATTGCTTCCTTCCCGGAAGATGCAAGTCTCAATTAATTTTTATTAAGAGTATTAATCACATCCGTCCAAAATAAACAAAAAGCTTGCTCCGAATTTCACTAATGATCACGAATTAGAAATATTATCACTAATTTTTAAAACAGAATTAACATAAATTTATTTGGACAGCATAAGTAAATCTTAAAAGGGTTATTTAAAGATTGGACGGCAATGAGTATAAATCAATAAAAAAAAGATCAGAACTCTCTGCATTCAGCTTTGAATTCTGATCTTAACTTTTGTTCGCTATAATTATTTCTTACTTAGTCTTCTCGTTACTTCCTTTTGAAACCCCGGTGTTGTTATTCTTATCATCACTGCTGCCCGATTTAACGGTTGAATTGCTTCCGCCATTATCGCTTCCCTTAGTTGTATCATTGCCGGTGTTTCCGTTATTTGAATTGGTATTATTATCACTGCTTCCTTTATAGTCTTTCAGATCATCCTGCTGTTTGGTCTGCACTTTTTTCTTTGGTGGAGTACCTTTCTTTGTGTTTGGAGGTGAAGTGTTCTTTTCATTACCGTTACTTTTTACTGTACCGCTGTTATTTTCCCTGTTTGTATTTAGATTACCTTCGGTTGTTTTTGTACCGTTCTTTATGGTCATTGGATTCTGTTCATTATCTGTATAAGACTTAACTTTCTTATCATTTACTTCAACAACCTTTGGCGTTATCTTAACGCCTGCTTCCTTTGATATTACTTTTACATCAGGTCCGTTATATTTAATGTTAGGTTTACCCGGATCGACAAAAACGCTCGATTTTATTTTAGTAGAGTTCTTAAGAATATCCGCAGTCTCTGAAGCTGATACGATTGTATTCTTTGTCACCTTTTTTGTAAAATTTCCTTGTCCCTGGAAAATCCAGTTCGCGGAAACATGTGCGTAAGTATAATTTGTACAAACCTGATTCCTGTGATCTCTCCAGTAAAGTCTCGGACAGGTAGGATACCAGCCTACATAATTTCCATAACCTCTCCAGTTCACCCAGTTACAAGCCCAGGCATTTCCCGGCATCCAGATCCATCCGTAAAAATTGCTGAAGTACCATCTTCCGTAATTATAAGGAGCCCAGCCCCAACTGTAATCCGAGACCCACATCCATCCGTAATTTGAGAATACCCATCTTCCTTCACTGTAAGGATTCCATGTGTTTGTTGCGCAGAAAGGTCTCCAGATGTAAATGAATTCATTATCGTAATAATAATTAACTTCATATTCTTCACCTGTTCCTTCGCTAAGATCCCTTAGAAAGTCTGACTTCTTCACTTTTATCCAGTCACCCTCATCGGAAAGACTGTCGAACTGTTGTTTGTATGCAAGGTTTGAATCGAGAAGATTTTCGGTTTGATCGATGCTGTCAATGAGAACCGAACTTCCATTGTCAGAAGGAGTTTGCTGAGCTACACTGCAGCTTCCTGAAAATAAAACAAATAACATTAAAGCTAAAACCCGAAAATTAATTTTTTTACGTGACATTGATTTATCCTCAATTTAAATGTTTATTCAAAGACTTCGGAAAAACACATTAACACTTTTAATTAAATTATAATGATGTTGAATCTGATCCGAGATATTTCTTTCAGAAGTCCTTAATATGAAAATTGTTTATTAGATTCCGCCCGTATTTAGAGCAAACTATAGACAAAATACTTTTACCGAAAGTTTAATGTGATCAGAAGTCGAATTTATCAATAAGAGTATCATCGATGAACACACGTATCTGGAATTTATCTGTAGTCTTTACATTACCGTTGGATTCTGTGATGCTAGTTGAGCTTCTGTATCCGTTCATCATAACCTTCTTGCCTCTGTACATTCCGCTCTTTTCAAAGTTGTCTCCGATAAACGGGAAAGCACCTGTGACCACTGTCGAGTCGTTGATCTTGCAGACAAACTCGTCGCCGAGTGCCGCAGTCTTTGTAACCTTTACATTCCATCCTGCATTTCCGTCACCTGGCTTGTACATGCTTGATTGTGTTGACGAACATCCTGCAATTACCACAACTAAAAAAATCGTGTATAAAAAGTATTTTAATTTCATTTTAAGTCCTTTCGGTATTAGTTTGATTAATTTAAAATAAATATAATAGGTGTATTATTAAAGTTCTTTTGATTTGGGATTTTTAAACTTATCAACTTTGAACTTTCAACTTTTAACTTTCAACTTATTAACTTTCAACTTTCAACTTATTAACTTTCAACTTTTAACTTTTAACTTTATAAACTTTATAAACTTTATAAACTTTGAAACTTTATAAACTTTAAACTTTACAAACTTTTTACAATATTATTACAACTCTTAAATTCAATCTTATGAAACTCTTTACAATTTTTCTCCTGCTACTTTTAGCCCTAACTTTCAAAACAATTTACTCTTCACAGGCGGACAATCCGCAGGTCGATTCTACTATTGCCGCATTCATGACAAAGTGGGATCTTCCGGGAGGCTCATTCACAATGGCTTACGACGGAACAGTCCTTTATTCCAAGGGCTATGGACACGCTGATATTTCAACAAATGAACCGGTAACTACCAACAGCATATTCAGGATCGCCAGTTGTTCAAAACCTTTTACCGCGATTGCGATAATGCAGCTTATCCAGCACGGTCATCTTCATCTTACCGATACAGTGTTTGGTTCTAATGGTATTCTCAACCAGCCACAGTACCAAACCATACTTGACCCGGATGTGCTTAACATAACAATTGAAAATCTTCTTGAACATACCGGCGGCTGGGATGCCGACTCAACAGGCGACCCGATGTTTATGGCTGTACAGATAGCTCAGTGGGCAAATGTTACGCCGCCTGCAATGCAGGAATCAATTATTGAATATACACTTTCTCAGATGGAGCTTACTTATACTCCGGGCACAACTTACTTCTATTCAAATTTTGGATTCTGCGTTCTCGGAAGGGTTATTGAAAAGATCACAGGACAAAATTATGCCGCCTATGTTAACCAGCACGTTCTCATTCCTTCCGGCGCAGGAACAATGAAGCTCGGAAAAAACCGAGTGGGTGACAAGCTTCCCAATGAAGTTCATTATTACGGATGTCCCGGTGAGACCACAGCAATTTCTGTTTATGGCAATGGTGACATTGTACCGTTTCCTTACGCGGGATTTAATATCGAAGCAATGGATTCACACGGTCAGTGGGTAGCATCCTCACAAGACCTTGTTAACTTTCTTACGGCGGTTCACAGGGACAAGCTTATCACACAGCACTATTATAATATAATGGTAACACCGCCGGCAGTCAATCCTGGTTACGCAAAAGGCTGGGGCGTAAACGCAGGAAACATTTTTCACGTAGGGAGTCTTCCGGGAACAATTTCGGAAATTGTAAAAGCTACGAACAAATACGAATGGGCACTTGTATTCAACAAGAGAAATGTAAACTCCGATGATATCTATACTGATCTCGATGATCTTGGCTGGAATATTCAGAAATTTCTGCCGCCTTCACTAATAGACAGTTGCATAGTGACCGGTCCTGACAATGTCGGCATAAATGAAAACTCAGTTTATAAAACAACATTCAATTCACTCGACTGGGAAATCTTCAGCTATAATGGTGCTCAGGCTTCACTGGTATCCAGCAATGCCGACAGCATTGTTGTTAATTCAGGTCCGACTCCGGGCAACTACACTGTTTATAAATTAAGCAATGACACAGATCATATCGCGTTGTGCAGTCTGAATGTCAACATAGACGCCGCGTCGCCGGTTGAGCTTGCCTCTTTCAGCTCTTCGGTAAATCAGAGAAATGTCATGCTTCAATGGAGCACTTATAATGAAGAAAATAATTCAGGATTTGAAATTGAAAGAAGAAGCCTTAATGATCAGAGTATTACCTGGAATAAGATCGGCTTTGTAAATGGTAATGGAACATCAGGCAATCAGAATGATTATAATTATAATGATGTCAATGTAAATTCGGGCAGGTATAAATATCGTCTTAAGCAGATCGATTACAACGGCAATTATCATTATTATGAACTGCAGAATGAAGTCGCCATAGGAACACCGGACAATTATTCTCTTTCACAAAATTATCCTAACCCGTTCAATCCTTCAACAAAGATCAATTTTGATATCGCCGGATCAGGTACAGTAAAAATTATAATTTATGATATTAACGGAAAAGAAGTAAAGACTCTTGTTAACGGATTCAGGGAAGCAGGATATTATACTGTTGAATTCAGCGCTTCGGAATTTACAAGCGGAATTTATTTCTGTAAAATGGAATCCGGAAGCTTTATGATGACCAGGAAGATGTTGCTGTTGAAATAATTATCAATTATTAATTGTCAATTATCAATTATCAATTATCAATGTCTAACCGGGATCAAATTGCAAATCCCGGTTTGAACATTGACCAAATCTAAAATCAAACCTTTCGTTACATTCAGGGTTTGACAATGCTTACGAACCCAACTGAATTATTAAAAGTAATAAGAAGATCGCTCACATCCGTGAAATAATCACCATTCACATCCGTATTAACATAGCCTGAAGCAAAGTTCACTGCGTCATTGTAAACCCCAACGACATCAGAAACATCAATGCTACCGCTCTGATTAATATCTCCGCTGAACAAGCCGTACCTTAACGGACTTGTATCCACCTGCTTTTGATTATTTCCGAAAGCTTGTGACGATGCTGTCGTAAAATTGAATGACAATGCATTCGAAACAAATGTTTCACCCCCTGCCTTGCTCCATGTCTCAATTGAATTTCTGTGTTTGGCAACAATGTAATATCTCTTTCCATTCTGAGCAAGCGTAAACTTTACCGAAGCGCCGCCGTTGGTATTCAAAAATGTCTTTGAAGAATCCCTGACAATGTATGGAGATATTGTATCACGTAGCAATACCTTTACAGTATCGCGCCTTGTTGTATCCGCGGCAGGAATATAAAATCCCTCTATGAATATGTTAAGACTTAATGTCTGTGAAGGTCTGAAAATACTATTAAAATTATTTGCATACTCATATACGCCGCCGCACGTTGCGACCTTGTCCCAGTTGACGGACCAGTCCATCATTCCTCTTAATGAGGGATAAGCGCCAAGTGTAGTATATTTAGCAGGCTTTGGTGAAATTCCGCGAAGATAATTTATCGCAGACTTTACAGAATCAGGAATCACATATCCACCGCCTGCAGCGTTTGTACAAGCCGGTAGTCCGACAGCTACCTTATTTGCCGGCAGCCCGTTAAAGAATCCTCCCGCTGTATTAAATCCCCGGATCACCGCTTCGGTCTGCGAAAGAATAAAATCAACCGTCCCCTGTTCATAGATATTCCCGTCTATGCCGTACATACTCCCGCTGTTGTAAAGCTGAACATGAAGAACATCAAGCGAGTCACGAAGTGCATTAATTACCGGAAGGTATGCTCCCCATATTCCCCCGTATGCTGACATTCCACCCTGAACATAAGCAGTCTCCGGCGCCATTGTCAGCATCATCTTTCTTCCAAACTGCACCCAGTAAAGATCCATTATCTTTCTTACAGCATAGATGAGATTAATTGTCCTGACATCAGTGGGATTTGCTATCGTTCCTCCGGTGATCATTAGCGAAGCTCCTTCAAGATCAATGTCGAGTCCGTCAAAATTATATGTTGTAATGATATTCATCATTGAAGAAATGAAGATGTTCCTTTGATTTGTATCGTTCAGTGTGACCGGATCATTCGCACCTCCGATCGAGATGATGACTTTCTTTCCGCGCAGATGCATTGTATCGATCTGTTTTTGCAAAGTTAGCTGCGATATGCCGTCCGGTGTAAAGGTCATGTTATAAGATGTTCCCGACTGCGGAACCGCGAATGCAACTGGTATGATGTTGTAGCTTGTATCAATTTGCGTCAGCGGAATGTAAGGACACTGAAAGTCGTTCCAGTTCTGCCAGTAGCCGATCAGCGCCGGGCTTTGAGCAAATGAAGCTGTAGTAAATAAAAACATAATTGAAGCAACAATAGAGTAAATATTTTTTTTCATCAGAAAAGTTTATTTATAATTATAAAATTTTGTTTGGGGATTTTTGTCGCAGGTGCTTGTGTAAAAATTAATTTCTTAGCTGTGAACTTCCAACACAACTTAATAAATTCCCTTAATAATTAATACAAATAATAAAGCAGGGTTCAATTTCATAATTGAACCCTGAACTTTTAACAATATCAAAACCTGAATTCAGAATTTAATATCTCCCAATCCCGGTTCACACTCCTTTTAATTAATTAAGGAATTACTTTGCTCACAAAATTGACCGAATTATTATAAGCTATCACAAGGTCAGCGACATCGGTAAAATTATCGCCATTAGCATCAGTAGTGACATATCCTGAAACAAAAGTATTTGCGTCATTGAAGATATTTGTAATGTCAGTTACATCGACAGAACCATCTGCATCCACATCTCCGCTGAAGAAACACCATCTTCCCGATTTTAAAACTTCATTGCTGCCAAATGCCTGTGACGATGCTGTCGTAAAATTGTAAACTGTAGTCTGTCCTGAAGTAAAGCTCAGAGGCACACTGCTCCATGTTTCAATTGAATTTCTGTGGATCGCCTGAACATAATAGCTTCCGGTAAGTGCAACTGTATAATTAAACACAGCATTACCTGAGCTGTTTAAATTTGCTTTTGCAGTATCTATCAGAGCATAAGGCGGGGAGCTGTTACGTAAATTAATTTTCACAGTATCGGATACCTGAATTGTTCCATTCCAGAATCCCTCTATACCAATTGTCGCGTTCAATGAAACCGCAGGCGGATTTGTATACCCTACTTTTATTCCGTTACCAAAGCTTGTTACCCAGACTTCATTGAAATTATAAGGATTGTAAAAAATTCTCTCCGGCTGTCTGAAATGATATCCTGATACCTGCGTGAACACAGGCGTTCCGGCGTTAATATTATTACTGTACCAAAGTCCTTCTACCTCCGTGCTCATATACATTTCATCTGGATTGACAGGGCTTATCGTGCATGAACCGACCCTGTCAAGGTTTTTTATTCTGACCCAACTGATTCCCCTGTTCACAGTTTTATACAAGCCCCCCAGCCCGTTAGGAGGTCCGCCCCATCCGCTGAAGACAGATGCATACCAGGTGTTTTGATTTACATCGTGCGGATCCACTATCACGTCCTTTGTCCAGTATAGCATTCCCGAATGTGATCTGTCTATCCAGCTCGTACCTCCGTTTGTGCTCAGAAACACACCCGAGCTTGCTGTGAAAGTGCCGCCTGCATTACGTCTTCCCGAATAAGAACACAGCAGATTACCGTCATTCAAAACTTTGATATTAAACGGATGCCCTTCTGTTCTCGGAGGATTGGTAACTTTAGCCCAGGTAGAAGCAGCTCCGTTCTGAATATTACTTGAAACAAATATGCCTCCTGCTGTGCTGTGAATCACACTTGCATACATCTGATTTGTATTGTTCGGATTAATGCTTAAGCCGATGACTGCATCCCCAAAGCTGTGCAGCGTCTGCCATACAAGCCCCTTATTTGTTGAAAATAAAATACTTCCTGTAGCTCCGTCAATTCTCGCATCAGTAAGATATGTACTTTGATACATATCGTGTGCGGATGATACGGCACCGTATATGTTGCCGTTCACCGGATGCTTAACGGACTGATACATTGAATTGAAGGTATGCCCTGAATAATTAAATGACCAAGTAAGACCTCTATCAGTCGAGCGTGTTCCGCGAATGTCGGAATAAGAACCGAAGATATTATTTGTATCACTCCAGGTAAGCCACCAGCAACTTGTGTTCTCAAGTCCGGTAGTTCTGTAATACTTGCCAATGGGAGTAAGTGTATTCATCGGATTCTCATCGGCAGGATTTACATAAGCTTGCTTCCAGGTTGTACCGCCGTCAGTGGTAAGATGCGGAAAGCCTAGATCGGTAATCATTACTTTATTTGTATCAGTAGGTGAGACATCAAATCCAAGTGCGTATTCACCGTAAGACCATTGTCTGTCTCCGCCTTGACCGGACCATCCGGTAAAAACGTTTTGGTTGTTGGAAGTTAACAGAACGCTGGTCCAGGTTGTGCCGCCGTTTAAAGTTTTGTAAATGATGGGGTCACCTGCGTTGCTGCCTCCGGCTGTGTAAGCAACATTTATGTTGCTTTTTGACATTGCTACAAAGAACGGGTGATGGGTTGAATTAATGCCTGAGGTTTTTAATGTCCATGAAGGTTGACCCCAGTCTATCGAATAGATGCTTTGGTAGCTGTAATGATCAGCTCCTGTCACACCGGGATAAACATCACCATTGCCAAGTGTTACACAGAAAAATCTTACTGTTGCATTTTTTTTAGCACCGGCAAATGAAACCATTGCTTCCGTTGAAGGAACTATCACTCCTGATAGTGAAAATGAAACGCCTGAATTTACTGAAACCAGAACTCCGTTATCAAGCCCTGCATATATATTTGCACCATCGAAGAATGCTCCGGCTACATAGCATCCGTTGGCATTATTGTATTTTTGTGTAAAGGATGTTCCTCCGTTTGAAGAATAATACAAGGTCGTATAGCTTGAGATCAGGATATTATTGGAGTTGTTAATGTCACTATTCAAACTGTATGCTTCGCCAAATGTTGGATCTGAAACAAGAGGATTCCAGTTAACTCCCCCATTGGTGGTTTTGAAAGGTGTCCTAAGATCTCCTTCGAAATTCACACAATACATTATCATAGGATCATTGGTGAACTGAACTTTTGCACCGTTATTCCCTATCATTTCACGGTAATCGACTTCATTCCAGGAAACACCAAGATTTGTAGTATGAAATAGTTCACTCATGTCGCAGCTTATGAATATCTCGTTTGAATTATGGGGACTGAAACTTGGCGAGAACAACGCCCCGCCTCCCCCATTTCCCTTTGAGGTCCAGGTGTTGATCTGTGAATGTAGTAAATGTGTTGGAATGCTAAAGATGAGGAAAATTAAAAATGCTGTTGCTGAAATTTGTCCGGAAGTTTTCATGAGAGTAAAAGTTTAGATTAAAACTAAATTCGGTTAACTTGGGGAATGAATATTATCGATTTTTTGGAAGAGAAGAAAGGAGGTAAAAATTATTTTTAAATTTGAAAAAAATAATTTTTACAATGAGGAATGATTTTAAACAGGCAATAAGTCTCTCATACTATTAGTATAAGTGAATTATTAATTATTACAATTACATTTGCCTGAAAATAAAGGGAAGCCAACTATGCTACATTATTCCGGATAAATATCTACAAGCACATAACCGTCAAAAACCATAATCCACCATACATCCGCTACGCAGAGTCTTTCGACGGTATAATTAGCAGTGTTAGACGAGTTTGCCTGATTAGGCGAAGGATTTTCATCGGCAGTCAGAGAAGAGATTTGAAGAAAAAACGAAAACAAGAAGACAAGAACAGCAGTCGTGATTTGAGATTTGAGTTTCATATTGGTCCCCCCTTTAATTAGTTTGGTCACTTGTGACTTATACAAAATTACTCAACCTGCTTTCACCGGACAAAGAAAATAAATCCATATTGTCCTGAAAAAACCACAGCACTAATGTCCCGAGTTTGTTAAAAAACTTGTTTATCTACAAAAAAATGGATATTTTACAATCCAAAACTTTTTAACGATGTCCCCAAATCGAATCTATTTAAAGTATGAATCATAAAGCATTCGACATTTTAAAAACGTTTTCTAAAGAGGATATAAAATCTTTCACAAGCTTTCTTAACTCTCCTTTTTTTAAAATAAGAGAAAATGTATTCAAGCTATACAATCTGCTGAGGGTATTTCATCCCCATTATAATTCCAAATCTCTGACGGATGAATGTCTGTATTTCAGGATCTATCCGGAAAAACCTTTCAATGGTTCAACAATGAGAAATCTGTTTTCTGAACTCACAGCCGCAATAGAGTTGTACTTGTCACAATTGAATTTCAGCAGAAGAAAATTTTCCGTTAATGATTTTCTTTGTGATGAATTGTTCAAAAGAAATTTGGGAAGTATGGTGGAAAATAATCTCAAAAAATCTGAAGAGATAATTAAAAGCAGGAAGGAATTTTCAGCCGAATATTTACTTGACAGCTTCAGGCTGACAACTGACAAGTTAAACTTTCTCACATTAGACAAACCACGCTCAAACAGTATATACATTGACAGACTTAAGGAGCTTCACTGTGAAAGAAGCCGCTATATTACTTATATATATGTAAGGGAGATGATAAAAGGGTATGATAATATTCTGACTCTTGAGAAGACATTTAATGTGGATATGGAAAATAATTTTATACTGGATATATTCAGTAAAATTAATTTTCCGACTCTCGTAAACTTTCTCGCGGATAATTCAGAAGAAAAAATATTCAAACATTTCTTCGAAGTATACCATGCAATGCTTAATGCATTTGTTAATGTGGAAAATGATAAATACTATTTTGAATACAGAAAGTCATTTAACAGGAATACAAAATATCTTGATGTAGATGAACGAAGATTTCACACCGGCAGGCTTATAAGATATTGCATGAAGAAGAGCATGGAAAAAAATTCAGCTAAAAAATTCAACGAAGAGCTTTTGGATCTTTATGACGAAATAATACAGAAGGAATATTATCTGTCGGATTTGTCGACTCACCTTCCGATAGAATTGTTCAGATCTGCGCTAAACCACAGTCTCAAAATGAAAAAATTCAAATGGGCGATCTCATTCATAAACAGATCCAAGAAAAAGCTTCATCCTGATAATAGAGATAATATGTATCATTATTCCTGTGTCAAGTATTATTTCCATACCGGAAAATATGAGAAGGCAAATAAACATTTTCAGAATATTCAGCTTACTCACTTTATGCTTAAGATCGATCTTAGAAATATTATGCTTAAAACATATTATGAACAGCAGAATTATGAAAGCGCGATTTCTCTGATCGATACTTACAAACATTTTCTTACTAATGATATAACTCTTTCTTCACTGGAGAAAAAACGAAATAAACAATTTGTAACGACAGTTCAGAAGATGATTGAATACAGAAATTCCTCGAATCCGCTCGCAATGATAAATGTGGAAAAGTATATCGAAGAGGAATTACCGGAAAAAGAATGGGTGATCGATAAGATGATGGAGCTTGAAAAGAAGTATTACAAATCAGCTTAATTCAATTTTGCTATAACTTGGTTTTACCGTCAGTTTCTTTTGCTCTTAGATAATAAGTTTTCATTATAAGCGAGGGATCGAAAAGTGCGGACTGCTTTGAAGAAATTTTTATGTTGTTCCATTGCCGCGTAGGATAAATTTTAATGCTGTCAGAATCATTTTTTAATGTAAGCGGAAGATCAAATCCTTTGATACAGTCAACATACCTGTAGCTGAGATTCGTTTTATTATCCGTAAAGTAAAATTCAAGTTCGGGGATCCTGATGTTCCGGAGGTACTGATCAAATACCTTGCTGTAATTAAATCCTGAGTTTTCATTAATGTATTTTTCTATGTCATCTGTATTAATCGTCTTATGGTAAAATTCCTTATTCAGTCCTCTTAATACATTCCTGAATTTTTCATCATCATTCATGCTCTTTCTTACATTGTTTAGAATGTTTGCTCCTTTATAATAAATATCCGTACTCTGACTCTTTGTGTTCACGTCGTAATATCCGATCAACGGAAATTTATTCACTATGTTTTTTCTTACTCCTGCAATATATTCATCCGCAGCCGTTTTACCGAACCAGTATTCAGTAAAAAGAGTCTCGCTGAATGCCGTGAATCCTTCATGCACCCACATATCAGCAATGTCATTCGTAGTGATATTATTCCCAAACCATTCGTGTCCGCTTTCATGCACTATCATGTAATCAAATTTCTTTCCCCACCCCGTTCCCGTAAGATCCATTCCCCAGAATCCGTTCAGATATTTGTTACCGTAAGCAATGCCGCTCTGATGCTCCATACCCGCATAAGGCGCATCGATAATCTTATAGCTGTCTTCATAAAATGGATACGGTCCAAACCAGTATTCAAATGCTTCAAGCATTCTTTTGACCTCCGGTAAAATATGCTCTCTCGCTTTTTGCAGATTATAATTCAAAACCCAGATATCAACATCGAGTGATCCTTTTTCTCCTGAATAGCTTTCCGTAAAGTTGACATATCTTCCTATATAAGGAACAAGATTATAACTATTGATAGGATTTATAACTTCCCATTTATATGAAGTGGTCCCGTCACCATTGCTGTTGACGGAACTCATTCTTCCGTTCGCCACTCCCACCAGACTGTCTTCTACTATCATTGTCAGCGAAGCACCGTTATCGGGCTCTTCACTCTGATGATCCTTGCAGGGATACCAAACACTTGCCCCAAGTCCCTGACAGGCAACACTCATCCATGGATTTCCAAGTGAATCTTTACTCCATACCCAGCCGCCATCCCAGGGCGCCCTGACAGCTTCACGCGGCTTTCCGTGAAAATAGATCATTACACTATTTTCTGAATATTGCTCCTGTTCAGGTACCTCCAGATACCAGGCGTTTCCAAAACTTTTGAAATCAAGTTTTTTAAATGAGTTAAAAATTACGCTGTCAATTAACATTGGTGTCTGAAGATCTATCTGCATTATTAACGGATAATCCTTTGTAACGACTTTATATCTGACATCATTCATTCCGGAAATTGTCTTTGACTTATAATCCGGTTTTACGGTGATATCATATCTCAGCACATCCCACCACGAACGCTCCGGCAGAAGTGAACCTCTTACCGTATCTGCTTTCGTAAACTTATCCGATATGGAATCCGAAACTTCAGCAGCAGAAGCTTTAGCGAAATGAATCAGTATCAATATTGTGCAAAGAAAAATTATTGTTTTCATTTTTGTGTGATAAATTTATTTCAAAATTGTCGGGCTGATTTAAATTCAGAATTGTTTTGTGTTTATAATTTTAATATTAACTTTTGATCTTACACTAACATTAAAATTTCCAGATCTGATTTACTTTTGCACAGACAGTATCATTTACAATTCCGAGATAAGGATTTTTTACAAACACCGTATCTGAAGCAAGCCATTCTCCTTTTCCGTAACGCGAATCTTTATCACACTGCAAAAGAAAAATTGTCTTGTCATAGAGACCATATTGTTTTATGAAAGTCTGAATGTATCCGCTGATCTCACTGAATGCAAACCTTTGATCTGCTATCGAACCCTGAGAACTTATTTTTTTCTTAATGTTATCATAATTCCGATCGAGCAAATCCCATCTTACATCTTTATTGTCCTTATTGATTACAGGAGCTTCCGATCTCATTTTATCAAGCAGCTTTACGGCATACCTCTCTGCTCCTGCCGCATCATTATAAGCCAGCGCATCCCTGATACCTGAATACTGTTTGAAAAATTCATTAAATATCAAACGGACATTTTGAGAAGCAAGTTTTGATTTATCAAACACAATTTCTTTCTGAGATCTGGGGTAAAATATTTTCAGTGAATCGTGGAATTGCCGGGAATTGCTTAATGTGCTTCCGGAAACCGTTATGAAGGAAAGGAAAATCAGAAGGCAAGTTGTTATGACAGCGAAATGTTTTAATAGCATAATATTAGAATATTTTCTAAAGTTAAGTTATCTTAATTAATTTGAAAATCCATATAACAATATAGTTAAGGTTACACTTTAAATTTTGTTGATCAGTCCCCGGATAGCTGATCTGCAATGATTCTTGTCCTGGAGATTAGTTCGTTAATTTTCTGTTCCTGTTTTCTTATTGTTCTCGGTCCTAGATAAAACCAGACAAATGCTATCCAAGATGAGGTTAACAAATAGGCAGTTATTCCGATTGTAATGTCCATCATCAGGAACTCAAACAAATAAAGCATTAATCCAACTGATAATAAAATGAAATAAACTGCCAGTCCTTTGGTCTGAAAAAATCTTTGTCTATTTCTGTAATGAATGAGTTCTTCAAGGTAAGCCCTGCTGTCGGAAGTCTCATCTGCTTTATTTAAAATAATTTTCAGCAAATAATTGTTTACAGCTATCGCTGCTGTTACAGCGATCATGACCAGTATTGTTCCTGCCGGTGTGGACGGATATTTATAATCAAAATTGGAAACTACCAAAGTGATCACTACAAGTGTAAGTATTAACGAAAGCGTGCCGAAAATATTTTTCGCGATCATCTTAATTCTGTCTGACCTTATGCTTTTATCAAGCTCATTTATGTCAGGAAAATCCGGTTGTGACTGGCTGTTCCAGATATTTTGAATATCATTAAAATTGTTCATTGGTCTTAAATTTATTTGCAAGCTTTTCTTTAATGCGGTGGATTCTGACTCTTACGTTCACTTCTGACAATCCTATTATGGACGCTATCTGGGACTGAGGCATTGCTTCGAGCACAAGTGAAATAATAATTCTTTCTGATTCATTAAGCTCTGAAATACATTTGTAAAGAAATTTAACTTTGTCATCAAATTTATCATCGTAAATTTCTTCAGCAATAACTTTCGGCATGTCAGACTTTTCAAATTTTTTCTCTTTCTCAATATGCCTCAGGCAATTATTTACGGCAATTCTGTATATCCAGGTTCCGTGTGAAGACTCATTGCGGAACCTGTCAAGATTCTTCCAGACAATGATGAATGTTTCCTGTACCATGTCCTTTGCAGAATCAATATCATTAGTGTATCCCATACAAAGTCTGAAAATTTGCTGTTTGTATTTAATGTATATTTCATCAAAGCTCATAGTTTAACTCAGGAATTTTTTAATCTGATCGAGATACCAGTCCTTGTCATCATACATTATGAAATGAAGACCTTTGTTACCGTAAACCAATTGAGCTCCTTTTAGTTTTGAATATTGGCTGGTCACCATTTTATCAGCGAACTTAAAACTCGGTTCCAAAAGCACAAGCACCGGACATTTGATATTTTCAATCGTATCACGAAGATCGGTATTGAGGAACTGACAGAAAATTGTTCCAAGTGTATTGCGGTCCGAATCAATCCCCCACTGAATTACCCTTTCAGTGTTCACTGTATCCATCATAAGACTTTTAATGGAAGTTTTTTGCATTGCATAAAATTCATCAACGGACATTTTTGTGTACTTATCAATGCTTTCTTTGCAATCAGGAATTTCCTTTGCTTTAAAGGTTGAATCGAATGCAGCAGACAGACATGGTAATGCATCTACAACAACAATTTGTGAAACAAGCTTTGGATATGAAGCGGCAAGAAGCATAGCCATTCCACCGCCGATACTGTGTCCGATGACAATTGGTTTTTTAATATCATTTTCAATTATGTATTCAGCTATGTAGATGACCCAATTTTTAAATACCGGTGATGATTCCGGCTTAACGCCTGCAAAGCCGGGCATGGTCAGGACATAGCACTTAAAATCTTTTTCGAAATAGTTAACGGTTTCATCCCATACTTCACCGGAACATGAAAATCCGGGAATGAATATTATTGACCTGCTTCCATTACCTGAAATTTTCACATCCAAAGGAAGTTCCTCACAGAATAATGTCTGAACATTGACTGAAAATAAAACAGCAATCAGTAGAATTATTTTTTTCATAAGTAATATTGTTTTAGAATTTATTAATTAGATACAAAGGAAGGATAAATGTTACAGCGGCAAAAAAAATAAAATCGAAAATATGACTTTCCTTATCAGACAATCCTTTCACCTGATCTGCTTCTTTTCAAAAACTTATTCCCACCACATAGCCACATAGAGCCACATAGAGATCATCAATCATAATTTTTTATCCGTTCCCAGATCTTCTTCATATCACCCTTCACCTTCCTTGCAACAAATACTTTCAGACCATTTTCAGAAGGCATCGAATATTCAGCCGAGTGCATTCCTGCCTGTTCCACATATTCAAAAAAATCAGTATTGTCTTCCTTTTCACCTCCGATAATTATAAAGACCGGATCATCAATCTCCTTATCCATCCATAGCCGGTATGAATTATGATTCGAGACCGCTTCAGGCAAAGGATACTTATTCCTGTACAAATTTATTGCCGATGCTTCACCATAATTCTGTCCTTATACCAAAGCACGTTTCTTATCTTCATCGCTTAATGTAAGATAAACGTTTGAAACATTCCTTGCCATTTCCTCCCAACCGTGCAAAGCATTGCGGGACAGGCGCGCCAGAAATCGAAACTAAAATTTTCATTTTTTAAATCACATTGTTTTGGACGGATGTGAGCCGGATAAGATTTGAGAGCTTAAATACTTTTATCAATTTACAAACCTTGTCACTTTACAACTTTACAAACTTTTAACTTTTAACTGCCCCTATTGAATTGAAACCCTACGATTTTAAGAGTAAATTTGTGCATGCAAAAAATCGAATACGCATTTCGTGTCCTGCTTTATTATAAGTATGTTCATATTGATGATCATGTAAATTATGCAAAGCTGCATTTGAAATTATGCCGGGCTCTCGGCGTCAAGGGGAGGATCCTGATCGCTGAAGAAGGTATCAACGGTACACTCTCAGGCACTCCTGATCAGTGTGATGCGTATATGACTGCATTGAAAATGGATCCGCGCTTCACTGATATGGAATATAAGATTGACAAAGTGAATGAACATGTTTTCAAAAAACTGTATGTCCGTCCTAAAAAGGAAATCGTAACACTTAACCTGGATTATCAGATCGACCCGAACATAGTCACAGGTAAATATCTCAAGCCAAAGGACTTCCTCAAAGCAATGGAAGATGAATACACTGTTATCATTGACGCGAGAAATGATTATGAATATGATCTCGGACATTTTAAGAACGCAATAAGACCTGATGTCAGATCGTTCAAGCAGTTTCCGGAGTGGGTTAAAAAGAATGCTGAAATATTCAAAGATAAAAAAATACTTACTTACTGTACCGGCGGCATACGTTGTGAAAAATTTTCCGCGCTTCTATTGAATGAAGGTTTTGCAGATGTAAGTCAGCTTAAAGGCGGCATTGTCGGCTACGCAAAGGATAAGTCAACACGGGGAAGCATGTTCGAAGGAAAGTGTTATGTGTTCGATGAGAGAATTTCGGTGGAAGTGAATTTTGCGGAAGGATATACTCTTGTTGGAAAATGTTATCACTGCGGGAAACCGCACGACAGGTATGTTAACTGCGCTCATTTCAGTTGTCACTTTCAGTTTATATGCTGTGAGGAATGTGAAGTGCTTAAGAAAAGATCATGTTCAAACGAGTGTGAGAATGCAGAGGATCATGAGTATAATCTTGTGAGGGAAAATGTTTAGGGGTTTGCTATGTGGCTATGTGATGGAAATTTTTTCAGGGATAAATTCAGTAACGCAATATGATTAACCTACATTGATAACAGATCAACTTAAAAACTACAATGAAATTTCCGGGGAATGGAATCTAACCGTCAGAGATAACCTCAACGCCGTACTTCTTACTTTAAAACAGTTGGAGGCATTTGAGATGATCATAAATGATGACGATGCCTGGGAATTTCTGCTTAACGCATTTAACAATGGCAGAGATACTGATGCCTGGCTTGCTTCCGACTGGCCTGATGGATTTGATGAGCTTGTACTGTGCATTCCATTATGTAAGCTTGTTTCATTCGAATGCGATAAATGCTTTGTCGGAATGCGGCAGGAAAATAATTCATGCGCGCACGATGATTCATTGTTCGGCTACATCGCTGAATTATTAAATAGGAAAGACAGGGCAGGATTAAAACTTCATATATCAGATATTAAAAAGATGTTCTCATCAGTGAATTACAGGTGGAATATTGGTCTTCATAAACTGGAAACAGTTTAAGCATACAATACCGTATACTCCATTAACCTCATTAAAAACTAAATTATTTTCATGACCAATTTTTAAGATTATTCTATAAAATCAAACTGATCAAATCTTATTAAATGAAAATACAATCGCAACTAAAGAACTAAGAACCTCTCTATATTATAAGTAAAAATAAATTCAGGTAAGATCTAAACAAACTGTCCCGCGGCGAAGCCCGAAGCCCACGCCCATTGAAAATTGTATCCTCCGAGCCATCCCGTTACATCAATCACCTCACCTATGAAATAAAGTCCTTTAACATTTTTTGCTTCCATTGTTTTGGATGAAAGCTCATCGGTGTCAACTCCGCCAAGCGTAACTTCAGCTTTATCAAAGCCCTCTGTTCCAGAAGGAGTTATCTTCCAGTTGTGAATGGTGTCTGAAATATTTTTAAATTCCTTATGTGAATACTGTGTAAGTGGCTTTGAAATAAAATAAGTTTTGCAGAAAATTTCAGCAAAACGTTTTGAAAAGAAAGCAGAAAGAAAATTAACAAGCTCTGTTTTGCTTTTGCTGTTCTCAATGAGAAATTTATAAATGTTCTTTTCAGGAAGCAGATCAATCAATACAGACTCCCCTTCTTTCAGGTAGGATGATATCTGGAGAATTGCAGGACCGCTCAATCCCTTATGAGTAAATAAAATATTTTCCCTGAAGCTGACATTACCGCAACTGACAACAGCGTCAACCGATATGCCGCTCAATTCACCGAAGATCTTTCTTTGACTATTGTTAAGCGTAAGAGGAACAAGACCTGGCATGATATCAGTCAGCTTCAAGCCGAACTGATCAGCGATCTTATAACCAAAATCACTGGCTCCCATTTTAGGAATTGAAATACCTCCTGTGGCTATGACAAGTGAAGAGCAGGAATAATTACCTCCGGAGGTTTCAAGAACAAACTCATCCTTTTTTTCAACATTACTAACTTTACAATTGGTTTTTATTTTAACTCCGGCAGCCCTGCACTCATTTTCAAGCATTGATACTATTTGGCGTGAGCTGCCGTCACAGAACAATTGCCCAAGCTTCTTTTCATGATAAGCAATGTGATGGCTTTCAACCATTGATATGAAATCCGAAGGAGTATACTTAGAAAGTGCTGATCTGCTGAAGTGTGGATTATGTGAAATAAAGTTTTCAGGAGACACGCCGGTATTTGTAAAGTTACATCTGCCGCCCCCTGAGATGAGGATCTTTTTACCAACCTTTTCCTCACTCTCCATAACTATTACACTCCTGTTCCTCTTACCGGCTTCGATGGCGCACATAAGACCTGCCGCCCCGCCGCCGATTATGATTACATCAGATTCAATATTCAAATGAGTTGAAAGTTGAAATTAAAAGTTGAAATTAAAAGTTGAAATTAAAAGTTGAAAGCTACAAGTTACAATTTACAAGTTATAAATTATAAGCTACAAGTTTTTACAAGTTACAGGATACAAGTTTAAAGTGCTTATTTAAAAAAGTCCAAATCTAAAATCAGAAATCTAAAAGTCGTAAATCCCAAATCCACAATCCCGAATCCGAAATGAACATTAAAACAAAATATGCGTTACGGAACGATGCTGAAGACAATTTCGATCGAGCTGATAATTACATCCACCGGTAACAACAACTATACATCGGTTCCGACGGATTTCAATTTAGCACAGAACTACCCAAACCCGTTCAATCCTTCGACAGTTATTAGTTACAGCGTCAAAGATCAAACGTCAAATGTCAAACTTGTTGTTTTCAATTCATTAGGAATGGAAGTTAGGACACTGGTGGATCAGAAGCAGAACGCGGGTAATTACACAGTTAACTTCAATGGAAGCAATCTCCCGAGTGGAATGTATTTTTATAAGCTTACCTCTGATGGTCTTTCGACGACAAAGAAAATGATGCTGGTGAAATAAGAAGTAAAAAAACTTAGTTTAGTTAAAGCCCCGACAAAGATATCCCTAAGAATTCTGAATTTATCACAAGGTGTAAAATAATATAAATTTTCTGTAATTTCAGATTAAATTCCAACTTATTATAATAGCTTAGAAGTGAAAATCAGTAAACAATTTCTTTGACTGCTACATTGATTATGTGTAATTTATGATAGTGTATGACAATTTCTTGTTTTACAATATTCACAAATCTAAAGTTATTAATTGGTTTTAGTTAATAACAATTATTTTTTAAATTCAAATAAAATTATTATATGAAAATATCGAATACCATAAAAAGCTTTTTAATATTATTGATATTATT
>Ga0163153_10001391_pt1 | contig 38175 bp, 32 predicted proteins | sample OliLakLV19MP6IB1_FD_148629 | JGI IMG/M metagenome (GOLD analysis project Ga0163153, IMG submission 148629) | Freshwater microbial mat bacterial communities from Lake Vanda, McMurdo Dry Valleys, Antarctica - Oligotrophic Lake LV.19.MP6.IB-1 | ecosystem: Environmental > Aquatic > Freshwater >... | reverse complement strand
ATTCGGTTCACTGCTGGATGAGAGACTTGGCCGAGAAATCCGCGACGAAACCCTGAGTTAGCCACGAAAGAACGCAGAGAGCACAAAGCAGAGCGGCCTGAATGGATGGTCTTTGCGCGCCTTGCGTTCTTTTGTGGCTAAAGCTCCCCTCTGGATCCGGAACAATCGATTCGGTTCACTGCTGGATGAGAGACTTGGCCGAGAAATCCGCGACGAAACCCTGAGGTAGCCACGAAAGAACGCAGAGAGCACAAAGCAAAGCGGCCTGAATGGACTGTCTTTGTGCTCCTTGTGTTCTTTTGTGGCTAAAGCTCCCCTCTGGATCCGGAACAATCGATTCGGTTCACTGCTGGATGAGAGACTTGGCCGAGAAATCCGCGACGAAACCCTGAGTTAGCCACGAAAGAACGCAGAGAGCACAAAGCAGAGCGGCCTGAATGGATGGTCTTTGCGCGCCTTGCGTCCTTTTGTGGCTAAAGCTCCCCTCTGGATCCGGAACAATCGATTCGGTTCACTGCTGGATGAGAGACTTGGCCGAGAAATCCGCGACGAAACCCTCCTGGGTAATGCGCGTCGATTCGCGTGATTAGCGGGCGGTCCCATGCCTGGTTCCGCCTCCCGAAATGAAGTGGCGCGACCTGTCAGCCATAGGCCCGGCGAAGGCTGAAGCGACGGGGCGTGTCGGGGATAAACCCCGACCTACAACGGACCGAATTATGAAACCTATTTGGGGGACACCACACTAACCGTGGAGGTAGGTATTGAGCAGGTTTTCGAGGTATTCCTGCTTGCCGGAGCGGGGCTTGGGTTCGCCGAGCTTGGTCAGGACGAGCTTGTTCAGCTCACGAAAATTGGTGCGGCGCTTCTCGATCGCGCGGCCGTAGCCGGTATCGAAGGAGGCATAGCGGTCGGCGACAAAGGCCGCGAACTTGCCGTCGGCGAGGATCTGCCGGGCGAGCTTGAAGGCGAGGGCGTAGGCGTCCATGCCGCCGAGGTGGGCGTGGAAGAGGTCGGACGGGTCGATGGACGCGCGGCGGAGCTTGGCGTCGAAGTTGAAGCCGCCCGTGCCGAGGCCGCCGGCGCGCAGGATGGAGACCATCGCGAGCGTGAGCTCCTTGACGTTGGTGTTGAACTGGTCGGTGTCCCAGCCGAGGAGCAGGTCGCCGGTGTTGGCGTCGATCGAGCCGAGCATGTCCTGCGAGGCCGCGACCTCGATCTCATGCTCGAAGGTGTGGCCGGCGAGCGTGGCGTGGTTGGTCTCGATGTTGAACTTGAAGTGTTTTTCGAGGCCGTAGGTGCGGAGGAAGGCGATGCCGCTGGCGACGTCGAAGTCGTATTGGTGCTTGGTCGGCTCCTTCGGCTTGGGCTCGATGAGGAACTGGCCCTTGAAGCCGATGCTCTTCGCGTAGTCCACGGCCATATGGAGGAAGGCCGCCAGGTGGTCCTGCTCGCGCTTCAGGTTGGTGTTGAGGAGCGTCTCGTAGCCCTCGCGGCCGCCCCAGAACACGTAGTTCTCGCCACCGAGCTGCTTGGTGACGTCGAGAGCCTTCTTCACCTGCGCGGCGGCGTAGGCGAAGACATGGGCATCGGGATTGGTCGAGGCGCCGCACATATAGCGCGGGTTGGAGAAGAGGTTGGCCGTGCCCCAGAGGAGTTTCACCCCGGTGGCCTTCTGGAGTTGCTTCGCGTGGGCGACGATCTGGTCGAGGTTCCGGTTGGACTCGGCGAGCGTGCGGCCCTCGGGTGCGATGTCGCGGTCATGGAAGCACCAGAACGGCGCGCGGATCTTCTGAAAAAACTCGAAGGCGGCGTCCAGGCGCACCTTGGCGATGGCGACCGGGGCGGAGCCCTTCTCCCACGGGCGGTTGATGGTGCCCGGGCCAAAGGGATCGGCGCCCGTGCCCCGGAAGGAATGCCAGTAGGCGATGGAGAAACGCAGGTGATCGGCCATCGTCCGGCCGTCGATGATCTCCTCGGGGTTGTAGTGCCGGAAGGCCAGCGGGTTGGCCGAGCGCGGGCCTTCGTAGGCGATGGGCTTGATCTTCGGGAAATGGACGGTGCTTTTCTTCATGGGTTGGTGAGGCTGGATCGGCTAGCAATAAACCGGGGGTTGGTAGCGACAAGCGCATAGCGTGTCACCCCGGTCGTTTTCGCTTCCCATAATCCGCCCGCCGGCAAGCCTTGGCGCATGAGCGCTTACGCCCCGAATCCGCAGCGTTACGAGTCGATCCAGTATGCGCGGTGCGGCCGCAGCGGCCTCAAGCTCCCCCGGCTCTCGCTCGGCCTCTGGCATAACTTCGGCGGCGTGGACCCGATCAACAACCAGCGCGCGCTGCTGCGCCGCGCCTTCGACCTCGGCATCACTCATTTTGACCTGGCCAACAACTACGGCCCGCCGCCCGGCTCCGCCGAGGAGAATTTCGGCCGCATCCTGCGCGAGGACTTCGCCGCGCACCGCGACGAACTGATCATCTCAACCAAGGCCGGCTACCATATGTGGCCCGGTCCCTACGGCGAGTGGGGCTCGCGCAAATACCTTCTGGCCTCGCTCGACCAGAGCCTGAAGCGGCTGGGCCTGCCCTATGTGGACATCTTCTACCATCACCGGCCCGATCCCGACACCCCCATGGAGGAGTCGCTGACCGCGGTGGCCGACGCCGTGCGTTCGGGCCGGGCGCTCTATGCCGGCGTTTCAAACTACAAGCCGGATCAGACCCGCCAGGCCGCCGCCATCCTCAAGAGCCTCGGCGTGCCGCTGCTCATCCACCAACCGGTCTACAACATGTTCAACCGCTGGGTGGAGCCGGAGCTGCTCCCGGCGCTCGCCGAGATCGGGGCCGGCTGCATCCCGTTTTCGCCGCTCGCGCAGGGCCTGCTGACCAACCGTTACCTGTCGGGCATTCCCGAGGATTCGCGGGCCCACAAGCCCAGCGGGTTCCTCAAGGAGTCCCAGATCACCCCCGCCGTGCTCGCCAAGGTGCGGGCGCTCAACGAGGTCGCGCAGGCCCGCGGCGCCACGCTCGCGCAGCTGGCCACCGTCTGGCTCCTGCGCCGGCCGGAGATCACGACCGTCCTCATCGGCGCCAGCAAGGTGGCGCAGATCGACGACATCCACGCTGGCCTGAGCCAGCCGCCGTTGGCCGCCGCGGAGCTGGCTAAGATTGAAGCCATTCTCGGCAAGAGCTGACTTGGCGTTCGGCTCTTTTTCGTCGAGGGTAAATCCGCCCCTTCAACCCCAGACCTGATCCCGCTTCCGCCATGCCGAGACCTGTCACGCTTTTCACCGGCCAGTGGGCCGACCTGCCCCTAGCCCAGCTCGCCCCGCTCGCCAAGAAAATGGGCTACGACGGCCTCGAGCTCGCCTGCTGGGGCGACCACTTCGACGTCGATGCCTCCGCCACGTCGGACAAATACCTCAAGGAGAAGTGGGCGCTGTTGTCGGACCACGGCCTGACCTGCTTCGCCATTTCCAGCCACCTCGTCGGCCAGGCCGTCTGCGACTTGATTGACGAGCGACACAAGGCGATCCTGCCCGCCGACGTCTGGGGCAACGGTGAGCCCGAGGGCGTGCGCCGGCGTGCGGCGAAGAAGCTCGCGCTCGCGGCCAAGGCCGCCCGCCGGTTTTTCGACGCCAAGCCCGGCGGCAACAAGCAGGCGCCGGCCATCGTCAACGGCTTCACGGGCTCGTCGATCTGGCACTCGATCTACGCCTTCCCGCCGACCTCGCCGGCCTACTGGGATGCCGGCTTCGCCGATTTCGGCAAGCGCTTCGGTCCGATCCTCGCGGAGTTCGAGAAGCAGAACGCCAACTTCGCCCTGGAGGTGCACCCGACCGAGATCGCGTTCGATATCGCCACCGCCGAGCGCGCCGTCGCCGCCGTGAAGGGACACAAGCGCTTCGGCTTCAACTACGATCCGTCGCACCTCGGTTACCAGGGGGTCGACTACGTGAAGTTCATCCGCACCTTCGGCCCGCGTGTTTTTCACGCCCACATGAAGGACGTCTGGTGGGGCCACGGCGATGGCACGGTCGGCACCTTCGGCGGGCACACTCGTTTTGGCGACGCGCGCCGCGCCTGGGACTTCCGCTCCGTCGGCCGCGGCGACATCAACTTTGAGGAGATCATCGTCGCCCTCAACGACGTCGGCTACGCCGGCCCGCTCTCGGTCGAGTGGGAGGACATCCGCATGGACCGCGAGCATGGCGCGACCGAATCCTGCGCCTTCCTCCGCCAGCTGGACTTCGCGCGCAGCGCGGTGGCCTTCGACGCCGCATTCGAGCGGAAAAAACACTAACCTTTTAAATGCAGAAGCCAGGAAGCCAAAAATTCATGGTTTCTTGGTTTAAGAATATTCCTCTCTCATGGCTTTGAACCGCAAACTTCGCTTTGGTATGATCGGCGGCGGCCGCGGGGCCTTCATCGGCGCCGTGCACCGCATCGCCGCCCGGATGGATGGACAGGCCGAACTGGTGGCCGGGGCCTTCTCCAGCGACGCGGCCCGCTCGCGCGCCTCGGGGGCCGATCTGCACCTCGATCCGCAACGCGTCTACGGCAGCTATCAGGAAATGGCCCGTGCGGAGGCGAAGCGCCCGGCCGCCGAGCGCCTCGATTTCGTGGTCATCGTCACGCCGAACCACCAGCATTTCCCGCCGGCGAAGCTGTTTCTCGAAAAAGGCTTCAACGTCGTGTGCGACAAGCCCGTCACGCTGAACCTCGCCGAGGCCAAGCAGCTTTCGGTGATCGTGAAGAAAACGAAGAAGGTCTTTGTCCTGACCCACAACTACACCGGCAACGCCATGGTGAAGCAGGCGCGCGCCCTCGTGGCCGCCGGTCATCTCGGCAAGATCCGCAAGGTGGTCGTCGAATACCCGCAGGGCTGGCTGTCCACCCGGCTCGAGGCCACCGGCCAGAAGCAGGCGGCATGGCGCTCCGACCCGAAGAAGAGCGGCGCAGCCGGCGCGATGGGCGACATCGGCACGCACGCCGAGAACCTGACGCGCTATGTCACCGGCTTGCACATCGCCGAGCTGTGCGCCGACCTCACGAGCTTCGTGCCCGGCCGCACGCTCGACGACGACGGCAATATCCTCGTCCGCTTCAAGGGCGGCGCCAAGGGCGTGTTGCACGCCTCGCAGATCTCGGTCGGCGAGGAGAACAACCTGAGCCTCCGTGTCTGGGGCGAGAAGGCCGGGCTCGAGTGGAAGCAGGAGCAGCCCAACGAGCTCGTCGTCAAATATCCTGACAAGCCCGCCGAGATCTGGCGGCGCGGCAACGGCTACAACGGTCCGGCCGCCGCAAAGGCCTCCCGCATCCCGCCCGGGCATCCCGAGGGTTACCTCGAGGCTTTCGGCAATATCTACCGTGAGGCCTTCCGCGCCATCGCCGCCGAGGTGGCGGGCCAGCGGCCGCCGCGCGACCTGGATTTTCCGACCATCGCTGACGGCGTGGAGGGCATGCAGTTTATCGAGACCGCCGTGCGCAGCGCGAAACTGGGCGCCCGCTGGGTCAAGTTCCCCCGCTAACATGGCGCTCATCCTCCCTGGGCAGCTCAAGGAGAAATACGACGTCATCGTCGTCGGCTCCGGCGCCGGGGGCGGACAGACCGCCTACACGCTGACGTTGGAAGGCGTGAACGTGCTGATGCTCGAGGCCGGCCGCAATTACGTGCCGGAGACAGAGACGCCCATGTTCGAGACGGCGGACCAGGCGCCGCTGCGCGGGGCGGGCACGCCGGACAAGCCGTTCGGCTTCTACGACTCGACCATCGACGGCGGCTGGACCGTGCCCGGCGAGCCGTACACCAGCGCGTCGAATGAGCGGGGCCGGAAATTCGAGTGGTGGCGCGCCCGCATGCTCGGCGGCCGCACGAACCACTGGGGCCGCTACTCCTTCCGCAACGGCCCCTACGACTTCAAGCCGCGCAGGCGCGACGGCCTCGGTTTCGACTGGCCGATGGATTATGCCGATCTCGCGCCGTATTACGACAAGGTCGAGATGCTCATCGGCGTCTACGGCGACAACGACGGCCTGGAAAACACGCCCGACTCCTCACCGGGGGTGTTGTTGCCGCCGCCGAAGCCGCGCGTCAGCGACCTGCTCTTCCGAAAATACGCCGGCGGGCTCGGCATTCCCGTCGTCGCGGCCCACCGCGCGGTGCTGAGCAAGCGGCTCGATTTTGACCGCCGGCCGGCGAAGCTGCACCCCGGCAACCCCACGGCGCAGCGGCTCGTCCGCGAGGCGATGGAGGGCCGCGCCGCCTGCTTCTGGGCCACGGATTGCGGCCGCGGCTGCGCCATCCGGGCCACCTACCAGTCGACCACGGTCCACCTCCCGCCGGCGATGGCCAGCGGCAATCTCGATCTGGTGACCAACGCCATGGCGCGCGAGGTCACGACCGGAGAGGACGGCAAGGCCACGGGCGTCACCTTCATCGACAAGACCACCGGTCGCGAGCACCACGCCGCGGGCCGCGTCGTCGTGCTGGCCGCCAGCTCCGGCGAGACGGTGCGCCTGATGCTCAATTCCAAGTCGGCGCGCTTTCCGCAGGGCCTGGCCAACTCCAGCGGGCTCGTCGGCAAATACCTCATGGACACGGTCGGCGCGAGTTTCTCCGGCCAGATTCCCGCGCTGGAAAACCTGCCGCCACACAACGAGGACGGCGCGGGCGGCGCCCACGTGTATGCACCGTGGTGGCTTTACCATGAAGCGGCCAAACTCGGCTTCGCCCGCGGCTACCACATCGAATACGGCGGCGGTCGCCGCCTGCCGGGCATGGGCACGGCCTCGGGCCTCGAATGGCTCACCGGCGGCAGTTACGGGAAAAAATTCAAGGAAGATGCCCGCCGTTATTACGGCTCGTTCGTGGGGTTTGCCGGCCGCGGCGAGATGATTCCCAACGAGGACTCGTTCTGCGACCTCGACCCGGTGGTGAAGGACAAGTGGGGCATTCCCGTCGTGCGCTTCCACTGGCAGTGGTCGGAGCACGAGACCCGCCAGGCCGCGCATATGCAGCAGACCTTCGCCGCCATCCTCACGGCGATGGGCGGGCGGATGAAAAACAAGCCGCAGCCGGACGGGGCCAAGGCCATCGCCAACGGCGGCGTCATCATCCACGAGGTCGGCGGCGCCATCATGGGCGACGACCCGGCGAAATCCGTCACCAACCAGTGGTCGCAGACCTGGGACGTGAAGAACCTCTTCCTGACCGACGGCACCACCTTCCCGAGCAACGCCGACAAAAATCCCACGCTGACCATCATGGCCCAGGCGTGGCGGGCGGCTGACCGCATCGTGGCCGAGTTAAAGAAACTAAACCTTTGAACATGCCTGCCCGAATTCAGCGCATCATTCCGGCTCCCCCCCAAATCCAAGACACGATCCTCCCACCATGACCACTCCGCCCCGCATGGATCGCCGCACCGCCCTGAAATGGGTGCTGGCCGCCTCCGCCGCCATGGCACTGGATCCGCAGTTTGCGCGCGGCCAGGGCGCCAAGCCGGCGGCCAAGGGCTATGGCACCGATCCAGACCTGATGCGGCACTACAAACCCGGCGAGCTCTGGCCGCTGACGTTTACCGACGCGCAGCGCCGGACTGCCGCCGCGTTGTGCGATGTCATCATCCCGGCCGATTCCGAGTCGCCGGCTGCCTCGGCCGTCGGGGTGGTGGACTTCCTCGACGAGTGGGTCAGCGCGCCGTATCCCGAGCAGGTCGAGGATCGCGACATCGTGCTGCCCGGTCTGGCCTGGATCGACGCGGAGGCGGTGAAACGCTTTGGCAAATCTTTCGACGGTCTGGGCGAGGCCCAAACGACCGCGATCTGCGACGACATCTGCCACACGGCCGAGGCGAAACCCGAGTTCAAGCCGGCGGCGCGCTTTTTCGCCACCTTCCGCGACCTGACCGCCGGCGGCTTCTACACCACACCTCCGGGCCGCCAGGATCTGCGCTACGTCGGCAACGTGCCGCTGGCCACCTTCGACGGCCCGCCGCCCGAGGTGCTCAAGCAGGCCGGCCTTATCTGAAGCCGGCCGCGTATTGAAAATCTCACATGATAGCCCGACACCCCCCGTCGCTTCCGCCGTCGCCCAGCCTATGGCTGACAAGGTGCGTCACCCCTCTTGATCCGGAACGATGCAATTCGAATGTAGGGTCGCCGCTTGTCGGCGGACTGAAACGCGAGCGAGCAACGGCACGGCAACAAGCGCCGGCCCTACACACTATTCGGTGCGAGCTTTCTTCATTCTTGCGTGGTCTTCGGACTGCATCGTTCCTTCCCTCTGGCGAGGGGTGCCCGGCAGGGCGGGGTGTGTGCTCAGGATTTTTGATTCAGCAGTGGGTCCATACCCCGGAGCTTGCTCCGGCTAGGTGGTAGGGCGGGATCGCCCGATCCCGCCACGAACGTGATATCGCCTTCGCCCCTTGGCGGGGTGCAGCGACCCCGCCCTACAGGTTTCCGGCAAATGCCCCGGAGCTTGCTCCGGGAATCTTTATGCGCCCCAATCTAATTGGCGAAGCCCCCTAACCCCATGAAAGCTAAACTCCTCGCCCTCGTTGCACTATGCGGCCTGACCGTGACCCTTTCCGCCGCCGAAGTGAACACCCTGACCAAGGCCGAAACCACCGCGGGCTGGCATCTGTTGTTCGACGGCAAGTCGCTCGCGGGCTGGCAGGCCAACGAGCAGCCGCAGGTCTTCACCGTCGCCGACGGGGCGATTGTCGTGAAAGGCCCGCGTTCGCATCTGTTCTACACCGGCCCGGTGGCGAATCATGACTTCAAGAACTTCGAGCTGTCGATCGACGTGATGACCAGGCCCAAGGCGAACTCCGGCGTTTATTTCCATACCGAGCGGCAGCCGGACGGCTGGCCCGCCAAGGGCTACGAGGTTCAGGTGAACAACTCGCACACCGACCCCAAGCGCACCGCGGGCCTTTACGGCATCAAGGACAACTTTGACGCGGTCGCGAAGGATGACGTATGGTTCACCCTGATCATCCGCGTCGAGGGCCGGCGCATCTCGACCAGCGTCGACGGCAAGGTGATCACGGATTTCACCGAACCCGAGGGCTGGACGCCGCCCGCGAACTTCGCCGGCCGCAAGCTCGCCCACGGCACCTTGGCGATCCAGGGCCACGACCCGGCGAGCGAAATCCGCTACCGCAACATCAAGGTCCGCCTGCTGCCCTGAATCCTTCTTGCTCCATGAAAACCAACCTGACGCGCCGTGAACTGCTGCAATCCCTCGCCGGCGGTCTCGCCCTGGCCTCGCTCCCGCGCCTCGACGCGGCCGAGTCTGCGCCGGCTCCGGGTGGCTTCCGTCATTCCGTCTGCAAGTGGTGCTACAAAGACATCCCGCTCGCCGAGCTGGCCGCGGCCGTGAAGGAATTCGGTATCGAATCCGTCGAATTGCTCAATCCCGAGGACTGGCCGGTGGTGCAGAAACTCGGCCTGACGTGCGCCATGGCCAACGGCACGACCACGATCGTCAAGGGTATGAACCGCCGGGAGCACCACGCGGCCTATGTGCCGTCGATGATCGAGCGCATCAAATTGTGTGCCGACGCCGGCATCCCCAATGTGATCCTGTTTTCCGGCAACCGCGACGGTATGTCCGACGAGCAGGGCCTCGAGAACTGCGCGATCGGGCTGAAGCAGATCGTCGGCGAGGCCGAGAAGCGTGGCGTCACCGTGTGCATGGAGCTGCTCAACTCGAAGGTGAACCACAAGGATTACATGGGCGACCGCACGCTGTGGGGCGTGGAACTCTGCCAGCGCGTCGGCTCCGAGCGCTTCAAGCTGCTCTACGACATCTACCACATGCAGATCATGGAGGGTGACGTCATCCGCACAATCCAGGAGAGCCACGCCTATATCGGCCACTACCACACGGCGGGTAATCCCGGGCGCAACGAGATCGACGACACCCAGGAGCTGAACTATCCGGCGATCATGCGGGCGATCAAGGCGAGCGGCTTCACGGGCTTCGTGGCCCAGGAGTTCGTGCCCAAGCGCAAGCCGCCGTTGGATTCATTGCGGGCGGCGGTGAAGCTCTGCTCGGTGTAGTTATTCCTCATACCACCGCCCCCTGGCTTTTGGATCTTATCGTCCCGCCCTGTAGCCGGGGTCGCTGACCCGGTCCGCGGTCAACGACCCCGGCTACAACCCACGCAAAAATCCAATACCTACGGGCCGTTGGTATCGGGTGGAACCGGGCCTCGGGACCGGTTTCTGCGCGCACACCCAATCAACCCGTCCGGAGGCCGGGTTCCACCTCAGAGGTCATGCTCAGCGTTTGAGCGTCGCCAGATAGCGGAGGCTGGCCGGGATGTTTTTCAGCGGCTCGGTGCTCTCGTCCTCGATGAAATAGTGGGTCACGCCGGCCTTTTCGGCGGCGCTCAGCACGGCCGGCCAGTCGATCTGGCCGTCGCCCACCGCCACCTTGTCGGTCGGCGGGGCCGAGCCGGACGAGAGGCCGGTGACGGCGCCCTTGCGGATGTCCTTCACATGGAGAAAGCGCCAGCGGGTGGAATATTTCTGCAGGAGCTTAACCGGATCGACCCCGGCATGGAACACCCAGAAGACGTCCATCTCGAAGCAGACCAGCTCCGGCTTGGTCTCGCGCATCAGGACGTCGAAGGGGGTCTCCCCGCCCGCGGTCGCGGCGACAAATTCGAAGCCGTGGGTGTGGTAGCCGAACATGAGGCCCGCGGCCCGGCAGGCCTCGCCCCAGGCGTTGAATTCCGCCGCGATGCGGCGGGCGTCGTCCGCGGTAAAGCCCTCCTTGCCGTGCGGCAGCGCCGGGCAGATCAGATACTTCGCGCCGAGGGTCTTGGCGTCGGCGATGGCCTTGGGCAGGTCCTTCTGGAGCGCCTCGTAACCAGCGTGAGAGGCGATGACCGTGAGTTGGCGGGCCTGCAGTTCCATGGCGAAGTCCGCCGGGCTGAGGCTGCCGGTGCCGGCGGTCTCCACCTCGGTGAACCCGAAGCCGACGGTGAGATCCAGTGCGCCGGTGGTGCTGGCCTTGGTCTGGTCGCGCAGGCTCCACAACTGGAGGCCGAGATGATCATGGAAATTCGCCGCCGTGGCGGTGAGGCCGGGGAGAATGGTCGCGAGGCAGGCGAAGGAGCGGAGCAGTTTCATGGGATAAGGTCGGCGGTGGGGACGGTGGTTCAGATGAACCACTCATCGCCCTTCTTGTAGGGCACGTTGCCGTCATAGCGGCCCGGCACCTCGAGGTAGCGCAGCGCCTTGGTCTGTCCGATCTCGGAGGTGAAATAACCCAGGAGGGCAAGCTCGCGCATCATGCGGAAGGAGTGCGGCGGCTGGTCCTCATCGGCCGCGTCCGCGGTCTTGCGCCGTTGTTCCGCGGTGAATTTGCGCTGCTCGCGGTCGAGGGCATTGAGGAATTCGGTGCGGTTCGCCGGCTGGCCGGTGAGGAAATCCTCGCCGTGGCGGGCCCGATAATCCGCGGGGAACCGCGCCAGCCCGGCCTGGAACGCGGCCTGGGCGGGAGCCTCGTAGCAATCGGCGACCATCATGGCGATGAAGGCGCCGATGCCCGTGGCCTTGGCGCCGGGGATGACGGTCTCACCGATCTCGTCGAGCAGGGTGATGTCGGCGGTGCTGAAGTCCAGCGGGGTGGCCAGACCGAAGTTTTTGGCGAGCAGGCGCGGGCCCACCACGGAGGCACCCATGGCCACAGCCATTTTGATCAACGCTTCGCGGCGGGTCAGGTTCATGGAGCGGCGGGTCAGAGGTTCTGGCGCTTGAGTTCGGCGACCGCGAAGTCCGCGGCGCGGGCGGTCAGGGCCATGTAGGTCAGCGAGGGATTGATGCAGGCGCCGGAGGTCATGCAGGCGCCGTCGGTCACGAAGACGTTCTTCGCGTCCCATACCTGGTTGTGTTCGTTGAGCACGGAGGTCTGCGGGTCGCGGCCCATGCGGGCGGTGCCCATCTCGTGGATGCCGCGGCCGAAGTTGTAGCCGGTGTCGTTGGGCTTCACCTTCTTGACGCCGGCGGCCTCCAGCATCTCCACGGCGTCCGCGATCATGTCGACGCGCATCTTGCGCTCGTTTTCCTTGATCTCGCAGTCCATCGCGAGCACGGGCAGGCCCCACTTGTCCTTGGTGGTGCGATCGAGGCTGATCTGGTTGTCGTGGTAGGGCAGGATCTCGCCGAAGCCGCTCATGCCCATGTGCCAGGGGCCGGGCTCGCTCAGGGCCTCCTTCAGCGGGGCGCCGACGCCGAGTTCGGCGACGTTGCGCGCCCAGCCGTCGCGGCCGGCGCCGCCCTGGTAGCCGAAGCCGCGGACGTAGTTGCGCGGTTCGCTGCCGTGGAGGTTGCGGAACCGGGGGATGTAGATGCCGTTGGCCCGGCGCCCGAAAACCACGCGGTCCTCGAAGCCCTCGACATAGCCGCTGGCGCCGACGCGGAAGTGGTGGTCCATCGCGTTGTGGCCGAGCTCGCCGCTGCGGCTGCCGAGCCCGTCCGGCCAGATGTCCGTGGCGGAATTCATCAGCAGCCAGGTGGAGTTGAACGACGAGGCGCAGACAAAGACAATCTTCGCCCCGAACTCGTAGGTCAGGTTTGTCTCAGCATCGAGCACCTCGACGCCGCGGGCCTGCTTGGCGTCCGGGTCGTAGAGGATCTTCGTGACGATGGAGAAGGGGCGGAGCGTGAGGTTGCCGGTGGCCACGGCCGCGGGCAGGGTCGAGGATTGCGTGCTGAAATACGCGCCGAACGGGCAGCCGAGGGAACACTTGTTGCGGTACTGGCAGTTCACCCGGTTGTGAATCGGCTGCGTGATATTCGCCACGCGGCCGATAATCATCCGGCGCGAGTCGTTGAAGGCGGTCTTGATGCGGGCGGCGACATGTTTTTCCACGCAGTTCAGCTCCATGGGTGGCATGAACTGCCCGTCGGGCAGCTGGGGCAGGTTTTCGATCGAGCCGCTGATGCCGGCGAAACGCTCGACGTGGTCATACCAAGGCGCGATGTCCTGGTAACGAATCGGCCAGTCGACGGCGATGCCCTCCTTGGCGTTGGCCTCGAAGTCGAGATCGCTGAACCGGTAGCTCTGGCGGCCCCACATCAGGGAGCGGCCGCCGACGTGATAGCCGCGGAACCAGTCGAAGGGTTTCTTCTCGATGTAAGGTCCGTCCTTTTCGTCGACCCAGAAGTCGCGGTTGTCCTCGTTGAGGATGTAGTCGCGGCGTTGCACCGGGTGCGCCGCCAGATCGGCGATGGTATCGCGGCCGCGGTGGGGGGTTTCCCAGGGGCCCTTGAGCGCGTTGACGTAATCCTTGATGTGCTCGATGTTCCGGCCGCGCTCGAGGAGCAGGACCTTCAGACCTTTTTCCGTGAGCTCCTTGGCGGCCCAGCCGCCGCTGATACCGGAGCCGACGACGATCGCATCAAATTTCGAGGTAAGGGGGGATACCATGACGAAGAGGAGTATGGATAAATTCGCCCCGGAGCGTGACCTCCGCAATGCATTTTCTAGGAATTCCATCCCCCGCAACGGAGTGCCGGACGCATCTCCGAGTTGGCGGTGGATCGCACCTGCATCTGTAGGCAGCTCGCTTGCGAGCGCTCAGCGACCGGAGCGCTCGCAAGCGAGCTGGCCTACTGCCAACTCGGAGACGCGCCCCGGAGCGCCGGGTGGCAGTTATTTTGCTAGCGCTTCCCGGCGAAAACCATGAGAGTCGCGCCCGCTCTCTCCCGCCGGCGCCGGTCCTTGGAACCCGCGGCCTAAAACCCAACCCCGCCCCCGACCATGAATCCCTCCCGCCTCTTCACGGCGAGTTGCGTCGCCCTGATCACCACGGCCATGAGTTTCGCCCTGCGCGGCGGGGCGACCGGCGACTGGATCACCCAGTTCAACCTGACCAACGAGCAGGTGGGCTGGGTCAACGGCACGGCGTTCTGGGGCTTCACGCTCGCGATGATGTTCGGCGGCCCGCTCGTCGACACGCTCGGCTTCAAGCGGATTCTCGGCGTGGCGTTTGTCGGGCACGCCGCCGGCATCCTGCTCACGATTTTCGCCTGGGATTTCTGGAGCCTGTTCACCGGCACGCTGCTCTTCGGCATCGCCAACGGCTCGGTCGAGGCGGCGTGCAATCCGCTGGTTGCGACGATTTACCCGCAAAACCAGACGACGAAGCTCAACCACTTCCATGTATGGTTTCCCGGCGGCATCGTCATCGGTGGCCTGCTCGCGTTCCTGTTCGGCAAACTCGGCCTCGGCTGGCAGGCGCAGTTCGCCACCATGCTGCTGCCGCTGGCCGCCTACGGCTTCCTCTTTTTCGGCCAGGCGATGCCCCGCACCGAGCGCGTCCAGCGCGGCGAAAGCACCGGCTCGATGTTCGCGGCCTGCCTGGCCCCGGGTTTCCTGCTCATGGTCGTCTGCATGCTCATGACCGCCGCGACCGAGCTCGGCTCGGGCCAGTGGATCCCCAACATCCTCTCGCACGCCGGCGTCTCCGGCATCCTCGTGCTCGTCTGGATCAACGGCATCATGGCGGTGGGCCGCATGTTCGCCGGTCCCTTCGTGCACAAGCTCTCGCCCCCCGGCATGCTCGTGATGAGTGCCATCCTGTCGACGCTCGGCCTCTACGCCATGAGCCACGCCAGCGGCAACATGCTCTTCGCCGCCGCCACCGTCTTCGCCTTCGGCGTGTGTTTCTTCTGGCCCACGATGGTCGGCTACGTCGCCGAAAATTATCCCAAGACCGGCGCGCTCGGTATGGCCATCATTGGTGGCGCCGGCATGCTCAGCGTGAGTTTCGTGCTCCCGGTCATCGGCAAGTGGTATGACGCCGGCATTGCTGCCCGCACCCCGGTCGGCGCCGCGCCGGCGGGTGACGCTCTGGCCGCGATCCAGGCCGCCGCGGGTCTCGAGGCCCTCGGCAAGGTCGCGATCCTGCCGGCGGTGCTGACAGTGGTCTTCCTCGGTATCCTGCTGATGCGCCGCTCTGGCGCCAAGCAGGCTATCTGACGGTTTTAGTGGCGGGTGTAAAAGCCCGCTTGACAGTGGCGCGGGCGTGGGCACTTATGCCCCTCCCCTTGATGCAGAGTGGAGCAGCCTGGTAGCTCGTCAGGCTCATAACCTGAAGGTCCTTGGTTCAAATCCAAGCTCTGCACCCAATTTCAAACGCCGCTCCTCACCGGGCGGCGTTTTTGTTGAGATGGATCGCGTATACTTGATCACCAACTCCACGGGACGCCGTTATATCGGATTGAGCGAGGATGTCGGCCATCGGCTGATGCAGCACCATGCCGGCGAGTCCCGCTGGACGGCGAAATACCGGCCGTGGACGCTGACGTGACAAAGCCGGCCACTGAGCCTGAGCGAAGCGCGAAAATTGGAGAACCTCTAAAAGCGCAGAAAGGCGGTCGCGGCCTGCCGCGACTGCTTGAACTTCATGGGCAGACGAGCCCAGGCTCGTAAACCCGCCTTGGCGGGATCCATGGTCCCGCGACTGCGGGATCCAAGCTCTGCACCCAATTTGAAAATCCCCTGGGCCACCCGGCTCAGGGGTTTTTTATGCCCGAATATCATGAGCCTCTCGGAAGCCCGGTCACACCTGACCTACCCCCGAATATTCGAGCCGTTTTTAGTGTTGGTCCGGGTGGCTCGAAACTTGTGGCCGGTCAATTATCTATTGTCACTAATAGTAAATATACTTGCTATAAAACGTATAATACATCTATTACAGAAACTATGGTTTCTATTAATATAAGTGCGTATGGAGACGTTGAGGCGCTCCGTGATCTCGGCGAGAACATTCGCGCCGATCGGCTGCGCCGCAACATCAGCCAGCAGCGGGTCGCCGAACTGGCAGGCATCAGTCTGCCCACTCTGCGCAAGATCGAACAAGGGAACGCGCAGGTAGCGGTTGGCCATGTGGCTCGGGTGCTGGGCATCTTGGGCGCGGTCGACCGCCTCAAGGAAATCATTCTGCCGGCGCCTGCGCCGGTGGACACGCGGGCTTTGATGGCTGAACCCCGGCAGCGGGCCGGTTCCCGCCGCAACTACGCATGAAGCGACGCATCGGGAAGTCGATGGAGGTTAAGTGGGCGCAGGACGGCCGGGTGGTCGGCATCCTCTTCCATACTGGTCCGAGCTATTTCTCTTACAGTCCGGAGTGGCTGGAAACCGGGCACGATCTTTCGCCCGTTTCGTTGCCGTTTGATCCCCGTCCCCAGAATATCCTGGCCGAGGGTTGCTTTGGATTGCCCGGGTTTATTAGCGATGCGCTCCCAGACGCCTGGGGCACCAAGGTGGCCGAGGCCGTCTTCGCCAGAAACAAGTGGGGCGCGGTCACACCCATGAAGATGCTGGCCTGGGTGGGTGAGCGGTCCCTCGGCGCCCTGTCCTTTGAACCGGCCATGACCGGCTTGGAGGAAAAATCCAATTGGCTGGAAAATATCACCGCCGACCGCCTTGCCGGGGAGGCCGGGGAGATCCTGCGCGGGCGAGTCGAGGAGATTGCCGCGATTGCCGAAGCGGGCGGGACCGCCGGTGGCGCGCACCCCAAGGCGTTGGTCGTCGGGCATGCCGACGGCACCCTGTCCCTGAAGCGTTCACCCCAGGCCGCCGACGAGTTTCCGGCGCTTCTCAAATTGGGCCTGCCTGAAATCCAGGCACTCTGCCGAGTGGAGTATGCGTATGGCCTGATGGCCAGGGCCGCCGGTATCCAGGTACCGGAGAGCCGGCTCATTGAGAACGGCGGGGGAGGGCACTTGCTCATTCATCGCTTCGACTGGCGGGACGGCCGGCGGTTGCATCTGCATTCGCTCAGCGGGCTCTGGCATCGACCGAAGGGTGGGCTCGATTACGCCGACCTATTCCGTGCGATCGCCCGACTGGGACTGCCGCGTGAGCAGTTGCTCCAAGCCGCCCGCCGGATGCTGTTTAATCTCTATGCGGCCAATCTGGACGACCATGGGCGCAATCATGCTTTCCTCTACGACGCCAACACCCGGCAATGGGAGCTTTCGCCGGCCTATGATCTCACCTTTGCCCCGGGCGTGCTCGCGCGCGGGATGACCATCGCGGGCGAGGTGACGCCGTCGGTCGCTACGCTGCGCAGTTTTCTGGGGAGCGTGACGATCTCCGCGGACGAGTTCGAACGGCTCACGGGCGATGTCCTCGGGTCCATCCGGCGCTGGCCGGAATTTGCCGAGGCGGCGGCAATACCGGTGGCGAAAGTGGAGGAGATTGCCGGGGAGCATCGCAAGATTCTAGGGCGGTGACCAGACCCAGAATTTTCGAGCCGCTTTTAGTGTTAGTCCGGGTGGCGCGAAAACTTGAGGCGGTCAGCTGGAAAGCCTGCTGAAGCGACAGAAAGGCCGCACAGGGTTTTATCGTCTTACCGGCCTTTCCCCGGGCACATAATCCCGCGACTGCGGGATCCAAGCTCCGCACCCAATTTCAAACGCCGCCCTCTGTCGGGGCGGCGTTTTTTTTAGAGAGTCAGGGGATTCAGAAGCGATTCGGCGGTTTGGTGGCTACGGCAGCTGGAGAGCCCCGTCGCCCGGGCGAAGCAGCCTTTTGGGGAAATGCCCGCGGCGGTGACGGAGGGAACAAATGTGGCGTAACGTGCCGGTCACGTTGATGCGCGCAGGGTAAGGGAGCCGCTAACGCCCCCGGGCACCGGAATCTCCTGGCCGGAGATCCGGTGTTTTAGGCCGACCGCCTTGAAATCCGTCTCCACGAGACGGGCCCGCTGTTCCAGCTGCGCCGGCGTGATGAAGTCTAGGTTTTGCGCCGCGAACTGGAGACTTTTCAGAACGGACGGCATGGTCGTGGTTCATTCGTCATCCAGCGACGCCAGGTCGACTTGGTGGCGACGGCGGTGGTCCTCTCGGTCGTGCCGTTCGACATCCACAATCCAGCGGAAGAACGGCCCGAGTACAGCGTCCTGGGCATGCGCCTCCGCTGCCTTGATCGCCTCCGCCTCCATGTAATCGCTTTCCTTCGCGAGTTCGCCGTTGGTGAACGACCGGCCACTCGGTCCGCTCATCGTGTAAAGCGAGGCCCGCAGGCATTCGTATCCCTTCGTGCCGCCCAGGTCAGTGGCCTTGGCGAGCACAGACTTCGTCAGTTCCGGTTGGCGGAAGATGATCAGCGAGCCGTCGAAATGGATGATTTCAACGACGCTCCGCAGCATTTCCACGGAATTCGCCGCGGCGACTGCGGCCGTCAGCGGCGGCAACCAGAACTGCTCGTGGTCCAATGCGGTCCCCTGAAAGAGTTCGCGCCACACGTATCCCATGTAGCCCTCAGTCGTGGTCGTTGCCTTGGCCCAGAGGAACGCACAGATTTCCGCGAAGTCCGGCTCACTGGCGAGGGCCGGCAGCTGGAAGCTCTCGAGGATTTGGTGCGGTAGCACCTGATAGCGGGCCTTGGCGCCGAGCCGCTCGTAATGCTCGGCACGCTTGAGCACGAAGTCGTAGACGGCCCGGGGGTAAAGAGGCACGATCCGGCCCCAGCCGCCCCCATGGTGATCGACCTTGATCTCGGGCACTTTGACCAGCGCATCCAGCACGTGGCGCACCGTGGCGAGCGGCAGCACCGCGTCACCCGCATGATACGGATTGAGCGCCGCCATGATTTCGCCGCTGTTTCCCGGCCGGGCCAGCGCCAGCGGCAGTCGGCGCAGCAGCTGGAATCCCCAATCCGCGCTGGACTTTCCAATCCACTGAACCAGTTCGACGAAAGCCATGAGGTCATCGGCTCCCGCCTTGGCGGCCATGGATTCCAGCAGCGCTTTATCGTCCGCGTTCAGCACCATGTCCTTCCGGTCGCGGAACCGGAAATAATCGATCACCCCTCGACGCACCTCCGCCCGCGGATGGGTGGCAGCCGCCTGTAGCAGGGGAGGCAGCGCGGCCGGGTCAGCCAGTCCATAGAGAAACTGTTGCCAGACATTCGCCAAGCGGCGAGGAACGGCCGGGTCGAGCAGCAGGTTGATGATTGCCCGCGCCCGCGCCGGGTGATTCCGGGCGAGGGTGGTGAACAGCTCCCCGAAGCCTGGGGTATAGCCGGCGGCGATACAGCGTTCGGTGAGCCCTTCAAGAAAAGCGACCAGCGCCTGATCGTCGCTTCGGCCCGCCACCAGTTCAGCCGCGACGATCGCGACATGGTCGGCCCAGCGCACTTTCATCTTTTCCCGCGACTCCGCATCCCCGGGGGCGCCCATTTCCTCGGCAAATTCGAAATAGCCCTGCGAGTTGATCACCGCGAGCAACCGCAGGTCGAGGTTATCCACGATCGTGGCCAGCACACTGCGCACGGCCGCGGCGAATTCGGCGTCCTCCTCATAGGCGATGTCGCGCAGCAGGGCCTGCCGGACGGCGAACGGCACCAACGAATCCGGATGCCGGGCGAGCGCTCTCGACATCACAGTAAGGGCCTTGAGGCGTTCCGCCCGCCAGTCGGCGCGGAATTTCTCCGGGTCCTTCATCCGCGCCGCCTCCATGCCCGCGCCGCGGTGCAACGCCCGCTCGACCGCATTCACGGCATTGAGGGCGGCGAGCCAGGTTCCATGCTCAATCACCCAAGTGAGGATCTTCAGCGCCCGGTCGCGCAGGGGAGTGGTGCGCGGAATGTCCACCGGCACGGTCCACCACCGCGCGGTCCGTCCCTGCCAGTCGCTGAATTCAACAAACCGTTCGAATCCGGGCGCCAGCAGGGTGCTCAGGATGGACCGGTCCGACTCGATCACCTTCATCACGGAAGGCCGCTGCACGAGGCCCTCGACCCACTGCAGCGCGGAGTCAATCGTCGCAACGGATTTGCGCGGCGTGAACTTGATAACCTCGGCGATGATATTCCAAGGGTGGCCCTTGCTCCCGCCGAGAATCTCGCGGGTGTTGGTGACGCCCATCTGCCACAGGAAGTCCAGCGCCTCGGCCCGGTAGTCATCATGCCAGAGCGCCACTGGCTTGAGCAGTCCGGGAATCCAGTCCCGGACATTCCGGTGGGAGTTGATGCCGTCCTCGTCCTGGTCGAGGCGATATTCCTCGGCGAGGCCGGCCGGTGCGGTCCTGAGTTCCCACGCCTTCGCCGCGAGTTCCAGAGATTCCTTCGGCAGGAACACGCTGAAGGCCGACCACTGTTCCAGCATTCGGGCCCGCTCGAAGAAATTGGAAGCTTCGAAGCGTGCGAACTCCGCCTGCAGGAGCGGCCCCAGCAACTCATCCCGGCCAATGGCCTGCGCGCCGCTGACCCACGTCGCCTCGGCGAGGTTGCGCAGCAACGCCGCGCCCTGCGTGGCGAACTGCTCCAGCACGATCCGCGCGAATACCGGGACCCGGTGCTGGGCGTCGAAGGCGGTGTCGTAAACCAGGAAGTCGCCGAACAAATCCGGGATGACCCGGACGTTGTTCTTCTCGGCCGCCACGATGCCGGCGGCCTGCAGCCGGCGCAGCAGCGCCTCCACCTCTACCTTCGGCAAATCGAGACAGGCGGCGGTCCGTTCGTGAAAGACGGAATCCGGCGTCACCGGCGCCACCAGCGCGATGATCCGCAGCAGGCGGGAACCCTGGCGGCGGTCGGTGTCTGCCAGGTCGGCGAGGTTGTCCGCTTCAAACGATGAGAATACGGCGGACCGGAATTCGAGATCCGAATGCCACTGGCCAAAATTGAGTTTGCCCCGCCGCAACAGGTGGCCAGCCATAGTCATCAGGAACGGGCTGCCTCCCGTGATGCCCGCCAGTTCCTTCGCGCGGTTTCTCAGGGCCGGGCCGAGCGCTTCCTCCGCCAGCACGACCATGTCCTTGGACTTCAACGGGGGCACTTCCATGACCGCCGCGTTGAAACCATGCTCCCGCAGCCTTTCGTCCAGCGCCTCGTTTCCTTGGGGACGAGTGGCGAGGATGAGTTTGGTCTGGCCCGCCTCGGCAACTCGGCCCAACAATTCATGCGACACCCGCTCCAACCGATGGGCGTCATCGACTACGATCACGCGGGGCAAGTCTCTGTCCCACAGGGCCAGCGTGAGGTCGCCGGTGGAGTGGGGGTTGAGAAAAAGGATTTCCGGGCTCCCCGTCTCGCCGGCGGCCCAATTCGCATATTCCCACAGAAGGCGGCTTTTGCCCTCGCCACCCTTGGCGGAGATCCGCACCACCTTGGCCTTCGGGTCTCCGGTGAACTCCTTGAGCTGGGCCATTTCCGCCGTCCGCCCGACCAGCGGATGATGGAAGTGGACGGACTTCCGGATCGCCGCAAAATAGTCCGCCGCGGGCACCAATGCATCTGTCGCATACGGCGCAAACCGCCGCAGTTCCTCCGGCGAAAGAAAGGCGAGCACGACCGGCTGGCGGCTCCGTGGCACCCGCTGCCGGAATTCGTCGCAGATCCGGTCGAGATTCCAGAACGACCAGTTGGGGTGTTTGTCGACCTCGTCCTGCACGTCCTTATGCGGGTCGCAGGCAACCAGGAGGAAGTAATGCTGGGCCGGGTAGGAGGCGTCGGCGATGGCTCGCTTGGTTCTGCCCACATCCCACGACTTGCGCCGCTTGCATTGGAAAGCCCACGTTTCACCACCCTCCATCTTGGCGACGAGGTCGATGCCTTTCTCATCCCGTCCGGAGCCGGCGGCGTAGGTGTTGGCCTCAATGACCCTCCGCTCCACGCGCTCCCCGTTGCGTTCGATGACGAGCGAGACGCCGGCGTTGAGGAACCCTAGGCAAAATCGCTCGAATGCAGTGGCGTCTAGGTCCGCGAGCCGTAGCCGGAGATGCTGGTCCAATCCCAGTTTCGCGTTATATATTGTCATTATACTTGCATATATGTATCTGCGATACATAGAAAGCAGGATATGGAGCACGTCAAGTTCCTTCCTCGATCCTCGGAATATGCCCGCATTCGCGAGGGCCTGACCCATTGGCCGGTCACCTTGCTATTCGGTCCCCGGCAGGTCGGCAAGACTCACCTGGTCCAAGGATTTGCGACCACCCACGATCATTATTTCGACCTGCACCAGCCGGTTGACCGGGCTCGTTTGGAGGAAAGCAATTTCCGCATCCTCGACGGGTTGGACGGCGTCGTGGTGATCGATGAAGCGCAGGCCATGCCGGCGCTCTTTCAAAAACTCCGCGTGCTCGCCGATCGTCGCGAACGCCAGACCCGGTTCATCCTGACGGGCAGCGTCTCGCCCCGGATTTCCGATTCATCCGCCGAGAGTCTCACCGGCCGCACCCGACGCCTCTCGCTCGGGGGCTTCAACCTGACGGAGGTCGGTCCGGAGAACTGGGAGCGACTCTGGATCCGGGGAGGATTTCCGGCCGCCTACATGAAGGAGCTGGACGAGGTCTCGATGGAAGTGCGCCAGCATTATCTCTCCGACGTGCTGACCCGCGACCTGCCGGCTTTGACGGACATCAAGCTTACCACCGAGCAGGTGTTCCGCTTGTTCCGCCTGCTCGCGCACCACCACGGGCAATACTGGAGCCATTCTGAAATCGCTGGGATCATCGGCGTCAACCCCCGCACGGTGCAGCGCTACATCGAGCTTTTCAAAGGCATGTATCTGGTTCGCGAGCTGCCCCCGTATTTTGACAACATGGGGAAGCGACTGCGCAAAGCCCCGAAACTCTACATCCGTGACACCGGGCTCCTGCATGCGCTGCTTAATGTCCGGGACCGGGCCGAGCTCTATGCCGCGCCCCGTTTCGGCGCCTCGTGGGAGGGCTTCGGCATCGAACAGCTCATCTCGTTGCTTCAGTTGCCCGATGACCACTGCTTCACCTGGTCGTTGCAGAGCGGGGCCGAGGTGGACGTGGTGTTGGCGCTTCCGGGCGGCTTGGTCGGCGTGGAATTCAAGGCCGGCGACGCGCCGCGGAAAACCCGCTCGATGACCGCCGCGGTCGAAGCGCTCAACCTGCGCAAGCTCTACATCGTCTATCCCGGCGACAAAGACTATGAGATCGACGCGGTGGTGGAGGCGGTCGGGATTTTGAATCTTCCGCGCCTAAGCGTGCTCACTGCGCGGAAGAATGCCCCAGAATCAATAACCTGACTTCAGTCCGGTTGGAATTTTTGAACCCTCGGAGATCGAGTTTTCTTGAATGTAGTGCGGCGTAGCTCTTCAGCATGCCTGCTCGTCCATTCAGCACAGCCGAAATCTCCCTTCTCGAATCCCACCTCCTTGATCACGGCCGATACCGAGACCGGATGCTGATCATCGCCGGAACCCGAGTGGGTTACCGCATCACCGAACTCCTCACCTGGACCGTCGGCCAGATTCTTAGCCCTGATGGAGACATCGTTCGCGAATTCACCGTCACGCGGGCCGACCTCAAAGGGGGCAAGGGGAGAGAAAGCGCAGTGTTCGCAGCCGGCGCGTGGTGCTGAACGAGCGGGCGCGGGGAGTGATTCGCGACTACATCGCCTCGCTTAACCAGATCCCGCCGGCGGAACAATTTCTCTTCCAGTCACGCTAAGGCCCGAACCGTCTGATCAGCCGCACGCAAGCGCACCGGCTCCTCAAAGATATCTGTCGCGACTGCGGCATCGATTCGACCCGGGTGTCGACGCACAGCCTCCGCAAATCGTTCGTCCGCGCCATGTATGATGCGTCCGGCCACGATTTGATCCGGACTCAGAGGATAGTCTAACATGCCAGTCCTCTGACTACCGCCAGATACCTGGAGTCGACGCAGACTGAGCTCGACGATCTCGTCCTCGGCCTGGGTGCCGCCGTCCAAGCCCCGGCGGGCGTCCACCCCCTCGCCCTGGCGTCATGTTCGCCCCGCGCCCTTCCACCCGCGCGCCGCCTGCTCCTCGCTCCGCCGAGGGCACGATACTCCTAGAAGGTTACTTTCGCAGACTTCGCAGGTGGGCGTTTCCCCCGATAGAGGCAACGTCGCCCGCTGTCGGGCGGTGTTTTTTCAAGCGCCGCGGAATACCTATTTGCGTGAAGGGTGCCGGGGCCTCCATCATTCGGACACCCCATGAAAGCCAAGCCGGTCATCCAGCGGATCAACTTCGAAGGCCTCGATGCCATCGAGCTGCGCACGTCCGCCCTGCGGGTGGTCGCCCTCACGGCCAAGGGGCCGCGGATTGCGTTCTGGGGCCGGCCGGATGGGGACAACCTCTTGCTGTGGAAACCGGGCAAATACGGTCGCGGCCAATGGGACCTGATGGGGGGACACCGCCTGTGGGCGGCCCGACCGGGCGCCGACGAGGCCGAGGAAACCTACGCCACCGACAACCAGCCGTGCACGGTGAAGGTGTCGGCCAACGGCTTCACGGTCACCGGTGCGCTGGACGCGGCGCAAAAGACCCGGCGCGGCATCACCGTGACTGCGACGGCGGACGGCCGGATCACCCTCGACCATTTCCTGCGCAACGAGAGCGACATGCTCTGGAGCGGTGGACTCTGGGTGCTGACCTGCACCGTGCCGTCGAAACGCTCCACCTATACGCTGCCTCTCGGCGACGGCTCCTCGTGGGATTATGCGACGATCGTCAGCTTTCGCACCTGGGGCGGCGGCCATGGCGGCGTGGGCTTCGATGATCCGCAGTTCGGGTTCACGAAGGAGGCCATGGTGTTGAAACCCTCCGGCCGGGAAAACAAGCGCATGCTCAAGGCCGACGCGGGCATCATCGCCTGGCATGATCCGGTGCGGAAGCTCCTGTTCGCGAAACATTCGGCCTACGCTCCGGCGGGCAATTACCCGTTCGGTACCAATCTCGCGCTCTACGTCGGCCCGAAGAACTTCATGGTCGAGATGGAGACCATGGGACCCTCGGCCACGCTCAAGCCCGGCCAGGTACTGAAGCACCGCGAGACCTGGCTGCTGGCCGATGCCAAGTCCGCGCCGACGGCCAAGGCGCTGCGCGAGCTATTCTGATGTAGGGCGGATCGCAACAGGTGGAACCGGGCCGCTGGACCGGTTTTCACAACGCATGTTGCAGCCAACCCGTCCGGAGGCCGGGTTCCACCGCAGGATCAAGCGGCGGCCACGCCGGCCATCAGGCGCATCAGGGCGGCTTCGCTGAAATCGGCGCGGGGCAATTCGCCGGCGATGCCGCCGTTGCGCATCACGACGATGCGGCGGCAGAGGCCGATGAGTTCAGGCAGCTCGGAGGAGACGACCAGCAGGGCCTTGCCCTCGCAGGCGAGCTCGTCGAGCAGCTGGTAGATCTCGGCCTTGGCGCCGACGTCGACGCCGCGCGTCGGTTCGTCGATGAGGAGCACGTCGCAGGAGCGGGCCAGCCACTTGGCGAGGGCGATCTTCTGCTGGTTGCCGCCGCTGAGGCCGGCGGTGATGGTCTCGAGTGACGGGGCTTTCACGCGCAGGCGGTTCGCGTAACGCTGGGCCAGCTCACGCTCGGTGGCGCGCTTCACCCAGCCGAGCGTGGTGAGCGAGGGCAGGGCGGCGAGGCAGGTGTTTTCGCGGCAGTTGAGGCCGAGCACGAGGCCCTGGCGCTTGCGGTCCTCGGGCACGAGGCCGACGCCGGCGGCCAGCGCGGCGTCGCGGGAGCCGAGCGGCAGGGAGGAACCCTTGACCGTGAGCCGGCCGGTCGCGGCGGGATCGAGGCCGAAGATGGCCTCGACGACCTCGCTGCGGCCGGCGCCGACGATGCCGGCGAGGCCGACGATCTCGCCGGCGCGGACGGACAAGTCGATGCCGGAGAATTTGCGGGGCGAAGCCAGTGCCTCGGTACGCAGGCGTTCCTCGCCGAGCGGCTTGGCGAGGTGGTTGGGCGTGGCGATCAGCAGCTCGCGGCCGATCATCTGGGTGACGACCCGGTGCGGCGTGGTGTCGGCGATGCGCTCGGTGGCGACGTGTTTGCCGTCGCGCAGGACGGTGATGTTGTCGCACAGCGCGAACAGCTCCTCAAGACGGTGGGAGACGTAGATGAGGGTGATGCCGCGGGACTTGAGCTCGCGGACGAGGCGGAAGAGCTCGGCGGTCTCGGCGGCGGAGAGCGAGCTGGAAGGTTCGTCCATCACGATGACCTTGGCTCCGGTACCGACGGCGGCGGCGATCTGCACAAGCTGTTCGCGGCCGGTGGAGAGCGTGCCGATGATGACGTCGGGGTCGATGTCGGCCCCGATGGTGGCCAGCATGGCCTGGGCGCGGGCGCGGAGTTCAGGGCGGTTGACGAAACCGGCGCGGCGGGGCAGGTCGCCGAGGCAGAGATTCTCGGCGACGCTCATGTTCGGGCAGAACGCGAGTTCCTGGTGGACCATCGCGATGCCGAGTTCGCGGGCGGCGAGCGGGGAGTCCGGGGCGATGAGCTTGCCATCGAGGCGGATCTCGCCGCCGTCGGCGGTCTGCACGCCGGCGAGGATCTTGCCCAGCGTGCTTTTGCCGGCGCCGTTCTCGCCGATGAGGGCGTGACATGTGCCGCGGGCCACGCTGAAGCCGACCCCGTCGAGCGCGAGCACGCCGGGGAAACGTTTGGTGATGCCTTTAAACTCGAGGAAGCTCATGCGGCGGAAAGTTGTTCGCGCATCCAGCCCGGGCGGTTGGTCGTGAGGCCGTCCACCCCGGCGGCGGCCAAGGCGCGCGCGACCGCGGGGTCGTCCACCGTCCAGGTGTAGAGTTTCAGGCCGGCGGCGTGGATGGTTTGCACGTAAGCCGCATCGATCGGAAATTTGAATTCAAGATCCAGACCGTTGAGGCCGGCGGCCTTGGCCTGGTGGATCAGATCATCGAGGCGGGGTGTCCGGCCGAAGCCGGGGTATTCGACGATCCAGCAGACCTCGTGGGCCGGCAGGCGGAGCTTGGCCGCCCGGGCGGTGGCGAGGTCGAAGGTGATGAGCGGCAGTTGGCGGGGGGCGAGGCCGGAGGCGCGGATCACCTGCTCAAGTTCGGGCAGGATTTCCGCGCCGACCTTGAGCTCGATGAACAACCGGCGGCCGGCCGGCACGAGGGCCAGGATTTCGGCCAGCAGCGGAATTTTTTCGGAGAAAGCCGAGCCCTGCCAGCGGCCCCACTGGCCGGCGTCGAGGGCGCGGAGCTCGCCCACGGTCTGCGCGGCGAGCGCCTGCTTCCGGCCGGCGGTGCGGCCGGTGTCGGCATCATGGTGTACCACGATGCGGGCGTCGCGGCTGAGATGGACGTCGACCTCGCCCGCGTCGGCGCCCTGCGCAAAGCCGAGCCGGAGCGCCGCGAGGGTGTTCTCCGGGGCGTCGTGCGAGGCGCCGCGATGGGCGATGAGTTTCAAGGGGAGCGATTTTGATGCACGGGCGGCGGATCGTAGCGGCCGGCGTCCCTGCCTGCCGATCCACAGGCACGGAGGCCTGTGGCTACAGGCAAGGTCCGCTCAGCGCGGCAGCCACTTGACCCAGTTCTTGGCGAATTCATCCACGTTGGCCTTGGTGACGGGGATCAGCGCGCTGATCTCCTTCACGGCGGGCGGGTTCTTCTTCTCAACGATCTTCTCGATGAGGAGCTCGACCGAGCGGTGGCCCCACTCGTAGCACTGCTGGGCGAGGAGGACGGGGACATGGCCGCTGCGGATGTAGGCGAGCTGGGCGGGCAGGGCGTCGACGGAAACGCACTGGACGGTGCCGGGCTGCCACTTGAGGGCATTCTCCGTGAAGAGCGGCCAGCCGCCGATCATGGCCCAGCCGGTGATATCGGGATTAGCCTGCATGACCTGCTCGACCTTGGCGGCGGAATCCTGCGGCGTCTCCTTGTGGTAATAGGTGTCACGGATCGTGATGCCGGGGTATTTCTTGGCCTCGTCGCGGGCGCCTTGGACGCGCTTCTGGAGGTTGGGGGCGTTGGGGTTGCCGGCGAGGATGGCGACGACGCCCTTGCCGTTCATGGCCTTGGCGAGCTCGGCCATCGTCTGCACGCCGCAGGAATGGTCGTCGACGCCGTAGGTGACGAAACGCTTGGAGGCGGGGGCGTCGGAGTCGAAGGTCGCGACCGGCACGCCGTTGTCCACGGCGCGGTTGATGGCGTCGGTGAGCTTGTTGGCGTCGGAGCAGCTGACGGCGAGACCCTCGGCGCCGGCGAGCACGAGCTGCTCGATGGCCTCGGCCTGCTTCTGGGCGTCTTCCTCGTTCGGCGTGCGCCAGTCGATGCGGATGTCCATGCCGTGCTTGGCGCTGAGTTCCTTGGCGGCGTCCTGGGCGCCGACGCGGGCGGCCTGGAAGACGGGGTTGCCCTGGGACTTGGCGACAACGCCGATGGTGATGATGCGGGGCGCGGCGGAGGCCACGGTGGAGCAAGCGGTGAGGAGCAGGAGTAGTTTTATCATGAGATTGGGAAAGGAGTGGGGGCACCACTAATTGACACTAATGAACACTAATTGTGACCAAGGCACAGTTGGCCACAAAAAGTCACAAAGGGGCCATGAATGCAGGGGAGAATGTTTCGCGCGTCTATAGGCGTCTCGCGGGTTTCATTTGCCGGTGGTTTTTTGTGACTTTTAGTGGCCATAAAACTCAGCCGGCCTTGGCGGTCAGCCGGCGCTTGGCCAGCCAGGTGTTGAAATTGTCGAGCACGACGGCGGCGATGACCACGGTGCCGATGATGATCTGGCTGTAGTTCTGGTCGATGCCGAGGATGACGATGCCGCTGGAGATCATCTGGATGATGAGCGCGCCCAGCACGACGCCGAGCGCGGAGCCGCGGCCGCCACTGAGGCTGGCCCCGCCGACGACGGCGGCGGCGATGACGTTGAGTTCGTAACCCTGACCATCGCCCGAGGTGGCGGCGCCGTAGTAGCCGAGCGACAGCAGGGCCGCGATGCCGGCGGTCAGGCCGGAGAGGAGATAGAGGCCGAGCTTCACCCGCTCGACGCGGATGCCGCTGAAACGCGCCGCCAGCTCGTTGCCGCCGATGGCGTAGACGCGCCGGCCGGCGGCGAGCCGCGAAAGAAAGATCCAGCCGGCGACCGTCACGAGCACCATGGCGGCGAGCGGCACGAAGCTCAGGCCGTCGCCGATCTCCAGCCGGACAAAATCACGCAGGCCGGCCGGGAAGCCGCCGACCGACTGGCCCTTGGTGACGACGAACGCGATGCCGCGCAGGATCGCCATGGCGCCGAGGGTGATGATGAAGGGATGCACGCGGAGGGCGACGATGAGCCCGCCGTTGAAGAGGCCGCACAGCAGGGAAGTGCCCAGACAGGTGCCGACCCCGAGCACGATGCCCAGGACCGGCGAGTTGAGGCCCTCGGGCCCGTAATGCCGGAGCACCATGGCGCCGAGCACGGAGGCGAGCGCGTAGATGGAGCCGACGGAGAGGTCGATGCCGCCCGCGATGATGACGACGGCCATGCCCACGGCCATGATGGCGGTGAAGCTGGTGTCCTTGGCCAGCTGGGCGAGATTCTGGGCGTTGAAGAACTTGTTCTTCTCGACGAAAGCCGGCACGCGCTCGCCCTCGGCGTTGACGGTGAACACGCGCTGGCGGCCGCCGTCGGCGGTGCGCTCAAACTGCGGCGTCCGCACCGTCCCGCTAAACACCGTGAGCAGCAGACCGAGCGCGAGGATGACGAGCAGGAGGCCGCTTTCCTGGAACTTCAGTAGGGCACGAAGAGGCGACGACATGGGGTGGTGGGGCCGGGCGTGTAACGGGTCTAATTGGCCGGGCGGCGGGGCGCGCGTCAACCTTTCAACTATCACCCGTTCGGGGGGCCCGGTCGGCGGATGACCCGGTTTGGGCGGCGGCCGGTCGAATCCTTCTGCCCGTAATAGGCGCCGGGGCCGTGTTTGCGCTTGAAATGTTTGTCCAACAATTCCGGCTCGAGGGCCTTCAGCCTCGGCGCCAGCTGCAGCGACATCAGGGCCAGGTGGGCGCAGCATTCGGCCGCGACGGCGACCTCGACGGCCTGGGCGACGGTCGCGCCCCAGGTGAAGGGGGCATGGCGGTTGACGAGGACACCGGGACAGTCGAGCGGGTCAAGCCGGCCTTTGGTGAAACACGCAACGATGACGTTGCCGGTCTCCCACTCGTAGGCGCCGCCGCCGATCTCGCGGGTGGTCATTTTGCGTGTGACCGGGATCTCGCCGAAGAAATAATCCGCGTGCGTCGTGCCGAAGACCGGCACGGGCCGGCCGGCCTGGGCGAAGGCCGTGGCGTGCGAGCTGTGCGTGTGCACGATGCCGCCGACGCCATGGAACGCGAGGTAGAGCCGGCGATGCGTCGGGGTGTCGGACGACGGGGTGAGCCGGCCCTCGACCTTTTTGCCGGCGAGGTCGACGAGCACCATGTCCTTGGGCTTCAGCACCGCATAGTCCACGCCGCTGGGCTTGATGGCGAAGATGCCGCGGGCGCGGTCGAGCGCGCTGGCATTGCCGAACGTGAGATTGATCAGCCCATGCTGCGGCAGCTGCCGGTTGGCCTCATAGGCCTCACGTTTGAGTTCGGTCAGCATGGGGGAAAGAAAGGCTGAAAGGCTGAAGGACTGAAAGGCTGAATCGGTTACGCAGGATAGAAGGTTTCAGCTGTTCAGCTTTTCAGTTCTTCAGCCCTTTATCCCTTGGGCGAAGGCGTAGTAAAGGTCGTTCTGGCGGAGTTCCTGTTTGAAGGAGCGCAGTTCGGTCTTCGCGTCGATCACGGCCAGCTCGATGCCGGCGATGGTGGCGAAGTCCTCGAGCATCTCGGTCGTGACCGCGTAGCTGTAACCCGTGTGGTGGGCGCCGCCGGCGTAGATCCACGCGGCGCAGGCGGTCTTGAAGTCGGGTTTGCACTCCCAGACGGCGCGGGCGACGGGCAGCTTCGGCAATTTCGGCGCCTTCACGGCCCTGACCTCGTTGACGACGAGGCGGAAGCGGTTGCCGAGGTCCACGAGCGAGGCGTTGAGAGCCTCGCCGGCCGGGGCGTCGAACACGAGGCGGACCGGATCCGCTTTGCCGCCGATGCCGAGCGGGTGGATCTCGACGGCGGGTTTGCCGGCGGCGATCGACGGACAGATTTCCAACATGTGCGCCCCGAGGACCTGGTGGCCCTTGGGCGACAGGTGATAGGTGTAGTCCTCCATGAACGACGTGCCGCCGGCCAGGCCGGCGTTCATGACCTTCATGGCGCGGACGAGCGTCGCGGTTTTCCAATCGCCCTCGCCGCCGAAGCCGTAGCCCGCGGCCATGAGGCGCTGCGTGGCCATGCCGGGAAGTTGCCTGAGGCCATGCAGGTCCTCGAAGGTGTCGGTGAAGCCCTTGTAGCCGCCGTCCTCCAGGAAGTCGCCCAGGCCGAGCTCGAGGCGTGCGCTGTAGCGCAGTTCGTCGTGGCGGGCGCCGCCTTTGCGGAGCGGGGGGGCGACGGCATAGGTCTTCTCATAGTCGGCGCAGAGGGTGGTGATGTCCTTGGCCTTGACGGCATCGACGACGGCGACGAGGTCGCCCACGCCGTGCGTGTTCACGGCGAAGCCGAGTTTCATTTCGGCGGCAACCTTGTCGCCCTCGGTGACGGCGACCTGGCGCATGTTATCGCCGAAGCGGACGAATTTCGCACCCTGCCAGTCGTGCCAGGAGCGGGCGGCGCGCTGCCAGGCGGCGATGCGCGCGTGGACCTCGGGGTCGGACCAGTGGCCGACGACGACCTTGCGGGCGAGGCGCATGCGCGTGTGGAGGAACCCCGCCTCGCGGTCGCCGTGGGCGGCCTGGTTGAGGTTCATGAAATCCATGTCGATCGTGCCCCATGGCAGGTCGCGATTGAACTGCGTGTGGAGGTGGAGGAACGGCTTCTTCAGCACGCTGAGGCCGCGGATCCACATCTTCGACGGCGAGAAGGTGTGCATCCAGAGGATGAGGCCGGCGCAGTTGGCGTCGTGGTTGGCGGCGAGCATCACGTGGGTGATCTCGTCGGGCGTGGTGAGGAGGGCCTTGAACCTCGTGCGGAGCGGCAGCGCCCGCGCAGCGGCGAGCGCGGCGGCGACGGCCTGGGCGTTGGCGGCGACCTGCTGGAGCGGACCGGGGCCGTAGAGGTGCTGCGAACCGCAGACGAACCAGATTTCGGGGGAGGCGAGGAGTTTCATGGGAGTGAGCGTGAAAGCGGGAGGGGCGAATTCGTTCTCTTAATCTTTCTCTCGGTGAGAAGGAAAGGAGAACGAGGGGGCAGCCGGGGTTAATTTTTCAGCGCGAGCAGATCCTTCATGACGCGGGAAAGGTCGGCGGACTGGTTGCGGCCGCCGAAGGAGTCGTGGACCTGGCGGTAGAGGGCGTAGAGCTGGTCGTAGGTTTTCTGCGCGGCCGGCTTCGGTTTGTAGGAGATCTTCTTCAGCGAGGTCATTCTGCGCTGGGCGGTCGGGAAATCCGGGTGGGCCCCGGCGAGCACGGCGGCGGACACGGCCGAGCCGAGCGCGCAGGCCTGGCTGGATCCGGAGACGAGCATCGTGCAGCCGGTGACGTCGGCGTAGATCTGCATGAGCAGCGGGTTCTTCTCCGCGATGCCGCCGGCGCAGACGACGCGGTCAATGGGCACGCCGTATTCCTTGATGCGCTCGATGATGGCGCGGGCGCCGAAGGCCGTGGCTTCGATCAGCGCGCGATAGATCTCGGCCTGCGTCGTGTGCAGCGTGCAACCGAGGATCAGGCCGGTGAGCAGCGGGTCGACGAGGATGGTGCGGTTGCCGTTCTGCCAGTCGAGGGCGAGCAGGCCGCTCTGGCCAGGCTTTTGCGTCGCGGCCTGCCTGGTCAGTTGGGCGTGCTTGCCGGCGTCGCCCTCGCAGGCGACCTCGATCCACCACTTGAAGATGTCGCCCACGGCCGACTGGCCGGCCTCGATGCCGTAGAAGCCCGGCAGGATCGCGCCCGGGACGATGCCGCAGATGCCCGGGATGTCGGGCACGGTTTTCTTCATCGAGACGACGCCGCAGTCGCAGGTGGAGGTGCCGATGACCTTGACCAGCGTGCCCTCGGCCACGCCGCAGCCGATGGCGCCGTAATGGACGTCGAACTCGCCGATGGCGATCGGGATGCCGGCGGGCAGGCCGAGTTTGGCGGCCCAGGCAGCGGAGAGATTGCCAGCGGATTCACTGGCGTCATGTGCCTGGCTGTAGAGCCGGTCACGCAGGTCAGCGAGGGCCGGGTCGAGCCGGGCGAGGAATGCCTTGTCGGGCAGGCCGCCCCAGTCATCGGAATAGAGCGCCTTGTGGCCGGCGGCGCAGATGCCGCGCTTGACCTGGCGTGGGTCGGTGACGCCGGCGAGCACGGAGGGAACCCAGTCGCAGAGCTCGACCCAGGAGTAGGCGGCGGAAAAGACGGCGGGGGCGACGTTGCGGCAGTGCCAGAGCTTCGACCAGAACCACTCGGAGGAATACGTGTTGCCGCACTTGGCAATGAACTGCGGGCGGTGCTGCGCCGCGAGCGCGGTGATCTGCGCGGCCTCGCGCCAGCTGGTGTGGTCCTTCCAGAGCCAGCACTGGGCCTGGAGGTTCTTCGCCCATTTCTTCGCGGCGGCGAGCGGGACGTTGTGGGCGTCAACCGGGATCGGGCTGGAGCCGGTGGTGTCGACGCCGAGGCCGATGACGCGGGCGGGGTCGAAGCCCTTGGTCTTCTTCGCGGCGGCGAGTGCGCCCTTCACGGATTTCTCCAGGCCGAACAGATAGTCGGCGGGATGCTGGCGGGCGAGGTGGTGGTCCTTCGGGTCGAGCAGGATGCCCTGCTGGCCGGAGGGGTAAGTGACGACGCAGGTGCCGAGCTCGGCGCCATCTGCGCAGCGGACGACGAGGGCGCGCACCGAGTTGGTGCCATAATCGATGCCTAGGGTATACACGGGGCCCGTCATGTTTAGGGAGTGCGGCGGGGAGGGGAACGGCCGGGTTACTTTACAGTCATATTCCGCGGGCTCGGCATGTCCATCCCGCAAAATCAGGGCTCGGCTCCACCCCGTCCCAATCTGCGCTGATCACGTCAGGATGCTTACCCTCGATTTCAAGACTCTCGCCCTCATTCTCGGTCTCACCGCCAGCGTGGCGACGAGCGTCCCGCTCAAGATCGGTTTCGTCCAGACCGGCGCCGCAAGCGCGTCGCGGACCACACGCGGTTTGGGCGGACCTTGCTGGCCATGGGCGGCGATGAACAGCCGGCTCTGTTGCTGGGGCTTCTGATCTTTGGCACCAACCAAGCCGCGCTCCTCTTTGACGGACGACTCAGCTCGTGATGGAGGTGGATCGTGGTGGGAGCCCTCTGGCTCGTATTTATCTTATTGCAGCGCTGTTTCTTGGGAAAGAAAAAGGTGGCCGGATGACGCCGATTGCTGGCGGGGGCGGGCGGCGCACGGGAAAAACCTCGGAATCGGACTTGCCAAGGGTGGGGGCGTTCTCTCTTTTCGCCCTTCCTGTTCCTTAAACCCATCAACCGTTAACCGCAGTTACGATCGCAAGGCGGCCCAATTGGCCGACCTGTGTCTCGTTATTACGACATAGATCCCATGAACCTCACTCCCAAAGACCTCCTCGATGCCGGCGTCCACCTCGGTCACCAGACCAAGCGTTGGAACCCGCGCTCCAAGCCCTATATCTTCGACCACCGTCAGGGCATCTCGATCATCGATCTAGAGAAGACCCACGCGGCGCTGGCCAAGGCCTGCGCGTTCGTCGAGCAACTCGTCGCCGGCGGCGGCGACGTTCTCTTGGTCGGCACCAAGCGCCAGGCGACCGAACTGATCAAGGAAGCGGCCCAGGCCACGGGCATGCCCTACGTCACCACCCGCTGGATGGGCGGCACGCTCACCAATTTCGAGACCATCAAGAAGTCCCTCGCCAAGTTCAAAAAATATCAGGCGATGGACGCGAGCGGCGAGCTCGGCAAGTTCTCCTCCAAGGAGGAGTCCGCCATCCGCCGCGAGATGGCCCGCATGACGCGCAACTTCGACGGCATCATCGGCCTCACCGCCTTGCCCGCCGCGATGTTCGTGATCGACACCAGCTACGAGGAGATCGCGGTCGCCGAGGCGAAGCGCATGAACATCCCCTCGATCGGCCTGGTCGACACCAACTCCGACCCGACCCAGCTCACCTACCCGATCCCGGGCAACGATGACGCGGCGAAGTCCGTCCGCATCATCATCGAGACCGTCGTCGAGGCCATCACGCAGGGCCTGGCCCACCGCGAGACCCGCCGCAACGCCCACGCCGAGGCCAAGGCCGCCGCGTCCGGCGTCAACGCCGCCGGCGAGGTCGACCTCGACAAGGTCGCCATCCCCGCGAACCTGAAGGGCCTGGTCGAGGAGGAGAAGACGGTCGTCAAGAAGCGCACTTCCCGCACCACCGGAGCCAAGAAGTCCGCCGTCACCACCGACGAGGTCTGAGCCCAACGCATCCTTTAATTACATGGCTACCGTCACCACCTCCATGATCAGCGAGCTCCGGGGAAAAACCGGGGCCGGTCTGCTCGACGTCAAGAAGGCCCTCGATGAGGCCCAAGGCAACATCGAGGAGGCCACCACAATCCTCCGCAAGAAGCTCGGCAACAAGATCGACAAGCTCGCCTCCCGCGCGACGAAGGAAGGCCTCGTCCATTCCTACATCCACGTGGGCGGCAAGGTCGGCGTGCTCGTCGAGATTAACTGCGAGACCGACTTCGTCGCCAAGACCGACGATTTCAAGGCGTTCTGCCAGGACGTGTGCCTGCAGATTGCCGCTGCGTCCCCGAGCTATGTCCGCCGCGAGGAGGTCCCCGAGGCCGAGCTCAGCAAGGAGCGCGACATCGCCACCGCGCAGATGGCCGGCAAGCCGCCGGCCGCCGTACAGAAGATCGTCGAGGGCAAGCTGGAGAAGTATTACTCGCAGGTCTGTTTGCTCGAGCAGCCGTTCGTCAAGAACCCGGACAAGATGATCAAGGATCTCCTCACCGAGCACGTCGGCAAGCTCAGCGAGAACATGGCGATCCGCCGGTTTGTCCGTTTCCAACTCGGCGCCTGAGCGCTGTACTGCTGAAACCTTTCAAGGCGCCTCCGCAACGGGGCGCTTTTTTGTTTTCACCACTAATCTTCACTAAAGACTCACTAATCCGAACCGGAACTAATGAGCCGGAGTCAGGAGGGAAATTGCAGGCCCGCTGCCTTTATTAGTGCCCATTAGTGTGTATTAGTGGTTCAAAGGTTTTCCCTATGCAAGTCACCCGCGGCCAGATCATCGCCCGAGGCCTCGCCAACCGCTGTCCCAACTGCGGCGGGCGCACGCTGTTCAAGGCCGGCACGCTCTTCGAACTCGACCGCGCGTGCCGCGACTGCGGCCTGAAGATCGAGAAGGACGAGGGTTTCTTTCTCGGGGCCATGGCGATCAACTACGGCGTCACCTGCTTCGGCCTGCTCGCCCCCGTGGTCATCCTCTGGTATCTGGAGGTGCTGTCCGGCCGGGTGGCCATCGGGCTGGCCGTGGGGCTGGCGGTGCTGGCGCCGCTGGCGCTCTACCGCTCCTCCCGCAGCTGGCAGCTGATGCTGTATTATTTCTTCCTACCTCAGCACCTGCCCGCCAACCGGCGAGAACTCAGCGGGCTGGAGGATGAGAACGTCTGAGTGGGACGCCGGCCGGCGGGCGTCCGTCAACGTCGGATAATCTTCGCGGTTAATCCGTTTGGTTTATTTAGCCACGAATGAGCACAAGGAACGCCAAGAAAATGCCAGGGCTTGATCTCTGTGATCCTTCGTGGCTAAAAGATCAATGTTGGCTCAATGGCTCGGGTACAAATCTGAGATCAAGAAATACAATCCTTAACGGTGAAGACAGTAGCTGGGTGGCCGAGCAACAAGCTTGCGCCACAGGACGAGGCCACGTATAAAATCGCGTTATGCCTCGGACTGATATCTCTGCCGGTTCCCCCATTAGGCAACCGATTGGTCCGGGGAGCCGTCATCGTCGTTCTCGCTGGTGCACTCGCGGGATCAACCTTTGGCTAGGTGACAGTGGCAACCGCATCCAGTGATACTACGCCCTTCGCCGTATCCAACACGGACCTGCTGCAATCGAATCTAGGATCTGCCGCGATCACGGCAGGATCCGGTTTCAGTTTTTTCGGCAGCAATTCGCTCAGCACGCTGACCGATGGTAACTTTGGGGTGACGGGCACCTCGAACTCATCTGTAACCTCGGTATCGTTTCAACCGGCAACCGCGGTCACCTTCAACCTTGACCTGACCGCCAGTCCGGCCGGCTACGATCTTTCACAAATCCGGACCTATACCGGTTGGGACACCGGCCGGGACGGCCAGGCATACTCGCTGGCCTACTCGACCGCCTCGGCTCCGGCCACATTCCTCGCCCTCGCCACGGTCGGTCCATTCGACCCCGCGTCAGTCACCGGAAATGGCAACCTCCAGGTCACAATCTCGGATTTATTCGCCGGCACGTTGGTCGGCAATGTCGCGGCGCTGCGGTTTATCTTCACGAGTTTTGAAAATAACGCGTCCGCTTGGCGCGAGATAGACGTGTTCGGCACCCCCACCGCCATCCCCGAGCCCTCCACCTACGCCGCCCTCTTCGGTTCTCTCTCCCTGGGTTTCGTTGTGTTCCGTCGGTATCGTCGGGCTGTTTGATTGAAACGGGGTGGGATGAAAGCCGTCCGCATCTTCTGAGTAGGACGAATCCATGGTCGGTGGTCGTTCTCTTCATCGACCCCTATCCGTTTAGCATATTTCCAAATGGGCTCGCCAAAACAGTAGCTAGTTTGGTGACACCAACCGTCACGCAGAGTGCGTAAAGCGAAGCCACTTAGCGCTCTCTACGACCCGGCCTAAGTCTTTGGTCACCCAGTAACTTTCGGCTTCCGTTTTCAACGGGGCGGCCTACGTTCCCGCTCCCATGCCCTTCGTAGCCTCGGCGAAGGAGGGTTGCTCCGGAGAGGTGGCAGAGTGGTCGATCGCGCCTGACTCGAAATCAGGTGGGCCGCAAGGTCCCGGGGGTTCGAATCCCTCCCTCTCCGCCACTTTCATATTATTGCGAACCGAGCGGCCGATCATTCAAATCGGCGCAAGTCTCTTAGGACGAGAGAGCACGCGGGTGACCGCTCGCAGCTCACCTCCGAACAGACCAAGGTGGGTTCGACCACCACCACGCTCACCGGCCGCGATGACGCCTTTGCCTATGACACCATGGGAAATCGCTCCAGCACGTCAGGCACAACGCACAACAGCAACACGGCCAGCTACACCACCAACGCCCTCAATCAATACACCCAGCGCACTGTGCCGGGCGTCTTTGACGTCGCGGGCGCCGCCGCTTCGTCCGCCACGGTGACGGTCAACGGCTCCA
>Ga0163153_10001390_pt1 | contig 38192 bp, 19 predicted proteins | sample OliLakLV19MP6IB1_FD_148629 | JGI IMG/M metagenome (GOLD analysis project Ga0163153, IMG submission 148629) | Freshwater microbial mat bacterial communities from Lake Vanda, McMurdo Dry Valleys, Antarctica - Oligotrophic Lake LV.19.MP6.IB-1 | ecosystem: Environmental > Aquatic > Freshwater >... | reverse complement strand
CGTCTTCAGCGTCACCGGCGACGGCGACTTGAGCCAGAGCTCGGCGGCGGCCCATGCCTTCAACAACGCCGGCACCTTCAACAAGTCCGGCGCGGGGACGACGACAGATTTTAGCGGAGTGACTTTCAACAACTCGAATGTGGTGAACATCACCTCCGGATTCATGCAGCCGGACGGCATTGCTTTCCCAGGGTCGGCGACGCTGCAATCGGTGAGTGGCGGCACGCTGCGGTTGCCAGCCGGCAGCTTCACCGGCGCGACCACCAATTCGGCCCAGTGGCTGGCTGGCGGGCGGGTGCTGTTCGATGCCGGCGGCTCGCGTCAGTTGGAAATCATGGGCCGCGACCTGGGCAATGTTCCCGCCGGCTACACGGACAACTTCGCCCACGGCACGCTGCAACTGGCGGGCGGCGTGACGGTCACGCTGATCAACGCGGCGGACAATGCTCCAGGGCCGGAGGCGCTCTACGTGGACACGCTCATCATTCCGGCGGGCACGACGTTCAATCTCGCGGGCCTTCCGGTGTACGCGCGCAACACCCAGATCAGCGGCGCCGTGATCAACGGCACCATCTCCGTCGCGGTCGGCGAACAGTTCGGTGATTTGAAGGTGGATGCTCTCAGTGCGCCGGGAGGAGCGTCAGTCGGTGAAGCCATCGTGGTGAACTGGACCGTGCGCAACACCACCAATGCTTCCGCCGCCACGCCGGTGAGCGCCTGGCAGGATCGCGTGGTGCTCTCCACGGATGCGAGCGCGGGCAACGGCGATGACCGCACGCTCGCCACCATCCAGCACAACGGCGTGCTCGCCATCAACGCCACCTACTCCACAAATGCCACCGTGACGTTGCCGAACAATCTCAGCGGAAATCTTCACCTGTTCGTGATCACGGATTCGGGCAACGCCGTTTATGAATTTGGTTTTGAAACCAACAACAGCTCCGCCGCGCTGCCCATCGCCGTGGGTGTTCCAGATCTGGTGGTCAGCAATTTGATCGCGTCGGCCACGGGCACGGCGGGGGGAACGGTTCCGGTGACGTGGACGGTCACGAATCTCGGACCGGGCAGCGCGACGGCGGACTGGCTGGACCGCATTTATATTTCCACCAATTCAACTCTCGACGCCTCCGACACATTGCTCGTTTCCGAACCCACGGCGGCTTTCACGCCGCTGGCGGCGGGCGCGGCCTACACGCGCTCACGCAGCGTGACGATTCCGGCCAATTACATCGGGCTGAATTACCTGCTGGTCTTTGCGGACGGGTCGGCGAGCCAATTGGAAGCCATCGAGACCAACAACGTGGCCGCCGTGCCCATCGAGATCAACGCCTCGGACCTCGAAGTGACCGGACTGGAGGTCACGCCCGCCGCGCTTCTGTCTGGCGCGCAAATTGTGGTTCGCTGGAACGACACGAACTCCGGCGTCGGCCCGGCGCGCGGTCCGTGGAGCGACAGCTTGATCGTGAGCAATCTCACGACGGGTGTGAAGCTGGTGGACACGACGGTCTATTATGATCCCAATGTCAGCGGGTCGATCAGCAACGGCCAGAGCCGTGCGCGCCAGTTTTCCTTCCGCCTGCCGGATGGTTTGGGCGGCGCGGGCACTCTGGCCTTTCGTGTCCGCGCCGATGTTTACAACGCCGTGCCCGAGTACAATCTTTCCGGCACGGGAGAGAACAACAACCTGACCATCGCGACGCGCACCTCCACGCTCTCGGCGTATCCTGATCTGCGCGTGACCAATATCGCGGTGACGCCGCTGGTTCTCCAGTCCGGCGCGGGCGTTTCCGTGACGTGGAACACCACGAACAGCGGCAGCGGCCCGGTGGAAGCGCCTTTCTACGACCGCCTGATCGTGCGCAACCGGACGACGGCGGAGACGTTCGTGAACACCACGCTGCATTACAACCCGGCGGTGGCGACGAACGGGCCGATAGCGGGCGGACAGTCTCGAAGCCGGGGATATTCCTTCCCGCTGCCCGACGGGACGCGCGGTGCGGGCGAATTCGAGTTCACGGTGACGAGCGACAGCACGAGCGCGATCTTCGAATACAACGTCTCCAGCACGAGCGAGAGCAACAACGTGGCGGTGCTGGTCCGCAACTCTGCGCTTGCGCCTTATCCTGATTTGACCGCCACCAACATCGTTGCGCCCGCGAACGGATTGCCGGGGCAGCCGGTGGACGTCGCGTGGACGGTTGCGAACCTGGGAGCCGCCGCCGCGTCCGGTTCGTGGAGCGAGCAAGTATTCCTGGCGGACAATGCGACGGGCGGAAACGCCATTTACCTCGCGTCCGTCTTCAACAGCACCAGCCTCGGTGCGGGCGCTTCGACGACGCGCACCGCGCGCGTGACGCTGCCCACGTTCAGCGCGGGCAACAAATACTTCGTGGTGCGCGTGGATTCGGGCAGCCAGCTCTTTGAGCTGAACGAAACGAACAACACGGTCCTGGATGTTCAGCCAATCCTTTTGCCCGCCAGTTTGAGCCTCGCCTTTTCCACGCACATCTTCTCCGAAGCGGCCGGCACGAACGCGGCCCAGGGAACGGTCATTCGCAACACGGGCATGGGCGGAGCACTCAACGTGACGCTCACGAGCAGCAAACCAGACCAGGCCGTCGTGCCCGCGAACGTCACGATTCCGGCCGGTGCTGCGTCGGTGAGCTTCCCCGTCGCAGCGCAGGACAATGCATTTGTGGATGGCAGCCGGACGCTGTTGATCACTGCCATCGCGAACGGGTTCAGCCCCGTTTCCGACACGCTCACCGTGACGGACAACGACACCCGCACCCTGACGCTTCAGGTGGTTTCCAGCACCGTCGCAGAGAATGCCGGACCTGTGGCCGCGCTGGGTTATCTGTCGCGGAACGCCGACACCAACAACGCCTTGGTCATCACGCTGGTGAGCGACACGCCGGGCAAGCTCACGGCACCGGCGTTCGTCACCATGAATCCCGGCGAACAGAACCTCGTGTTCTCGTTGGATGCGGTGGACAACAACCTCATCGACGGAACCGTCCTCGTAAAAATCCAGGCGAGCGCAACGAACTACAACAACGTTTCCGCCAGCGTGGCCGTCACCGACAACGACACCGTCACCGTGGCGTTGGGCGTCGCGGATTCGACCGTCACCGAGGGCGGCAACCCGGCGACCATCGGCACCGTCACGCGCTCGCTGGTGAACAGCCGCGATCTGGCCGTCCTCCTGACGTCAGTCCCGAGCGGCCAGCTTTCCGTGCCGTCGCGCGTCACCATCCCGGCCAACCAGCCATCGGTCAGCTTCAACATCAACGCGCCGAACGACAGCCTCGCGACCGGAACACGCACCGTGAACATCATCGGCAGGGCGTTGAACGACCGCGGAGTGGTCATCGAATCCAGCGCCGGGCTGGTGCCGCTTCAGGTGTTGGACAATGACGGAACAACTTTGACGCTCACGCTGTCGGGCGCGCTGGTGGCGGAAGGCAGCGTCGTCACGGGGAAAATTTCGCGCACCACGGGCACCAATGGCGCGCTGCTGGTCACGTTGTCGAACAGCGATCCTGCCGAAGCGCAACTGCCGCCGTTCGTCACGATTCCCGCCGGCCAGAACTTTGTGAACTTCACCGTCTCCGGAATTCTGGACGGCATCACGGACGGCAGCAAAACCGTGACGCTCATGGCTTCTGCGCCGGGCTTCAACAGCGGTTCGGCCAGCCTGAACGTGAGCGACATCGACATGCCGGACTTGCGCGTGGCCAGCTTGATTGCGCCGACCAATGGGCTGACGGACACGCGAGTCTCCGTGACGTGGCAGGTGCTCAACGATGGGCTCGCGCCGGCGAACGGTTCGTGGGTGGACCGCGTTTACATTTCCAAGGACTCGCACCTCGGAGGCGACACGCTGTTGAGCACGGTCTCCTTTAACGGCTCACTCGCCATCGGCCAGACCTACACGAGGACGCAATCCGTGCTGCTGCCGTCACAACCGGGGAACTTTTGGATTCTGGTGGCGAGCGACAACGGCAACTCCGTGACGGAAGGCTCGGAGTACAACAACGTCCTGGCGCTGCCGCTGACGATGGCTCCTGCGTATCGCGCCACGGTTTCAACAGACATTCAAATCGCGGCCAACGGAACTCCCATCCCGCTGCGCGGCCACGCTTCCAACACGGTCGATGGCGCGGCGGCGCGCTTCAAACTGGTGACCACGCGGGTTCAAGTGATGGGTTCCCGCCGCGTGATTACATCGGTGACGGATGGCAATGGAGATTTCCAGGCCACGTTCCAGCCGCTGGCCAATGAGGCCGGGCATTACACCATCGGCGCCGATCATCCCTTGGTGGCGGAAGACGCGAACCAGGATCAGTTCTCCATTCTCGGCATGCGTGCCAATCCTGATCGGCTCGACCTCAAGCTCGTGCCGAACGAGCCGCTCAGCGGTCAGATACAGATTCGCAACCTGGGCGAAGTTCCGATCACGGGATTGACCGCGACGCCGAACACGCCCGCTGGGATCAGCTTGCAGTTCAGCATCACCAACCAGTTGAGCGGCATGAGCACCGGGCTGCTCTCCTACACGATCTCCTCGACCATCACGCAGCAGGCGAACGCCACGTTCTCGATCAGCCTCACGTCGGCGGAAGGCGTGACTCTGAACGTGCCGGGCAGCGCGAGCATCGTGCCGCTGCGCCCGCAATTGGTCGCCACGCCCGCGTTCCTGGCCCGTGGTTTCCTGCGGGACACGCAGACCGTCGTGTCATTCGAGGTCTCCAACCTGGGCGGCGCGCCGAGCGGTGATTTGCGCGCCATCCTGCCTCCCATTCCGTGGCTCTCGCTGGTCAGCGCGTCCAACGTGGCTTCACTGCTGCCGGGAGAGAAAACCACGGTCACCCTGTCGTTGAATCCTCCCGCCGATCTGCCGTTGACGCGATACGATGGCAATCTCGTGCTGGGCGGCGCGAAGACGGGCGTGAGCGTGCCGTTTCAACTCCGTGCCCTCTCCGTGGCGGTCGGCGATCTGAACGTGTCGGTCACCGACGAATACACTTACTTCGTCGCCGGCGCTCCCAAGGTCACGAATGCCACCGTGCGAGTGCGTGACGTCATCACCGGGAACGTCGTCGCGCAGGGGAAAACGGGCGGCACGGGAGAAATTTTCCTGGCCGATATCATTGAAGGGAACTATTCGCTCGAAGTCACGGCGGACAAACACACGAGTTTCCGTGGACCCGTCACGATTGTCCCGGGCACCACGAACACGACGGAGGCATTCATCTCGCGCCAGACGGTGACCTATCAGTGGACGGTGGTGCCGATTGAAATCCAGGACACTTACCGCGTCGTGCTGGAATCTGTCTTTGAAACCGACGTGCCGATCCCGAACGTGATCGTGGAAACACCGAGGATCATGCCGCTCGTCACGGGAGGCAGGGAGACCCGGTTCGAGATCCGGCTGCGCAACGAAGGTCTCGTCGCGGCGAACGGGGTGAGGCTGAACATTCCTTCGGACCCGCGATTTGTGGTGACGCCGCTGGTCGAGGAAATCGGGACCATTCCCGCGAAAGGTTCCATCACGATTCCAGTTTCGATCCGGCAGCGCAGCACGCCTGCCGCATCCGGCCAGGCTGCCAGCGAACTGGTGAAGGCGGCGGGAGACGGGGGCGGCGGCTGTGAGATCGACAACCCGATTCCGTGCCTGCCCAAAATCCCGATCAGCGTCGGCTACTACTACGTCTGCGGTCCGAACAACGTTCTGCAAGTGCGGCCCATTGATCTCACGCCGCTCTGCGGTCCGCCGGATCTGATCGATGACTGCCTCGAAAAAATTATCGGCGCAGCGGCGGCCAATCTCACCAAAGGCAATCTTCTCGACGCACCGTGCGACATCCTTGATGCCGTGCTGGAGTGCATGGGCGACGATCTTTCGGACTGTCAAAAGGCGGTTCTCCTCGCCGCCTGCCAGACGGTGGTCGAGGGGCCCAAGGGCGTGATTGACGGAGTCGGTGACATCATCGACGGATGCGTCTGCGATTTTCTGGCGCACCTGCTGGACTGGCTGGATCTGGAACTGCCGGACGTCCACCTCCGGGGCAGCAAATACGGCACGGGCAATTGGACCGCAAACTATTCGCCGGTTTTCAACACGTTCGGAGGAACCAGCGGCGGCGGCTGTGGTCCGGCCAGCATCACGGCGGCGAGCGGAACAGGCATTTTGCCGGTGCGACCCCACGCAGCCTGGAGCGCGGCCGCGCCAGCGCCCGGCGCCGTGTGCGCGAAGGTGCGCATCCGCCTGGAACAGGAAGCGGTGATGACGCGCACGGCATTTCTCGGAACACTGGAGATCGACAACGACGGAGGCGACAGCATCACCGGCATTCAGGTGACGCTCGACGTGCGCGATTCCGGGAATAATTCCGTGAACGATCTGTTTGGGTTTCGTCCGCCGCAGTTGGCGGGTTTGTCGGATGTGAACGGCGGCGGCATCATTGCCGCCGGCAGTTCGGCCTCCGCGCAATACACGTTCATCCCCACGCGCGATGCCGCTCCCACGGCGCCCACGACGTATCACGTCGGCGGAACGTTGCGCTACGTCGAGGGCGGCCAGGAAGTGGTGGTGCCGCTGCTGTCCTCCACCATTACGGTGATGCCGGATGCCCGCCTCGAACTGAAATATTTCCAGCAGCGCGATGTTTACAGCGACGATCCGTTTACGCAGGAAACGGAGTCGGCGGAGCCGTTCGCGCTCGGACTGCTCGTCAAAAACAACGGAGCAGGCGCGGCCAAGAATTTCCGCATCACCTCCGCGCAGCCGAAGATCATCGAGAACGACAAAGGCTTGCTGGTGGATTTCAAAATCATCGGCACGCAGGTGGGCACGCAGGCGCTCGCGCCGACTTTGACCGCGAATCTCGGCAACATTCCCGCCGGCGGATCGCAGGTGGCCCAATGGATATTCACCTCGTCATTGCAGGGCAAGTTCACTGAATACAGCGCGAGCTTCCAGCATGTGGATTCGCTCGGCATCGCGAACCTTTCGCTCATCGACAGCGTGGAGATTCACGAGCTGATCCATGCCGTGCGAACGGCGCGGCCGGGCGATGACAACGTCCCAGACTTCCTGGTGAATGACGATCCGGACCCGGCGAATTTCCCGGACCGGCTCTATCTCAGCGACGGCACCATCGCGGTCGTCAATTCGGCGACGAGCCCCGCCGTCGATGGCCAGGCTTCCTTCAACGATCTCCAGGTGCAACTGACGGCGACGATGTCCTCGGGTTGGAATTATTTCCGGATGCCAAATCCGGGTCCGAACTTCCAGATGTATCGGGTAATGCGTTCGGACGGCCGCGAACTGCGCGTCGGCGACAATGTCTGGAGCACGGATCGCAGCTTCCCCTCCGCACAGGCGGGCGCGCTCCGCGAGCATCTGTTTCATCTGCTGGACTTCGATGGAACCGGTTCCTACACGCTCTATTTCCGTTCCGAAGACAACCTTGCGCCGGCCGTGCTCGACCTCGTGGATGTGCTGCCGAATCCGCAGACGAACGCGGTCGCCTCCGTGGATGTGATCTTCTCGGAACCGATCAGTCTGGGCACCTTCGATTTTGAGGACGTGACTCTCACGCTGAATGGCGGAGCGAACCTGATGAACAGCTCGGTCACCATCGCGTTGGTTTCCAACAGCACGTATCGCATCAACGGCCTGGCTGGCCTGACCGCAGCGGATGGCAACTACGAACTGAAGGTTCTGGCCGGTGGCATCCTCGACTTGGGCGGAAATGCCGTCACCAATTCCATTGCGCAAAGCTGGGCCAAGGGAACGGTCGCGCCCGTCATCGTTTCGCTGGAGACTGTTTCCCCGGACCCGCGCAACACGCCGGTTTCCACGCTGGACGTGGTGTTCTCGCAGCCGGTCGATCCGGGGACGTTCGATGCGTCGGACGTGACTTTGACCCGCAACGGCGGGGCAAACCTCGGCGGCGCGCTTACCGTGACTGCTCTCTCTGGAACGAACTTCCGCATCAGCGGCCTGGCCGAAGCGACCGCTGCTTCCGGCACGTACGTCCTCACCATTCAGGGCGCAGGCGTGCAAAGCGCAGGCGGCAATCCCGGCGCGGGCGTGCGTTCCGAGGAATGGCTGATGGACGCGAGCGGCCCGACGGTCATGACGGTGGAACAACTCGCCGACACGACGCGCAGCACCGCGGTGCAGTCCCTGGACGTCACCTTCTCGGAAGCGATTGATCCTGCTTCGTTTGATTACCGGGACATCGCGCTGACTCGTAACGGCGGCGCGAACTTGATTACTGCTGCGGTGCAAGTGACGCCGTTGAGCGCGACCACTTATCGCATCGGCAACTTCAACTCCTTGGTGGGCGTTGAAGGCAGTTACGTGCTGACGGTCAGCGCGGCGGCCGTCAGTGACCTCGCTGGCAACGGGGGCTCCGGTTCCGGTTCCGAGAGTTGGGTCATGGATGTCACCGTTCCCGTGCGCCCGTTGAATCTGGTGATTGTTCCCGACCGTGGCGTCTCCGCGACCGACGGCCTGAGCAATACGAACATGCCCACGCTCACGGGGACGTTGAGCGAGAGCAATCTGACGGTGCGAATCTTCGACGTGACGCAGGGCGCGGACTTCGGCGAGGCGACGGTCACCGGCACGACGTTCAGCCGCGTGCTGGACTTGGTAGGCGCGGGAAACCATCGCATCCGCACCTACGCAGTGGACGCGGCGGCGAATGTTTCCGCCGACACGTTCTTCGATGTGTTCGTGGACATGCAGCCGCCGGTGATCGACTTGTCCCCCGTGCTGCCGACGCCGCGCAACACGTCCGTAACCTCGATGGATGTGAATTCCTCCGAAGCTCTCAACACGAACACCTTTACCTACGCCGACGTGAGACTGACGCGTGACGATGCCACGAACAATCTGATCACGAACACGGTCACGATCTCGCTCGTCGCCAGCAATCAGTATCGCATCAACGGGCTCGCAGCGGTGACCGAGGCGCCTGGAAATTATCTCCTGACGCTCGACACGAGAGGCATCGAAGACCGGGCCGGCAATGGCGGCGCAAGCATCCTGTCCAATGCGTGGCAACGATTGGGAATCAACACTGCGCCGCAACTGGCATCCATCCCCAATCAATCCGTTCCAGAGCGGAACCTTCTGACCTTCATCGCGACGGCGAGCGACACAGACATCCCCACGAACGTGCTCACGTTCAGCCTGGATTCCGGTGCGCCCAGCGGTGCCGCCATCGATCCGAACACCGGCGTCTTCACCTGGACGCCAAGCGAACCGCAAGGTCCGGGCTTCGTGTCCGTCACGGTGCGCGTGAGGGACAACGGCGTGCCGAGCATGAGCGCCGCGCGCAGCTTCTTTATCACCGTCAGCGAAGTGAACGAGCCGCCGGCCTTGGCGGGCATTACCAATCAGGCGGCGTACGTGGGAACTCCGTTGAACGTTCTGAACTTCGCCTCCGACCCGGATCTTCCGACCAACCAACTGACATTCACGCTGGCCGCTGGAGCTCCGGCTGGGGCGCGCATTCATCCGACGAAAGGCACGTTCACCTGGTCGCCGCCTCCCGCCGCTGCCGGCACCACAAATCAAATCACCGTCGTTGTCACCGACAACGGAACTCCGCCCTTCGCCGACGCAAAGCCGTTCACTGTCATCGTTGGCGACTTCCTTGATCTGTCACTGGGCTTCACCATCGTGCAGGCAGGCCAAACGGGCAGCGTGCCCATGACATTGGCCGGGAATGTGGGGCCAACGAACCTGACCTTCGCGCTCGCCGTGCCTTCAGCCCAGTTGAGCAGCTTCACCCTGCAGAACCCCGCGCCACAGACCGGACTGTTCTCCATCGAGCCTGCGGGCGGTGGTTCTTACTTTGTCACAATCAGTGCGGCCCCAGGCCAGGTTCTCTCGCGGACCCAGCCCTTGGGCCAACTGGAATTTATCGCTGCGCCGGGCCAGTCATCCGCGTTCGTTCCCTTGCGGCTCTCAGACTTGAGCGCCGACCACGCCAACGGTGATCCGGTGCCCAAGACCATCACGCACGATGGCCGGGTGGTGGTGATTGGACTGAGGCCACTGGTCGAAGCGCTTCTCTCCACAAACGAAACGCGCACCGTGGCTCTCTACGGCACGCCCGGAAAAAACTACTTCGTGGAACGCGCGACAAACCTGGTGAATTCGACCTGGACGCTGTTCGGGCAAAGCCGGCTGACGAATCAATCCCAGCGATTCGATGCCGGACGAACGAACCAGACATGGTTCTTCCGGGCCAAAGAGCAATAGCTCATCCGAACGCTGCATCCATTCCGCTCAGGCCAGCAGTGCGGGAACGATGCGTGCGCCGGTCACTTCGGGATCCGTAAGGCTGGCGGCCCGGCCTTCATGCGGGAAGTTCAGCGCGTGATGATCGACTCCCGGCGTGTGCAGCAGAGTCGCGTGAAAATCGTGAACGCTCACGACGGCTTCCACCAACTTGTAGCCGAACTCATCCGTCGCGCCGTGGACGTAGCCGTTGGAATCCGCGTAGCCGGCGGCAGACCAGTGAGCACGAAGGCCGCGCGGCGAATGGCTGGGCTTCCGCTGCCCATGGTGACTGTTTTCGACTGTAACGATCCCGCATGGATTCAACGACTCCGGAGGTGGTTCGGCAGGGCTGAAGGCCCGCCTATTCGAGATCAATCCGGCCCCAGTCCTCGGGACGTCCTTGCACTCCCGAACGCGGCGCCCAGGCGATGCGCGACTTGTTGATGTTCTCGCCGCGCGCGGCGTCGCGCTTGTCGCCGTCGTAAATGATCACGTTGAACCCGAGCCGGTGCTGGCCGCGCTTCAGGCCGATCTCTTCCAACGGAATGGCCGCCTGAACGCGATAGCCGTCCGTCGTGCGAAGGGAGCTGAGACGCGTCTTCGGCGCGGTTTCCCCGATGGGACCGTGGTTCGCATCGGCGTCGCGCGCGGCACGGACGACGCCCGTGGTGTCGAACGGAAAGATGCCGAGCTTGTAGCAGCCCATCGTGTGTTCCGCGCCCGGAGCGGGGTCGAGGCAGATCTCCACGGAATCAGCGCGCCAATGGCCTTTGATGTCGTCCGGCCCGATGTTGGTGACCACGACATCGTCCTTCACCTGCACGTCGATGAAGAGCGTCCTGCCGTCATGCGTGAGGCGGACGAGCGCGCTGCTGTCGGCGGCGTCCGCCACTTTGCCCTGCACGAGATTCGTGGGAGAGATGACCAGGACAATGGACTTTTCCCAACCACGCTCACCACCATCCAGTGCGGGCGGAACCTTCACGCGAGGCACGGCCAGCCGGGGCAACGGGTGCAGCCTGGTTTTCCCTTCGATGCCGGGGCCGCCGGACTGAAAGCTTGCCGAGAGCTCACCATTGTTTCGCAGATCTGCGGGCGGGGTGACTTGAAGTTCAATGGTCTCAGCAGAATTCCCGGCGATGGTGGCGGTCCGTGAAGACGGCTGCACGGTCCAGCCCGGCGGAGCGGTAAAGCTCAGCTTGCCGTTGCCTGCTGTCGAAGCCGTGTTCATCACGCGGAGCCGAACCACATTCGCTTCGCCCGCGATCAGCGGCAGATCGGATTGCAACAGGGATGCGACGTGCCCGAGGCCGTGCTCCTTGACCCAGCCCTGATAATTCGCGAATGCCGGACGCGGAATGAACTCAAGGCTCATGGTGGGCTGGACGGGCGCTTTCGAGAAGAGAATCGGCGTCGCACCGACCGCGTCCACTGGAAGTCCGGCGAGCAGGTTGCTTTCCGTTCCGGCAACGGGAACGAAGCTCTTCACGAGGGTGAACCGCTGGGGACGCTGCATCCAAGGCGAGTTGGCGAAGTTGCCGAACGCCTGTGAGCGATGGTTGGCCAGCGCGGCGGCGGCGATCTGGCCGGGAGTGCGACCATCGGCCAGCCGTTCGTTGACCGGAATGGTCGCGATGATTTCGCCGCTGGCTCCGCCGAAGAACAGTTTGCGCGGCTGCCAGACGGTCAGCCCTTCTTTCGTGAGCTGGAGGGGGAAGCGTTTCGGATCGGCGGCGGCGGCGAACGCTTCCGTGGCGAGCAGGCCCGCCGCCTGATGATGTCCGTGCTGACCGGGCGTGGGCGCGGGATTCATCGTCACGATGACTTCCGGCCGCAAGGCGCGGACGTAGCGGACCAGACGTTCGAGCGTTTGTTCCTTGCCCCATTTCTCCAGCGTGGCGGAGACGCTTTCCGTATAGGCCCAGTCGAGCTGATCCAGGAAGTAGCAATATCGAACTCCAGCCATCGCGAGGCAGTCGCGCAGCTCGGCTTCACGGAGCGCGCCGAGTGCCGCGCCTCCCTGTGTGCCGACCATGTTCCCGCCGCCTTCGCCGCGCGTGCAGTAAACATTCGCCACCACCGACGTTTGGCCGAGTGCATAACGGGCCAGCGTGGCCGCCATGCCGGTCTCGTCATCGGGATGCGCGAAGACGCCCATGAGGTCCGTCTTCAACAGCGCGGCACCTTGCCTGGGGCCGGCGGTAGAATCGGAGGCTGGCGCGGAATTGCCAAGCATGGGCAGTGCTGCGAGCAGGATGAAAGGGAGGCGGTGCATGGAGCGGTTGTGGCATCGGAATGCCGGAGTGTCCACAAAATCGATGGCGTTACGAAGGTTCGTTGACGAACAATGTTTGCGGTTTAATCTGATCACATTAAATCACGCATTGAAATGCGACCGTTCTTTCCCACGAATCAAACTGCATCACCCCGGTCCTCATCTGCGGGAGTTGCGCGGGAGCGTTGTGCTTCTTTTCCGAAGCGCCGCCGCGCCTTCACGTTGATCGAGCTCCTCGTGGTCATCGGCATCATCGCGGTGCTGGCTGGACTGCTCCTTCCGGCGTTGGCCAATGCGAAGGAGAAGGCGAAGCGCATCCGTTGTGTGGCGAATCTCAAGCAGGTCGTTCTGGCGATGCACGAGTTCTCTGCGGACTTCGAGCTGTATCCTTGGCGAATTCCGCCGTCCGAAGGAGGCTCGCAGACCATGACGCAGGCCTCGAAATCATTTCAGGTGATGTCGAACTACGTGACGACGCCCGAGCTGCTGGTCTGCCCGAGCGACCAGCGCGACGTTATCAGCAGCATCGTGATGGTGAGGAACACGAACGTGTCCTACTTCGTCGGCATCGAGGCCCAGGAAGATCAGCCAGGCATCGTCATCGCCGGCGATCGCAACATCGAAGGCGGCCGGCCGAGACGGAACTGTCCGGTGGCGGAGGTCTTCAACGTGGCGACGGAATTCTCCCCCGTGCAAATTCCACAGGCCGGCTGGTCTCAGAAGATTCATCGCGCCCGGGGAAACATCGCGCTGGGCGATGGCAGCGCGCAGCAGGCCAATGCCGCTGAGCTTAGGGAACGGTTCTGGGGTTCTGGCGACGACCAAGGCGCGTTCAACAATCACGTCCTGCTTCCGTAACTCTTCCTCACGCCAGTCTTCCGTGTCACTTCGACAAACCCAGTGGCTGCCACTGGTGGACATCACCGAAGATGATCGCGAATACCTTATCAAGGCCGAGCTGCCCGAGCTGCGGAGGGAAGACGTGAAGGTCACGGTGGAAAGCGGCGTGCTGACCATCAGTGGCGAGCGCAAGCCCGTGAAGGAAGAGAAGGGTCTTCGCCATCACCGCATTGAACGCGCCCATGGCACGTTTGTCCGCAGCTTTAGTGTGCCGGAAGATGCTGATGACTCGAAGGTCGCCGCTGAGTTCAAGGACGGCGTGCTGGCGGTTCGCCTGACGAAGAGCGAGAAAGCGCTTCCGAAATCGGTCGAAGTGAAGGCTGGCTAAACCGGATGGTGGCAGTGGGAAACGGGCCGGGTGCCGAGTTGCGTCGGTGCCCGGCCTTGTTGCGTCACACAGCTTCTCACGGACGCATCGTTTCATCGTGGTGGGAAAGTGTGGTCTCCCTCCCCCGTTCTTCTCCTCAAAGCAACGGTGTCCAGATGCGCCAGACAAGAGCTTCCCTGAAAATTCCGAGTTCCATCCGGGACCGATCCGTGGCTCAAATCAACGCATGAAGATCCTCGGCATCATCCCGGCCCGCTACGCCTCCACGCGCTTTCCCGGCAAGCCCCTGCATCTCATCGCCGGCAAGCCGCTCATCCAGCACGTGGTGGAGCGCTGCCAGACAGCCTCGGCCTTGGCCGAGGTCATCGTGGCGACGGATGACGCGCGCATCGCCGACATGGCGCGGAAGTTCTGCCGTGTCGAGATGACGTCCGATCAGCATCCCAGCGGCACGGATCGCATTGCCGAAGTCATCAGCCGCTGTGAATGCGACGCCGCCGTGAACATCCAGGGCGACGAGCCGCTCATCGATCCCGGGGTCGTCAATGCCGTGGCCAACGCCCTGGCCGGTTCGCCGATGTCCACCGCCGCCACGCCCATTCACGACCTCGCCGAGTATGACAACCCGAACGTCGTAAAAGTCGTTGTCAACGTCGCGGGCCGCGCCCTATATTTTTCCCGTCGCACGATTCCGTTCGTGCGGGATGCCGCCAGTCGCCCGATTGCGGAGCAGTTGGCGGCGTTTCCTTTTTTGAAGCACCTCGGCATCTACGGTTACCGGCGCGAGACGTTGCTGAGCCTGGTGAAGTTCCCGGTCTCCGCGCTGGAAGCGGCGGAAAAGCTCGAACAACTGCGGGCGCTCGACCACGGAATCCAGATCGCGGTGGTGAGGGTGAAGCACGACAGCATCGGCGTGGACGTGCCGGCGGACGTGGAACGGGTCGAGAAACTTTTGCGGCGGTGATGGATGTTGGCAGCGAAAGGCTGCGGGCAGGCGAGAGTGAGTGAGAAAGTGGGAGGCGTCGCAGCTCCACCTTCTCGCTTTCTACCCGGCTCACTGGACGAAGAACCCGAAGAACGACACACGATGAACACAACAAAACCGATGAAGTATATCTTTGTGACCGGCGGTGTCGTCAGCTCGCTGGGCAAGGGGCTCACGGCGGCCTCGCTCGGCACGCTGCTCGAGAACCGCGGCCTCAAGGTCACGCTCCAGAAATTTGATCCCTACCTGAACGTCGATCCCGGCACCATGTCACCCTTCCAGCACGGCGAAGTGTATGTGCTGGACGACGGCGCCGAGACGGATCTCGACCTCGGCCACTACGAACGCTTCACGAGCACCAAGCTCACGCGGATGAACAACCTGACCAGCGGCCAGGTTTACCAGACGGTCCTGAACAACGAGCGCGAGGGCAAATATCTCGGCAAGACGGTGCAGGTGATCCCGCACGTCACGGACGAGATTCAGAACCGCATCCATCAGATCGCCGAGCAGAGCAAGTCGGACGTGCTCATCACCGAGATCGGCGGCACCACGGGCGACATCGAGGGCCTGCCGTTCCTGGAAGCCATCCGCGAATTCGCCCTCGAAGCCGGCCACGGCAACGTGCTCTTCATCCACGTCACCTACGTGCCCTTCATCAAGGCGGCCGGCGAACTGAAGACCAAGCCGACGCAGCAGTCCGTCGCCAAGCTGCGCGAGATCGGCATCACGCCGCACCTGCTCGTCTGCCGGTGCGAACATCCGCTTGACAAGGATCTGCGCCAGAAGATTTCCATGTTCTGCAATGTCCCCTACGAGGCCGTCATTGAGGAGAAGGACGTGGACCATTCCATCTACGAAGTCCCGCTCATGCTCCAGCGCGAGCGCATGGACGACCTCGTCTGCCGCTATCTCCATCTCGATGCGCCCCAGGCCGACATGTCGCACTGGCAGGACATCATCCGCAAACTGATCGCGCCGCAGCACCGCGTCCGCATCGGCGTCGTCGGCAAATACATCGAGCTGCAGGACGCCTACAAGTCCGTTTACGAGGCGATCATCCACGGCGGCGTGGCGAATGATTGCGGGGTGGAGATCGAGCGGATCGAGTCCGATGAGATCGAGAAGTTCGGCGCGGAGAAAGTTCTCAAGGGACTCAGCGGCGTGCTGGTGCCCGGCGGCTTTGGCGAGCGCGGCATCGAAGGCAAGGTGCAGGCCGCGCGCTACTGCCGCGAACACAAGCTGCCTTACCTCGGCCTGTGCCTCGGCATGCAGATCGCCTGCATCGAGTTTGCCCGCAACGTGCTCAAGCTGGAGAAGGCCCATTCGACCGAGTTCGACCTGGACACCCCGCATCCCGTCATCGCCCTGCTGGACGGACAGCGCAAGGTTTCCAAGAAGGGCGGCACGATGCGGCTCGGCGCGCAGCCCTGCCAGTTGGTGATGGGCACGAAGGCGCAGCAGCTTTACGGCGCGTTCGTGATCAATGAACGGCACCGTCACCGCTACGAATTCAACAACGCCTACCGTGAACGGTTCGAGGCGGCTGGGATGATCTTCAGCGGCACGTCACCGGACAACAAGCTGGTGGAGATCGTCGAGCTCAGGGATCATCCGTTTTATTTGGCCAGCCAGTTTCATCCTGAGTTCCTCAGCAAGCCGAACAAGCCGCACCCGATGTTCCGCGGCTTCATTGCAGCCTGCCACAATCACATCCATCACAGGCCGCTGTAGTCGCTTGACACGGGCTGGCTGCTTTCACTCTTAATCCCCCAGCAGCTTCTTGAGTTGATCCCGCGCTGATTCCTCGCGCTTGTCCGGGCCCTTGCCTTTCCAGTCGCGGCGGATGAAATCAAAGTACTCGCAGAAGTTGGCCATGTGCTTTTCCGGAACGTCCTCGGCGCGCTTGTCGCGGCATTTCTGGGCGACCTTTGGATCGTAGCTGATGCAGTTGAGGCAGACCTTCAAGTCGGCTCCGCATTGATGACAGGATTCCGTCCGTCCGGGCAGGCCGGCAATGGCGTACTCCCAGCCGCAGTTGTGGCAATGGCGCGTCGGCATCTTAGTCCTTGTTGAGCTGGCTGAAGATTTCGCGGTAGAAATCGGGATGACTTTCCCACGTCTGTGACGTGATGAGCCTGCCGTCGCGGACGCTTTGCCTGTCCACCCATTTGCCGCCCGCCTGCTCCAGCTCCAGCCGGACATTGCGGTAGCAGGTCAAGGTCTTCCCCTTCACCAAACCGGCGGCCACCAGGATCTGGATGCCGTGGCAGATGGAGAAGATCCATTTCCCGCGCCTGTGAAACTCCTTCACGATCCGGATCACGTCATCATCGTGGCGCAGGAACTCCGGCGCGCGTCCACCAATCAGCATCACCGCCTCGTAGTCGGCCACGCGGACCTTGCGAAAGGCCATGTCGCTGGGAATGCGGTAGCCCGGTCGCTCGACGTAGGTGTTCCATTCCGGTTCGAAGTCGTGGATGACTCCGTGAAGAAGCTTCTTTTGCGTGGCAGCGATCACCGACTTGTATCCGGCCTCGTTGAAGCGCTGCTGCGCGTAGTAAATCTCCAGCGATTCACCGGCGTCATCGGTGATGATTAAAATCTTTTTGGGCATGGCGTCAGTTTACGAAGCAACAGAATGTTTTCGAGCCATTTGAAGCCGGGCACCGGAATGGAGATCCGCCAAAGACGCGAAAAAGCGCGAAAGGTGGAGAGGGCGGAACTCATGTCACATTGAATCATTCGGTGAGGTGAGCATTGTCCCATTCTGTTCCCTTTGGCGTTCTTTCGCGTGTTTAGCGGACACCGCTTTGAAGTTTAGGCGAAGCCCCTGAAAGTTGAGATTGACCTAACCGATCCAGAAACGCCAAAGCACTCCTGCTTCGCTAATCCTGCTTCTGCTCGTCCACCCAGTGAACCGCGTGCATGAGCAGACCCTGCCAGTTGCCTTCGACGGAACGGACCGGCGGTGCGGCATTCGTCACCTCCGTCACCTGTCCCCCGCGCCAGCCGACAATTTCACTGAAGGCATCCACCCCTCGAACCGCCCCTGTCTCCGCATGAATGATCTCGCCGTCCTGGAAATAAATCCGTCCCTGCTTCCCGTGGTCGCCGATGAAGTCCAGCACCACCGTGGAACGGCTCAGGCATTTGAGCTGGATGATGTCGATGGTGGTCAACTGCGTGAGCAACGCCGAAAAGCCGCGCACAGTTTCGTCCTGGGCTCCGCTCCACTTCTGCCATTGTTCACGGATCACCGGCCCCAGCACGCGGGAATCCGCCGGCTTCTCCATGAAGTGCAAAACGCCGAACGCCTCGGCCTGCTCCTGGTATTGCGGCAGCGGAACGCCGGTGAGAATCGCCACGCAGGCGTCGGGCGATTTCTTCTGGATGTCGTGGAGAAAATCGATCCCCGAGCCGTCCGGCAACTGGATGTCCAGCACGCACAGATGGAAGCGATGCTCGTCCAGCAGACGCCGTCCCTCGGCCAGGCTGCCGGCGGACAGGATCACGCTCTCCGGGGCCGCCTTCAAAATCGCCTGCGACGCGGACGCGAGTGAGATCTGGTCGTCCTCAAGCACGAGCACGCGGAACGGTTCTTTGTTCGATTCGGTGTTGGCCACGGTGAAGAAGTGTCCGGCGTCATTTCCACCGAGGCCCGCCAGTCGTGTCAATCCTGAACCCTTCCGCTTTTAGGATTGTTGTTTGCCGCGCCCGTTGTTACTTCCGGGTATCCCGTGTCGCTGGCGAACCCACCACGCATACGGCTGAACCATGACAACTGACACGCGCCGCCCTTGATGATTCCCGTCGGCACCATGCTCAACGCCATCGGCATCATCGCCGGAGGGATTCTCGGGCTGCTGCTCCGCCGGCAAATGACGACGGCCACCCAGCTCGCGCTCAAGGGCATGCTGGGTGTGCTGGTCATTTACGTCGGTCTGTCCACGGCCTGGGCCAGTCTCGGCGGCGGGTTCGGGTCGGTCATCAAGCAGCTCTTCATCGTCATCCTCGCGCTCACCCTGGGCCGGATCACCGGACGCCTGCTCGGCATTCAGAAGTCGCTGAACAAACTTGGCCAGTATGCGAAGGAACGCTTCACGAAGGCTGCAGACCATCAATCCAATCGTTGGAGCGAAGGCTTTGTGACCTGCACCATTCTCTACTGCGTCGGTCCGATGGCGATCCTCGGCTCGATCCAAGACGGACTGGATGGACGTTGGCAAACGCTCGGAGCCAAGGCCGTGATCGATGGCCTCGCCACGATGGCGTTTGTCGGAACCTTCGGCTGGGGAGCGATTGCCGCCGTAGTCCCGGTCGTCGCGTATCAAGGCACGATCACGTTCGCGGCGAAGACGCTTGCCCCGTTCTTCCACGATCCCGCCAACGGTGCGCTCCTCCATTCCATCAACGCCACCGGCGGCCTCCTCGTCTTCTGCATCGCGCTCGTCATCCTGGAGCTCAAGAAATTTGAGATCGCGGATTACCTTCCCAGCCTCGCGTGGGCACCGCTCATCACCTGGCTTTGGAAGTAAGCCCGGTCTTCAGCTCCAATTCCGGAAGAGAAATCCGGTAAACACGCGGACAAGCGCGAAAGCCCGGCAGGAATCGTGCGCGTCACTGGGAAGATTTTTCTGCACTGCGCATTGTTCCGAGGTTATTTCGGAACCTGCGAGTTGTTCGGCGTCTGATATGGACTCACCCCTCTCCCAGTTGAGTGGAGAGGGAGCGCGACCAGCGGTTTTGTTCCAAGTAACACCTTGCTCCGAGTCCATAGCGTTCAGGATGCACATGCGCCCAGCCCGAAAAGAAAGGAACGCGGCGACATGCGGCCTTATCTCGATGTGCGTCCACCGCGTCTCCCTCTCCGCTCAACGGGGAGAGAGGTGAGACGGTTCGCTGCGTGCGCCTTCGCGTGTTTGGCGGACACTGCTTCGGAACAAAGTTACTTCCCCATCCGCGCGCCCACGGGCACCAGCTCCAGCAGCCGGTTTACATCCTTCTCCTGCGCCGCCCATGCGATGCCGCGCAGCACGATGACGCGATAAAGCGGGTCGTCGAAGGTCCACATGTAATGGCCGGGAATGCTGCCGAAGACACGGCCCTTCCCCTTCTCGAACGCCCAGAGCTGCGTCTGCGGCGCGCCTTCTTCGGTGGCCTTGGCCAGAACGCGGAGCAACGACTCATTCCCGTGGAACGCCCAATACGTTTCATCGATCAGCCTGAGCCTGGAGAAGCCGCGTGTGATCGGATGATCGGCGTTGCTGAAGTTCAGCTCCATCTCGCCGTGGCGATACTTGGAGAGTCCGGTGGCGAGTCCCACGCGTTCCGCATAAGCCTTCGCCTCCTTGCCACCTTCCATCGCCCAATGCAGCAGGACCACGCCGCCGCCGCGCTGCTGGAATTCATCCAGCAACGCCGCGCGCTCGGCGTTCCAGCCGGAGTTGCGCGAGTAGAGAACCATCACGTCCGCCGCCGCGAACTGCTCGCGCGTCGGGAAGACGTTCGCCGTCGTGACCTTCACGTTGTCCGCGAGCGCGAGCAGCTTCGACCAGCGCTGCTGGAACAGCGGGTAATCATGCTCGTCCACGCCGTGATCCTTGCTGTCGATGCAGAGCAGGATGCGGAGCGGCGTGGAGGCTTCCGGCGCGCCGCCGGAGGACGGCAGAAAGGCCGCGACTTCCTCACGCGAACGCGCCGGCGGCATCGGCGGATCGATGCGCGTGATGCGCGTCGGCTCCAGCGGATTGGTCAGGAGGAACGTGAGCAGGTCTTCCATCTGGCCCGCCGAAAGATTCTGCGCGTTCGCGTCCAGCATCAGCGAAGTTTTCATCGGCTCCATGCTCACCACGTCGCCGCGCGGACGTTCCATCGTCACGTTCGCGGGCAGCCGCAGAACGATCTTCGCGGCGGTCAATGTCTGCACGATCCCGTTCGCCTCGGTGCCGTCCTTGAACTTCACCAGCACGCCGGTCATGTCGGGGTTGATGGTCGCGGAAGGCTTCGTGATGTCGTGCAGCACCGACTCGCGGTCGCGGAAGACGAGGTTCGACAGGTCCGGGCCGAACGCCGTTCCCTCACCGCGAATCGTGTGGCAGGTCACGCAGCCGCCGTCACCGAAGAACACCCGGCGTCCATGCAGCCAGTTCCCCTTCACGTCCGTGCGCGCGATGGCTTCGCCGTCAGACTTTTTCGGCGGCGCATCAGACGCCCACGGCACGAAGAGCCGGGCCAGCGTGATGGGCCGCGCCTTGTCATCCAGCGTGAAGCTCAGGCTTCCAGGTAGGACAGGCATCCTGCCTGTTCCATCCTCCTTGACCGGCGGGACAGGCAAGATGCCTGTCCTGCTATCCAAGACGAAGGTCAAAGCTAGAGGCGCCGTCGTGGATTTCCCTTCCGTCTTCAACGTCACTTCACGCGGCGCGCTGGCTGAAAAATCCTGCCGCACCGTCATGCGCCGATTGGCGAAGGCGTCCTTGGCGATGTCCCAATCGAGCGATGCGCCCGGCTGGATGGCGGGCACGAAAATGTTCCCGATGTTCACGCCGCCGCGCAGCGTGAGCGTGCGTGCCGCATCAGACGATTGGTCGAGTTGCTGGAAGACCGCCTCGTGATCAGCCGAGCCGGCGGTGAAGGCGCGGGCCACCGTCAGCGAAGGATGCGGCAGCACGACGCGCGAAGCTTGGCCGCGCGTTTCCACCGTCGCCTGAACGCCGTTCAACGTGAGCGCGACATCCATCTCCGGCTTCTGCGCGATGGCGCTCTTCGTCTGCCACGACGCAGGTGTGGGCAGCGTGATGGCGTAGCCGACGGCTTCGGTCTGACGCGGCACGCGCAGCACGATGGTGCGGCGGTCGGCGGTGAGCGAAAGGCTTTGCACCTCGACCCAGCGGCGCGGCGCGGTCATCTGGTCGCGCACGATCTGGTAACCAGGACGGATGACTTCAAAGCGATCTCCCGCGCTCACATGACGGCCGGCTTCGATGCGAACGTTTTCCTTCGCGCCCGCCCAGTCGGAATCCTTGAGGGGCTGATCGAACGCGACGCGGAATTCATCCGGCGCGGCCGCCCAGGCGAGGACTGGCTGCGGCGTTTGCCTGGCGGCGTGACGGATGCGGAAAATCTTTCCTGCGCCGGCCGGACCCGTGCCCCAGTCGGGCGGGCCGCTGTGGCAGGCGAGCAGCAAGTCGCCCTGCGGCGTGACGCACGCATCCACGAGCAGCATCGCGAGCGAGCCGATGATCTGATTCTGCGCGACGTAGCCTTCCGCCGTCTTCACGAGCCTGGTGCGATAAAGTTTGCCGCGTGATTCGCCGCAGAGCAGCGCGTCGCCGCTCCACGACGCGGGACCAAAACTCGGCCCGCCGTTCACGCCTTCGTTGAAGATCATGCCCACCGTGCTCTGGTGCTGCGGGCCGTATTCAAAGACCGCCGGCTCATCGATGACCTGCGGCAGATGCTTCGGATGCCGTGGAGGAAATCCGTAGTGCAGCCCGGGCTGGATGTGCAGCAGCTCGTCGAGCGGATTTCCGTTCGGCAGCCACGTCGCGCCTTCCTGTTCGCTCGCGAACAGATCGCCCAGCCGGTTGAAGGCCAGCGCGCAGGTGAAGCGCGTGCCGGTGCAAACGGTCTCGCGCCTTTTGAAGTCCGCCGAGACGCGCTGCACCGTGCCGTTCTCCATCGAGGTTTGATAGCCGGCTTCTCCCGTGGCTGAGTCCACGAGGTAGCCGTTGGCGTAATTCGCCGTGCCGAGACCGAAGTAGATGGAGCCGTCCTTCGGGTCCACGGCGATGCCGACGGCATCGACGCCTTGGGGGATTTCCTTCCAGCCCTGCGCGACGATGATTTCCTCGTCGGCTACGCCGTCGCGGTCCTGGTCGAGAATCAGCGAGACCTTGCCCTTGCTCGCCACGTACACACCGTCGCCGCGCGCATCGCCTTTCGGCAGCAGCTCCATGCCCATGGGGCCGCGCAACGGCGACTTGTCCCAGAAAATGGCGGAGCTGTCCTCGCGTCCATCGCCGTCCGCATCCGTGACGAGATGAATGCGTCCATCGTAGCCGAGCGCGACGAGCCTGCCGTCGTGACGATAGCGGATGCCGGTCAGGTTGCGCATGTTCAGTGGCAGCTCTTCCACGGAAAAGCCCGGGACAAACAACTGCACGGCGGGCGCGTCCTTCAGCGTTTCGAGCGCGTGACCGCTGCTGCCGGACGCGAGGGCGTTCAAGGACGGCGCGCGCGCGAACAACATTTTTTCGATCTGCTTCCGCTCGGCGTCGTCCAGCGCGCGCTCGTAAACCAGCACCGCCGCAATGTCGCCGTGGAAGGAGCCTTGGGCGTTCGACGGCTCGCCGGGATCGTTCGAGTAGATGCGTCCGCCGATGACGATTTCATCGAGACCGATCAACGAAGGCTTCCGCTCACGATCTCCGAGCTTGATGCCATCAAGGAACAGCTCCGTGCCCTTCGCGCCGACCTTCGAGCGGATGGTGAAGACGTGAAAACTCTCGAACGGCAGACTGGCCGCCAGGTTTTTTCCCGGCTGGATGAAGTTCTTGGAACCCGCGCCTCCCGCTGACTCTACGTTGAGCACGCTGATCTCTTTCGTGGCACCCGGACCCTGATCGAGATTGATGCCGCTGGTGTAATCGTTCTGCCCGGCGACGGCGCTGGCGAACATTCCTGAGAACAAACCTTTGTTCGAGCGCGGCGCGGCGAGCACGAAGGCCGTCAGTTCCTTCGCGCGACGTTTCGGACCGGAGAGGCTCAGGTAATCATCCTTGCCGTCGAAGCGCACGAACGCCTCCGTGCCGTCCGTGCGAAAGACCGGTCGCCCGCCCAACCACGGCTGCACGGCGAACAGGCCGCTGCCGGACGAGTCCAGCCAGCGGTCGAGCGACCGCGAGTTCCCGAGCGGCGAGAGCTGGGCGGTCTTGTGCAGAGCGGCCTGGTTCGCGGCGTCGAGATGAAGGAAAAGCCCGTCCTTCACCGACAGTTCAGCCGCGATGGCAGTGAAGCCGATCAACGAAAGGCCAGCGAGGAGGGCGGCGAAGATGGAGGAGCGGAATGAGTTGGGATGCTTCATGGCAATGTCTTGGGCTGTTGATTGAGTCGCAGCGTGGCAAAGCCGCATGGGGATCGCCAGCGCGCAATCGGGAATTTCGAGCAAGTGGACGCATCATGGTATCGTCCTGAATCCGGTTGGGATTCTTAGAGGGACAGAGCGCCGAGCATTGCTTGGCTTTGGTAAATGGAAACCGTCCTGCCGAGCGATGCTCGGCGCTCCGCAGCGAATTACCGGATCAGCTCTGGCGTGCCGTCCAGGGGCAGGCCGAAGAAGAGGCAGAGCCACGGCTTTACTTCATCGAATTCCACCGCCTTGCCCGTGGAAACAAGGAAGCAGCGCATGTTCTCAGTGAAGCCTTCGCCGGCGAAGACGACGAGACCGGGAATGGGCCACGCCTCGATGTCCTTGATGGTGGCGGGAATTTTTTCCTCAGCCGTTCCGCGCACCGCCTGGAACTTGCACTCGATGCCGAGCGTCTTGCGCGTCTGCGGATGGGTGAGCACCACGTCAATGTAACGTTCCGCGCCCCAGATGCGGCGCGCCACCTTGACCTGCTCGATGGCTTCCAGCCCGAGCTCGCGCCCGAGTTGAACCACGGCCTTGGCTAGACCGTCACCATTGGCGACTGCGAGCGCTCGTCCTGACATGGTTCCTCCGAAGGTTTCGTCTGGTTGAAGAGAGACGCGGCATTCTCCGCACGGCGCACCGCCAGTTGCAGATTCTTTTCCTCCAGCTCGATGCCGATGGTGCGCCGCCTGTTCTCCAGCGCGGCGACGGCGGTGGTGCCGCCACCAAGGAACGGATCGAGCACGAGATCGCCTTCCTGCGTGGAGGCGAGGATGCAGCGCGCGACGAGGGCGACGGGTTTCTGCGTCGGATGTTTGCCCAAGCGCTTCTCCTCCGTCTTCGGCGCGGTGAGACGCCAGACGGACTTCATCTGCTTGCCGCCATTTTGCTGCTTCATGTCCTGGTAGTTGAAGCAATGCTTGCTCTTCTCGTTCTTCGCCGCCCAGAGGATCGTCTCGGTGGAATGCGTGAAGTAACGGCAGGAAAGGTTCGGCGGCGGGTTCGGCTTTTCCCACGCGATGTCGTTGAGCAGTTTGAACCCGAGCTGCTGCATCGCGTAGCCGACGGAGAAGATGACGTGCTGCGTGCCGGAAACCCAGAGGGTGCCGTTCGGCTTGAGCACGCGCTGGCAGCGCCGGAGCCATTCGGTGTTGAACTCGTGGTTCAGCTCCGCGCCGCGCGACTTGTCCCATTCGCCCTTGTCCACCTTCACCATCTTGCCGGCGTGACAGGTGATGCCGCCATTCGAGAGAAAGTACGGCGGGTCCGCAAAGATCATGTCGAACAATCCGCCCGGATGCCGCTCGGCAATGGCGTCGAGAAAGGCGAGGCAGTTCCCCTGGTAAAGCCATGCGCCGCGCGCGTCATCGGACATGGCGCGTCGGATCGCTCCGGTGTCGCCCGTGGGAAACGTGATGCCGGCAAGCGGATCGGTTCCCGGAGCGGCTGCGGGTGGACGGGTAGGCTTTTGCGGCTGTCTCGACACGCCGGGATCGTTCGATGCGTCGGAGGCAATTGCAAGTTTCATGTTGGCGACACCCATTTCTGTCTGCTCCACTCTCAGTTGGCGCAGCTTGCTGCCATCGGCTCGGCAGGAATGACAGAAGCACCAGTTTCCGAACCGGATCTTTTCGACCGAAGTTCGCTTTAAGCCGGTTCGGAGATCGGCGCTCGGGCAGATTGTCCGCTGCGGATCATGGCAAGCGCAGCCCGACGGGCGACAGAGAAAAGAGGCGAGAGCCCCTGTTCACTTGCGGCTGATCAGCTTGAGCGAGACGGCGGCGAACCATACTTCGCCTTCACGCGCGCGCAGTTCACAAACCATTTCCTTCTCCTCGCCGCCAGACTCCACTTCAAACTCATGCTCAAGCATTGTCCAATCCGCGTCGCCCGTGAGCTGCTGCGTCCGCTTGCCGCCTGAGACGCGGATGCCCGCGCCGTTGCCGAGCTTCACCTCGTTCGTCAGCGCGACGACGTGCGCTGCGCGCGTGAGCGCTTGCAGACTATACCTGCCTTCGCCGAGCAGAACGCTCGTTCGCCAGGACGCGAGGACGTCTCCTTTCACCGCGCGGATATGAAGCGTCGATTTGCCATCGACCTTCGGCTTGTCCTGGACCCATTTCTCACCCGTTTCCTTGTGTTTCCATCCGCTGAGCAGCACGACGCCGTTCGTGTCGAACTGGACCGGCTGCGGCTCCGGCCTGCTCAATTGTTCCGCGATGTTCCTGTGTCGGGCGACGATCCGGCTGCGCATTTCGTTGCCGTAAATCTGGAATTCCCTGGCCTCATTCTCGGTGCGCGCAGCGGCCTTGAGAGAGGCGACGGCGGCGTTCACGCGATTGGTCATCACGTCCACTCGAAAGACATTCGTGTAGAGCTGGCGCACGCGTTCTCGGTAGAGCACGCGGCCTTGCGGCGTTTGAAGGACGGCTTTCGTGATCAGGCTGCTGCGCGGCGGATCAATGGAAACGCCGGTGTCCGCGTAGGCCCAGTCGAGGCCGTGCACGAGGAAGTTGAACCGGCCGGTCGCGGGATCGTGATAAAGCCGATAGTTGTTGCGGTTCCGCGCGTAGCCGTCCGTATGCGACGCGAACAGTTCGAGCGCGAGATGGGAAATATATTTGTCCACTTCGAGCACCTCTTGCAGCGCGTTCCATCGCTCCACCGGCTTCTGGATGCGTGCGACGGCGAGCAGGTTCGTGAGGTCGGACTGCGTCAGGTCCGTGCCGCCGTCCTGATCGAGCTTCTGGTCGATGTCCTGAAGATACGCCTCGTAGAGGTTGCCCTTCGCGTTGCGAAAGTATTGTTTCAGGAAACCCTTGTTCATCGCCTCGATGGCGACGTAAAGGCCGAGCGCGCGGCCGTTCACTTCCACGAACGCATGGGCAACCCGCGCCGCAGGGAGCCCGGCGTCGCGGAACATCTGCGTGGCGATGGATTCGGCGAGACAGGTGGGATCCTGGCTGGAGTTGTTGAGCATGAGCTTGCTCAGGCCGAAGTAATCCTGGTCCGGCGCGAACTTGTCGAACTTCACGGCCAGGCTCGGCTTCTCGTTGAAGGGCCGGAAGCTGCCCATGCCCTTGAGGTGGATGCCCACGTCCTTGAAGACGTTCGTGCCTTCGGTGATCGTCGCGCGCACGTAGCTGCGGTCGTTTTTCTCAAGGACCGCGAGGCCGGGCTGTTCAACGGTGATCTTGAAGGTCCGCACCCGGCCGTCGGTGAAGAAGTCGTGGGCGGGATGAGGTTTCGCGGCTCCCACCAAACCGGCCGACCCCAGCAGCAGCACGGCCGCCCGCACGAACAGGCTCTTCATGGAATCACGGTTCCTGTTCCTTTATCGCCTCCACAATCGCCTCGCTCCCGCTGCCGCCGATGATGCGTACGCGGGTTCCTTTCGCCAGCATGTCGCCTTGCGAAATGACATCTAAAATCTCGTCGCCGAACTGTGCCTTGCCACCGGGCCGCAGCGCAGAGGTCGTCTGGCCGGTTTGTCCGTGACGCGATTTCTTTTGCGCCTCCAGCGTCGCCTCGGTCTTCATGCCGCTCGCCGAGCTCGAAATGACGGAGCGGTAAAGGGGAGTTTGCGGAAGAATGAGGCTGGCCAGCCAGATGACGAGACCGCCGCCGAACATCGCGATGATCAAGTTCTGAAAGGGCAGCTCGAACTTGTCGAAGCTGGGCATCGCCGGAAGAATTCCCGGCGTGGTCGCCGGATAGAGATCCACCATCGCCATGATGATCGCGGCCAGCATCAGCGTCGCGCCTGTCAGTCCGATCATCACCGTGCCGGGATAGACGAACAGCTCCACAAACACCAGCGCCAGCCCGAGGACAAACACCACCACCCATTCCGCTCCCGACAAGCCGGCGACGTAGCCGCCGAGGAAGTAGAGCGCGAACGCCGCGATGCCCACGATGCCCGGCAGGCCAAAGCCCGGCGTCTTGAACTCGATGTAGATTCCAGCCATTCCAATGATGAGCAGCAGCGGACTGACCATGTTCAGCCACGTCCCAATCTTCTCCATGCCCGTGGGGTTGATGCGATGCTGGGTTGCGCCAGCGTAACCGAGCTGGGCGAGCAACGACTCGATGTCCTTCACCGTGCCGGAGGAGAGCAGTTTCTTCGGCGGGTTTCCATATTCCTTCTCCGCTTCGGTGTTTGTGAGCGTGAGGATGTCCCCTTCCTTCGCGATGACGACGGAGTTTGTCGCGGTCTCGCTGATGTTCGTCAGCACGAGCCCGCGTGTCTTGTCGATCATCGCCTCAATGACTGCGATGTTGTGCCCGTGCTTCTCGGCGGTGGCCCGCACCATCGCCTTCACGGCGGACGTCATCTTCTTCTCGTACGTGTCCGGCATCTTTTCCACGCCGTCGCCGCCTGGGGACATGACGATGGGAGCCGCTGCGCCAATCACGCTCTCGGGAGCCATGAAAATCTTCTTCGTCGCCACGGCGATGAACGCGCCGGCGGAGAACGCGTCCTTGTTCACGAAGGTCACGGTGTCGCCCTTGAACTCGTTGAGGATGCCGATGATTTCGCGCGTGGTATCGACGCGCCCGCCGTTCGTCTCCATGTCTAGCACCAGCAAGTCCGCCTTCGCCTCCATCGCCTCCTTCACCCCGCGTCGCACGAGATAAACGAGCGGTGGCATGATGTCGTCGCGAATCGGCAGGATGTACACCTTCTTCGCGGCGTTGGTCGTGGACTCAGCGGAAAAGGCCGTGACAGGAACGCTCACGGCGGAAATCAGAACGGCCAGCAATGCCAGCAATGCTCTCATGCGCGCAGACTATCGCAAGGTTCCCATTGTCGCAAGCGTCGCCCCGCAACGATTCGGCACGCCAGCTATTGGACGGTCAGGGACTGGAGATCGGCCACAAACTGATCCACATCGGATGCCGTCGTGTCCCACGCGCACATCAGGCGGCAGCCGCCCTGGCCGATGAACGTGTAGAACTTCCAGCCCTTGCCGTGCAACCCGTCGATGATCGGACGCGGCAGCTCCACGAAGACGGCGTTCGCCTGACGCGGGAAGAGGAGCTTCACTTGGGCGAACGGGCGCAGCTTCGATTCGAGATGCTCGGCCATCTTGTTCGCGTGCGCGGCGTGGCGCAGCCAGACGCCGTCCCGGAGCATGCCCACCCACGGCGCGGAGATGAACCTCATCTTGCTCGCAAGCTGACCGCCCTGTTTGCACCGATAATCAAACTCACGCGCCAGTTCGCGGTCAAAAAACACCACGGCTTCGCCCACATGAATGCCGTTCTTCGTTCCGCCGAAACACAGGACATCCACGCCCGCCTGCCATGTGACTTCCTTGGGACTGACCCCGAGGGCGGCGACGGCATTGGCGAAGCGTGCGCCGTCCATGTGGATCTTCAGACCGAGCGACTTGGACTTCGCCCAGATGGCTTTGAGTTCGTCGGGCGTGTAAACCGTCCCGAGCTCCGTGGACTGCGTGAGGCTGACGGCTCGAGGTTTCGGATAATGAATGTCCGTCCGCTTCTTCACCATCCGCTCGATGCTCGCCGGCTCCACTTTGCCATTTTCGCCGGGCATCAGGAGAACCTTGGTGCCATTGGAGAAAAACTCCGGAGCGCCGCATTCGTCCGCCTCAATGTGGGCGTTCTCATGGCAAAGAATGCTGTGGTAGCTGTGGCACATCGAGGCCAGCGCGAGGGAATTCGCCGCCGTGCCGTTAAAGACGAAGAACACGTCGCAATGCGTTTCGAAGACTTCACGAATCAGGTCCGTGGCCTTCTGAGTCCAGGCATCATCGCCGTAGCCCGGCGCGTGATCTTGATTGGCTTCCTCCAAGGCGGCCCAAGCTTCCGGGCAGATTCCGGCGTAGTTGTCGCTGGCGAAATGACGGCGTGGCTTATCCATTCGGGGTCAGTCAATGGTTTCGGCTTATCTTGTTTGGCGTTGGATGACAGACGTTCGACTAAATCTTCGGATACTCCCAGCCTTTGCGATACTTGCGCACGAGCAGCCTGTTGGCATCCGGATCGCCCACGCACAGTTCGTTTTCGCCGTCCCAAGTGATGCTGCGTCCGAGCTTGAGGCTGAGCATGCCTAGCAGGCTCATGTTCGTGGAACGCTGGATCTCGCCGATGTCGCTGACCGGCGTGCTCCCCGTCTTGATGGCCCTGATGAAGTCCGCCCACAGCTCCTTGATGTTCTGGTCGTCGGGCTTGTTCAGCTTCGGTCCCTCGCGAAGGACCGGCTCCTTCGGGTCGACTGGATAGAACGTCCAGCCGCCCAGCCAGCCGACGTGCATCGTGCCCTTCTCGCCGTAGAAATAGCAGCCTACGCTCTCGCCCTTCTCGGCGTTGTTCGCCGCAAACTGCCGGTGCTCCCACGTTGCCGTGAACTTCTCGAACTCGAACGTCGCGATCTGATGATCGGGCGCGTCGCTCGTCTGCTCTTCGGCGGTGAGAATGGGCGGCCCTTTGATGGCGCGGCCGCCGGTGGATGACACTTTGCGCGGCCATTTCTCGCCGGTGATCCACAGGATTTGGTCCATCCAATGAATGCCCCAGTCGCCGAGCGTCCCGTTCGCGTAGTCGAGATATTGGCGGAAGCCGCGTGGATGAATCGCGCCGTTCCACGGATTGCTGAAGTCGAGCGAGCCATTGAACGGCCGCAACGGCGCGGGCCCGCACCACATCTCCCAGTCCAGTTCCTTGGGCGGCTCGATGTTTTTGCGCGGCGTTTCGGGGCCGCCGCCGTAATTCACAAAGGCGCGCACCATGCCGAGCTTGCCGAGCTTGCCGTCGCGGATGAAATTGCGCGCCGAGATGTTGTGCGGCGACACGCGGCGATGCGTTCCGACCTGGACGACGCGCAGATATTTGCGCGCGGCATTCACCATCGCGCGGCCTTCGTTGATCGTGTGGCTGATCGGCTTCTCCACGTAAACATGCGCGCCGTGCTTCACGGCCTCGATGGTGATCAGCGGATGCCAATGATCCGGCGTGGCAACGATCACGACGTCCGGATACTCCTCCTTCAGCATCTCGCGAAAGTCCCGGTACTTCCTGGGAATCGCGCCTGACTCCTTCGTGACGCGTTCGGCCGTCGTGTCGAGCAGGCGCTGATCGACATCGCACAGCGCGGTGATCTTGCATTCGCCGGACGCCATGGCTTCGCCGAGAATGTTGTTGCCCCACCAGCCGCAGCCGACGAGGGCGGTGCGCTGCTGTCGCTGGGGCGCGTCGGCTCCGATGATGGGAATCGCGCTGAAGGCGAGACTGGCGGCGGCGCTGGTCTTCAGAAAGTTTCGACGGGTACGCATCATGTTGCCTCGGGTGTTGCTGGTTGAACTTTAGCTGGAAAGCACGGCTGAAACTGCGTTCGCCGCCGCCGCCTCGTCAAGGCGCAAAGCGGAAGGATGGCGGGCCGGATTGACCAGGGATTCAACCGCCTGACGAGAGAGAGATGAGGGATGGGGAGCGGACGATTTTAACAGGCATGTGCCGTGGCAAATCCGCAGTTGCGTCACCGTGAGTCGTCCAATAACGTGCCACGGTTTTGCGCATGAAAATTTACATTGACGGAAAATATTACGACGAGAAGAACGCCAAGGTCAGCGTGTTCGATCACGGCCTGCTTTATGGCGATGGAATCTTTGAAGGCATCCGCGCCTACAACGGCCGCGTCTTCAAGCTGAAGGAGCACATCGACCGCCTGTTCTGTTCCGCCAAGGCGATCCTGCTGGAGATTCCCATCACGCACGCCGAGATGATGAAGGCGGTCGTCGATACCTGCCGGAAGAACAAGCTGCGCGACGGATACGTCCGCCTGATCGTCACGCGCGGCATTGGCACGCTGGGGTTGAACCCGAACCGCTGCAAGCGTCCGTCGATCATCGTCATCGCGGACAAGATCCAGCTTTACCCGAAGGAAATGTACGAGCGCGGCATGGCCATCGTGACCGTTCCGACGACGCGGAACCTGCACAACGCCGTCAATCCGGCGATCAAGTCGCTCAACTACCTCAACAACATCCTCGCCAAGATCGAGGCGAACATCGCCGGCGTGGAAGAGGCGATCATGCTGAACTCCGAGGGCTACGTCTCGGAATGCACGGGCGACAACATCTTCATTCTCAAAGGCGGCAAGCTGTTTACTCCGCCGCTCTCGGCCGGCGCGCTTTATGGCATCACGCGCGGCGTGGTGATCGACATGGCACAGGAGGCGGGCATTTCCGTGAGCGAACCTAACCTGACGCGTTACGACGTTTTCAATGCGGATGAATGCTTCCTCACCGGCACCGGCGCGGAGCTGATTCCGGTGACCAAGGTCGATGGCCGCGTCATCGGCACCGGCAAGCCCGGCCCGGTCACAAAGGCGCTGGTCAAGAGCTACCACGCGCTGACGCAGATTTCAGGCGAGCCGATCTGATCGCGCAGAGAACGCGTCGTCAGCTTGAGCAGTGACGACGTTTCACCCTTACTTCGGTACGTAGAAAAGGCGGAGCATGTAACCATGCTCCGCCTTTGATTTTTGAAAGGCTACTGAACCATCCGCGCGCGGAAGAAGCGCTGCGGTGAATTGGTGGCCGTGATGTCGATGAACTCCAGCAGTCCCGCCGCACTGGTCTGGTTCGTTGAAACCGGCGTCCACACTTGATCCACCAGGTTCGTGCTCGTCTCGATCACGTAGGTGTGATTCGCCGGTCCGCTCAAGGAGAGCTGGAAGCTTCCGTTCGCGAGGAACTGTCCGCTGGCCGCCGCGTTCCAGTCTTCGAGCGTGATCGTTCCCGCCGCGAACAGCGCCGTGACGTAGCCGCCGTTCGTTGAGATCACTGCTTTCGAGACCGGCAGATCGAGGAAGCCGATGACGGTTTCGGTCCCGGCCGGGATGGTGGGATTGGCGTCGAACAACACTTTCGCCAGCTCCAGCATGCTGCTTTGCGGCAGGGTCTGGCCTTCCGCCAGGGTCAGCGAGATGCCGAGTTTGCCACCGGCCAGCAGGGTCGTGTTCATCGCGATGTCCGCGCCCGGCGTATGGGCTCCCACCGCCACTGTGGGATTGCTGAGGACCGCTGGATCAAAGGACAGGGAGAACTTGTACGTCCGTTCGTCGCCGACCGCCTGCGCGTTCAGAGGGAGGAGGACATTGCCCGCGACCGGCGCGGTGACGTGGTTCACATACACCACGCGGGGATTGTCCAAAACGATCAGGTTGGCCGGGGTGCTCGTCACCGCGCCATAGGCATTGGTGATGACGACCTTGTAGCCAGCGGTGTCTGTCGCGAAGATCTTGGTCACAGACAGGACCAGTCCATTCGCGCCGATGAAATGTGCGCCGTCATCGATCAGGTTCGTGCCGAACCTCTGCCACTGATAGCTGAACGGCGCGGAGCCATCGACATTGACCCGAAACTGAGCCGTGGAGCCGGCAATCATGTTGGTGCTGACGGGCTGAGTGAGGATGACCGGCGGGCGCGGACCACTCCAGGCGAGCCGGACGACGCCGTGGCTGTTGTCGCCGGGAAACCCATCGACGGCGATGCGATAGGTGGTGTTGCTGACGGCGTTCAAGTTCACACGCGAGGTGTTGAACACGCCTGAGTTGTCGTCGCTGGCGATGGCGGTGAGCGGGAACGCATCCCCGGTGTAAACGGCCAGCAGCGTGTCGAAGCTGCTGCCAGCGGTGCTGATGGTGAAAGGGCCGTTGGTCGGAGCGGTCCAGACGTACCAGATGGAATTGGTTCCGTTGACGCCCGCGTGCAACGGCTCATTGGCCTGGCGGGTGGCGCCACGCGAGCTGCCTCCGACGGTGCCCGACATTCCTGAGAGCTGAATCGGACGGCTGAAATCATTGTTCCACGCTGGATTAATGTTCAGTTGAATCCCGCCCTGCGCAGCGCCGACTCCGGCGTCATAACCATCCACGGCGATGCGATAAGTCACTCCACCGATGGCGCTGAAGTTTGTCAGGCTCGTCTTGCCGATGCCGCTGTCGTCGTTCTGTGCAACGACTCCCAAGCCGTTCACCTGGCTGCCGGTGTAGATCGCGAGAACCGTGTCGATGCTGCTGCCCTCGGTGCTGACCATGGCGATCATGTTGGATGGAGCCGTCCAGCGATACCAAATCGAGGCGCCGCCGGCGTTGCCGGGCTTGTGGCTCGGTTCACCACTCTCCTTGGTGGCACCCAGGTTCGAGTCGAGGAAACCGGCGCTGATGCCCGACACGACGGTGGCATTCGTGAAACGGTCATTGGGGACATTGGTCGCGCCCAAGAACGACAGGTCGATCAGGATGCGAACGACGTTGTTTGACTCGTTGGATTCGATGATGCGGTTGTCAGGATCCACGTCTGCTTCCAGCCAGTAGCGGGAAGGGGCGACTCCCGTGATGTCGATCCATTGATCGGGGAGCGTGGCTCCGTAAACATCCGCCCACCCGACGGACATGCCCTGCACCAAATCACTGGTGTAGTGCGCCTCCGCAGGATGGCCGGGAAGCGAGCGGTTGTAGATCTCCAGATCAATGATCGCGAAGCTCGTCTTTTGGCCGGCTATCACCACGTTGCCGACCCCGTTGCCGGACAGCACTTCGCGCAAACGGAAATTCAGCCAGTTGTCGAAATGCAGATGCCCGTGGCCGGGGTGAAAGGTGAACGTGCCGGCATAGACGTCACGAAAGCCTCCGTCCGTGCTAAAAATGCGTTGATACACCCCAGGGTTCAGCGATGAACCCCTCAGTTCCAAGGCGCCGAGCCCGGTGTTGATCGATGCCGTGGAGGCGCGGAGCAGAGTGCGGCCGGGTTTGGTCGGCTCGGCGCGATCAATGTACCAATCATAGAGGTAGCCTCCCGCCTCATTGGCCCAGAGGCCAACGTCCGGCAGCAGATCTCTGCCTACGCCTGCGGGCTGGCTCCAGTTGAGCGTGATGCCGCCGCGCGCATTGTTCGCTCCGCGCACTTGAATCCGATAGATCGTGGACTGGGTGGCATTGAACACTGCGCGGCTGGAACCGTTGGTGCCGCCATTGTCATCACATTGAACTGGCGTCAACGCCGCGACATTGCCTCCGCTGTAAACGCACAATACCGTGTCGAACGTGCTCCCCGTAGTGGTGAAAGTGACCTGCCCGTTCGTAATGGCAGTCCAGCGATACCACACCGAGTTGGTTCCAGAGAATCCGTTGGCCGGCTCGCCGGTCTCGAAGGTCGCGCTGCCATTTCCTCCAGTGACAGTGCCAATCGCCCCCACCAACACTTGAGCCGCTGAAAAATTATTGTTCACCGGCGGCGGACCGGCGGTAAAGGCGTCGGTCACCAGGATGTCGTCCAGATACATTCCTTCCGCCTCTCTGCTGTCATCCGTGTTAAAAAGAAACTTGAGCGTGTGCGAGCTGCCGACATACGCCTGAAGACTGATGATCGCCTGCGCCCAAGAACCAGGGTTGGCGGTGGTCTTTGTCCAGATCACCGCATCATCCATCAAAACCAGCCCGGTATCGGGCGGACTAAGCGAATCAAGCGAGGGAATGCGATACCAAAAGCTCAGTGTCGCGTTTGTGTAACCGGTCAAGTCCAGGGTGCGCAGCAGATAGGCCGACATGTCCGGCTGATAATTTGGTGAGGTCGTCGAGCCGACATAGCCCGTCGCGCCGCAATACGCCTTGAAGTTCCCTCCGTGGACACCTTCCCCACCAAACGTCGGCCCGACAATTCCCCAATAGCACGGCGTGCCATCAATGTTGTTGTCACCTACCAGCCAGCCGTTCAGGCCGTTCTCAAACCCATCTGAGAAAATGGTGTTCGGAGTTTGCGCCTGTCCTTGGGGAGATGCCAGCAGCAGCACCGAGAAGATTGCCATCCAGGGGAATGCGGCGAAGCGGGAGGGTACGTCAAAAAACTTCATAGCTCGTTCAGTTGATAAAGTATCGGGTGAATCATGGCATAAGAAGAGGGCTTTGCCAAAGATTTCATGGGAGTGAAACTCGCACCGGAAAATGGCCCGGCCAAAGGCAATTTTGACGGTGTTTCGCATTCTTTGCGTGAGCTCCCTTCTCGATGAGCCCGGTTCGCTTACCGCCACGCGGCTCTCAGGAAACGCAGGAAGTTCCCGTGCAGGATGCCCTCAATCTCACCGGCCTTGTAGCCTTTAGTCCTGAACATGTCCGGCAGCCGTTGCAGGTCCGCAATCGTGTCCAAATCCATCGGGCTTTGCTCCCGGCCAAACCCGCCGTCCAAGTCCGTGCCAATGCCGCTGTGCCTGGCGTTCCCCGCCAACTGGCAGATGTGGTCGATGTGCTCCACCATCTTGTCCAGCTTCAAACCCGTCGCCTCCGGCGTCGTCTGGCCGCGCACCCAGTTCGGAATCATCATCCAGGCATCAAGCGGCGCGCCAATCACGGCACCGCGTCCGATAAGCTCCTTGATCTGTTCGTCGGAGAACTGCCGGTTATGCGGCGTCAACACCCGGCAATTCGAGTGACTCGCCCAGACCGGTCCGCCAAAGCAGTCCAGCGCTTCGCGGAAGCTCTGGTCGCACAAATGCGTCGCGTCGAGAATCAGCCTCAGCCGGTCCATCTCCTTCAACAGCTCCCGGCCTTTCGCCCCGATCGTTCCCACCGAATCTGTGCCGAACGCGTACGTCCCCGGCCCGTAATGCGCCGGACCCACCGCGCGCAAGCCTTGTTCGTGACTCCGTTCCAGATGTCCCAGCGTCACGATGGAATCCGCACCTTCCAGACTCAGGATGTAGCCGATGGGTTTCGGAACGCCGGTCTTCGATTCGACGCGCGCCTCTAACTCACCGGCAGCCGGTTTGGAAACCGGCGCTCCCTCCGCCTGCCACAGCTCCAAATGTTTTTCCAAGCCGGCGGCGTCCTTGATCTGCACCAGTTCGCCCGCCTCCTCCATCGCGCGATACCACGCCAGTTGTCCCTGCGTCATTGCCCACGCCTGTCGCGGAGAATGCCAGCCCGCCAGCGGATGCGTCGGCTTTGCGTAACGCGCAATCTGCGTCGCAACGACGAGTCCGATGTTTCCCCGGCGCAGCTCCGGCAGGCAGACCGTTCCGCGACCGCGATCTGGCCGATCTGTCATTCCCGCCTCACGGTCGCGAATCTCGCGGAGCGGCCGCGTCAGGTCGCGGTTCCACTCCAGCGCGTTCATCGAAAGGTCCAGGTGAGCATCAATTATGAACATAAAATCAGCACGCAAGAATGCGGGTCGTCACCGCTACAGCACCGCATCCAGCGCCAGCACCAGCGCCAGCGCGACGACGGAAATCACCGTCTCCATCACCGTCCACGTCTTCAACGTCTGCGGCACGGTCAGATTAAAATACTCCTTCACGAACCAGAATCCGCCGTCGTTCACATGCGACAACGTCAGCGACCCCGCGCCCATCGACAGCACCAGCAGCTCCAGGTTCGTCCCGGATTTCACCGCGACAATCGGCGCGAGAATGCCCGCCGCCGTCGTGATCGCCACGGTGGCGGAACCCGTCGCCACGCGAATCAACGCCGCCGCGAACCAGCCGAGCACCAGCGGCGACACCGGCAGATCCTTCACCATCGCGGCAATCGCATCGCCCACGCCGCTGGCGATCAAGACGCCATTAAACCCGCCGCCCGCTCCGACGATCAAGAGCGTCGAAGCCACCGAGCCCACGCAGTCGTTGCTGAACTTCAGGATCTGATCGCGATTGAAGCCGCGCGCGAAACCAAACGACCAGCATGAGAACAAGAACGCGACCGTCATCGCCACCAGCGGGTGCCCGACAAAGTCCAGCCAGCGCCGCACGGCATTCTCCTTCGGCAACGTCACATCCGCCGCCGTCGCCATCAGCATCAGCGCCACGGGCAGCAGGATGGTGAAGAGCGTCAGGCCGAAACTCGGGAGATTCTCGCGCCGCGTTTGCGAGACGAGCTGCGAAGCCGGTCCTCCGTTCAAATCCACGACATGTCGCGCCGCCAGCCAGCGCGCACACATCGGCCCCGCGACCATCGCCGTCGGCAAACCGATGATCAGCGAATACAGAATCGTCAGCCCGACATCCGCCTTCAGCGCGCCGATCGCCACCATCGGACCCGGATGCGGCGGCACGAGCCCGTGCGTCACGGACAAGCCCGCCGCCAAGGGAATGCCGAGCACAAGCAGCGGAGTTTTCGTCTGGCGCGCGACGGTGAACAAGATGGGAACCAGCAGGACCAGGCCGACCGCGAACCAGACCGGAATTCCCACCATGAACGCGACGAGCATCATCGCCCAGGTCAGCCGGCGCTCGCCC
>Ga0163153_10001387_pt1 | contig 38214 bp, 28 predicted proteins | sample OliLakLV19MP6IB1_FD_148629 | JGI IMG/M metagenome (GOLD analysis project Ga0163153, IMG submission 148629) | Freshwater microbial mat bacterial communities from Lake Vanda, McMurdo Dry Valleys, Antarctica - Oligotrophic Lake LV.19.MP6.IB-1 | ecosystem: Environmental > Aquatic > Freshwater >... | reverse complement strand
TAATTAAAATAAAGAATGATTTTTCAATTTTAATTTTTCTATTTTCAAATGTACATCCGATTAAATGAATGACATATTCTTAAACTATCCTTTTAAATATGAAATTATGAAAAAAATCTTACCGGCATTATTTTCATTATTACTATCAGTAAACATTTGTTATTCCCAATCATCATGGTTCTGGCAGAATCCACTGCCGCAGGGCAATTACCTGTCTGCTGTTTATTTTACCGGAAATAATACCGGCTGGGCGGTCGGATTCACTGGCACAATTATCAAAACAATTAACGGCGGAGTGAACTGGAATATTCAGCAAAGCGGAACAACCAACTATCTGCACTCAGTTTATTTCACTAATGATAATACGGGCTGGTGTGTTGGTAACGGCGGCATCATTATTAAAACAACAAATAGCGGAGCTACCTGGCTGGGACAAAACAGCCCCACAGTAAATGCGTTGTCGCTGGTTCATTTCAATGACAGCAATACCGGATGGACTGTTGGTAACGGAGGAGTAATTTTAAATACTACAAACGGCGGAACAAACTGGATCAGTCAGAGCAGCGGCACTGTCCAGAATTTATATGCATTCTTCTTTATAAATAGTAATATCGGATGGGCTGAAGGTGATCTGGGAACGATCCTTGTCACAACAAATGGTGGTAATACTTGGAATCCGCAGGTCAGCGGGACAACTCGTTGGCTGCATTCAATTTATTTCATAAATAATAATACCGGCTGGACTGCCGGCGAAGTGGGAACAATACTAAAGACAACAAATGCCGGTAGCACGTGGTCACCACAGATATCCGGTACCGCAAGTCTTTTGTATTCAATTCAGTTTACAGATGATAATACAGGATATATAGCCGGCAGCGAAGGGACAATCATTAAGACTACAAATGGCGGCAGTACATGGACTCCTCAGATCAGCGGAACAACAAACTCTTTATTCACAATACAATTTACAGATAACAACACCGGGTGGATAGTGGGATTTACCGGGATCATACTTAAAACTTCCAACAGCGGTAACAACTGGACTCAGCAATCAAGCGGACCAGTGAATATTTTTTATTCAGTTTTTTTTACTAATGTTAATACCGGCTGGGCGGCTGGTGACGGAGGCACTATGTATAATACAACTAATGGAAATACCTGGGGACCTCAATCAACCGGAACAACCAATTCACTTCGATCGGTTTGTTTTGTAAATAATAATACCGGATGGGCAGCTGGTGCAAACGGTACAATAATTAAAACTACAAACGGAGGACTTGTATGGACACCTCTGCCAAGCGGAACGACCACTAATTTTTATTCGATAAAATTCACAGATAATTCAAACGGCTGGGCAGTCGGGTATCCGGGAACAATTGTCAGAACAACAAATGGTGGTGCAAACTGGAGTGTACAAGTTACAGGTTCAAGCAATTATTTCTATTCAGTGTTCTTCGCAGATAATAATACCGGTTGGACGGTTGGATTTCAGGGAACCATCATAAGGACAACTAATGGCGGAACAAACTGGATAAACCAGACCAGCGGAGTCAACAGTGTTTTGTATTCGGCATACTTCATTAATAATAATACCGGATGGGTTGTCGGAAATCCCGGAAGAATTTTAAAAACAACAAACAGCGGCGTGAACTGGGTTTCGCAGCCAAACAGTTCGGTGTATCCTTATTACTCTGTTTATTTTGTTGACGCAAACACCGGATGGAGTGTCGGCTACCCTGGATTTATTTTTAAGACAACAAACGGAGGAACAAACTGGGTAAGACAGATCAGTGGTACAGGAAGCAGTCTGTTTTCAGTCAGCTTTGCAAATGCAAATACCGGGTGGATAGTCGGGGACGCCGGTGCTATACTTAAAACAACCGATGGAGGTGGAGTGATAGGTATTCAGAATATTTCTGCAAATATTCCTGATAAGTTTGCTGTCTCTCAGAATTTCCCTAACCCATTTAATTCACAGACAAGAATTGAGTTTTCAATTCCTGTAAATGAAACGGTAAGGATGAAAGTATTTGATATACTCGGCAAGGAACTGGAAACCCTGGTAAACGAAAAATTAAACCCCGGCAGTTATGTGGTAAACTGGAATGCAACAGAATATACAAGCGGAGTTTATTTTTACAGGATCGAAGCAGGGGACTTTGTCCAGACGAGTAGAATGCTTTTGATTAAATAGAAATATACGAAGTTGGATTTAAAGTTAGCAGGTACTCAGATTATAAAATAAATGATCTCATGTTCGAAAGAAGATGGGATCATTTGCTTTTATGAGCTTTAGTTTATGAAGGATCATTTAAAAGTTTAGCTCGGCTTATTAATTGAATCCGACCGCTCCGAGATCAGTGAGGGATGAATTGAATTTTGAACCTGCACCGATAAAATTAAATTGAATGAATAATATTTTTCTTTTAATTTGATCAAAAAGGGGATACAGGTACGTCTTGTATCTCTTTCTATTTAATCTTAATTTTTTAAAATTAAAAAAACTTAAACCACCATAACAACTTATGAAAAAAATTATTCTTTTTTTTATAGCAATACTTTCTTTCGGTGATTCAATGGGTCAGAGCGTTGAGGTCACCGAACGTCTCGGCAAAAGGATGCAGTCTCTGAATCCTGTTGAATATACGCGGGTCCTCGTATTACTTCGCGACCGTGTCGATATTGAAGCGTTTGACCGCGAGCTATACAGAATCAATGCTCCGATCGATTACAGAGCGCGGATCGTTGTTCAGACACTTCGTGATAAAGCCCTTCAGACACAGGGTCCTTTAATGCAGTATATAAATTCAGAAAAGGAAATTGGAAAGGTCAGGCAGGTAATTAATTACTGGATCACCAATCTCGTTTTCGTTGAAGCGACGAATGACGTCATAACAAATCTTACTTACAGAAGCGATATAGAGCTCATGGATCTTGATGATCTGATTGAAATGGATAAGCCCGTAAACGAGCAGCCTGCTCCGCAGCATAACTCCGAATCGGTTGAGATAGGACTTAAAGTAATTAAAGCTGATGTGCTTTGGAGACTTGGCTTTACTGGTGCAGGCAGAACAGTAATGCACATCGATACCGGTGTTGACGGACTTCATCCGGCTTTAGCTCCGAGATGGTGGGGAAATAACGGACGTCCCTGGTATCATTCCTGGTTTGATCCAATCTCACCAAGCAGCACAGCGCCATTCGACTGCGGCAGTCACGGTACGCATACTATGGGTATAATGTGCGGGAGAAATTCCGCTTCGGGTGATACTGTCGGAGTAGCTCCCGACGCGTACTGGATGTCAGCGGGTATTACAGATTGTCCCGGTGCATCATATCCTTCAATGAACATTCTCGCTTACCAGTGGGCAATGGACGTTGATACAAACGCGGCGACAACTTTCATGCCTGACGTGATCAGTTGTTCATGGCAGGATCCTAATGTTGGAGGAATAGGGCAGTGTACATCCATATATGTTCCGACACTTGCAGCAGTAGAAGCTGCGGGTATAGCAGTGTGTTTCTCAGCCGGAAATTCAGGACCCGGAGTTTCAACTGTAACGCCGCCGAAAAATATTAATACCGATTCAGTAAGCATATTCAGTGTGGGCGCGGTGGACGGCAACACTGCCGGTACACCAATAGCCAGCTTTTCAAGCAGGGGACCCTCGATCTGCGGCGGTTCCGGAACACTTTTAATAAAACCCGAAGTTTCTGCTCCGGGCGTGAATGTAAGATCCAGCGTTCCAAACAACGGATACTCTAATTTGTCAGGCACATCAATGGCGTCACCTCACGTTGCCGGCAGCATTGCGTTATTAAAACAGGTTGCACCCGGATTAACCGGAAAACAGATAAAGGCGGCTTTATTCTCAACCGCGGTCGATCTTGGAACACCGGGGGAAGACAATGATTACGGTAAAGGTCTTATAGACATATACGCGGCATTCCAGCAGCTTGGAGTTTTTCCTTTGAATGCTTTTAATTTACAGTCACCAACTACGGGCTCTACCATAGTCACATTTCCTAATTCAAACGTTCCGGTCACGATCACTTGGGATACATCAGCAACAGGTGCGCAGTACAAATGGGTGTTCGGAAGCCCTGTCGTGCCGCCGAGAAGACTGACCATTCCATCGGTAACTAATACTATTACCATGACTTCCGGTCAGCTTGATAATCTTCTCGCCAATTCAGGTCTCGCGCAGGGTGATTCACTTGCAGGTCAATGGGATGTTTGGTCGTTCAGGGTAAATCCTGTTGATTCAATGAAAGCAACTAACGGACCGAGAGCACTGACACTAAGAAGAGGCGTTCCGCAATTGACCGCATTCAGCTTATCTACTCCGGCTAACGGAACAACTGTGGAAACCACTCCGACTGATTTCTCAAATTTCAAATCAAGCTGGGTAAGATCAGGACAAGGAACAAAGTACAAATGGTTCTTCGCTTCACCTGACTTCACCGCGACGTTAAATATAAAAGCTGTCTACCAGGCGGACAATGGCGGCTTTGATACTGTAATGAGCGTAAGGAGATCAAGACTTGATTCGCTTGCAGCAGGTCTGGGAGCAGGGAACAGTGACTCTGTTGCAGGTCAGTGGAGAGTATATGCCTACAGCGGAAATGATTCGCTTGCTTCTTCACAAACTTACAACATGAGGATCAAACGTCTTCCGATCGCGACTATCACTATTGGTTCGGGCACAGCGGACGAGTCCTATCCTTTGAACAGATTTTATAATTATTACAGATGGCAGGGATTATATCTTGGCTCGGAGATCGGAACATACGGTCAGATAAGAAAAATAAAATTCTATCAGAACAATTCCGTCAGCGGAATTTCAAATGAGAATCTCAGGATATTCATGAAAACAACCACCGATCTGACATTGCCGACAGCATCCTGGGATACAACAGGAATGACACTCGTTTTCTCGGGTGTTACTACAAGTCTTGCAGCACCGGGCTGGCAAGAGATACAACTGACAAATCCAATCTTCTTCAATCCGACACAAAACATAATGTTAGCCATCGGGAGAGATTTCCAGCAGTATGTAACATCTTATCCGAGGTATGCTTACTCAACATCAGCGTCATATAAGAGCAGACGCGGTCAGAGTGACACGCAGTATCCGGCAAGTCTTACACAAAGCTTTAACAGGGCGAACATACAATTTGAAATGAGCCTTACTACGAATGTCAGCAATAATCTTACAGCACTTCCGGAAACATTCTCATTATCACAGAACTATCCAAATCCGTTCAATCCGGTAACGATAATAAATTATCAGCTTCCGGTAAACAGTTCGGTGAAGATCAAAATCTATGATGTTCTCGGAAAGGAAGTAATGACACTTGTTGATCAGAAGTTGAATGCCGGAAATTATTCGGTAGAATTCAACGGTAACAATCTTGCCAGCGGAGCATATTTTTACAGACTCGAAGCTGGTGAGTTTACGGATATAAAGAGAATGATACTTCTTAAATAAGTTGAAAGTTTAAAGTTTGTAAGTTTGTAAAGTTTTAATTTTTTACAATCTGACAATCTGATAATCAAAGAGCGCCGCTGCTATTAACTGCAACGGCGCTTTTTTGTTTAGTTTGTTTTATTTACATCTGATTCTTTCAGCTTTAAATTTAAAATTTTAAATAATAAATAATGGGCGTATGCATTTGCTCCTTATTACCTCATTTCCGTATAAAATCCCCCTGAGCATCAACTGCAACTTTTAACTTTATGCAACCGTAACCCATCTTATGTCAGTCATCAAATCATTAAATTCAAAAATCCCCGAAACTCTAACTTGTAACAACAATTTTTTTTTGTTATTTTTGGAAACTCATAAAACGAAAATAGTTTCTTGAATAAAGATCTGAAAACGAAAGAAGACAGGGTAAGGATATTAAACCATTCACGAAAGAAATTCCACAGTGAAGGTTTCTATAAAACCTCAATGGACGAAATAGCGAGCGAGCTCCAGATAAGCAAGAAAACAATTTACAAGCATTTTGCCTCAAAAGATAAATTACTCCAGGAAATCTGTTCCGACACTTCATGTGAAGTAACCAGCAGCATTGAAAAAATCGTGGAAGGTAATGGTGATGTCGTGGTGAAATTTGTAAAGATCCTGAACATGCACAGTAACTTCACCATGAACATCAGCGAGAAATGGATCAAAGACCTTGCGATCCACGCTCCCAGAATAAAAAAGAGCATCGATGAAATGAAGCACAGTCAGATCAACAGGGTAATGAAGAGACTGCTTGAGCAGGGTAAGAAAGAAAAGCTGATCGAAAATTATCCGTCGCCTATAATAATAATAATATTCACGTCGTCACTGATGTCGGTGCTTAATCCTGAATTTCTGATTAATAACAAGTTCTCGATAAACAACGCTTTTAAGATCACTTATGAAATGCTGCTCAACGGGATACTGACCAAAGCCGGGAAGAAAAAATTCAGTACAACAAAAAAATTATTAGCAAAGGAAATTAAATTATAAAATATGTTGATTAGCTCAGTAAAAATACTTTTGCTTTATTCGGTAATGATTGTCCTGGTCTTCAGTGCGAAGAATTCATTCAGTCAGGAAAAATTAACAATAACTTCACTCAATGAAGCGCTTGTACTGGCGCAGAAAAATAATTCGGATATTGTTAATGCATATCTTGACCAGTTAAAAGCAAAGGAAAAAGTATCCGAGGTTTACAGCGAAAATCTTGTACCCGAAATTAAGCTTAATTCAAGATATACAAGAGCCTTCAAGAAGCAGATATTTGATATCGCAGGTCAGCGGTTTGAAGTGGGATCGGATAATTCCATTTCAAATACAATTGATGTGAGCGAATCGATACCAATACTCGGAACGCCTGTGTTTGCAGGCATCCGCATTGCTGAATATTTTAATAAGGTTCAGGAAGAAAATATTTCACTAGTAGAGAATGATGTGAAAGCCAATGTTAAGAGAGCGTATTACGGTGTGCTGCTTTCAAAATCAGTAGTGGAAGTGAATGAGCTGACTTTAAAGAACGCGGAAGAAAATTTTAGTGTAGTGAATTCAAAATACATAGGTGGTGTTGCTACAGAATTTGATTATCTCAGAGCTAAAGTAAGGGTCGAAAATTCCGTTCCTGAATTATCAAAATCTGAAAGGACTTATGAGATCAGCCGCAAAGCGCTTATCAATACTATCGGCTTTAAGAATGTAGAGGATGTTGAAGTGTCCGGTGAACTTACTTATGACAGTCTTGAGATCCTTGAAAACACGGAATATCTGATCAGCAAGATCTCCGAAAATTATGTTGCAGTAAGACAGCTTGAGCTCGGAAAAAAAATTAACCAGGAGTTTGTGAAGGTTGACAAGGCAGCATATTTACCAAAGCTGTCGTTATTCGGACAGTTCAATCTTTCTTCGGGAGAGAACGATGACAGGTCAATTAAGGATTACAGATTCTTCAATACTTCCAACGCAGGGATATCACTGTCGTGGAATCTGAATTTATTTAAGAACAGCTTTAAGGTCAGGCAGTCGGAGATCGAGGTAAAGAAGAGTACCGAAACCATTAACGATGTAAAGCAAAAGCTTAAGCTTGCATCTCAAAGCGCGATCATAGCTATCGAAGATGCGAAGGAAAGGATCATCAGCCAGAAAAATACTGTAGGTCTGGCGGAAAGAAGTCTTGAGCTTGCAAACATAAGTTACCGCGCCGGTGTATTGAATCAGATAGATGTACAGTCAGCGGAATTAAGTGTATCACAATCACGGCTGGCATATCTTCAGGCAATATATGATTACCAGATAGCTAAGACAGAATTAGAAAGATTACTTGAAAAATAAAACATTGAAACTAAAAATAAATTTTCCAAAATAATGATGAAAAACATTTTTTATACATTCGTTTTACTCTTAGCCGGGAGCATTATATTTTCTGCGTGTGGCGGCGACGGTGAAACCAAGACCGAGCCCGAGAAAAAATTGCAGGCGGTCAAGTTTCAGGAAGTTGTTACTGAGACCTTCACGGAAAGTTACAGGATCGTAGGTATTGTCAAACCTTATCAGACTGCAAAGGTCTCTTCGGAAGAAGGCGGACTTATTACATATCAGCCGTTTGATAAAGGAAGCCGCGTATCCAGAGGTCAGGTTGTTGTAAGGCTGCGCAAGGATCAGGACAGAGCTACATACGATCAGGCATCTACACAATATGATCTTGCAAAGAGTAATTTTGACAGGATTGAAAAACTTTATGAAGAAAAGGTTGTGACGGAGCAGGATTATACCAACGCGAAATTCCAACTTGAATTAACAGAGAGAAGTCTTGATGTGCTTGAAACTCGTCTTAATAAATCTTATGTCGTTGCTCCAATAAGCGGAGTGGTCGATCAGAAGTATATGAGCAAAGGTGAAGTATGCGGACCGGGTACACCAATTCTCAATCTTGTGGACGTTTCGAGAGTGAAGATCACAGGAGGAATTCCTGAAAGATTCGTCGGTGAAGTCAAGAAGGGATCAGAAGTGAAAATGACGTTTGATGTTTATCCGGGAGAAGAATTTTTTGGTAAGGTAAGTTATGTTTCACCTGTACTGAGCGCGGCTAACAGGACATTTGAAATTGAAGTTGAGATGAACAATAAGGACGGAAAGTTCAAACCAGAAATGAGCGCTAACATTGAAATTGAAAAAGCGAATATTGAAAACGCTGTTGTGCTTCCTCAGGATCTGATCGTTGATTTTGGAAGCGAGAAGTATGTATTCGTTCTGGAGAATGACATTGTAAAGAAAAAAGTAGTAACCCTTGGCGGAAGAGATAATAACAAGGTACTGATCACATCAGGATTGAACGGCGGCGAGAAAATGATTATCGAAGGATATCAGTCGGTTAATGACGGAGATAAAGTTCAGATAATAAACTAAAAATTAATTAAGCAGAAATGACAGTATCAGGTTTAGCTGTAAACAATAAGGTTACAGTTTATATAATGGTCGCGATAATTATTATCTTCGGAATATTTTCCTACAATGCCATTCCGAAAGAATCCGCGCCATCAATTACAATCCCCAATATTTTTGTGTCAACTCTTTATTTCGGTGTCTCGCCTAAAGATATGGAAAATCTTGTGACGCAGGAAATTGAGAAGGAAGTGAAGGGTATAAAGGATGTGAAGAAAGTGACATCCATTTCCCAGGAAAGTTTTTCAATGGTTAACATTGAATTTAATCCTGATGTAAAGATCGATGATGCGCTCCAGAAGGTTCGCGATAAAGTTGCCATTGCAAAAGGTAAAATGCCGCAGGACATTGAAGAGCCGTCTATCATGGAAATTAATTTATCCGAGCAGCCGATGCTTTACATTAATCTTTCAGGAAATCTCGGACTGGCTTCATTAAAAGAGATCGCAGACAAACTCAGCGATGACATTGAGATCGTGCCGGGCGTACTGAATGCAGATGTAAAAGGCGGACTTGAAAGGGAGGTTAAGGTGAATGTTGATGCCGACCGGCTTAGATATTACAATCTTACCTTTAATGATATCATAGAAAAGATAGGACTTGAGAATCAGAGCATTCCCGGCGGAAGTGTGGATGTGGGAAAACAGAATTATCTTGTGAGAGTACCCGGTGAATATGAAAATCCGGAAAATATAAAAGACATTGTTATTAAGGCTGATTCAGAACAGCCAATCTATATAAGGGATATCGGACAGGTCATTTACGGTTACAAGGACAGAACGACTCTCTCACGTGAGAACGGCAAGGAAGCGGTTTCCATTGTTGTTAAGAAAAGAAGTGGTGAAAATATCATCAGAATAGCTGATGAAATAAAAGAGCTGGTTAAAAAGAAAGAATCGGGTTTTCCTCCGGGCTTGAAAGTCAGCTTTACCGGTGATGAATCGACAAGTATAAAGAACACTGTTCATGAGCTTGAGAATGGTATCATCACAGGGTTTCTTCTTGTGTGCGTCATTCTTCTTGCATCAATGGGATTGAAAAACGCTTTTCTTGTTGCAACATCGATTCCGTTTTCTTTCCTTATATCATTTATAGTGCTTGACGCTTTTGGTGTTACAATGAACATTGTTGTTTTGTTCGGACTGATACTTGTTCTGGGAATTATTGTTGATGACGCGATCGTTGTTACGGAAAACATTTACCGGCTTCAGGAATCGGAGGGCTACTCTCCACATGACGCTGCCATCGAAGGACCAAAGGAAGTTCAGTTCCCTGTAACGATTGCAACATTTACGATTATCTCTTCATTTGCACCTTTACTTTTCTTCCCGGGTATTGTGGGACAGTTTATGAGATATCTGCCGATCACTTTAATAGTATGTTTATTCTCATCTCTTTTTGTTGCATTGATAATTAATCCTGTGCTGTCGTCACAATTCATTAATTTTAAAAAAGACCGCGCTAAGCTCGAAGGAAAACAAAAGTGGTACAACTTAATTACAAGATTTCATTTATGGTTTGACAGGTTGTTCGCTAAAATAGTTCTGCAATATGAAAAAGTTTTAAGATTTGCGTTACGCCACAGGGTGATTACAATTGGCGGAACAGTAGCATTCCTGATCGTCATATTTTTCATTTACGGAAAATTCAACAAAGGAGTAGAGTTCTTTCCGGAAGTAGAGCCGCAGCAGGCATTTATTTATGTTAACATGCCGGTGGGAACGAATATTGATAAGTCAAATGAAGTAACGACAATTGTCGAGCAAAAGCTTCCTGCTTTTAAAGATATTGAATATTATCTGACAAACATAGGTTCAGAAATCGGAGGCGGATTCGGTGGTGATGTTTCGAACAAGAATACTATTACTTTAAGTTTTTATGATAAGAAAGACCGTGAACAAAGCTCGTTCAAGACAATTGAAGAGATTCGGGACGCGGTATCTAATATTACAACCGCGGATGTCCGGATCCAGAAGCAGACCGGCGGTCCTCCTACCGGTCCTCCGATCAACATAGAAATTTCAGGAGATGATTTTGTAAACTTAGGAAAGCTGTCTGATGAAGTGAAGAGACTGATCAAGGATATTCCGGGAATGAAGGATCTGAAGGATGATTTTGATGAAGCGCGTCCGGAAATAAAAATTACTGTTGACAGGGAGAAAGCTGCATTGTTCGGATTGAATACTACTGTGATCGCTTCAACCATCAGAACAGCTATCAACGGAACCGCTGCAAGCAAGTACAGAGTCTCCGATAAGGAATATGACATAACAGTCCGGCTTGATTCAAATCAGAGACATGATATAGTTTCCGTTCAGAATATTTATCTGCCGGGGAAAGACGATGCGACAGTTCCTCTCACATCCGTCGCTAAAGTAGATTTTTCAGGCGGTATTGGAGCGATCAACCGTAAAGATCTGAAAAGAGTTGTAACTATTTCCGCTAATGCCGAAGGAAGACTTGGTAATGATGTTCTTGCTGATGTGAAGGCAAAGCTTGAGGGATTTAATATGCCGACAGGATATAACATCAGCTATACGGGTGAGCAGGAAAGCCAGGAAGAATCACAAAGTTTTCTCGGTAAAGCGTTTTTAGTTTCATTGCTGCTGGTATTTTTCTTTCTTGTGATCGAATTCAACTCGGTGACATCCCCAATCATAATCATGTTCACGGTTCTTCTTTCATTGATAGGTGTGCTGATAGGATTGCTTGTAACACAGACTCCGTTCGGAATAATAATGACGGGAATCGGGGTCATAGCGCTCGGAGGAATTGTAGTAAGGAACGCTATCATACTTTTGGATTTCCAGAAAGAACTTGAGAAGAGGGGATTGAGCAGGGAAGAAGCAGTAATACAGTCAGGCATGATAAGATTAAGACCGGTATTCCTTACAGCAGCAGCTACCATTCTTGGACTTGTGCCTCTTACGACTGGTGTTGATTTTGACTGGAGATCATTCTCGTGGGTGATCGGTGGTGAGAATACTGCATTCTGGAGACCGATGGGTGTAGCGATAATATTCGGACTGACAGTTGCTACGTTCCTTACACTTGTCGTGGTACCGGTGATATTCATAGCTGTTTCAAATCTGAAAGAAAAATTTTCAAAAAAGAATAAAACATCCGAGGGTGAAATTGTTTTTGAAGGCAAATAAATAATACTTAATAAGAGTAAGTAATTTTCAATATTCAACTTTAAAATTGATTTCATCTTGACAGGTGAAATCAATTTTTTTTTATGAAAATCTGAAGTTTATCCTGTATTTGCCTGCTTAAATAATTATTTTTGCAAATATAATCTTACCTCCTATATCAAAAAAGTTTATACCGGAATAATCTGTAATATCGTATTAGCCGCCTCATTTACTTCATGCAATCCAATGAAGAAAAATGTATTGAAAGACATCGCGGATAATTTTGAAGAGGTGATAATCTGACAAGCTGAAAATTTTATAAATCTTTTGAATCAACTGTTTTTGGCTGCTGTATCTCTCTGTTGAGGAAGTAAGTAAGAACGGTCCTTATTACGACTATGCCTCCAAGCACAATTAAATCCTGATCGGTCGGATCAATTATCGTCCTGATTATATCGGAAGCTATCAGGAATTCAAGTCCGAGCAGAAGGTAATATCCGAGCTGAAGCCGGATAACACTTATTTCTGTGAATGTGAATTTTCCGCTGAACCTGGAAAGTTCATTTTTTATAAATTGAAATAACGCGATCAGTGATCCGTAAGCAATAATGCATAAGCTTACGACACTTATTACGAATGCTATGTTCTCAAGTATCTGCTGCATGAAAAATTTGTATAAATTAATATTCTTCTTCCAAATCTACAATATTCAAAAAATCCTGCCTGCCTTTAGCCGCTCTGTTGATATTCTCAAAAACTTCATCCCATCTCTTCAGATCATCGAACGGAGATGCCGCGCGGTGCGGTGATAAGATAATGTTCTTAAGTTTGTGAAACGGATATTTGGAAGGATAAGCTTTTCCCTGTTTGTCTTTCTTCGGATGGTAATTATACCACACATCAAGCGCAGCGCCACTGATGATTTTATTTTTCAATGCATCATATAATGGCTTCTCGCTTACGATCGTCCCGCGTGCTACATTGACCAGAAGACCTGTCTTGCCGAGCAGCCTTAATTCCTTAGCGCCGATCATGCCTTCTGTCTTTGAAGTATGCGGGATCGCTATTATGAGAATGTCGATTGCCTTGAGGAATTTGTTCAGATCATTCTCGAGGTATCTTACTGCTTTATTATTTCCGGAAATGTTATCAGCATTTGTTTTACCCCGGCTTCTCTTCAGGATGTGAAATTCATTTTCAAATCCTGAAAGGAACCTGTGTACATATTTATTTATCGCACCGTAACCAAGCAATCCTATCCTGCTGTCACGTAACGGTAAAGTCGAGCTTGTAATATCCTTGTCATCACTTGTCCGCCAGATACCTTCAGCCATCCATTGATGGTGGGGGATCATCCTGTTCATCAATGCAAGCAGCATCGCGACAGTATGCTGTGCCGTCGCGTAAGCGTGCCCGTGCCCGTTAACAAGGACTATTTTTTTAGTTCTGTTTATCTCTCGGAAATTTTCGATGTGATGCTTAATGCCTGTTCCGGGATTGATGAACAGCTTCAGATTCTCCGCCGCGATCAGCATTTCCTTTGAAGGTCTCCAGCCGATGATGACGTCAGCTTCAGTGTAATGCTTTTGCATGCTTTTCTCTGAAAAGCTTTTCGGGAATACGAGAGCTATGTTTTTATTTTTACTGAATTGTTTTCTGAAATGCTTTTTCAATTCCGGCTCGGCATTCCAGATAAAGAGGACGTTCAATTTTTTATTCACATTATAATATATGAAGAATATATTTTTGGGTTAAGTCAGGAATGTGAAACTGAGAGGTAATCTAAAGTTAGAAAGATATAAAGTTATGTAAGCAGAAGCTGAAATTTTATTGACAATAAAAAAAGCCGGTAATATCTCACCGGCTTGAATATTGCTGAATTGAATTTTATCAGCATTTATAGTCTATAAATTTAAAATTGATCAGGGTCTCATTATGCTGACAAAATTCACGGAATTATTGTATGCAACGATCATATCCCCCGCATCAGTAAAATTATTTCCCGTAACATCACTGCTCAGATATCCCGAACCAAAGGTGATCACATCGTTAAAAATAAATATCATATCCGCTGCGTCAATCGTTCCATCCTTGTCAACATCTCCACTGTAAACAGCATACTCAACAGGTGAAGCGTCAACCTGTTTCATGTTATTTCCGAAAGCGCTTCCTGCAGCATTCGTGAAATCATAGCTCATGGTATTTGCAGTAAAGGTTTGCGTGGACGCACTCCAGGTCTCAAGTGAGTTCCTGTGACTCAGTATTATAAAATAAGGTGTACCGTTATTTACATTTGTAAAATTGAAAGTGCCGGTTGAATTTATTCCGATCACAGACTTAGACGAGTCTACAAAAGCGTAAGGCGAACTGCTGTTCCTCAAATATAACATTGCAGTATCCGCGGTCATTACGTCAGCCGCGTCATCATAAAACCCTTCCACAGTAGCGGAAAGATTCAGGACACCGGATGTGTTTACGGTATTTGCCTTAAGCAGAAGCTTGTTGAGATTAAGACGTCCGTTTGAAACGGTTACATTATTCATTGAAGCGATGGTATCGACTGTTGAAAGAAGAAATTGCTTGAACAATGTCGCCGCTGAGTCGGGGTCATTCTTCATCAACTGGATATATGAAATGTGCGCGCCGGAATGAAGTAGTGCAATTGCTCCGGCGACCTGCGGTGTTGCCATTGAAGTACCTGTAAGTGTTCCGTATGTATTGGTCGGAACGGTTGAAAGAATGCTTGTACCCGGAGCTCCGAGATCCATGTTGATCTGACCGTATCCGGCACCGCTGTTCCTTGCATCGGTCCTTGTTGTGTTTGTCACCGCTATCATAAACTTGCTCGGACACGTCGTAGGAATGTCGCCCTGTGTATCGATATTAATGTTAAGATTCGGACCGGCTCCCGCGCTTAATATTCCCGCATTGCCGAGAGAGTCATAAAATGCACACCATAAAGGATAGTTAACCGGCTGTCCGAAATCGATACCAAATGATGAGTTGGTAGAAACAACAAAAGCACCTGCGGCACCGTTAGTCTGATTATAAATTTTCCTTTGCTTAAGCGCGTAGCCGTAAGCTTTGATGACATTTGTTTCAGTGGCTGAACCATAGACGATCGGCATTGTCTTAACTTTCCAGTTAACTCCCGACACTCCGAGACTGTTATTTCCTTTACCTCCAACTATTCCGGCACAGTGTGTGCCGTGCTGATTTGCGGGAATGGTTCCGTTGTTGCTGCCGGCATTCCATCCGTTAATGTCGTCGACGTATCCGTTGTTGTCATCATCAATACTGTTGCCGGATATCTCTGCATAATTTCTCCAGGTGCTGAGATCGGTGTGTGCAACTTGTTGACCTCCATCGACTATCGCGACAACTATAGTATCACCCATCGCGGTCACTCCGCCTGTTGAGATCTGCCATGCTTCAGGAGCGTCGATGTCGGCGTCTACCGTGCCGCCGCTTTGTCCTGTATTATTCTTATCCCATTGCTCGGCGAACCTTGTATCATTAGGGATCACGCGTTCCTGAAACCTGTGATTGAACTGCGCTATGGCAACATTATTATTTCTCATCACTGACATCAAAGCATCGACAGGAGCGCTTTTTGAATTATCATAGCTGAATAAATAAATGTTCATATCAGGAACAAGAACTTCTTTTACGGAAAGTCCTATGCTGTTGTAATTATCAGTAAAAACGTCTGTGTTGATGTTGCTTTTAAACATCACAATAATTTCTCCTTCGACATAATTATTATCTTCATAAAAATGCGAGAGATCGTTTTGGCTTGTTGAAGTGGTGCTGAACAATGCCGCCATCAAAATTATCAAAGCTATTGGCAGCAGGGAGTAAATGATTTTCATCTTCAAATTTTGAGATTAATAAATTGGATAAGCAAAATAGAAAAATAAAGTGAAGGGTTAAAGTAAGAAGTATGCGGAAAGTGATGCTCCGGCAATAAAGTTAAAAAAAATTCTTATTTAATTTCATTAATAAAAATTTCAAACTTTAATCTTTTCTTAAACATAGTTATTTTGCTTTAAAATTACTTCACTCAGCCGGTAACGGATCTATGGATACATGAAAACATTCGGTTTATTTTTACTTGGCATTAAGGAATATCTGATACTTTCTCTTCTTATAGTCATCTCATTAATATTAATTTTCTCAAATGATAATTCGCAGGTACGGTTCTTAAGAGCTGTGGCGGTGGGCTTTGTAGGGACTATTCAAAGTACGGTCTCAGCAGTGCCAAATGTTTTTGAAATTGAGAAAGAAAATGAATTTCTTCGTGAAAAAAATATCGAGCTGTCGAATGAAGTTTCGGCATTGAAGGAAGCCCGTCTTGAAAATTTACGCCTGACAAAAATTCTCGGACTAAAGGAAAGAAATATATCCGGTGTTGTCATTGCAAAAATTGTAAACAAGTCTCTTATTCAGGCGCGTAACACAATTACACTGAATGTCGGCGAAGCTGACAGCATAAAGGTTAACATGCCGGTGATCACAGATGACGGTCTTGTCGGCAGGATCGTTTCCACAAGCTCACACTATTCCATTGCGCAGATACTTTACAACAGGAGCTTAAGCATCAGCGTGAAAGTTCAGCGAAGCCGTGTCGACGGCATCCTTAATTATGACGGCGCCGGAAATCTTGTTATCACCAATGTTCCCAAAAGCGCGGATGTGAAAACAGGTGATATCATCATCACTTCTCAGTACAGTAATTATTTCCCCGCGGGTGTACCGGTCGGGACAGTTGTCGAGGAAGGAAATCTTGATAACCTTTTCAAGAAGGTGATTATCAACCCGCTTGTTGTTTTCTCAGGGCTTGAGGAAGTTTTTGTCTTGAGGCATTTACCTGAGATGGAGCGACTTGATCTTGAAACATTATATTTTAAAAAATAGAAAGAAAATATTGTAACGGTTGGACATAACCTCTTATTTAAAGTCAGCTCTGATATTATTGGTATTGATCGTAATACAGTTAACTTTTCTGTCAATAATTTCCATTTCAAAATATAACATAACACCTGACCTTGTCATCATAATGGTCATATATATTGGTTACACGCGCGGGCACATAGCCGGGATGGTCTCGGGATTTTTCGCCGGACTGATGCTCGACATCTTAAGCGGCTCGTTCTTTGGTCTGGCGGCATTGTCATACAGCGTAGCAGGATTTATTCCATCCTATTTCAGCAAGCCGTCAGGGGATAAGTCAAAGCGAAGCTCAATGATAGGAATTATATTTCTCTGCACATTAGTTGCATACAGTATATTCTTTGGTGTATATTTTCAGGGTTCCTCCATATCTTTTATAGATATATTTTTAAGATACGTCATCACCACAACATTTTACACTTCAGTATTCGGTTTTATTTTTACCTTAATCTCAAACAGGTTTGACCTTAGCAGGTCTATTAATTAATGGATCTAGAAAAAAAGAAATATGTTATTTACTCACTCTGCGCTGTCGTGCTGATTCTTTTTATTACACGACTTTCGTATTTGCAGCTTTTTAACAAAGAGGAATTAAGCAGGGAGTCGGACAAGAACTCTGTAAAGACAATTACGGTAACCCCCCCGCGTGGCATAATGTACGACCGCAACGGCAAAATACTTGTTGACAACAAGCCGTCTTATACCGTCACCATTACTCCGTCACAGTTCGACAAAAATAATCTTAACGAAGTGTCATCGCTGCTTGAGATTCCTGCCGAAGAGCTTCAGGAAAATTTGAAAAGCTTTAAAGGCACGAACCGCTTCAACCCCGCGAAGATAAAACGCGATGTTGACTTTAGGGTAATTTCTCATATTGCCGAGAACAGGGACCGGCTCGCGGGTGTGGATTATCAGACTGACGCGATAAGATTATACTCTAAAGAATTTCACGGATCACATTCATTCGGATATACAAGTGAGATCTCGGAAAAGATGCTCGGCAAGCAGATCGGCGATTACTATAAGCAGGGTGATGTTGTCGGCTCCAGCGGAATTGAATCAAACTATGAAAATTATCTTCGCGGCGTAAAGGGATATAATTTTATTACTGTCGATGTGAAAGGAAGAGAGATCGGTCAACTTAATGACGGGAAGGATAACATTCCACCAATCAATGGCTCCGATCTTATTCTCGGAATGGATAAAGACCTTCAGGAGTATGCAGAAAAGTTAATGAAAGACAAGCGCGGTGCCATCATAGCTGTTGATCCTAAAACAGGAGAGATATTATGCTTTGTTTCAAAACCGGATTTTGATCTTTCGCTTTTTGCGGGGAAGACCGATCCAAAAGTTTTTTCATCTTTGTTAAATGATCCCGATAAGCCGCTGTTCAACAGGGTAATTCAGACAAAGTATCCTCCGGGTTCAACCTGGAAAATGATGATGTCTCTGGCGGCAATGGCTGCAGGTGAAATAACTCCTACTTCCACCATCGCATGCAATGGTTCCTTCGTTTTCGGAAACAGATCTTTTGAAGATCATGGTGCATACGGTAACATAAATGTAACAAGAGCGATCGAAGTTTCTGCAAATACCTTTTATTATAAGCTCGGACTTCAGCTTGGAATTGATAACTACAATAAGTATGGTAAAATGTTTGGCTTCGGCGGACGAACCGGCATTGACATTCCAAATGAAACACAGGGACTTCTTCCGTCCCGGGAGTATTTTAATAAACGTTACGGCGAAAATAAATGGACACCGGGATTGCTTGTAAGTCTTGGCATTGGTCAGGGTGAGCTTGGTGTATCACCGGTGCAGATGGTTGCCTACACAGCCGCTATCGCGATGGACGGATTGTATTGCCAGCCGCACTTTGTAACCAAGATCAAGAATAGTATGAACGATACTTATGAGGACATGAAATTTGAACAAAGAAGAATTAACATTCCGCAAAAATATTTTGATGCTGTTAATAAAGGTATGTACCTGGTAGTCAATGGCGGAGGTACAGCGAAAAATATTAAATCAGAGGACTTCGTTCTTTGCGGTAAGACAGGTACTGCGCAGAATTCATCAGGCAATAATCACTCATGGTTCGTTGGTTACGCTCCGTATGACGATCCGAGGATTGCGATATGCGTGCTCGGGGAAAATCAGGGCTGGGGAAATGTTTTCAGCGCGCCGATAGCCGGCGCTTTAATGGTCAGATACCTCGGAGGAGAACAGTATGAAACAAGCGATGAGATCAAGATGGTAAATCAGGGAACGCAAGACTAATTACTAATTACTAATTACTAATTACTAATTACTAATTACTAATTACTAATTACTAAAGCATAAGGCAGAGATTGAATAAAAATATTTTTGAAAGGATAGATGTACTGATATTGATAGTAGTGCTTGCGCTGGTGGGTTCAGGACTTATAGCTATATTCAGTGCAACCTATACGAGCGGGACTGATTACTTTTCAAGACAGCTTACCTTTGCGATATTCGGTCTTGTGATAATGATCGGCATAAGCTTTGTTCCTCCGAGAATAATCGCAAGAGCATCTTACATTTTTTATGTAGTGTCATTATTACTGCTGGTTCTGGTACTTATTTTCGGAAAAAAAATTTCCGGCTCGAAAAGCTGGTTCAGCATGGGAGGATTCGGGATACAGCCGTCGGAATTCGCAAAGATAGCGACCATACTTACTCTCGCAAATTTTCTTTCAACATCAGAGGATGGTTTTAAAAATGTCAACAAGCCGCTGGTATTTCTTAAGGCGATAGCGATAGTTTTTTTTCCCGTTGTGCTCATAATGCGTCAGCCTGATATGGGTACTTCGCTTGTTTTTCTGTCAATGATACTTCCAATACTTTTTTGGGTCGGCATGTCACCTTATGTTTTATTCATTATAATCTCTCCTGTAATAATAGTACTCGGGGCTTTTTTCGGAATGACATATCTGATCGCCGCAATTGTGATTGTCGGGTTAATACTCCTGCTATTCAAAAAGAATATTCTCGTAACTGTCGCCTTAGTTCTGATCAATGTCGCAATAGGATTTTCATTCGACAGTCTTTATCATAAGCTTCAGCCGTATCAGCAGAACAGGATCAAAGCCGTGTTCGACCCAACAACCGATCCGCTCGGCAGCGGTTATAATGTCATACAATCAAAAGTAGCTATCGGTTCGGGAGGAATGTTCGGCAAGGGATTTTTGCAGGGAACGCAGACGCAGCTTAAGTTTATTCCCGAGCAATGGACGGATTTTATTTACTGCATGATCGGGGAGGAATTTGGATTTGTCGGTTGTGTAATAATACTTCTTCTTTATATGCTAATAATTTTCCAGCTTGTTAATAATTCATACCTATCAAAGAATAAATTTCTAAGCATCGCGTGCATTGGGTTTTCGAGTATAATATTTTTCCACCTTGTTGTTAATGTCGGAATGACGATTGGCATAATGCCCGTCATCGGCATTCCGCTTCCTATGATGAGCTACGGAATTTCATCTTTGCTTTCTTTTCTTATAATGATGGGTATAGGAATGAGCGCTTACAGGTACAGAAACCAGTACTGATTTGGAATTTCGGATTTGGGATTTCGGATTTTGGGATTGAAAGATCTTTGATTTTAGAATTTTGATTTTTAAAATTGCATATACAATTTCCGCTATCTGAAAAACTTTAAAACTTTACAAACTTTGAAACTTTTAACTTTTAACTTTTAACTTTCAACTTTCAACTTTCAACTTTTAACTTTTAACTTTTAACTTTTAACTTTTAACTTTTAACTTTCAACTTTCAACTTTCAACTTTTAACTTTTAACTTTTAACTTTTGTGATACTTTCAGACAAGCAGATCCTCCAGGAAATTAAGAATAAGAATATTGTAATAAAGCCGTTTGACATAAAGTCTCTTGGTTCGAACAGCTATGACGTTCATCTCGGTGAATGGCTTGCAGTATATAAGGATGAAGTTCTTGACGCGAAAAAACATAACAAAGTACAGCATTTCAAGATACCGAAAGAAGGTCACATACTTCATCCAACGAAATTATATTTGGGTGTCACACTGGAATACACCGAGACACTTGTGTATGTACCTTTCCTTGAAGGTAAGTCAAGCATCGGCAGACTTGGGATCGATATACACGCCACAGCAGGTAAGGGAGATGTCGGATTCAAGAACAACTGGACACTTGAAATTTCAGTCAAGCAGCCGGTAAAGATATACGCAGGAATGCCTATCGGACAGTTGATCTACTTTATGGTCGAAGGAGACGTCCTGACGCCCTATGATAAGAAGCCCTCGGCAAAGTATAATAAGAGAACTAACAAGCCGGTGGAGTCGATGATGTTCAAGAATTTTAGATAGATGTTTCATTTGTGATTTTCGATACAAACTTTCAACTTTCAACTTTCAACTTTCAACTTTCAACTTTTAACTTTCAACTTTTAACTTTCAACTTTTAACTTTCAACTTAACAAACTTAGTTTGAAATTCACCAGCAAGCTCCGGAATATCATAAAAAAAAACAACTCGAATGTTGTTGTCGGACTGGATCCCGATCTTAGCAAGCTCCCTGCGATTTTCCTGAAGTATAAAAATCCTGTCGCTGAATTCAACAAGCTTATAATAAACTCGACCAAAGATATCGTTGCAGGTTACAAGCCGAACATGGCATTTTATGAATGTCTTGCTGAAGAGGGGATCGAAGCAATCAAAGAAACGGTCAAGACGATACCCGAAGACATGATAAAGATCTGTGATGCGAAGAGAGGTGACATGGGAAACACCGCGGAAATGTATGCAAGAACTTACCTCGACAATTATAATTTCGATTCCATTACTCTCAGCCCGTATATGGGTGAAGATTCAATTGCGCCTTTCATTAAGAATGAAAGCAAGGGAGTTTATATAATTGCACTGACATCCAATCCGGGAGCAAAAAATTTTCAGTATCTCCTGACCGAAGGTAAACCTTTGCATGAGGTCGTTGTTGAGAAGTGTCTTGAGTGGAATAAGCTTGGCAATATTGGATTTGTATTCGGTGCAAATCATTCGACCGAGCTGAAAAAATTTACGGAAAGCTACCCTGAAGTTCCTCTGCTCATACCGGGAGTCGGTGCGCAGGAGAGTGACCTCAACGAACTATTAAAAAATCTCAATACCAAAAATTTCGTTATCAACTCAAGCAGGAATATAATCTACTCGGCATCAAAGAGTTGTACCGAAACCGAATTCACCGAGTCTGTCCGCAACGCTGCGGCTGCCCTGAATGACAACATCAACGCATTGATTCAAACTTAGAAGAGAATAATGAAAAAATATTCTGCTGTGTTTATTTTAATTATACTGGTATCTGTCTTTTTACAAGACGCCTTTTCGCAAACTACTCCTGAGCTGATGGAAGAAACAAGCGAAAAGGTAGAGATGATCGATATTGACGCTACACTTAAAACCGTGACACTTTTGAATGATGAGTTCATGCAGGAGATGACAGATGGCGGCGGAGAGCTTAAATGTTATTACAGGGATAATTTGATCTATCACATTCATCAGACTGTCGGGATATCATACGGGATCTACTTAACAGAATACTATTACAGTGGCAATAAATTAATTTTCGTAAATGAAAAATTTAATCAGTACTATTACGATACATTAACAACCTCACTCGATTACTCGAAAACAGAGAACGCTTATAACGGCAGCTATTTTTTTAATAACGGAAAGCTGATTCATTACACAAGCACAGGTCACAGCAGGTTTGAAGGAGATTCAATTGATGTCGCGAAAACTTTAACTACGGAATCAGATGAAGCATTTGATCTTATCCTAAAAAAAATAAATTCTTCCCGTTAAAATCCGACCAATGTACCCTCAGGTGAAAGTCTGATCTGGGCTCTGGCAAAGCAGTCCGGTAAGTATGACAGCTTATTGAGATACCCGGCTGAAGACGGTGAATATGAAAAAGATGAAATGGATAAGCTTGGACTTTAAATGAGCAAGGTTATTCTTTTATATTTCAAAATTATAATCTTTATTTTCTGAAACTATTAGTAATTTGATTACGTTTTTAAAAGCAGGCTAACTATTTTAAAGCACTCCGAAAAGACCTTATGAGAAAATTTTTCCTTGCTACAATCTTCATACTTTTTACAGCTTCATCTGCTTTCTCCCAAGTCCCTGATTCACTGAAATCCACACTTTACGGCTCTGTTGTTACCATCGAAAAAAATAAAATCCAAAACGTCCTTATCAGTATAACCGGCAATGAAAATTCCTTAAAAGTTTTCACAGATGACAACGGTACTTATGAAGTTGTATTGGAACAGGGCAAATATACGATCTCAATCGGGCACCCCGGATACAATAATTACGAATATAAAAATTTTTCTATTGATGCGGGTGAACGAAAAAATCTCGATATTTATCTCATAGAAAAAATTGTAAGCACTGAAGAGATAGAAGTTGAAGGAATATTCCGTCAGAGGCAGGAAGATCTTAGAACAAGTTTGTTCAACATAAAGCCTCAGAATGTTAAGATGCTTCCCGGTGCTGTTGAAGATGTTCTTAGATCGCTTCAGTCACTGCCGGGTGTTACAGCGCCCAATGATTTCACATCACAACTGGTTGTCAGAGGTTCAGGTCCTGATGAGAATCTTATCATAATGGATGACGTGGAAATTTTCAATCCGTACAGATTATACGGATTGGTAAGCATGTTCAATCCCGAAACATTAAGCGATATTACACTCATCACCGGTGGCTTTCCTGCGAAATACGGCGACAGATTATCTGCAGTGCTGGATGTATTGAATAAAGAAGGTGACCGCAAGAGGACATTGTCTTCAATTGTGAATGCGAGCATTACAAACGCGAATTTGATTTTTAACGGAAAGAATCCATTCAACATACCCGGCTCCTGGATCGTCTCAAGCAGACGTACCTATTACGATCTTATCGTCGGTCCCTTTGCAAAAAAGGCAGGACTGATCACTGAAGATTCATCATTCCCGTCATTCAGGGATCTTCAATTCAAACTCGCTATCGGTCCGTTTAAAAGAAGTAAGTTTCTTGTTAATGGTGTCTTCTCACACGATGGTGTGGACATTATTCCCGGAAGTGAAAGCAAGCAGGCGGACAGTGTCGCCGTGACAGATGTAACCACGAACAACATGCTTTCGCTTGCCTGGCATTATACTCCCAACGACCGTTTCATTTCAAGAACAACTTTATCATGGTATGAAAACAGCGGTGACAATGACTTCAACGCTGAGATACTTGATCCTCTTATCGACCAGGAAAACTATTCCCCTGAACAGCGTGACAGCTTAAGACAGATCGGAGCATTGCTCGGGCTGGAATTTAATTCGCGTTATACATTTAGAAAATTTTCGATCGGTAACCGTTCAATCAAAATAAACAAAAACTCCGAGCAGGAATTTGGCGGCGGAATCGATATTGTTAAAACCGATCTTGAATACAATCTTAAGATAGATGAAAACTTCAGGGCGTTCATCAGGAATTTTCCAAGCTCGTCCGCCTTCCTTGATGACTTTAATCTTGAAGGTGAAAATAATCTGCGTGCGTATGTGTATGGTCAAAGCATGTTCAAGATCACGAAGAAATTTTTTGTTCAGCCCTCACTGAGACTTGATTACTTTCAGATAATAAAGACACCATATATCGCACCGAGATTCAGTCTTGGATACGCTATTGATGCTTTGACTACAATAAGAACTTCCGCGGGATTGTATTATCAGTCGCCGGGTCTTGAGAAATTAGTTGACGGCAGAACATTCTTCGATCTGAGGAACGCTGCTGCTAACGGGCTCAAGGCGGAAAGAGCAATTCACTTTGTACTCGGCATAGACAGATGGATATCAAATGACTGGCTTGCTAAAGTGGAGGGGTATTATAAAAAATTTGATGATCTGATCGAACAGCAAAAGCTTCTCGGTTACCGTTATGAATTCTCACTGAATGATCCTTCAAACACAGATCCCAATTATATAAAGAATTATAACAACTGGGTGAGATCAGCAGAGAAGCTTCCGTATGATTCTTTAACTACAAATCCTGTGAATATTGGTTCAGGGAATGCTTATGGTTTTGAAGTAAGTCTTGAAAAAAAATTCACAACTTCCAGGACAAAGGTTTACGGGTGGATAAATTATTCCTTATCATTTTCAGACAGAGAGAAATACGGCGTGACTAGCCCTTACCGTTTCGAGCAAAGACATCTTGCTAATGTTGTTCTGAATTATCGTGTTAATAACTGGCTTGAGCTTGGCGGCAGATGGACATACGCAACCAACTTTCCCATCACGACTCCTATAGGAATTACACCGAGATTGATCGCTGATTCACTCGCCGTTAATCCTGTAACCCGCTCAGTCATTTTTAATCTTGATTACGGAGCAAATCCGAATTTATTCAATGATAAAAAACCGGAGTATCACAGATTGGACTTCCGCGCCACCGCTTACACTAATTTCTGGTCAACCGACTGGGCATTCTACATTGATGTGATAAATGTTTATAACAGAAAGAATGTGCTTGGTTATGATTATTCACTTAAAGAAAATCTCGTGATCACAAGGAAAACGATAGGCATGTTCCCGATACTTCCGACGATCGGTATTAACGCCAGGTTTTGAAGTTACGAGTTACGAGTTACGAATTAGGAATTACGAATTTGGAATTAGTCACAAATTTGGAGTTTAATAATTATAACTCTTTTTACTCTGTCTCGCGTAAACTTTAACTCGTAACTCGTAAATCCTAATTCCTAATTCCTAATTCCTAATTCAAGCGAGCTGGTATTTTTAATTTTGTTTTATAAGAAACTTGAAATGGTTAATTTGATAAAAAACCATTTCAATGAAGTTGAAACTATTCCTCCTGATATTTCTGTGTTTTCCCCCATTTACCATAAAAGCCGATTCTCCTCTTACTTCCACTCCATTTCATGACGCATACACTGATGTTGATATTGTATTGAAAGCCGAACAGTTGGGTGTGATGAACAGCGAGTTCGCTGAATATCTTCACAATGAATCAAACCCTGTTGAAGTTAAGGCAGCATTAATAAATGCGCTAGGCTGGGACTTCAACGGTAAACTTAATTCCGAAATTTATTGCAATGAGATACACAAACGTGCTATAGATCGATCTGATATTTCAGGTCTAAATACGAATGAGCTTTTTGTAATCGGCTATCTGAAAGCAATGGATAATTATCTCGATCCGAAGACATCACTATCTTTTCTGAAGCAAGCAAGAAAGAAGAATGATGAGAGTTACACTGTCGCAATTATTGAAGCGCTGGTCAAAGCACAGATCGCAATGGAAAAAGATTTCTGTAAAGTATGGAAGTATGGTAATAAGGTCTTTTCCAATAAAGATCTTGACAAGGATATGAGAAGCGCAGGCATAAAGATCATTTATGATTACATCGCCATCTATAAAAATGACTGCAAGTAATTTTTTTTCAAAACCAATTTTCCGGTTTAATTCAAAATTTTATAAACTTATAAATAATAAATGAAAGAAGTTTTTATAATTGACGGTTTAAGAACACCGATAGCAAAGCATGCGGGCACATTGAAAAGCGTAAGACCGGATGACATGGCGGCAATGCTTATAAAGGAAATCACTGAAAAAAATTTTACCGCAAATAATATTTCAAAGGAAGAGATCGAAGATGTTATCCTTGGAAATGCTAACGGAGCGGGTGAAGAAAACCGTAACGTTGCAAGGATGAGTGCGCTTCTTGCAGGGCTGCCGGTAACAGTTGGCGGCGTGACAGTAAATCGGCTTTGCGCGTCCGGGATGCAGGCGTTCATTGACGGCGTAAGAGCTATAAGGAATGAAGAGGGGCAATGTTATTTATCCGGCGGCGTTGAATCAATGACGCGCGCGCCGTTTGTGATAGCAAAAAATTCTGAACCGTTTGGGAGAGATGCTTTGATGTTCGATACAACCATCGGCTGGAGATTTACAAATCCGAAGCTTGCAAAAATGTATCAGCCGTATTCAATGGGAGAAACAGCGGAGAATGTCGCGGAGAAATATAAGATCACAAGAGAAAGACAGGACGAGTTTGCATTTAATTCACAAATGAAAGCAAAGGCGGCGATCGAAGCAGGTAAATTCACTGATGAAATTTTTCCCGTGAAGATAGCTTCAAAGAAAGAAGAAATAATTTTCGGGACGGATGAGTTTCCAAGATTTGATACAACTGTAGAAAAGCTTGCAAAGCTTAAGCCCGCATTCAGAGAAGGCGGAACTGTTACAGCGGGAAACTCCAGCGGCATCAATGACGGAGCGAGCATTCTTATGCTTGCATCAGAGGATTTTGTAAAGAAGCATAATTTAAAGCCGAGAGCACGATACGTTACTTCTGCTGTGGCGGGTGTTGATCCTTCATACATGGGAATCGGACCTGTTCCTGCAACTATGAAAGCATTGAAAAGAGCAGGGTTAAAAATTGACGACATTGATCTGATCGAACTGAATGAAGCTTTTGCAGCTCAGAGTCTTGCCTGCATTGACGAACTAAAACTTGACGTCAGTAAAATAAATATTAACGGCGGCGCTATCGCTCTCGGTCATCCTTTGGGCAGCAGCGGAGCAAGAATATTAATTACTCTTCTCAATGAGCTCGAAAAGCAAAATAAAAAGTATGGTCTTGCGACGATGTGCATTGGGGTCGGACAAGGTGTGGCTTCTGTTATAGAGAAATTATGAATTATGAATTAGGAGTTACAAGTTGCAAGTTACAAGTTAGAAGTTGCAAGTAATCTAAAATGTAAAAATTGTAAATCAAGAAGATGTCTTTTCCGAATCAATTATCGTTGTTAAGAATATTACTGTCACCGGTATTTCTTTTTTTATTTCTTTCGGAAAATCATTTGTATAGACAGCTTTCACTATCTATTTTTTTCATAGCGGTGATGACTGACTGGTATGACGGATGGCTGGCGAGAAAGTACGGACAGATCAGCAAGTTTGGTATCTTCATTGACCCGCTTGCTGATAAGATCCTGACTTCGGCGGCATTCGTTGCATTTTATTATTTGGGGATCATGCCATTATGGATGGTTATAGTGATAGTTGTGAGGGATCTGGTCATCACTGTTTACAGGTCTTATCAGGAATTTAACGGAAAGACCATGAAGACCTCATTCATCGCCAAGACAAAGACATTCATACAAATGACGTACGTATTTCTTATGCTCATTATGATCTGCATTCTCACGTTTAACATTGAAATTAAATATCAGGATCTCATCAACACTTTTATTTCTTCAGACATTAATTACATATTAATGCTTGCAATTACTTTGCTTACCTTATATACAGGCGTTTCATATTTCTTTGAAAAGAATAACACGATGGCAGGACAGATTGAGAATAATTAAATACAAAAAAGTTGTTGATGCTGACGCAAAACCGGACATGTTCAGCATATTGTTTTCTTCCTGCTTTTATATTGGTTACATTCCAAAAGCAAGCGGGACGTTTGGCAGTCTGTTTGCACTCGGGTTCTTATTCATAAACGGATTTCAAAATCCCACTGTGCTACTGATTTCTATAATCGTCTGCTTTATCCTTGGAATATACACATCAAAGGTAATGATGAAAAAATTCGGGGACGATCCCTCCGTTGTTGTTATCGACGAGGTAGTAGGAATGTGGATAACGATACTTGTGTTCCTTTTACTCAGCATGGGTGACTTAAGCTTATTCTATATGATGGTATGCTTTTTCTGTTTCCGCTTCTTTGATATATTTAAATTGCAGCCGGCAAAATATTTCGATAACCGCAATACCTCATATGGCGTGATGATGGACGATGTTGTCGCGGGCATCTACGGGGGCATTGCGGCATATCTTATTTCAATAACAAAGTTCAATCCCTTCTGATGAGATCAAAATTAATTACGGTCGGCGACGAAATATTGATAGGTCAGATCATAAATACAAACGCATCGTTTATCGGAGAGCGTCTTTTTTCAATTGGAATACCTCTTGAAAAAACCGTAGTCATAGGCGATAGTGAAAACATTCTGCTTTCGGAATTTAAAGATTCATTTGATAATTATGACGTAACGATAATTACAGGAGGTCTTGGTCCGACACATGACGACATTACTAAGCCGGCACTTGTAAATTTTTTCAATGATGAGCTTATCACGGATGATAAAGTACTGGAGTTTGTGAAACAGATTTTTTCATCGAGAAACCTTGTCATGCCGGAAGTTAATATTGGTCAGGCACTGATCCCGAAAAATTCAAGAGTGATATGGAATCACAACGGAACAGCTCCGGGAATCTGGATAGAAAAGGATGATAAGATTTTCATAGCGATGCCGGGTGTGCCTTATGAAATGAAAGCAATGTTTGATAATGAAATTATTCCTGATCTTAAGAAAAAGTTCGCAGAGAAAAATAATTCGGTACTTTTACAGAAGACATTACTCACAACGGGGATCGGCGAATCTTCATTAAGTGAACGGCTTGGGGATCTCAATGATCTTCTCGGTGACTCTAAGTTGGCGTTTCTTCCTTCATCCTGGGGAGTAAGATTGAGGATCAATGCCGAAGCCAAAAATGAAAAAGATGCAGAAGAAAAGATATCAAGGATCGAAGGTATGATACGTGCAAAAGCAGAGGATTATATTTACGGAATTAATGAAGAGAAGCTTGAAGAGACTGTAGTAAAAATTTTAAAAGAAAGAAACAGAACTTTATCTGTTGCAGAGTCCTGCACTGGAGGAAGAATTTCTTCAACTATAGTAAGTGTCGCTGGAAGTTCCAAATTTTACATGGGGGGAATCTGCGCATATTCTAATCTTGAAAAAATAAAGATATTAAATATAAAAAAGGACACGATAGAAAAATTTGGAGCCGTCAGTGAGAAGACAGCGACTGAGATGGCAAAAGGAGTTCGGAAGCTGATGCAGACGGATTATGCGATTTCAACAACAGGCATCGCCGGACCTACCGGAGGATCAGAAGAAAAGCCGGTTGGACTTGTCTGGATAGGTTTTGCAAGCGAAGAGAAAAGCTTTGCGCTGAGCTTTTTATTCGGAAATTTAAGAGAGATCAATATACAGAGATCATCTTACCGTGCACTTGAGATATTAAGGAGGGAATTGTTAAATATAAAAATTAAGTTTTAAATTCATATTTAAATTATTATTTTCAAAACAAACAAACACATCTTGAAAGGGAAATCAATGAAGCAATACTTCGTTTACTTTTTTATTCTTTTAACAGCTTTGGTTTATACCAATTATCCAAATACAAGTTCAGCACAATGGGACGATCCGAATTTTGACCGCATCCCGACTCAGATCCTGGACATCAATTCATTCTTCAGCTCACCTTCAGCAATTGTAACCATTGGTGATTATGATAACTTCGACATTGGAGTAGACTTTGCAGAAGTTCACATTACCGAAAATCCAATTAATCCGCTTCAGTATTTTTGTGCATACAATACAAACGGCACTCATTATACGATCAACGGTCATGACTGGCTCAGGCAGAACCCGGTCTTTCCAAGCTCAGCAGGTGATCCTGTTACCGCTTATGACAGTCTTGGAACTTTATACTACGACAATATGAAGAGTCCGATCACCGGTACATGGATTGTTAAATCAACCAACAACAGTCAAACCTGGAGCACCGCAGTTTCCGCGAATGTCGGAAATGACAAGAACTGGATCGCGGCTGATCAGAGTGCTGGTCCGTATACAAATTATATTTACGGAGCAATGACACCGGGTAACTTTGTAAGAAGCACAGACCGCGGAGCAACCTTTACAACTACATTTTCATCATCCAATACTTTACCGGGAAACATGACCGCTGTTGGTCCATGGAACGGTGTTTCAGGAGGTGCTGTGTATTATGTAAAAAGCACAGGTAGCGCATTTGCAGCAGTTTATACATTTCATTTATCGACAGACGGCGGTGCAACATTCACAACACAGCCTGCACAAACTTTTGCTAACTATGTAGGAACATTCGTTGGCGGAAGAAACTCAGTTCAAAATATGAGAACAAGACCTTATCCTTTCATTGCTGTTGATAACAGTTACGGACCATACAGAGGAAGACTTTATGTGATCTATGCATCAAACAATCCGGCAGGTGATCTTAACAAGCCGGATATCTTCTGCCGCTATTCAACAGACGGAGCAGCAACATGGTCAAGTCCGGTTGTAGTGAATGATGATCCGAATTCACAAAATCATAATCAATGGATGCCTGCACCATGGTGCGATAAGAATACTGGAAAGCTTTATGTTCAGTGGATGGATACAAGAGATACACCAACCAGTGACAGTGCTCTTCAATACGCGACCTATTCAACCGACGGCGGTCAGACATTTGTAGCAAATCAAAAAATTTCAAACAAAAAATACAGGATCAATTGTACTTCATGTGGAGGCGGCGGTACACCATTGTATCTTGGTGATTACAACTCAATTGTTTCCAATGAAAAGACATCTATGCTTGCATGGACTGACTTCAGAAATAATAATTTTGGAAGCTATGTCGCTTACTTTCCAGACTTTGGTATGAGAGTAAATCCGACAACAATTTCAATCAACAACGGAAACTTCGCGACATTTAAAGCTGTGATCCCTTCGGTGAAATTATACACTGATGTTACAACCTTTACAGCAACAGTCACACCTCCACCTGCTAACGGAGCACTGACAGTATCATTTCCAAACGGAAACACTTTAAGTAATTATCCCGATTCAATTATAGTAAGAGTAGCAGCTGCGCCAAATACAACAGCCGGAAATTATACAGTGACAGTTACAGCAGCAGGTTCAAACGGTACACCTGTTCACAAAAGAACAGTTGCACTGACAGTAGGACTTGTCGGTGTTAACGGCTTAAGTGAAATTCCTAACAGCTATGAGTTATCACAGAACTATCCAAATCCATTCAACCCGTCTACAAGAATTAATTATACACTCAGAAATCAAACCGAAGTAACGCTGAGTGTGTTTGATGCAATGGGAAGAATGGTAGCAAGTATTAATAAAGGAGTACAGGAGCCTGGAAGTCATTTTATCAACTTCAACGGTACCAAACTTTCTTCAGGAGTTTATTATTACAAACTACAAACTGCATTCTTCACTGATACAAAGAAGATGCTGCTTATTAAATAATTTTCAAAACAGATATTGCAACGATCAAGCCGGAAGGAAATTTCTTCCGGCTTTTTTTATTTAAATGAACTTACTGATTTCTTATAAATCTTCTGAATCTTATGAGTTTTATATTTCCCTTGGTATGAATATTTTTAACAAATGAAAATTTCTTTTACTTCTTTTCTTCTACTTCTATTGATGAGTTCAGCCAGACTATTTTCATCCACAGGTGACACCATAAATGTGATCACTCATGACGAAGTTATAGTTATCACAGACCCGTCAAAAGGCTTCAACGCATATCCGGTATGGAAATTATTCCCTGACGAAAGTATAAAATACCGTAAAGCAACCCTGTTCATTACATACCAGTGTCCCGATAGTCAGCGCTGCGGAGAATGGGATTACATAGATAATATTTTCCTGAGAAGAAAAGGAGGCATTGATACTTCGATGGACATTGAGCTTGCCAGGATGATATCTCCTTATGGATCGAGATTCGATGCCGACTGGAAATTTCAATGGAAGACCGATGTAACGGATTTTTCCTTTCTGCTTCATGATTCTGTCGAGATAGAATTTAATCATACCGGCTACGAAAGTAATACCGACAGAGGCTGGCTTATCACTCTTAATTTTGAATTAATTGAAGGACCGCCGGCACGTGAGGTTCTGGGATTTGAAAAACTATGGAACGGATCTTTTCCTTATGGGAATGACAGCGACAGAATTGAAAATTATCTCACTCTCCACACATTTGAAAATGATCTTAATGCTGACATCGCAAGAGTAAGAATTTTACAGACCGGTCACGGGATGGATGACCTTGAGAACTGTGCGGAGTTTTGCAGCAAGTACAGAAAATTTTACTTTGATAAAAAGCTCATTGAACAAAAGCAGATCTGGCGGGAATGCGCCGACAATCCTTTGCACCCGCAGGCAGGCACGTGGATCTTTGACCGCGCGGGATGGTGTCCGGGTGCAGTTGTTAATCCTGATGTCTATGATCTCAAATTAAACAGCGATAGTAATCATACAATCAGTATTGAAATGGAGCCATACATTAATCCGATTAAACCGTCTGCGAATTATGTATTCAGCTCATATTTGTTTTATTATAAAGAACCGCTATCCGGCACCGACATTTCAATTGAAGAAATAATCATACCAAGTAAAGAAGACATTTATTCCGGAAAGAATCCCTCCTGCATGAACGCGGAGATTGTTATAAAAAATAACGGCAATGTAAAGATAAATGAAATGGAAATTGCTTATGGGATAGAAGGTGATCCGCAGCAAATCATAAAAGACAGCACTTCAATTGCTTCCGGGAAAAGTGAGAACATAATCCTACCGGGGTTGATCTCCTCTGTGCCGGGAATGCAAAGATTTAATGTTGTAATTTCAATTGACGGAGATGAATATCTTTTTGACAACAGCAAAACTGTGGAAGTGAATTTACCTCCTGTGTTCGATCCAAAATTTGTTCTACTGTTGAGATCAAATACTGATTCAACCGGCAACAGCTACATTTTAAGGAACAGCGAAGGTGCTATCATTAAAGAAAGAAATCTGGGTTCTTTGAAATCAAATTTTTTATACAAAGATACTTTCGATCTTCAGCCCGGATGCTACGAACTGGTGGTGAAGGATACCGCTAACGACGGACTTGATTTCTGGTTTAATCCTGAAGGCGGATATGGTTATGTCCGGATAGTCGGCACGGATGGTGAGCTGATCAGGTCTTTTAATTCAGATTTTGGAAGTGAGATCAGACAACAGTTCACGGTTACAGGTCAGAAGGGAGTGAGAGGAGATGCTTCCTCTATGCTTAACATTTTCCCGCCCAGGAATTCCGGGAAATTTACTACGGATATATTCCTGAACTTTAAGCAAGACGTAACACTTCAGATAACTAATGAGGATAAAAGTAAAATTGTTTTTGAAAAAAAGCTGAAAAAATTTAAAGACGGGATGATCGATGTTGATATAAGCAAAGAGCCTGATGGATTTTATTATGTTAATCTTTTAACTGAACAGAAGATAGTCTCGAAGAGAATTAAGGTGAAGCGGGATTAGATTTGTAATTTTTTATTTTTTGATATGAATTGGGATGGAATCTTTTGCAATATAATTTCAAAATACAATATTCACAGACACAATAATTAAATGAGCATAATAAAAGAAATTTACGATGTTACAAAAGACCTTGCCGGAAACAAGATCGCACTGAACAAGATCAAAAGAGCTTTACTTACTGAAATCAAGCTTAACAATAAATTTCTTGAAGATATATCTGACAATGAAAAAAGACTGAGCGATGTAAGACTTATACAGATCGTAGCTAATCTGGAAATTATTGAAGTAAAGGCGGCTATAACCTGCGGGCTGCCGTTCGAGCTGATCTCTTTAAAGAAGGCGGACAAGGAAATGATGGAAGGACTCGATCCGATAAGAGCGCTGGACAATGACCTCGAGACGGTTCTGGAAAAGATCTACATAAAGATCGCTTATCTGAAAAAAGATTTCGCATCAGAACATATCAATCTCTACATCAGAGTAAGAAATATATACAATTATAATAAGCTGCTTCAAAAAATGATCGGTAAATAAATTATGGAAATATACATTGCTATCGGGATCATAGGCGGGGCATTAATGATGCTCATACTGTACCTCATATTCAGGGATAAGGATTCACCGTCAAAGCTTGTAAGAAGCAATGTCATACAAAACGAGGTAATGAATGATTCTGAACTTAAGTCAAGAGTAATACAGCTCATTTCGCAGGGAAAAAAGATCGACGCAATAAAGCTTGTTGTTGCTAATAGAAAGACCGGATTAGCCGAAGGGAAACGGATAGTTGACCTGCTGCAAAATTTTGATATCAACGACATTAGTTCTTTACAGAATCTGAAAAATGCTGCGGTTGAAATAAAACAAACCCCTGAATTCGCATCTCAGATAACGCAACTTCTTCAGCGTGGTAAAAAGATCGAAGCAATTAAGCTTGTTGTTCAGAATAACAGGATGGGATTAAAAGAAGCAAAGGATTTTGTTGATAATTTTGAAAACAAAATGAAATAGATTCAGAGTAAATTATCGCTCACAAATCTGAAATAGTTTCTTTGATATAAGATCACATTATATTTACTTTTGTATAAAAGATAATACTATGAAAAAAATATTATTAGCCTGTTTAATATTGCTCTCGTCGAAAATATTTTCGCAGAATGTCTGGAGTCCTGCAGGGCAGATGTTTGGAACTGCCGATAATGTAAGATCAATTGCAGCAACAATTAACGGTGATCTGTACGCTTCGAGCTGGGCAAGAGGGATCTACAAATCTACAAACCTCGGAGTGACGTGGAGCTTGTCAGGACTCGCCGGCAAAAGAGTCTCAGTTATTGTCGATGCTCCTAACGGTAACATATACGCGCTTTCAATGACAGTTGACTCATCATACATACACCGTTCGACAAATGAAGGAAATACCTGGACGAATATTTTTGTAAAGTCCTTTCCGCTGAATTATGCGGGAGGCGGTGCCATTGTATTCCCTTCCGACGGCTCAATACTTGCGGCATTTTCCGTGACAGTAGGTCCTACCATCGGTGATGTTTCAGGCTTTGTTTACAAATCAACCGATAACGGCAGCAGCTGGTTCAGAACTGTTCAGATAGGAGGAGGCTTTGTCGGGGGAATGGTGATCACCTCCGATAATAAAATACTTATCGGCACATCATTATCAGGTGTATTTTATTCAATCAATAATGGCAATTCGTTCGCTCATCTTGGAACATTCCCTCCTGTATTCATCAGAACAATAATCAAGGCAGACGATGACGCGGTTTATGTATCAGACGCGTTCGGACTTAGCAGGTCTACAGATAACGGAGCTTCCTGGATAAATGTAGGAAGCCAGCAATCAACATCTTATCTTCGTGCCGCCATATCCGCTCCGGACGGTACTTTATACATTTCAATGGATGACAGGAAAGTATTTTATTCAACCAACAGGGGTGATAAATGGATACAGATGAATGAAGGCTTACCGTCTGCAGCTTATGTTTATTGTTTTGGATATTCATCCGGTAAACTTTTCGCAGGCACGACCAACGCCGGAGTTTATGTTTATGATAGTCCTACATCAGTTGGTGATCCTGTTGCTAATGTAAATGATTACCGGCTTGAACAGAATTATCCTAACCCGTTCAATCCCAATACAATTATTAATTTCGAAGTACCGTCAAATGTCAAAAACCAAATTTCAAAAATCAAATTTGCAGTATATGATATTTCGGGGAAAGAAGTCTCAGTTTTGGTAAATGAAATCAAGGGTCCGGGAAAATATGAGGTCAGGTTTGACGGCAGCAATTTTTCAAGCGGGATCTATTTTTATAAGCTTGAAGCGGATGGGGAAACAATTGATGTAAAACGAATGATGCTTGTAAAGTAAGTTTGTAAAGTTTGTGCTCTAAAATCTAAAATCATTTGAGTTTTTCACTCAGCCACTTCTTCTGAGCAGTGGCTGTTTTTTTTACCCTGCTCATGATCTCACCCTTCTCGCCTTTGCCTTCCTGCAACTCGCAAAGCTCTTTGGTAAATTTAAGAAAATTGTGCATAAGATCTTTGATGGCTTTTGGGACAAGCTTTTCTCTTTTAAGAATATGCTTGTATGAATCCATAAGCGAGTATATCGGCTCAAACTGACCAAGCTCGTAGTAATTTTTAATTGTAAGATTCTTCACAAGGAATTTCTGCTGGTTAAGCTTGAAGTTTATCTTTAGAAGATAATCGAGACTTTCTCTGTAATTTTTTTTTGCAAACGAAAGATTAGCATTACAGTAGTTAAGGATACTATCCCTGATATCAGGATTAAGACTGCCCGGATATTTTTTAATGAAGCTTTCAGCAAACTTCAGTTCATTAAGACTTATGCTTACAGTAACTATGTTGATGAACTGAAACTCCGACAAATATCTGCCCATCACATTTCTCTCAAGACTTTCCTTGTTGAGCCCGAAGATCTCTTTTAAAAAAAGATCATTCCCTTTCTCATACTTCTCGGCTGCAAAGTTAACCAGAGTTGTATAAATGCTGTTAAGCTCTTCTGCAGGTATGATCTTGTAAAATTTTTCCTTAAGCTCCTTCAGTCTGAAGTACGCGCTGTCATCATTCTCTTTGTAAAGCATAAGCTCGGAAGAAAAGATCTTATAAGCGTTTGATCTTTCCGGAATGTTCTTTTCAATATATCCGGAGATCTCTTCGAAAAGGTTGAGATCAAAATCAGCATCAGTAAAATTCCTCTTCTCCTTCAGGCGTTCGACATACATATGGATCATCATCAGTGAAAAGTAGCTTATGAAATTCTCAGCTTCCTTATTAAAATACATCAGTGACTTTTCCCTGTCCCTGTTGAAGTAAAATGTTTTAGAAAGCGACGCGAGCCTGAATTTATTGTAATAATACTGCGTGTCCTTCAGCCGGTCCTTTTCAACAAGCTTATTGCTTTGCTTCGATTTAATTTCAAACAGATTGTCAATCCTTCTGAGACTTAATTCATCAAGCAAAAGCCGGTCCTTGCGATGGCTGTCTCTTTCAAGATTAGTAAAGATGAGGAATTCTTCAAGCAGCTTCATCAGCTCGGAAATCAGCTTACGGATAGTGGAGTCATTGTACTTCCTTCCGGGATAAAGCTTTTTGAATACATGCTCGCCGGTGAATTTTTCACTTTCAAAGTCAGGATAAAAATTCTTTATCTCCGAATAAAACCGCACGACATATATGCCGGCTGAATTATAGACGGGTGAGATAATGAATTTATCAAACTGCTGAAGCTCCGCTTTACTCAGTGTTTTAAGTATGCGGACTACTTTACTCTTAACCATCAGTTAATTAATTTCAAACTTAAAAATTGTAAAAAGTTTTCTTTGTTTAAGCAAAATGTAATAATTAATTTATAAGTGAAATGAAAATTAATTATC
>Ga0163153_10001385_pt1 | contig 38231 bp, 33 predicted proteins | sample OliLakLV19MP6IB1_FD_148629 | JGI IMG/M metagenome (GOLD analysis project Ga0163153, IMG submission 148629) | Freshwater microbial mat bacterial communities from Lake Vanda, McMurdo Dry Valleys, Antarctica - Oligotrophic Lake LV.19.MP6.IB-1 | ecosystem: Environmental > Aquatic > Freshwater >... | reverse complement strand
CAAGGGCCTGAAGGAAAAGCCCGATGCGCTAGGCAGGGTCGCCTTCAAGAAGAGCCCCTTCGGCGTACCGCTCGCGGGCTGCCCGCTGGAAGAGCGCATCTCCGAATTCCACAAACTCAAGACCGAGGGCTGGGCGATCGGCGCGCTGGCGACCATCGTGATCGACAACCCGACCGTATGCGCGACCGGACACCGCATCTGCAACGACTGCATGAAGTCGTGTATCTACCAGCGCCAGGAGCCGGTCAACATCCCGCAGGCCGAAACGCGCACGCTCAAGGACGTGCTCGAATTGCCGTGGGGCTTCGAGATCTATTCGCTGCTCACGCGCTGGAACCCGCTCAACCTGCGCCGGCCCCTCCCGCTGCCGGCCACCGGCAAACGCGTGCTGGTGGTGGGCATGGGGCCGGCGGGGTTCACGCTGTCCCATCACCTTCTCAACGACGGCCATACGGTGGTTGGCATCGACGGGCTCAAGATCGAGGCGCTGGAGGCGGCGATCTCGGGCGTCGACCCCTTCGGCAAACGCGTGCCCATGCGCGCCATCCACAGCCTCTCGGAACTGCGCGAGCCGCTGGAATCGCGTGTGATGGCCGGCTTCGGCGGCGTGGCCGAATACGGCATCACCGTGCGCTGGGACAAGAACTTCCTGAAGATGGCCCGCCTGCTGGTGGAGCGCCGCCACGAATTCGCGGTCATTGGCGGCGTGCGCTTCGGCGGCACCCTCACCGCGCAGGACGCATTCGCCATGGGTTTCGACCACATCGCACTCGCCGCCGGCGCCGGCAAGCCCACGGTGCTGGACATGCCCAACGGCCTGGCGCGCGGCGTGCGCACCGCATCCGACTTCCTCATGGCCCTGCAGCTCACCGGGGCCGCGCGCACCGACTCGATCGCGAACCTGCAGGTGCGCCTGCCGATCGTGGTGATCGGCGGCGGCCTCACCGGCATCGACACCGCGACGGAATCGCTCGCCTACTATCCGGTCCAGGTTGAAAAGTTCCTCGCGCGTTACGAAACCCTGGTCGCCGAACGCAGCGCCGCAAGCGTGCGCAACGAATGGAACGAGGAGGAAACAAACGTCGCGGAGGAATTCCTCACGCATGCGCTCGCGATCCGCGCGGAGCGTGAAGCCGCCACGCGTGAAGGACGCGAGCCGCGGGTCCTGGAGCTGCTGCAATCCTGGGGCGGGTCCACCCTGGCGTACCGCAAGCGCCTCGTCGACAGCCCCTCGTACACACTCAACCACGAAGAGGTGGAGAAGGCGCTCGAGGAAGGCATCCGCTTCGCCGAGAACCTCACCCCGCGCGAGGTGAAGCTCGACCAATACGGCCATGCCTGCGCGCTCGCCGTGCGTTCGACGGCGACCGACGCCGAAGGCAACATGACCGAACAGGACATCGAGCTGCCGGCGCGCACCGTGCTCATCGCCGCCGGTACCCAACCCAACACCGTGCTGGCGCGCGAGGACGCGGAGCATTTCGTGCTCGATGGCCGCTACTTCCGCGCGGTCGACGAAAACGGCGATCCGGTCAAGCCTGAGCGCTCCGCCAAGCCCGCGGTGCCGCGGGTGCTGATGTCGCGCGACAGCGAAGATCGCTACCTCAGCTATTTCGGCGACCTGCACCCGTCGTTTTTCGGCAACGTGGTCAAGGCGATGGGCTCAGCCAAGCAGGGATATCCCACCGTCAGCCGCGTGCTGCTGCGCAGGCCCTCGCGCCCCGCCGGTGACGCGGCGACGTTCATCACCCACCTCAACTCCCAGCTGCGCGCGACGGTGCATCACGTCGAGCGGCTCACGCCCAGGATCGTCGAGGTTGTGGTGCACGCGCCGATCGCCGCGCGCAAATTCCTGCCCGGCCAGTTCTACCGCCTGCAGAATTTCGAGACTCAGGCGGCGCGCCCCGATGGCACCACGCTTGCGATGGAGGGCCTCGCGCTCACCGGCGCGTGGGTCGATCGCGACAAGGGCCTGGTCTCGACCATCGTGCTCGAGATGGGCGGCTCCAGCGACCTGTGCGCGGTGCTGCGGCCGGGCGAGCCGGTGATCCTCATGGGCCCCACCGGCTCGGCGACGGAAACGCCGTCGGGCGAAACCGTGGCGCTCGTCGGCGGCGGGCTCGGCAATGCGGTGCTGTTTTCGATCGGCGCCGCGCTTCGCGCGGCGGGGTCGAAGGTGCTCTACTTCGCCGGCTACAAGAAGCTGCAGGACCGCTACAAGGTCGCCGAGATCGAAGCGGCCGCGGACGAAGTCATCTGGTGCAGCGACGAGGCGCCCGGGTTCGCGCCCTCACGAGCGGGCGACAAGACATTCGTCGGCAACATCGTCGACGCCATGGCCGCGCACGCTTCCGGCAGCCTTGGCACGGCGACCTTGCGCCTGCAGGATGCCGACCGCATCGTGGCCATCGGATCCGACGGCATGATGGCCGCGGTGGCGCGCGCGCGCCACGCGGTGCTGGCGCCGTACGTGAAGAAGGCCCACGTCGCCATCGGATCGATCAACTCGCCGATGCAATGCATGATGAAGGAGATCTGCGCGCAGTGCCTGCAGCCGCAGGTCGATCCGGCCACCGGCAAGGTTCGCTACGTCTTTTCGTGTTTCAACCAGGACCAGCCGCTGGACGAGGTGGACTTCCCCGGGCTGCGCCAGCGCCTCGGGCAGAACTCGCTGCAGGAAAAGCTCACCGCGCAGTGGATCGATCACGCGCTCGCGATCGAAGGCGTGCGTCCCGCCTACCCCAGGCCCAGGTAAGTCGAGACACACGATGCCAGCTTCCGGTATCCCTCGGCATTGGGATGGTTGTCCCGTGCGTAGTACTGCCCCTGCGACAGCGGGCAGCGGGCGAGGACGCTGAAGTACTCGATGCGCGTGCCCTCGAGGATTTTCGCGACGTCAAGCGTGTAGCGGCCGGCGGCGGATTCGTATTTGTCCGGCACCTGCACGAGCCGGATCGTCGCCTCGGGAAACCGGGCGCGAATTTCGCGCAGGGCCGCGACATTCTCCTCATAGGCGCGGGCCCGGCCGGGCCTGCTCCCGAACGCGGCGGGAAGGCGCGCGAGGAACCTGAGTAGCGCGGATCGCCGCAGCAACGCCCGCAACGGCGAGGGCGGCGCAGCCAGGCGCCGGCGCAACGCCTCTGCCACCTGCTGCACCGCGGCCGCCGGCTCGTCGAGCCCCACGCCGTAAAGGAGTTGCCTCGTGCAATCCGTGTCCGCGCTGCCGGGGGCGCACATCAGCACGCCCTGGTTGTTGATCAGCGGTCGCCACAGCGGCCGATGGAAGTCGTCCGAAATGGCGATGATCACGATCTCCGGAAACGCGGCCACCTGCCGGAAGCCCGCCAGGGCGCGCTCGAAATGCTGGATGCCGGTCGCGGGTGTGCCGAGGTTGTACAGCGTCGCACCGGTTCGCTCCCGCAGGCTGGGCACCCAGGGTTCGCCGCCTTCCGCTCCGACACCATACGAATCGCCAACAAAGGCGATGGTTCGCGTGCCCGACGCGGGCAACGGATAGTCATGATCGTCCACGTACCCGAGGTTGTTGGTCCGGAAACGCACGTCGTATTCGAGGCCCGCCACCGTGGACAGGGCGTAGCGCACCACGGCACGCGGCAGGTAGCGGACGGCTCCGAGCTCATCGGCGCGCATCGCCGGCGAGCCGAGGATGATGGGCAGGTCGTCATTGAGGATGCGCGGGCCCGCAATGCGCACGATGGCCTCACCCAGCCCGAAGCTCAGGACAACCACGAGGCCGGCGAGCCCGAGCCCGTGCGCGGCGCGCCGATGGAACGACCGCTCTCCCATTGAGGGCTGATGCTAACATCCTGCGGACGACGGGATAATCGATGAGCACGCCTTTGGAAGCGCCTGTGTTTTCGCACGCTCACGGGAGCGACATCTACACCGTCGCCGGAGAGCGGCGACTGGACCTCGTGATGGGTTTCGGGTCCGCGTTCCTCGGGCACGCCCATCCACTCGTCACTGCGCACTTGCAGGAACAGGCCGGGCGCCTCCTGAACTGCGCGCGCCAGGACACAGATGTCCGCCTGCGGGTCGACGCGATCCTGTCGGGGCTGCTTCCGCGAGGCATGCGGGTGGGCGGGTTCTGCTCGACCGGAATGGAGGTCGCGGAATTCGCGATGCGGATCGCCGCGACACACACGGGGCGCGCGCATTTCGCCGGCTTCTCGCACAGCATGCATGGCCGATCCGCCATGACCGCCGGCCTGTGCTGGGAAAACGCCCCGCTCCACCCGGACAAACTGCATACACTGCCCTTCGTCGACGAGGCGAGTGAAGGCGCCATCCTGGAACAGCTCGCCGCGCTGCTTCGCAAGCGCCAGGTTGCCGCCTTGTTCGTCGAGCCGATACAGGGCTCGCACGCGGCCTACGAGGCATCCGCCGACTTCTACCGCCAGGCGATCGCCCTGTGCCGGGAAACCGGTACGTTGTGTGTGTTCGACGAGATCCTCACCGGCCTCTACCGCACTGGAACGACGTTCTACTGCAATCGATTCGACGAAGTACCCGACCTGCTGCTGTTCGCCAAGAGCATGGGCAACGGCTTCCCGGTTTCTGCCCTGGCGCTTGCCGGGCACATCCCGATCCGGCCCGAGGCATTCCCCGGCAGCACCTTCGCCGCGAACCCGCTGGCGATGGCGGCAGTGGAAGGCACGCTGACTGCGATGAAGGGGATGCCGATGGAAGCGCTGGTGGAATCGTTCGGGAAAATCATCGCCTCGACGCTGGCGGGCCTGCGCGATGCAGGCGCAACCCTGAGGGGCCGGGGTGCGATCTGGTGCCTCGACCTCGGCAAGCGTATCCGCAGGGACGAAGCGATCGCCTCGATCCGTGAGGCGGGCGTGCTGGTCGGCTCCGTGGGCGGCGTGATCCGCCTGCTTCCCGCCGCGACCCTCGAGCCCGCACGCCTCCAGGACGCCTGCCGCCAGGTGGTGCGCGCCTGCGAGGGCGCATACACATGACTTGCCGCATGGCAAAGGAGGCCCCTTGAAGAAGAAGCTCTTCATTTTCGGCGCGAAGAACCTCGCCGAGATGTCGCACTACCTCTTCACCACCGACAGCGGCTACGAGGTTGCGGGTTTCACCGTCGACGGGGAATACCTGAAGGAGGACACCTTCCTGGGCCTGCCCGTGGTCGCCTACGAGGAGTTGCGCGCCAGCGCCGATCGCTCGGCGGTAGACATCTTCGTGGCGATCGGGATCGCGAAGGTGAACAAGCTGCGCGCGCAGAAGGTGGCCGCGGTCCAGGCCGACGGCTTCCGGCTCGCCTCGTTCCTGAGCAGCCACGCCCGCGTCCCGAAGGACCTGCGGGTGCGCCCCAATACGATGATCATGGAGCAGGTGTGGATCGGGCCCAACACGCACATCGGCTCGAACGTCGTGATCTGGAGCGGCACGCGGATGGCGCTCAAGGTGCGCATCGGCGACCACGCCTGGATCACGTCGGCGTGCATCGGTGAATCCACCGTGGTCGGCGACTACACGTTCGTCGGGCTGAACGCGACCCTGTCGCCGTTCATCAATGTCGGCGCCAACAACCTGATCGGCGCGGGCACGCTGATCATGCGCGACACGAAGGACAACGAGGTCTACAAGGCCGAGCGCAGCAAGCCGTCCAGGGTGCCGGTGTCGAGAATCGAGAACCTGGGGCTCATCAGCTAGTGGATTACCACCTGCCCGAAATCATCGCCGCCCTGCGGCGGGGTGGTTACTACGATCGGGTGATGTCGGCGGGGCCCGAGCTCGATCGCGTAAAGGAATACCTGCGGTCCTGGACCGGCGAGCGGCCGCTACACGCCAATCCGATCCAGCGCCCGCACTATCCGCTTTTCCCCGGCCTGCGCCACAAGCCATTTCACGACCCGCGGGATTTTCCGGCCGCCGCGGTCCTCGAGCGCGAGTTCGCCACGATTCGCGCGGAGGCGCTTGCCCTCGACGACGCCGCGCTGCTCGACTACACACGGGCCGCGGCCATGCAGACGGGCGCGGGCTCGTGGACGCTGTACCTGTTCCATCACATGGGCGTGGAGGTCGAATCCGTCGCGCGCCGCTGCCCGAAGACACTTGCGGTGATCAATTCGCTCCCGCGGGTGTGCACCAGCTACGTCTGGGGCGACACACTTTTTTCGGCCATGAAGGGTGCAACGCACCTGCACCCCCATTGCAGCACCGACAACCTGCGCGTGCGGCTGCATCTCGGGATCGTGGTCCCGGAAGGTTGCCTGCTGCGCGTTGCCGGGCAGACGCGCACGTGGGAAGAGGGCAAGTGCCTCGCGTTCGAGGATTCCTTCGAACACGAGGTGTGGAACCGCTCCGCGCACCGCCGCGTGGTGCTGATCGTCGACCTGTGGCACCCCGACCTCACCGACGTCGAGATCCGCGCTCTCACGGCGGCGTTCGGGAAATCCGACGTGCTCGGCCTCTTCCTTCACGAGCGCATCGGGCTGACCCCCAATCCGGATGACTACATGCGCCACATCCGCTCGGCGCTTGCGACGCAGGACAACTCGCCCGTGGTGCGGGAGTTCTGGCCGGCCTGACGCGCCGCCGGTCAACGTGCCGCGACGATTGTGGCGAACATCTCGTCGGGCGTCGGCAAGCGGGCAAGGCGCTCGCGGCTTTCGCGGGCCGCATTGCGGAAGCGCTCTTCGTGCGCCTCCAGCGCCGCCACATCGAACGGCTTCTCGATATCCAGCTGGATCGGCGGGTTTCCCATGAAGTGGGATTCGAGGCCGTTCGCGTGCATCGACCCGAGCAGGCGCGAGTTATGGCCCGAGTCGAAGAAAAACACCGGCAGGCCGTTCCAGAGGCGAAGGAAACCGGAAGTCGAGAAGATCTGCCAGTAGAAGGCGGCCTGCGCGTCGAGCAGTCGCCGCTCGAACTCCTCGAACGAACACGTGGCCAGGATGGTGACGCCGGGTTCGCCCGCGAAATGCCGCAACAGCGCCTGCGTGATCGCGGCGGGCCCGATGAACGTGGGATGCCTGCCGTGGTCGAGCGCCTCGCGCATCCGGTGCGCCACCATATCGCCGAAACGCTGCGCCCCGTATCTCGCCTCCTGGAATTCGAGGTCGAACTGCGCGATGACAAACAGCCATCGCGGGGCGTGCGCGCCCCCGGGCGAAAGCGCCGAGACCGCGGCGTGGTTCGCGCGCAACTCGTCTTCGTCGCGGATATACAGCGGATTGAAGAAGGTGGCGCGCGGCGTGCGCCCTGCCCCCCGCAGATCCACTTCAACCGGGTAGATGTGTGTCGCGCCGTCGAGGATCTCCTCGACCCTGCGCACGTGCCGCTGCATCGCCTTTTTCTGGAACAGCTTCGCGAACGGCCCGAAATGCCGTAGCGCGCCGCGCGGCGCCGGCAGGTCGGCTTCGGGCAGGCGGCGGAACGTGCCGATGTAGGGGTCGCTCGTGGCGAGCCTGCAGCCGCGCTCGCCGAGCGTGTGCACGAGCTCGCCCAGCTCGCCCACGCTGAGCAGGCGTTGCGCGGCAAGAAGGTAGCCGGAGTACAGGCAAACCACGTCCGGCGCATGCGCTTCGACCGCGGCGAGGATGTCCCCGAGCGATTCGTACGGCCGGCACGCGACCCCGAGCCCGCGGCCGTGCAGCTCGTACGCGCGGCGTGGAAGCAGGATGAGCGCGCGCGCCGCGAGCGGCTGGTGATGCAGCATGTACATCACCACGCCGAGCGCGCCGAAGTCGTTGTCGATGACAAAAAGCAACCGGGTGCTGCTGGAAGCCGCGTCCGTCATCGATGTGCTTGAGGTGAAACGACCCGGAATTATGTTGTTTGTCCCGATGCCGGGCAAGTATGCTCTCGGGCATGAACCCGGTCATGAGAAGCCAGGCGGTGCTGGCGTCAGCACACGCGGGCCGTCTCCTGGTGTCCCTCGTGACGGCGAGTGTGCTCGGACGCAGCCTCGCGCCGGCCGATTTCGCCTTCGTGGCCCTCCTGTCGAGCATCTACATCGTGGCGGTGGAAGTCCTCGACATGGGGACCACCGCGGTCGCGAACCGCGAGATCGCGGCGCAGCCCGCGAAGGAGCGCGAGACGCTGGAGGCATTGCTCGCCCTGCGGCGGCTCGTCGCCGTCGCCGCGTTCGCCGCGTTGCTCGGCCTCGCGTGCAGCGAGTACGTGGTTCAGCGCGAGCTGCGGATCGTGCTCGCCATCGCGGCGTGCGGCGTGTTCCTCCTGCACCTGCACGCCTACCAGGTCGTGTTCCAGGTGCGCCAGGCCTACGGGCGCGTCACCGCGCTTGCACTCGCGTCGCAAATCGGCTTCCTGCTCGCCTGCGCCGTGATGCTGAAATTTTCCGCCGCCGGCGCCGCGATTGGCCTCCTCGTGGTGGCGCGCGAGGCGGTGCAGGCAATCGGTGCGCGCTGGATGGCGGTTCGCATGCTGGGCTCGCGCTTGCGCGCGCGCTGGCTCGACCCCCGCATCGGGGCGCTGCTGAAGGCCGGATGGATGATCGGCGCGGCCGGCGTCTGCTACAAGCTTGCGGCGTATGCGGGCGGCTTCATGCTTTGGCAGATGTCCGTTCCCGAATCCCTCGCGAGCTTCAACGCCGCGCAGCGCCTGCTGGTGCCCATGTCGGACCTGGCCTGGCTCTTCGTCACCCCGCTCATCGCCGCGATGAGCGCATCGGTGTCCCGCGATGCCGCGGCCTTTCGCGCGCAGCTCGGCGGATACCTGAAATTCATGCTGGGCATGTCGGCGCTGGTTGCGATCGGGGGGTACTTCGTCGCGCCCTTCGTGCTGCGCCTTCTCTACGGCGAGACCTACGCCTCCGGGCCCCTGTCGGCGGTGGACATCTTCCGGTGGCTCGCGCTCGGGTATTTCTTCGCACTGGTCACGCCCCTGCTGGTGGTGGCGGAGCTCGCGCGCGGAAACTCGAAGGCGCTCCTGTTGAGCGCGGCGGCAACACTCGCGATCAACGTATCGGCCAATACATGGGTGATCCCGCGCTACGGCGCGCAGGGCGCGGCCATGACGCTCGCGGCGTGCGAGGCGTTCCTGTTTGCCGTGCTGCTCGCCCGCTGCGCGGCGCGCGGTGACCTCGGGGGTATTCGGCGCACTCGCGTTTGACCCGAACCCGTGTTACGTTACCGGGAGCCTGTGCCGGCCCCCGAAGTGCCAAAAACCCCAATAGAATCGATAGCTTGCGCATGGATCAGAAAACCATCCCCATCGTCCCGACCAGTTCCGAAATCGAGGCCGCGGAACCCGCCGTGACCCCGTCCGCGCCCGCCCGAGGCCGCGGCTTGTCTGATCGCCTGGGGCTCGACCTCGCCAAGCTCAAGGGGCTGGTTCCCGTCGCGCGCCGCCACCTCGAAGGCGAGTTGCGCGATGCCACGTATGTCCGCAGCGGCGGGCGCGTGGACATCACCAGGCCGCGCCGCTTCTACGGGATCCTCAACGAGCGCTGCAACCTCAAATGCCAGGGCTGCGACTACTGGCGGCTCGAGCACTACGTGGACGAGCTGCCGGCCGGCGAGTGGATCCGCGTTCTCAAGGAGATCAAGGATTTCGTCGGCCCCTTCCACATCAATTTCAGCGGCGGCGAGCCGCTGGTGAAACACGGCATCTTCGACATCCTCAACTATTGCCGCGACAACGCGATCCTCGCGGGCATGACCACCAACGCAATCATCCTCAAGGACCGTCAGGCGGCGCAGCTCGTGGAGGCCAGGCTCTTCTCACTCAACGTCTCGCTCGACGGGGCCCTGGAGGCCACGCACGACCTGCAGCGCGGTGTGAAGGGCTCGTACGCCAAGGTCCTGCGCACCGTCGCGCTGATGAAGGAGCATTCCGCGAAGACCGGCATCAAGGTGCCGATCGTGATCAAGCCGACGGTGAGCCGCCTCAATTACCAGGAGATGCCCGATCTCGTCCGCATGGTGGCCGGGCTCGGAGTCAACGGGATCCTGTTCCAGCCCCTCGGCGACTGGGGGACAAAGGAGATCGACGATCTCTGGATCCACGACATCGACGCGCTGCAATCGGTCGTGGACGAGGTGATCGGGATGAAGCGAAAGGGCTACCCGATCCTGAGCGCCGAATGGCATCTCCAGGACTGGGTGGCGCACTTCAAGCGCGAGCGGGCGCCGAACACGCCGGACCGGCTGCGCCGCGCGGGACTCGCATCGCGCCCGCCATCGCCCGACGCGTCCGTAGGTGATTCCGACGACGTGCAATGCTGGGTGGGTCTTACCACGATGCACATCAAGACCGACGGGACCGTCGTGAACTGCCACACGCTCGATCCGATCGGCAACGTGAGGAATCAATCCGTCCGCGACATATGGCACGGCGAGGTGGGCAGGCAGCGCCGCGCCGAGACGGTGAAATGCACCATCGGGTGCAGCGAGAACTGCACCATCAAGCGCACCGTGCGCCAGAACTTCCAGGGCGCGATGCAGCTGCTCAAGATCTGAGCGCGATCAGCGCCCCAGCAACGCCCAGAACGCGTCGGCCATGAAGCGGCGGCTCGCGCCGGCGCGTGCGGCATAGCCGCGGCCCGGCCGCAAGACGGCGGCGGCCCCGAAGATGACCGTGCGAATGAGGAAGCCGACCATCAGCAGGAAGTCGTAGACCGGCACCAGCGCGGGGCTGTTCCTCATCGCGAAGGCCGTCCGCAGCCCGCGCATCTTGGCGTGCTGGATCTTCACCGTCTGGTGCTCGAGACTCTTGCCCTGGTGATGAATGATGCGCGCGTGCGGCGTGTACACGACCTTCCATTCCCCCAGGTTCAGCCGCTCGCACAGCTCCACGTCCTCGCCGTAGAGGAAGAAGCGTTCGTCGAAGATGGTCGTGAGGATCGCCGCGCGCCGCAGCAGCATGCATGCGCCGCTCACCCAGCCGACCTCGACGTCCTGGGAAGGCTCGCGCTCGAGGTAGAGGGGAGGCGGCTGGAGCGCCTCCGGAAGGATGCGGTTCAGCAGCAGGAAGTTGCAGGCCACGTTGAGCACCCGCGGCGGGTTGCCGCCGGTCCAGCGCTGGAACGATCCGTCGGAGTTGAGCAGCCGGCAGCCCAGCGCCCCGAGATCAGGGCGCGCCTCCATGATCTCCATCATCCGGTCCACCGCATTGTCGAGGACCACGGTGTCGGGATTGAGGAGCAGGACGTAGCGACCGTGGCAGACGCGGAAGGCCGCATCGTTGGCGCGCCCGAAGCCGACGTTCTCCTCGTTGACGATGAGCCTCGCCTCCGGGAATTCCGCGCGGACCATCTCGATGCTGCCGTCGCGCGAGTTGTTGTCCACGACGATCACTTCGTAGTCTTCCCGGGCGAGCTGCATCTGGTCGTGCAGGGAGGTGAGGCACTCGCGCAGCAGCTCGCGCACCTTCCAGTTCACGACGATCACCGACAGCTTGAGCGGCGCGTCGTCAACCTCGGCGGGCGCACCCCTCCAGACCGGCTCCAGGCCGTCCTGGGTCCATATCGGCCGGTAGATTCGCCGACGCAGCGCCCGATACGCCCACACCGGCGGGCGGGTGACGAGGAAAAACACCGAGCCTTCACGCAAGAGGCGCAGCAACCCCGAGATGCGCAATCCGGGACGGCGCATCTCCTCCACCGCGAGCGCCGTCGAATGCACGCGCCTGCGTTCCGCCACGAGTTCGGCCGAAACGGTCGGCGCCCACTGGTCGATCAGCCGGAGCGCCTCGTAATGCACCCGTGTGCCCTGGGTGAACGACAGGCTCGCCGGATGCAGCCGGTAGCGACAGACGACGCGCTGCACCGCGCGCACGCGGTAGCGCCGGGCAAGCTCCAGGTGCAGGTAGTAGTCGGTGATCAGGTGGACCCATTCGGGAACCTCGCCGATCGCCACCACGGCCGAGCGGCGCAGCACCGCCGAGCTCATCGCGATGAAACACGACTCGGCGAACAGGCGCTCGAAGACGAGACCCTGGGGCAGCGGGCCGTACTCGCGCCGGCGGTCGAAATCGCGCTCGTGCCCGCTGATGGCGAAGGAGACCGCGCGGCCGTAGATGATGCCGACCGCCGGATCGTCGAGCGCCATCTGCAACGCGAGCTTCTCGGGCAGCCAGACATCGTCGTGATCCAGGAAGGCCAGCCATTCGCCGCGCGCCTCGCGGATCGCGAAATTGCGCGCGTGGCCGAGCGGGACGACCTCGGGAGAGCGGAAATAGCACATCCGCGCGTCACCGAAGGAATCGAAGATCTGCGGCGTCGAATCGGTCGAGGCATTGTCCCAGAAGATGAGCTCCCAGTCGCCGAAGGTCTGCGCCACGACGCTCTCGAGCGCCTCGCGGACGTACGCCTCGCCGTTGCGCACGTTCAGGATGATGCTGACACGCGGGGCTCTCGCCGCGGTTGCAGGACGCTCGCTCGCCTGGCCGGGCTGGAGGGAATCGGGCATGGGAATGTGGGACATTCAGTCGAGTGCGAAGGCGGATTCGTAGCGCTGGCCCTTGACCGTCTGCGCGGCCTTGTCGGCGACGCAGCAGCCGGCAACGAGGAGGTCGAGGTCGGTGCCGAGGAAGCAGCGGAAGGCGTCGAGCGGCGTGCACACGATCGGCTCGCCGCGGACGTTGAACGAGGTGTTCACGAGCATGCCCACGCCGGTGAGGCGCTTGAATTCGGTGAGCAGCCTGTGGAAACGGGGATTGGTCTGATCGTGCACGGTCTGGATACGCGCCGAATAGTCGACGTGTGTGACGGCCGGGATTTCGGATCGCGGCACGTTGAGCCTGTCGATGCCGAAAAGCGCGCTCTCCCCGGGGGACATCTCGCGCCGCCGCCCGGGCCGCACGCCGGCCACGAGGAGCATGTAGGGGCTGTCGCCGTCGAGCTCGAACCAGTCGGCCACGTCCTCGCGCAGCACCGCCGGGGCGAAGGGCCGGAACGACTCGCGGAACTTGACCTTGAGGTTGAGGATTTTCTGCATCTGGGGTGAGCGCGCGTCGCCCAGGATCGAGCGCGCCCCGAGGGCGCGGGGCCCGAACTCCATGCGCCCCTGGAACCAGCCGATCGCCTTGCCCGAGGCGAGCGCCTCGGCCGCGTGGCGGATCATCGCATCCTCGTCGTGCGTGGTGAACTGCGCGCCGGCGGCGTTCAGCATCGTCTCGATCTCGGCCTGCGGAAACTCCGGCCCGAGGTAGGCGCCCTGCATCCCGTCCAGGCCACCGCCGTCGTGGCGCGGCACCTCGAGCGCGAGGTGGCTCACGGCGAGCGCGGCGCCGAGCGCGCCGCCCGCGTCGCCCGCCGCCGGCTGTACCCAGAGCGAGCGCACCGGCGTCTCGCGCACGATGCGGCCGTTGGCCACGCAATTGAGCGCGACGCCGCCTGCCAGGCACAGGTTCCCGATGCCCGTCTCGCGCACGGCGCTGGTGGCAAGGCGCAGCATGATGTCCTCCGTCACCTGCTGCACCGAAGCGGCGAGGTCCATGTGGATCTGCTCCAGGCGCTCCGAGGGATCGCGCGGCTTCGCCCCGAAGAGCGCGTGGAAGCGATCGTTGGTCATGCGCAGCCCGGTGCAATAGTCGAAGTAGTCGAGGTTCAGGCGGAAGCTGCCGTCCTCCTTCACATCGATGAGGTGCTCGTGGATGAGGCTCGCGAAGCGCGGCTCGCCGTAGGGCGCGAGCCCCATCACCTTGTATTCGCCCGAATTCACCTTGAAGCCGGTGTAATACGTGAACGCCGAATAAAGCAGCCCCAATGAATGCGGGAAATGCATCTCGCGCAGGATCTGCAGGTCGGTGCCGCGGCCGACCGCGAGCGATCCCGTGGCCCACTCGCCAACCCCGTCCAGGGTGAGCACCGCCGCCTCGCCGAAAGGCGACGGGTAGAAGGCGCTCGCGGCATGGGACAGGTGGTGCTCGCTGAAGAGGAGTTTTTCGCGGTCGAAGCCCGGATCGATCGCGCGCAGCTCGTCGAGCAGCATGCGCTTGAGGAAAAGCTTCTCCTTGATCCACAAGGGCATCGCAGCCCGGAAGGAGGCGAAGCCGCGCGGTGCGTACGCGAGGTAGGTCTCGAGCAACCGCTCGAATTTGAGGAACGGCTTGTCGTAGAACACCACCCAGTCGATCGAGGCTAGCGGCACGCCCGCGGCCTGGGTCACGTAGGCGAGCGCCTGGTGCGGAAACGCCGGGTCATGGCGCAGGCGCGTGAAGCGCTCTTCCTGCGCTGCGGCCACGATACGGCCCCCGTCAACGAGCACCGCCGCGCTGTCGTGATAGAAGGCCGAGATCCCCAGGACGCGCATGCGGACCTAGAACAGGGTGTAGATGAAGGGCGCGATAACGCTGCCCTGCGCGAGCACGAGCAGCCCCCCGAGGATCACCATCGCGATGATCACGGGCAGCAGCCAGAGCTTCTTGCGCGCCTTGAGGAACCGCCACATCTCGGAGAGGAACTGGAACATGGCGTTCAGAACTGCTGGCGGAAGTCGTCGAGGCTGCGGCGGCGCGGCTCGCACGGCGCCCAGTAGCTCGCGGCCGCGGCGTCGTAGCTGCGCTTGAGCGGATCGCCGCCCAGCCAGCGCCGCAGCAATCCGACGGGGACGATGAGCAGGCCATAGAGGGTGCCGAGCACGAGCGGGCTGACCACGCGGTGCAACACGTCTCCCAGCTTCATCCAGGCGCGCGCCGGGCCCGCGAGTACCGAGGGCCGCATGATCGCGGCCGCCAGCATGCCGACCGAAAGCCCCGAAGTGACGGCGAGGACCGACGGCGTCCCGCGCAGCCACCAGGCCAAAAGCGCGAAGACGACGCCGAACATGAAGCCAAACTTGCGCAACAAAAGCTCGTTCATTCGCACTCCTCCCCTGAAACGACGATACCACGGCGGCATTGCCGCATCGACCCTCCCGCGGACCTATCCCGCGCGCATTTCCCGCCTCAAATGCGCGCGCTGCACGCTTCCGTAAAGATGCAGGTAGATGCGCAGCGCCAGGGCCTCGAAGCGCTCCGGGCAGGCGCGCGCCACCCGGCGCCAGAACGGGATCGTGACGCGGTTGACCGCCACCCCGAGCACCCGGTGCCTGATTCGGCGCCCGAGTGGCTGGGCCGGCTCGTAGCCGAGGTCGGCGAGCGTGCCGCGCAGCTGCGGCGCGATGCGTGCCCACGTCGCCAGGGCGCGCGCTTCGCGCGCGGCGATCGAGAAGAACTCGTCTTCGGTGAGGAAATGGTCGTGATAGCCCAGCGCCTCGGGCCGGTAGACCACCCGCAGGCCATGGTGCGAGAGGCGCTCGGCGAGCTCGAGGTCCTCGTGGTAGCGGATGCGCTCCTCGAAGTGGCCGCCGCGCTCGAGGAGCGACCTCTTCACCGACACGTTGCAGGTGAAGAAGGCGCGCCAGTCGAACTCACGCCGGTCGCCGAGGAGCCGGTATGCGCGGTCGAGGTGCAGCGCGGCCAGGCGCGAGTGCGGCAGATCCGGGGCGACGGTGACCCGGCCCAGCACCGCGACGCGATCGTCTGGAAAGCAATCGTGCGCCGCGAGGTGCTCGGCGACCATCCCGGGCGTGGCGATCGTGTCGTCGTTGATGAGCAGCATGATCGCGCCGCTCGCGGCAGAGATGGCGCGGTTGCGCGCGCGGTTGGCACCCGCGTTTTCCTGGTGCAGGTAGCGCACGTGCGGCGCGCCGAGGTGCGCGAAGGACTGCGCCACCGCTTGCGTATCGTCCCTGGAGCCGTCGTCGGAAACCACGATCTCGAAGGCGTCGGGCGGGGCGCTCTGCGCGCGCAGCGCGGCGATGCACTTGGCGAGCGTGCGCGCGCGGTTGTACGTCGGGACGATGACCGAGAGCGTCGTCATTTCGCGTTGTACGCCGCGGCGAGGCGCTGCGCGATGAGCTCGGTCGCCTCGGTCGAGTGGTGCACGTCGCCGGGGATGAATAGCCGCTTGCGCCAGTCCGGGTGGTCGCGCTTGAAGGCGAAGAAATCGGGCGCGTGGTCGACGAAGCGCGCGCAGCCGTTGCGTTCGCACCACGCCTTCCAGTGGGTCGAATGGCGATTGGCCTCGGTGTCGAACTCGAGCTGGTCGGGCCACGGGACGACCGCGACGCCGAGCTTCACGCCGCGCGCGCGCAAGAGTTCGGCCAAGCGATCCATGTACGTGGTCGCCTTGCGCAGCGCCCCCTCCACGCCCATCGCGCCATATCCCGGGATGCCGGGGTCGACGGTCCAGTAGCTGCGCAGCATCCTGTGCGGCGCTTCGCGCCGGGTGAACCGCGCCTTCGCCAGCGCGTAGGCGAGGTTCGAGTAGGCGAAATGCGCCTTCATCCACGACTTCCAGTCGCCGGGTGCCGCGGCGCCCGCCTGCGCCGCCCCCGGAGGCTTCCAGCCCGGATCGGTGAGCACGGGATTGTCCACGGTTGCCCAGTAGTTGATGCCGTAGCCCACGTACCTGATCGTGCCCTCGGGCTCCTCGCGGTACGCGATGGCCTCGTCCTGCAAGTCGGAGATGTCGACGTAGACCAGCAGCTCGTCAAAGGCGTAGCCCGCGTCGAGGAGCCACTGGGTCTTGCGCCAGTACACCGACGGCGCATAGGAAAGGACGCCCGCGTCGAGCACCTCGAGCTGAGGCGCGAGCTTCGCGAACCTGCCCACGAACGTGTCGTCCCACGCGAGCCCGATGCCCTCGACGAAGGAGTCGCCGATGATCACCAGGCGGCGCTTGCCCTCGGGCTGCCGGGAGATTGTGCGCACGGCCGCGTCGCGGAATCCGAGCGAGTTCGTGCGCATCGGAAATTGCGCGCTGCCCCAGACGGCGCGATCGGTCGAAAAATTCGCCTTGAGGGTGTGGGAATAGCGCGGCTCCTCGATGCGGAACTCGAGGTCGGGATTCGCGGGCGGCGGCTTCCACAGCGTGAGCCCGAAGTCGCCCGCGAGCACGAGCGCCCCGAGGATTGCCAGGTTCACCGCGATCAATCGCAACGCGCCCATGGCTCAGGGATACTTCCGGCTGGCGTAGCCGATGGAGTACTTGTAGCCGCCCTTGCGGCTCTCCCCGGCGAACCACATCTCCAGGCGCCCGTTGTTCTCGATCACCGTGGGAGATTGCACCTGCTCGTCCTTCCAGTCGCCCTTGTCGTGCTCGAAGATCGGCGCCTCGACCACCTGGAAATCGAGGCCGTCGCGGCTCACCGCGTGGATGATGGAATCGTACTTGGGCAGCTTCGGCCCGTACGTGGCCGCGAAAATGTGGAAGATGCCGTCGCGCGTGATCATCGCCGAGGGCGTGAAGTACCCGTACCAGGCGCCCTTGAAAGCGTCCAGGTCGCGATAAAGCGCCGGCTTGCGCTCGCCCTTCGCATCCACGTGGTGGGTGAACTTGCTGCCGTCCTTCGACGTGGCGAGCAGCACTCCGATGTGGCCGTTCTCCTTGCCGTCGTTGGAGAACCGCATGCTCAGGTAGTAGAGGTAAAAGAGCCTGGTGCGCGGGTCGTACACCACGCCGGGCTCGCCCGCGCCGCGAAAGCCCCACTTGAACTTGTCGGGCTGGGCCACGATCGCGGGGTTCGCCGCGTCCTTCGTCCAGCGAATCCCGTCGGGCGACGTGGCGTGCCCGACACCGCCCACGGCCTGCTTCGACCCTTCGACGTTCATGCCCGAGTAATACATGTGGTACGTGCTGCCCACCTTCACGACCGCCGGCGTCTCGATGCGCAGGTCGTCCCAGCTGCCCGGGGCGCCCGCGCGCACGACCGGCTGCGGGTCGATCTTCCACTTGAGGCCGTCGGGCGAGGTTGCGTGGTAGACCTCGACGTTGATGCGGGACAGGTCGCTCGGGTTTCCGCCAGACAGCCACATGCGGTACGTGTTGCCTTCCTTCAGCACCGAGGGATCGTTCCAGACCATCCCCTTCACCTGCTCGTTCATCACGATGATGGGATTGCCCGGATGCTCCTTCCATTCGGGCAGGCTCGCCCCCGCCGGTGGCAGGAGCGTTCCGCTGCAGCCCACCGCCGCGGCAAGGAGGCAGGAACCGGCTGCGGCGAATGCGATCTTCGAGCTCATCCGTGTTCCTCGACGACCGCGTGGGAGCGCACCGGCCGGCCGCTCACGCGCTGGTACATCTCCAGGTAGCTCGGCGCGAGCGCGGCCCAGTCGAATCGGCGGCGGACGGCCCCGCTCTCCGCGCGGGCCGCTGCGCTTTCGGCCTGCCGGTTGCCTGCCGCGGACTGCAGCCGCGCGGCGAGGGCGCCTTCCTCGCGCATGTCGACCAGGCGGCCGCGGCCGCCCAGCAGCCATTCGAAGTGCGGGGCGTCGTGCACCAGGACCGGCGTGCCGCAGCAAGCGGCCTCCACGATCGCCAGTCCGAAGGACTCTTCGAGCGCCGCGTGCACCAGGACGTCGGCAGCCCGATAGAGGTCGGCGACCTCGGCGGACGCCACGTGGGTGATCCGCAGCCGCGGGCCCAGGCGTTCGCGCGCGTGCACGACCAGCGCCTCGTCCTCGGGGTTGCCGTCGAGCCACAGGAGCACGTCGCCGTCGAGGCGTTCCACCTCTCGCACGATGTGGTCCACGCGCTTGTGTTCGCGCTTCACCGCGGCGACCGCGAGCACAACAAACGTGGACGGGGCGATGCCGAAGCGCGCGCGCAGCGCCTGCGCATCGTCGAGCGCGGGAAAGCGCTCCGTGCGCAGGCCGCACGGCACCAGCGTCATGCGCTCCGGAGCCACCCCCTGGGCGAGGGCGCCGGCGTGCGCGTCGCGGGCCACGTGGTGGATGTGGTCCACGCGCGGGTAATAGTCCGGCGGCATCAGGCTGCCCTCGGTGAAGAGGACGCGTGTCGGCAGGCGCGCGAAGCGCTTCGCGTGCTGCAGCGCGTAAGCCATCGGCGGATCGATGCAGTGGATCACGTCGTACCGCTCGCGCACGAGACGCGGCAGCATCGTCGCCGCGAACGCGAGGCAGTCGCGGTTGTATTCGGCGCGCCCCGCGAGCCACCCGAGCGGCGCACGGCGGGCGAGCGCGGTGGCCGGACGCAGCAACGGGGGCACCACCTCGTCCGGGCCTTCGCCGCCCGCGCTGCGGAAGAGCGTCATGGAGATTTCGCCGCGCAGCGTTTCGAAGAGCTCGGTGAAATAGCGCTCGAAGCCGCGTTGCACGCGTCCGATTCCGACGGACACGAGCGCCACCCTGGGTCTCGGGAATCCCGGTTCGCGCATCAGCTCACCCTTGGCACGCTGCGACGGTCATGGCGCACCCCGGCGCAGCAGCAGGCGCACATCGGCCACGCGCAGCGCGCCCAGCGCCGCGGCGAAGGCCAGGTAGGCGACGGGGGCAAGCGCCGCCGCCGCGATGCTCGCGCCCGGAAGGAGCGCGGAGGTCCCCGCGATCGCGGCGGCGGAGGCGAGGCCCACGCGGGCGACGACGCTCCAGTCGAGCCTCAGGCCACCGTGGCGCCGCAGGAGGTAGATCGTCGGGAGCGTCGAGAACACCACCTCGACGGCGAGCGCGCCGACAGCCGCGCCGAGGTAACCGATCTGGAACACGAGCATCGTGATCACCGCCGCCTTCATCACCACCGCCACCGAAACAAACAGCAACGTCTGCCGCTGGGTGCGCACGATGTAGAGCACCGGGCCCAGGGTGGCGCTCACCGCCTTCACGAAGAGCAGCAGCGCCAGCAGCCGCAGCGCGGGGGAGGCGGGTATCAACGCGGGATCGAGCAGGCCGAGGTAGAACTCGGCCCCGGCGAACGCCGAGACGAACGCCACGCCGGCGAGCAGCGCCACCGCGTCGAGGGCGCGCTGGCAGGCCTCGGCGAACCGCGCCTGGTCGGCGGGCCAGTAACGTGCCGCGATCGGATAGAGCGTGCCGGCGATCGAGCCCAGGGCGAGCAGGATCGGCCAGGTGAGCCGCTGCGCCGCGGAGTAGTACCCCAGCTCGACGGCCGTGCCGAGCTTCGACAGCAGCAGGATGTCGATCATCTCGTAGAGCGCGATCAGCAACCCGATCACGCCCACGGGAAGGGACATCGCCGCGCCCCGCTTCAGGTCCTGCGCCGCCACGCCCGCCACCGAAAGCCGGAAGTCGCGCCGCCCGAATGCCATGCAGAGCGCGAGGAAGATCGCGCGCGAGGCCGCGTGGCACGCGAGGAGCGCCACCAGGCCGCCGCCCAGGCGCACCGCCGCCGCGACCAAAGCGATCATGGCGAGCGCCGAGACGAGCTCGGCGGCGACCTCGCGCTCCAGCGCGAGGTGCGCCTTGAAGATCACGCGGAAAACCAGCACGCCGGCGTAGAACGCCGCGCTCGCCCCGCCCAGCAACGCCGCGCGCACCACGTGATCGGGATAGCGCAGGGCGAGCACGATCCCGGCGAGTACGACCATCGCCACCGGGACCTGGACGAGCTTCAACGCGGCGACGGTCCGCACCAGGTGTGTCTGCCTCGCGGGCTCTCGCGACACCTCGCGCACGAAGATCTCGGTCGTCCCGAAATCCACGAGCCACTCGGCGAACACGAGCAGGCCCAGGACAAGAGCGTATTCGCCGAAGGTGCCCGCGCCGAGCGCGCGCACGATGATCGCGGCCACCACCAGGCGCGACAGCGCGATGGCCATGCGCCCTGCCATCTGGGCGCCCGTATTGCGAAGGACGCGCGCGGCGGTCGGCTCCGGGATCGCCGCCGCGGCGTCGTTGCCGGGGGCGTGCCCGGTCATGCGCGCGCCGGCGCCAGCGGCACCGTGGCGAAGCCCGTCGGCACGCGACCCTGCCGCAGCCGCCAGTAATGGATCGCGCACACCAGCGCGGCCAGCACGAAGAACTCGCGCAACGTGCTGCCCTGGCGTAGCGAGTTGCCGAACCACAGGTCGACGAGGAAGGCGATGAAGCCCGCGAAGCAGGCGGCGTTGATGACGAAGAGCTCCTGGTCCCGGACGCGCAGGTTGCGCCACGCCATGTGGAGCAGCATCGCGAAGATCGCAAGGTGCAGCGCCAGGCCCACCAGCCCGATTTCCACCCTCCACTGCAGGTAGGCGTTGTGGACGACCGGCACGAACTGCGTCTTGCCGAAGCGCGCCTTCTCGTAGAACTCGCGCGCGCCGCGCTCGCCCAGGCGCGTGTAGGGCGGCGCCGCGAAGGCGTAGCTGTTCATGCCGAAGCCGAAGGCGGGATGGACCTGCATCATGCGCCGGGCGTCGTCGGCCCATTCGCTGCGCCCCTTCTCCGATTCGGTGTTGCTCTGGAAGACGCGCGCCATGATCGGCTCCGCGAAGGCCAGCGCCACAACCGCCACCGCCACGCCTGCGATCGCGAGCGGGATGATCGCGTTGCGGCGCAGCCTGAGCCGGAACATGACCAGCGTGGCGAGCACGAGCGAGCTGACGCCGAAGGTGAGCCAGCCGGCGCGCGACAGCGTGAGGATCAGCGCCGTCCCGCCGAGCAGGATCGCCAGCGCGAAGACCCCCCGGCGCCAGGTGCCGCCTCGGATCAGGACCATGCCGAGGGCCATCGGCAGCAGCGTGGCCAGGAAGGTCGCGAAGATCACCGGATGGAGCATGAAGGCGCCGATCCGGGTCACGGTGCGGCTCTTGACGACGTTGTCCGCGCCCGTGACGTCGGCCTCGCCCAGCTTTTCCAGGCCGAAACCGGTGCCGGAAATGTACTGGCCGATGCCCGCCAACGACTGGATGAGGATGGCCACGGCCAGCGCCAGTGCCACCTGCGTGATCCGCCCGGGGGTGCGCAGCTCGTTGCAGAGCACGATGAAAAGCACGGCGACCTTGACCATCCGCGTCACCTCGTGCATCGCGGTCATCCGCCACGGGCCGGTCACGATCGCGCCCACGCCGAGCAGTGCGATCGCGAGCCAGGCGAACGTGACCTTCGGGATCCGCAGCCCGCGCAGCTTGCCGGTCCACAGGTCGTGCAGCAGGTAGGCGAGCAGCGCGAGGACGAAGATGTCGCTCAGCTCGACCCGGAACGAGGTCTCCCCGCCCAGCTTGGGGAAGACGGGGCCCAGCCGGTATGAAAGGTCGAACGGCACCGAGAGGATCAGGCCCCAGAGGCAGAAGAGGCGCACGTTGCCCGAGAGCACGGCGCCGATGGCGATGGCCGCGATGCCGAGCACGGCGATGAGCAGGTTCACCCCGCCCTGGCTCGAAACGAAAAGCAGGCCCACGGCGCAGAGCGCCGCGATGGCGATGATGGGCAGCTGCGTGCGCGCGGCGCGCAGCAAGGCGGTCATGTGCGCCGCGAGCGCGTCGCGAGGACCAGTCCGATGTCACGCGCGTTGCGTACCCGCAGCGACTCTTCGGCGGCCTCGAGGTCCTCGGACGTCGTCTCGTTTTCGGCCGCGAGCAGCAGGACGCGTCCCACGACCGGTGCCAGCGCCAGCGCGAGCCCGTTGGCGGGCACCCCGGCGCCGGAAAACAGGACCACTTCGTGGTCGCGCTGGAAGGCATCGAGCAGCGCCGCGACGCGTTCGGTCGCGACGTGGCCGACGGGATCGGCGACGATGCCCGCGGGCACGATGGCGAGGTTGGGATGAGTCGTGCGCAGGACGACCTCGCCCAGCGCCAGCTCGGGATCGACGAGCGCGTCGGCGAAACCGCGCAGCTCGGTGCATTTCAGCAGGCGGCTCAGCCGGCGTTCGCGCGGGGCCGCATCAACCAGCAGGACCGGCTTGCCCAGCTCGTCGGCGAGGCTCTCGGCCAGCTCCAGGCTGCAACGCGCCTCGAAGTCGCCCTCCCCCGCCGTGACCAGCATCAACGAGCGGGGCCCGCTCGCGAGCTCCAGATCGTGACGCAGGCGCAGCGCGAGGCGGCGCCATCGCTCCTGGTCCGGCTTGGCGGGCCGCGCCGCCCAGCGGAACAGCGCGCGCCAGCGCGAGACACCTTCAACTTCGCTGATATCCATGGCTCTCGCGCCTCAGGTGGACGGCGGGGCGAGCCGCTCGGGCATCACCACCGCGATGCGGGGCGCCCGGGTCGGCACGCCGACGAGGCCGTAGAAGGGCGCGGCGCCGCGCCCCTGGATCACCTGTTCGCGCCGTACGCGGCCGAGGACCACGGTGCGCACGAGCGCCACGCCCAGGCCGAGGATCAGCCCGCCGAGGAGCGCCAGGGGGTAGAGGATGATGGGCTTCGGCCAGTGCTTCTTGTCGGGCCGGACGGCCTCGGACACGACGCGAACGCTCGGCATCGCGCGCAGGCCCGCCAGCGACACCGAGGCCTGCGCCCGCTTGCCGACCAGCGTCAGGTATTTTTCCTGCGCGAACTTGTGCTCGCGCTCGAACCCCTGCAGCGTCGCCTCGAGCGTGGGGATCCCGACGATGCGGGAGCGCAGCTGCGCGCCACGCCGCTCCATGGCCACGAGCGACGCCTTGAGGCCGGCGAGCTCGATGCGCACGGTGTGCTCGCGCGTGAGCAGCTCGTCGCGCGCCGCGTTGCGCGCATCGGTCGAGGCCTTGGGCACCTTCTCGGTGGACTCGGCGATGATCGCGTCGAGGCTGGCGATGTTGGCGACGAGGTCCTTCACCTCGGGCGAGTCGTCGCGATAGCGGCCGCGGGACAGTGCGAGGGCGGTCTGCAGCTCGAGGCGCTTCATCTTGGTCGTCTCGCGCTGCGTGTTCATCTCGTACGAGGTCGAGATCGTGCGCGTCGCGGGCTCCGACCGGACCTGGCGTGCGAGCTCCTCGAGGCTCGCCTTCGCCGCCGCGACCTTCGCCCGCGTCTCGGCGGTGCGTTCCTCGAGGTCGGCCAGCTTCTGGACCTCGAACTTCTCCTTCTCGATGCCCAGCCCGAGGCCATTCTTGCGCATGAACGCGATCCTTTCGGTCTCGATCGCGCGCAGCGCCCCTTCGGCCGCGCCCGCCGCCTCGGTGAGGGCGTCGACGGACCTCATCGACTCGACGCGATAGCGCTCGAGCCGCTGCGTGAGGTAAACGTCGATCACGCTGTTGGCGATGTCGGCCACGCGACGCGAGGGACCCCGCACGGTAAGCACCCCCATGTTGGCCTCGCCGATCGAGGCCAGGTTGATGCCCGACTTCATGTCGGCCAGGGTGCGCGCGCGGTCCTCCTCCGCGGGTGTCGGGGCGTCGCCCTCGCGCGGGACGAACCACTCCTTCACGCCGCGGTAGGCGCGCCCGACGAGCGAGGTCTGCCACAGGTAGCCGAGGTGCGAGCCGAATGGATGGTAGATGTCGTCGTAGGTGAGCTTCTCGCGCTCGATCACTTCCTTGAGCACGGGCGCGGAGGTGAAGAGTTCACCTTCCGTGCGCATGTCGTCCTTGCGGAACACGGTCCATCCGCCGTAAAACTGGTCGCGCGCGGTGTCCCTGTCACCCTCGGTCATGAGGCTCGCCTCGACCTGGTAGACCGGCGGCCACCAGATGATGTACGCGGTCACGACGGCGAGGATCACGGCGCACGTGACGAAGATCACCCGCCACTCGAGAACGGCGGTCCGAGAGAGGCTCAGCAGCGCGCCCCGGACGTCGAACGTGTCGGGGTCGCGCGTGACCGGCCCCTGGATCTGGTACATCGTTGTCATACCCCCCTTGAATCCCGCATCAGTATAGCTGGCACATAAGTCACGCCGTCCCCGCAATCGCGCGCCGGTAGAGGTCGAGATATCCCTCCTTCAGGCTCCCCCAGCCGAAGCGCCGCCTGGCGCTGTCGCAGGCGCCCGAGATGCGCAGCTCGTCGCGGTGCGCCAGCAGGTACGTGAGCCGCCCCGTAAGAGCGCCGGCCGCGCCCATGTCCACGAGGTGGCCGTGGCCGTCCACCAGCCAGCGGAAGTGCGGCGAGTCGTGCGTGACGACCGGCAGCCCCGCGGACATCGCCTCGACCACGGCCATGCCGAAGGTCTCGTAGGTCGAGGCCGAGACCATCACGTCGGCCAAACGGTAGAGCTCGCCCACGCGATCCGAGGCCACGTGCGTGTGCCTGAAGCGCGCCCCGAGGCGCTCGCGCGCGAGTTCCAGGAGCGAGGCATCGCCGTCCGGATGGACGCTGGCATCGATCCACAGGAGGATGTCGCCCGGGAGCCTCGCGACCTCGTCGATGAGATAGTCGACCCGCTTGTGGTGGCGGTTGAGCGAGGTCACCGCGAGGATCACGAAGGTGCCGGGGCCCACGCCGTGCCGGCCCCTCAGCGCCGCGCGGTCGGCGGCATCGGCCCTCCCGGGGATGTCCACGCCCACCGGCAGCATGGAGCCCTTGCGCGCGTCCGCGCCGCGCGCGACGGCCTCCTGCTGCTGCCCGGGTGTCACGTACTGGACGACATCGGCATAGGGCGTGGCGTCGAATGGCGCCGGTCCGCCGTCGGTGAAGACCAGCCCGTAGCGGGAACGCACCAGCCCGCGCATCGCCGCGAGCGGGCGCGCAAGGGGCGGATCGATCACATGGACCACATCGAACCTGCCGCGCAGCAGGTGCGGCCATAACGCAGCGGCGAAGGTCGCGAACTCCAGGCGGTAACGCGTATAGCGCAGGCGCTTGCCGGCCATGCGCGCCACCATACCCGTGCGTTTCATGTGCGCGACCACATGCTCTCCCGGTGCGGGTTCCCCGGCGCCCTTGAACAACGTCGCATCCACGTCCGTGCGGATCAGCCCGAACAGCTCCGTCATGAAGCGCTCGTAGCCGCGCCGCGTCTGGCCAACCGTCGGGCAAACCAGGGCGACCTTCACGCGGCTGCGGCTCCTATCGGGGCGGCCCGGATTCACCTTCGATGACCTCATCGGCGAATGCGGCCGCATCGAGCACCTTGCCGCGGTCGAAGCGGGCGACTAGTTCGCGGATCTCCGAGAAGGAGAAGGGGCGGTGCAGGCCCGTGACCACCAGGACCGTGAAGAACAGGATCTGGAAATCGAGCCACATCGAATACGAGGAATGCGCGACGCGGCAGTAGCTCGACTCGAGCACGATGCGCTGCACATCCGAGAGGCGCTCGCGGCCCGCGAGCTGGATCGGTCCCGTGATCCCGGCGGGCGTGGCGAAGCGGTCCTCGGTCCACGGGATGGCCTGCCTGAGGGCGGCGATCACGTTTTCGGGCAGGGGACGGTTGCCGACGAGGCTCATGCGTCCGGCGAGGACGTGGAAGAGCTGCGGCAGCTCGGTGAAGGCGCAGCGCTCGATCTGGCGACCGATCCATGTGTAGAGCGGGGAATCCTTCTCGATGTTGAGGAAGCGCGTGCCCGCCATCGGCACCGTATCGCGGTTCGCGATGCGCTCGGCGTCGCGCCGCATGGTTCGGAACTTCACCACCCGCATCGACTGGTCGCGGAATACGCGCCGCGTCGACCGGTAGAAGATCGGACGCCCGTCGAGGACCCAGATCGCCACGATGCACACCGCAACCGCCGGCAGCCAGGTGATCGCGGCGAACAACGTCACCGTGATGTCGAAGAAGCGCTTCACGTTCGCGCTCCCCGCGGGCGCAACCAGCGGCTTGCGCGCTCGCAGAACACGCGCAGGAGGAATTCCGGGTTGCCGACCACGTAGCGCGTGAAGAGGCGCCGCGGCTCCTTCCACAGGCGGTAGAGCCACTCGAGCTTCAGGCGCACCATCAGGTCCGGCGTCGGCACCGCGGTGCCCGCCGCATAGTCGAGCGCGGCGCCGCCGGTCAGCAGCACGTGGGTGGCCAGCCTCGGGGCGTGGAGACGGACCCAATGTTCCTGGATCGGCATGCCGAAACACACCAGCAGCACGTCGGGGCGCGCGCGATTGATCTCGGTGACCACCGCGTCGCTTTCGGCGCCGGATTTGTCGAAATAGCCGTGGTGCGTGCCCGCGATGCGGATGCGCGGAAACCGCTCCTGGTACCGGCGGGCGGCCTGCTCGGCCACGCCGGGACGCCCGCCGAGGAAATAGATGCTGTGCCCATGGCGCTCGCACCAGGCGCCCGCCAGGGGAAGCCAGCGTGCATAGGTCACCTTGGGCGGCACGGACAAGCCGAGGATCCTGCATCCGAGGCGGATGCCGTCGCCATCGCAGAACACCATCTGGGCCTCGTTGAGGGCCTGGCGCAGCGCCGCGTCCCGTGCGGCAAGGTTCGCCGCGAAGGCGTTCGCGTGCAGGATCACCGCCTGCCGGCCGCTGCGTATGGACGCGTCCATGAAGTCGAGGACTCCGGTTGCGGTCACTTCGTGCACCGTGATCCCCAGCAACTGGAGCGCGCCCCTGGCGCGGTCCGCGGGCGGATAGCCGCAGGCGGGTGGCGCAGCCCCATCGGACGCGCTCTCGCGCATGAGCAGGGCCGCGCTCATTCGGCGGCCACCGCTTCCAGTTCCACTGCCGGGGCGCGTGCCCGAACGCCGTCGTATACCGACCCGAGGCGCGCGACATGGGTGCGGCCGCCCCAGTGTGACGCCGACTTCTCGCGGGCGGCACGGCCGAAGCGGCGGCACAGGTCGGGGTCCTGCCAGAGCCGGGTGACCTTCTGCGCCAGGTCACGCGCGTTGCCGGGCTCGAACAGCAGCCCGTTGACGCCGTCGTCGACGAGGTTGGCGAGCGCGCCGATGCGCGCGGCGATCACCGGGACACCATGGCTCATGGACTCGGCGCCGACCAGGCCGAAGGTCTCGAACCAGATGCTGGGGAACACCATCATTCTGGCGCCGCGATAGTAGGCATCCAGTTCATCGGGGCTGCGCGTGACCACCACGGGAACGTCGGGCGGGACCGCCGCGCTCACGACGCTCGTCTCGTTGCGCGCGATGCTGAAGGGCAGGCCGGTGAGGCGCGCCGCCTCCACCAGGGTGTCGAGGCCCTTCTCCGGGCTCAGGCGGGTGGCACAACCCACATAGCCGCCGGCCGCGGGATCATCGACGCCGCGCTCGGGAGTCTCCACCACGCACGGCACCATCGAGACCCGCGACGGCTCGATGCCGAGCTTCTCGACCAGCCACCGGCAGGTGAACTCCGACGGGCCGACGAACCGGCTCACGTGGTCGCTGTACAACCGGAACCTGCGGGCCATCGCATTGAAAAGCGCGACGGTGGCGCTTTCGACCACGCTGCCGCGGCAATTGTTGACGAGGGCCCGATGCTCGCGCCCGCCGGTGCACTGCTCGCAGATCCGGCCTTCGCGCAGATGCGTGCCGACCGGGCACGTCAGCCGGTAGTCCAGGACGGTCATCACGACCGGAATGCCCCTGCGCGTGCAGCTCGGCAGGATCCACGGGGAAACCAGCGGGAAGAGCTCGTGCACGTGCACGACGTCGGGCCGGAAGGCCTCGAGCGTCGCCTCGAACTGCCTCACCGTTTCGCGCGGATAGAACGCGCTGGTGCCGGCCCGGATTCGCCCGCGCAGGTTCTGCGGCAGCTCCCTGCTGCTTCGCGTGAAGACCTCGACCTCGAGGCCGTGCTCGCGCGAAACGGCGATCGTCGCCTTGGGCGCGTTGTTGGCGCCGCCCCCGAAGCGCGACTCGTTATAGGCGTGGAGAACCCTCAAGTCCCTGCCTTCACGCAGTCACTTCGCTGCCCTGCTTCGCGGCAACGCCCTCCGCGGTGCACTGGCGAATCTGGCAGTCGACGTTGATGCGCGTGACGAGCTTGGACAGGGAACGGATGTGCACCGTCCAGACGGCGAGCGCGCTTTCCAGCTCGCGGTGCGCGTGGTCGCTCAGCTTGAACACCACATCGGTCATCTGCGGGTACTTGAACGGCGTCGGATCGTCCAGGTTGCCGCTGGCGAGCCAGCCTTCGATGTCGTAGCCAAGGCGCGTCTTCACCGGAGCGAGGATCTGCGCGGCCTCACGCCCGTGGGCATGCTTGTGGCGCGTGTAGGCGTGGAAGTCGCGCCAGAACATGTCGAAGCCGGGCACCTTGGTGTGGACGCCGCGTTCCTCGAGCAGCTTGCGCGTGGCGTTCATCGCGGCGTCGCAGATCTCGTCCCAGAGGTGGAACGAGGCGATCGCGCGGTAGCGGTACATGAGGTTGTCGCCCGCCGCGCCGGCCTGAAGGCGCTCGAAATTCTCGGGGCGCGAGTAGAACTCGATCACGGCCTCGGGCGTCGGGAAAAGCTCGCCCTTGGTTTCGGCGACGAAGCCGTCCAGGAAGCCCCTGATCTCGGCGTTGCCCCCTTCCATCGCGGGCAGCATCGCGCCCCACCATTCGGAGTTGCGGATGCCGTGGTGGCGGGCGAACCTGACCACTTGCTCGAACCAGCCGTCGTTCCAGAAGACGCTGCTCGTGAGGTGCCATTTGCGGCAGGTGATGTAGTCGTCGAAGGGCAGCGTGTCGGTGGCGACGATGATCTCCTCGACATCGAACACTTTCTCCTCGTCGTAGATGCCGTAGTTCTTCGGCAGCACGCGGAAGCGCGTGTCGAACTTGAAGAGCTCGCGCGACTCGATCGATTCCAGCTCCGCGCCCTTCAGCATCATCGCCTGGAAGTTGTGCATCTGGTGGATGTTGCTGTCGAGCAGGCTGTGCAGGCCCTTCAGGTGTGTCTTGAGCGATTCGCCCGGCAGGCCGAGGATGAGATCCGACACCGAACGCAGGCCGCGCCCTCGCATATGCACTTCGAGCGCCTTGTACGCCTCGAGCTTGATCGCCTCGCGCTTGACCTTGCGCAGCACGTCTTCATCGAGCGACTGGACTGCTTGATAGAGCACCATCGCGCCACCCATCTTCTCGACCGACTTGATGATGCGTTCGGGCTTGTTCTTGCCCGTGGTCGCGTCGATGAACGTGGGCCAGCCGTATTCCTTCTGCATGAGGCCGATGTGGCCGGAGATCTCGATGTCGCGCTCGTACATGCCGTAGTTCGAGTCCGCGATGCGCAGGGTGCCCATCTTCGGCGAGTGGCTCTTGATGCGCCTGGCGATGTAGGTGATCTCTTCCTTGATGCGGTCGACCGAGAAGTTGTGGATCTTCGAGTAGTACTTGGTGCCCTGCACGCAGAAGGTGCAGGTGAAGGGGCACCCGCGGTTGGTCTCGATCATCGGGGCGAGCTTGCCGTCGAAGAATTCGTCCTGGATGCCGGTGAGGAAGGGCGAGGGGATGTCCTCGACTTCCTTGTGGCGCGGCTTGGTCTCGTCGATCGCCGCCTGGCCTTCGGGGTTGCGGAACACGGAGGAAGGAAGCCCGATCCGGCCCAGGCCCTTGATCGTGCGCCCGCCTTCCATGAAGGTCTGGACGATGTGGTGCGCGAGGAAATCGCCTTCGCCCAGCGCGTAGACGTCGACAAACCGGTATTTGTCGAGGTAGGCGAGCTGGCGGTGCGGCTCGATCGAGATGTTCGGCCCGCCCATCACGCAAAGCACGTCGGGGTTGACCGCCTTGGCGGCGCGGAAGCAGTAGTGGCTGAGCGCCTCGTTCCAGACGTAGTTGCTGAGCATCAGCACATCTGGCGGCTCGCGCTTGATGGCATCCAGCAGCGCTTCGGCGTAGACGAAGATGCGCGACTCGATCTCGCGCCCCTTGTCTTCGTGGTCCATCACGGCCTTCATGTAGGCCACGCCCAGGGGCATGCAGTCGTTGGCGAGGACGCCTGAATAGTTGTAGCGCAGGTCGCCCAGGTAGACACGCGTGGTCATGATGTTTTCTCCATGACGGCGCGCGCGCGCGCCGTTGCCTTGCTGCTCGGTGCAATTTCACTCGCCATGTATTCCCGGTACCAGTCGATGGTGCGGCGCAAGCCGGCATCCATGCCGTGGCGCGGGGCCCAACCCAGGCGCTCGCGCGCCTTGCCTGCATCGAGGTATTGCTCGCGAATCTCGGCCGAGGCGATGTTCTGCACCACGGGCTCGAGGTCGGCGCGGCCCATCATCTGCAGCACCTTGTGCGTGAGGTCGAGCATCGTCGGGCGCATTTCGAGCCCGAAGTTGAACGCCTCGCCGGCCAGCGTGCGCTCGCCCGCGAGCTTCTCGGCCAGCAGCACGTACGCCTCGGCCGCGTCCTCCACGTACAGGAAGTCGCGCACGAACTTGCCGTCGCTGCGGATCATGAATTTCTCGCCGCGCAGCGTGGCCTGGATCACACCCGGGATGAGGCGGCTGAAGTTGAGGTCGCCGCCGCCGAAAAGGTTGCCACAGCGCACGATCGCCGCGCCCAGCCCGTAGGTGCGCGCGTACATGGTGGCGATGAGGTCCGCGCAGCTCTTGGAGACGTCGTACGGGAAGCGGCCCTGCAACGCGTGGTCTTCGCGATACGGCAGGCGGTCGGAATCGCCGTACGCCTTGTCCGAGGAGGCCATGAGGAATTGCCTGACCCCCGTCTGGCGGGCGGCCTCGAGCAAGAGCCACGTGCCCCGCACGTTTGCTTCCAGCGTGCTGACCGGATCAACCTTGGCCACGCCGACAAGCGTCTGCGCCCCGAGGTGGAACACGGTGTCGATCGAATATTCGGCGAGTGTCCTGCGGGCGAGCGCGCCATCTTCGAGCGCGCCGTGCACCGTCACCACGCGCGAGAGCCAGCCGTCGCTCACGAGCCGGCTGCGCGGCGCGCCGTCGCGCAGCAGCACGACCACGGTGGCGCCACGGTGGACGAGTTCCGGCACCAGCCAGCTACCCAGCAGCCCGGTGGCGCCGGTCACGAACACCGGGCGGTCACGCCAGAAGGTCGAGCTCACGCGACTTCCTCCTCCGCGGTGCGCCCGGCGACGCGCACCCACGGCGCCTTCCCGCCGACGATCAGGTTTTCGAGCTCCTGCTGGTCCTTGCTTGTGTCCATCGACTTCCAGAAGCCGGTGTGGCGGTTCACGTGCAGCAGGCCGCGACGCGCGAATTCGGGCAGCACGTCCTGCTCCAGGTTGTGGCCTTTCCACTCCTTCAACGCGCGCTTCTCGAACACGAAGAAGCCCGCGTTGATCCAGTAGTCGCGCACCAGCGGCTTTTCCTCGAAGCGGTGCACCTTGCCGTCGTCGCCGAAGACCACCAGGCCGTATTGCGAGCGCAGCGGGACGGTGGTGAGCGTGGCCAGGCCGCCGGACCTTTCATGGGTGGCGACAAGCGCTTGCAGGTCCAGGTCGCCCAGGCCGTCGCCGTAGGTGGCGAAGAACCGGTCGCCCACATGGTCGGCGCAGCGCGCAATGCGATCACCCGTGTCCGCGTCGGAGCCCGTGTCGACGATGTTCACGTTCCACTCGCCGAAGCGGCCGTGGAAATAGTCGTACAGCATCTCGATCCGGTGCCCGCCCGCCAGGACGAAATCGGTGTAACCCTGGGACGCGTAGGTGCGCATCAGGTGCACCAGGATCGGCGTGCCGTTGACCGGCATCATCACCTTGGGGAAATACTCCGTGAACGGGTAGGAACGGGTGCCTTTCCCGCCGCAGAGGATCACGACCTGCATCGACTTGGACATGCGCTTGGCTTTCTTCTTGTTGAAGGGCGGTTGCGGATTCTTGCTGCGTTACGCTAGAGCTGCTGGTAGAGCTTGTACGTGATGAAGAGCTGCGCCGGGCGCAGGATGATCTCGTCGAAGAAGCGCACCACCTGGGCGCGCCCATGCTCAGGCACGAAGATCACATCGTCAGGCTGCAATTGCGTGACGGCGAAAGCAAGATAGGGGCCGGGCTGCCCGCTCGCCTCGACGTTGATCGGGATCGCCTCGAGGACGCCGTCCCTGGAGAGCCGGATGATGGTCACGTCGGACTCCGAGCCGCTGCGCTGGAATCCGCCCGCCATGCCGATCGCCTGCAGCGCGGTCTGCGCGCTGCGGTACGGGACCTGTTGCGGGCTCTTCACGTCGCCGAGCACAAAAACCGTCGGCTGGCGCACCAGGGTCGGTATGACCGTCACCTCGGGATTGATCAGGCGCGCGGCGAAGCGCTTCGACAGGTCCGCGGCGAGCTCGCGCGCGCTCAACCCGGCGGCGGGGACGTCCTGGAGGATCGGTAGCGAAATCATGCCGTCGGAGCGGATCGTGACGGTGCGCGAGACTTCCGGGAAACGCGTTACCAGGACCTCGACCTGGTCGCCGGCGAAGAGGAGGTATTCCTTGGTGAACCTGCCGGCCGACTGGACGATCGGCGCGGGCACTTCGATGCGCTCGGCGTTGGTGCGCGTGGCGGTGGAGCAGCCCCATAGCAGGGCCGAGGTGAGCAGCACAAATACGCTACGGACCATAGCTGAAGATTGTTTCGGCATTCCCTACGCCACCCTCTCCCGTGATTCGATGCTTCATGCGCGCACTAGTGATTCCGACCGGTCGGCCCTGGCCTGGGAGTCGACGCGCCTATTCTTCTTGTCTTGGGTGGTGCCCCGTCTCTGCGAACGGCTTCGATCACTGCGGGGTTGTGACCCATTGTAATTCGGCCCGGCCGGGTTGTGAACAATTTTAGCTACTTGCGCACCCCCGGGGGTGCGCCGGCCAGACCTCTTGCACGTGCGGCGAGATAGAGCTCCAGCGCGACCAGATCCCCGGATCCAAACGCGGGCTGTTCGGCGCGCACGCCAAAATAGCAGGCGCGCAGCCGCCGTTGCAGCGACCCGAGCGACTGCCATTCGAGCCGATACGCCGGCCAGTCGGCGGGATGTCCCTGGCTGATGCGTTCGCCCAGCAGCGTGCCGCCCCAGTTGCGGTCGTGGCACTGTGTGCACGCCAGGTTGAACTGGCCCTGGCGCTCGAAGAAAAGGCTGCGCCCGCGCTCGAACGCGGCGCTCGCGGGCCCGTCGACCGCAACCGCAATCGGCAGCCCCGCCGACTGGCGAGCTACAAATGCCGATAGTGACAACAGCTCCTCCGATTCCCAGGCGGGCGCCTCGCGCTTCTGCTGTGCCGCGGCACATGCGCGAATCCGGCCTTCCAGATCCACCACCCGGCCCAGCGCCGCGTCGTGTTTCGGATAGGAAGCGGCCACCCCTCGCATCGACTTCGCCGCATCGCCGTGGCAGGAGGCGCACGCCGGCCCCTGCGCCGCCGGCGCTTTCCACAGCCGCTCGCCGCGCGTGACCCACAACATGCCGGGATTGGCGAACTCATCGCGCTGCAGCGCCTGCACGTCCGCGCCCTGGAACTCGATGCCGGACTTGAGCGGCTTCGGGGCAATGATGTCGGCACGGGTTGCCGCGCCGGAAAACACAAGCGCCGCCAGCAGCGTGCGGCCCGCGGTGTTCACGCGAGTGTGAAGGCCGCGGTGAGCCTGCCCGTCTCGCCGCGATCGTCGCTCCACTCCACAACAATCTCCCCAGCCTGCGTCGCCACCGCGAAAAATGCGAGGTACGGATTGGCCGCGACCCCGGAGCCCAAGTCGGCGCTGAAGACCTCGCGCCCCGCCAGCGTGCAGGTGAGCTTGTTGACGACGTTCATCGGGATCGACTGGCCGTTCATGCCGCGGCGAAAGCCGGTCTCCATCGGATGCTGCACCAGCACCTTGATCTCGAACGGCTCCCCCTTGCGCACCGTTGGCGGGGCCTGAATGCGTCCAATCATCATGGGGTGCGCCTCACAGCGATTCGTCCAGGCAGGCCGCCGATGTCACCAGCACGTCGCGTTGCGCGATCCGGAAGCGTTTGCCGGAAAGTTCCGCGAGCACACGCACCTTCTGCGTCCCCGCCAGGCGCACGCGCGTCGAGACTTCCGCCTTGCCGGAGGCGGCGCTCAGATGGAAGGTCGCAACCAGCGGGCGCGGATTGCGCTCCGCAATGATGTGGATCGCCAGGACATGGTCGGCCGCGGACATCGGACTATCCACCCGGATGCGCATCGGCACCGAGTTGCCGTTTTCCGCGATCTGCGGCAGTTCCACCTCGATGCCACCCTCGGCCGGTGCCATGCCGTCCGCGAGCTTCCGGACCAGGGGCCCCACGTCCTGCGCGGGCTGGAAGCGGCCGGTCTGCGCGCGCGCCGGGACCGCGGCAAGCGCCGGGAGCGCAAGGAAATGGCGCCGCTTCATCGCAGCGTCCCGAGATAGGCCACGAGGTCTTCGACCTGCTGGCCGCTCAGCGCGGGTTTGCCCGCGAAGGCCGGCGCCACGCGCGTGAGTCCCTGCGTCCGGTGGAACGTGGGCATCGCGGCGAGTGGACGTACGCGCGAGATGTCCGCGATACGCAGGCGCAACTGCGCCGCGCTGAAGCGCGATCCGGCCTGCGCGAGCTGGGGGCCGACGTCGCCCGCGACATCGACGCCGGGCACGGCATGGCACAACACGCAATGGCCGCCTTCACGGGAGACAAACACCTGCCGCCCACGTGCCGCATCGCCGGCCGGCGCGAGGGGGGTTTCCATCACGTCGTCCGGCACGGCGGCACAGGATGCAAGCACCAGCAGGAGCGCGGGCGCGGTGACACGCGCCCGTGGCCACGCCGGGTCAGGCCTTGAGCTCGCCATCCTTCAACGGCAGCGAGCGCACCCGCTTGCCGGTGGCGGCAAACACCGCGTTCAGCACCGCGGGCATCACGTTCAGCGCGCCCGGCTCCCCATGGCCGCCCCAGAATCCGCCGGTGGGGACGAAATACGTCTCCACACGGGGCATCTCCGGCATGCGTGGGAGCGGGAAGTCGTGGAAGTTGGATTCCACCACGCGGCCGTCCTTGATGGTGTGCGCCTCGTAGAGCTGGCCCAGGCAATAGATCACGTTGCCTTCGGCCTGCGCGCGGCACGCCTGCGGGTTCACGACGTAGCCCGAATCGATCGCAAACACCACGCGATGGACCTTGATGGCGCCGTCCCTGACCGACACCTCCGCAACCATGGCGGTGTAGCTGCCGAAGCCGTCGGACTGCGCGATGCCGCGGAACACGCCCGCGGGCAGCGGCTGGTTGTAGCCGGCCATCTTCGCCGCGGCTTCCAGCACCCGGCGGTTCTTGTCGTCGGGCTTCATCATCGCCAGGCGCAAGGCGAGTGGGTCCTTGCCCGCGGCATGCGCCACCTCATCGATGAAACACTCGCGATAAAACGAGTTCTGCAACCCGGGAGCGCGCCAGAAGCCGACCGGCACGTGTGGATTGCGCATGGCGTATTCGACCAGCTGGTTCGGGATCTCGTAGGTCGCGTCCGCGAAGGTGCGAACGGCGGTGAAATCGATGCCGTCCTTGATGCCTTCGGGGCGCAGCAGGGCGAGGATCGACGGGCACGCGATCACGGTGTGCATCGCGGTGACCTTGCCCTGCGCATCGAGGCCCGCCTTCATCTTCACGAGCGAGGCCGGCCGATAGAAGCCGTGCTGCATGTCCTCCTCGCGCGACCACATGAGCTTGACCGGCTTGCCGGGGAATTGCTTCGCGATCTTCACCGCCTGGGTGACGTAGTCCTGCGGCGCGCCGCGCCGGCCGAAGCCGCCGCCGAGCATGGCCTTGTGCACTTCGCATTTTTCGAGCGCCAACCCGGAAGCCTCGGATGCCGCGGCGATCGAGGCCTCGCCGTTCTGCGTCGAGGTCCACACTTCCAGCGTGCCGTCGGCCTTGAACCAGGCCGTCGCCGTCATCGGCTCCATGGTGGCGTGGCTGAGGTAGGGCGAGCCGTATTCCGCTTCCACGACCTTCGCCGCCGAGGCGAGCGCCGCCGGCGTGTCACCGGTCTTGCGCGCGCTCGGCAGGCCGGTGGCGCCGAGGCCTTCCCTGAACATCGCCGTGATCGAATCGGACGACACGTTGCCGTTGGCCCCGTTGTCCCATTCGATCACGAGTTTTTTCGCCGCCACGTTGGCGCGCCACCAGTTGTCGGCCACCACCGCGACGAAATTGTCGTCCCTGACCACGCCTTTCACACCCCGCATCCCGCGGGCCGCCGAATCGTCGAGCGACTTGACCTTGCCGAGGAACACCGGGCACTGGACGATCGAGGCGTGCATCATTCCCGGCAGCTGGACGTCCACGCCGAACACCGGCTTGCCCAACACCTTGTCAGGTGTATCCAGGCGCGCCAGCGACTTGCCGGCGACCTTCCAGTCCTTCGGGTCGCGCAGCTTCACGTCCTTCGGCACTTCCAGCTTCGAGGCGGCCTGCGCCACCTTGCCGTAGCTCACCTTGCGTTTGCTCGGCCCGTGGCTCACGTAGCCATTGGCCGCGGAACATTCGGCGGGGGGCACCTTCCATTCGGCGGCGGCGGCGGCGACAAGCATCGCCCGCGCCTGGGCACCGGACTTGCGCAGGTAATCCTGCGAGGTGCGCACGCCGGCGCTTCCGCCGGTCGACATCGAACCCCAGATGCGCTTGCGCCTGATGTGTTCGTTGGGAGAGGCGAATTCGGTCGAGACCATCTTCCAGTCGCAATCGAGCTCTTCGGCGACCAGCTGCGCCAGGCCCGTAAGGCTGCCCTGCCCCATCTCCGAGCGCGCGATGCGGATGAGGACGTGATTGTCCGGGTGGATCACGATCCAGTGCGTGACCTCAGGTGACGCGGCGGCGCCGGCGGCGTGGGCCAGCGCGTTGCCGGCCAGTGAAAACTCGAGCGCGAGGCCCCCGCCCACGGCGGCCGATGCCTTGATGAATTCCCGGCGGGAAACGGCGAGTGTCATGTCGTCGGCCCTCAGATCGTCTGGCCGTTGGGGGCGGCGGCCGGGGCCGGATCGGCTTCGACCTTGTTGCCCGCCAGCGAATGGATGGCCCGGCGCACTCGCGCGTAGGTCCCGCACCGGCACAGGTTGGTCATCGCCGCCTCGATGTCGTCATCGGTCGGTTTTGCCTTCTTCGCCAGCAGCGCGGAGGCCGCCATGATCATGCCGGTCTGGCAGTAGCCGCATTGCGGCACGCCGTGTTCAACCCAGGCTTTCTGCACGCGGTGCAGGCCCTTGCCGGCGCCGAGCCCCTCGATGGTGACAATCTTCTTTCCGGCCATGCTGCCGACCGGCGTGACACAGGAGCGGACCGGGTCGCCGTTGACGTGGACGGTGCAGGCGCCGCACTGGGCCACCCCGCAGCCGTATTTGGTGCCCGCGAGGTTGAGTTCGTCGCGCAGCGCCCAGAGCAGCGGCATTTCCGGCTCGACATCCACGTTATGGACCTTGCCGTTCACATCGAGCTTCATCAGGCGGGACTCCCGGGACGTGGAATCGGAATTATAGGTGGCAAGGGTGTGTAGGCGTAGAGCGTGGACACGTCTCCTTCCCTACCCCACGGTATCGTCCCTTCGTACTGGAACCCGAGGCGCAGAAGCAATTTGCCGGAGGCCTCGTTGTCGACCGTCGTGAACGCAACGATGCGCTTGAGGCCCAGCGCCTGCACGCCGTGGTTGCGGCAGGCAAGCGCTGCCTCGTACGCGTAACCGTGCCCCCGGTACGCGGGCAGGAAGGCGAAGCCGATGTCGATGTCGGGCTGCTCGTCGCGCCTGATGAGCCCACACATGCCGATGGGACGCCCGTCTTCCTTGCGCTCCACCAGGTCGAGCCCCATCCCGGTG
>Ga0163153_10001384_pt1 | contig 38282 bp, 34 predicted proteins | sample OliLakLV19MP6IB1_FD_148629 | JGI IMG/M metagenome (GOLD analysis project Ga0163153, IMG submission 148629) | Freshwater microbial mat bacterial communities from Lake Vanda, McMurdo Dry Valleys, Antarctica - Oligotrophic Lake LV.19.MP6.IB-1 | ecosystem: Environmental > Aquatic > Freshwater >... | reverse complement strand
TGCGCCCGGCCCGTACCAGCTCGAGGAGCTGGCGACGGAACTCAGGCGGATAGGCGGGGCGGGGTCGGGGCATCGGGACATCCTCCTGCAACAAGAGTGAGGTGTCCACGAAACCGGGTCAACTCCAGGTCTCTGAATGGACCCGGGTTGCTGGCTATCGCTTCAGGGCGGCTGGGACCGCTGCCATGCCCAGGAACTCGGGTAGGGGAGCGGGTAGGGCAAGGAATGTTTGCGATGCCTGCCTGCCGCCCCCACCCGGGGGCGGCTCTGTTTCCAGGTGACGGTCGAGTCTCGCTGGCCGCAGTGGTGGGAGGAACGAGGCGGGAGGTCGATCAGGCGGCCGGAAGAACCTGCACAAAAAACCCGCACAACGGTGCGGGTTGATGTGGTAACGCAGTGCGCCCGATACGATCCGAACGTACGACCTCGTGCTCCGGAGAACCCAGAGTCTGGGGCCAGTCAGTGTCCGGCGGGGTGGTCCGGGAGGCGGAGCAGATCGCCGGTTGGACGCCCTCGCGGTGGCGCAGGTGCGGGCGCGGGTGTGAGGAGGCTACTATCCGAGGGTCCCGCCCCCAGAACCACGGAACGGGCGGTGGGACCTTTCCAACCGCTGGCGCATCCATGAGGGGGCGCGAGGTTGAGTCCGGGCCAAGCGGAGTCCCCACTGGGGAACCGGGTGTCGGCGGAGAGGATGGGAATGGCTGAAACAGATGGCGACTCGGTCGCCGACCTGCGGGCGGAACTGGCGAAGCGCGGCATCGAACTCGGCCCGATCATCGGCCGTGGGGCGATGGCCGTGGTCTACCGCGCGTTCGACGCACGGCACGAGCGGTCGCTCGCGGTCAAGGTCCCCGACCTCGATGCCTCCGATCGGGACGGCGCCGCACGGTGGACCCGAGAGATCGGCGCGGTCGCGCGGCTCCGCCATCCGAATATCGTGCCCCTCATTGACTCCGGCACGACCGCCGGTGGTACCGCATACTTCCTCATGCCCCTCGCCGAAGGCGAGACGCTCAAGGCCCGCCTGGAGCGTGGTTCCCTGCCGATCCCGGAAGCGGTCCGGTACGCCCGCGAGGCCGCCGAGGCGCTGGCCTGTGCCCATGCTGAAGGCCTGATCCATCGCGACGTGAAGCCGGAAAACATCCTGCTGGAGGGCGGCCACGCCGTACTGGCAGATTTCGGGCTGGCGCGGTCGATCGGACCGGGCCGGTCAGGCCCGAGTCATCGGACCCAGGTGGGGACCGTCGTCGGGACTCCGCTCTACATGAGTCCGGAGCAATTGACGGCGGACGCCGCGATTGACGGTCGGACCGACCTCTTCAGCCTGGGGGTGGTGCTCTACCAGATGTTGACCGGCCGGCTGCCCTTCGCTTCCACCGCGATGCCGGGCCTGCTGACGGAGCGCCTGGGCGGACAGTTCGGGTCGGTGGCTGCCTTGCGGCCGGGAACACCCGTCCTGCTGCAACGGATCATCGCCCATGCGCTGGCCCCCGATCCCCAGGCGCGGTACGACCGCGCGGAGTCCATGGTGGCGGATCTCGAACTCGTGGAGCGCCAGTTGGGCGGTGGCAGCATCGGTGCCGCGCGACGCCTGCGAACCTCCCGCTGGGCCTGGGCGGCTGGTGGCCTGGTTGGGCTGGCGGCGGCGATGTTCGTTCTGGTGTGGCGAGCGCCGGCATCGCCCAGGCTGGACCCGAACCAGATCGTCGTCGCCGACATGCGGAATGAGACCGGCGACACGGCGGCCGCCGCCATCGGCGCGATGGCGAGCGACCTGATCTCCGCGGGGCTCACCCGGATCCCCGGTGTCACCGTCATCAATTCTGACCTCGCGTTCGGGGCGCCGCGGCGCCCGGCTGATCGGCGCATCGCGAGCGGGCCAGGTGGCGGGCTCCGGGCGCTGGCCGATTCGACCCGCGCCGCCACGGTGGTCTCCGGATCCTATTACCGCGACTCCGGTCAGGTGGAGGTCTTCACCGAGATCACCGACGCGAGGAACGGCCGGGTCCTGCTGGATCTCGGCCCACTGTTCGGATCCTCCGCCCATCCCGACTCGGTCCTCGAGCGGGCCCGCGACAGCGTAGTAGCGTTCATTCACGCCCGGCGGACGGGGAACCGACCGTAAGGCCGGCACCTCGAGCCGCGACGCCGTCCCGGCCGCTTCAGCCCGGAGGACCGATGGCCATCGGAACAGTCACCTGCTCGGTCGTGACCTCAGTGGTGCTCGCATCGAGTTCGCCCCATCTCCCCGGGCCCCACCCCCAGGCGCTGACGTTCCCCCCCTTCGGCGCGCTGACCCTGTATCGGCCGGCTGGGGCGCCCAGCAGCGTGGTGTTGTTCGCCTCCGGCGATGGTGGCTGGAATCTCGGCGTGGTCGGGATGGCGGAGCGACTCCGAGACCAGGGGGCGCTGGTAGTCGGCTTCGATGTCCGGACCTACCTGCAGACGGCGGCTAAGGCACCCGGATGCACCTACGCGGCGGCGGATTTCGAAGCGCTCAGCCAGTTTGTCCAGCGCCGACTGGGCCTGGCGCGTTACCTCCCCCCCGTGCTGGCGGGATACTCCTCCGGGGCGACGCTGGTCTATGTCGCACTGGCCCAGTCGCCGCCTAACACCTTCAAGGGCGGCTTGAGCCTGGGCTTCTGCAGCGACCTCGATGGAACCCACGGGTGGTGTCCCGGGGCGGCGGGACTGCGTTCGGCGCTGACGGCCCGCGGGAAGGGCTGGAACTTCGGGCCGGTCAAGCGGCTTCCGGCTCCCTGGATCCTGCTGAACGGTCAGGACGATCAGGTCTGCAGTACCGCGGCGGCCGCGGCGTTCGTTGCCGGAATCGAGCGCGCCGAGCTCGTCGCTCTGCCATCTGTCGGCCATGGCTTCGGTGTCGTTGGTCGCTGGGGGCCGGCATACGATCGGGCATTCCAGCGGATTCTCACGGCCACCAGTGCGGACGCGGTTCCCGCGCCCGGACCGGTGAGTGACCTCCCACTGGTGGAGGTCTCCGCGGACTCCGCACCGGCCGGCACCGACCTGTTCGCCATCATGCTCTCGGGTGACGGCGGCTGGGCGGGCCTCGATCGGGAGGTCAGTCAGAGACTCGCGGCTCGGGGGATTCCGGTCGTGGGACTTAATTCGCTGCAATATTTCTGGAAGGCCCGGACTCACGAGGAGGTCGCCCGCGACGTGGGGCGGGTGATGACTCACTACCTCGGGCAATGGCACCGGACGCGGGTGCTCCTGCTGGGCTACTCCTTCGGAGCAGACGTCCTGCCCGCCACAATTGTGGCGTTGCCGGCCGAGCTACGCCGCCGCGTGGCGGGGGTCGGTCTGTTGAGCCTGAGCCGGACGGCCGCCTTCGAGTTCCATGCCCGAAGCTGGCTGGGGCGCTCGGCGCCGGATGAGCAGCCAACCGCGCCCGACCTGGCCCGGTTGCCGGCGTTGCTCGGCGCCGCCCCGATCGTCTGCCTCTTCGGGGCGGAGGAGGCCGAGACGGGATGTCATTCGAGCGACGGCGTGATGGCGGTGAGCCGACCCGGGGGCCATCATCTTGGTGGGGATTTCGACCAGCTGGCGACGCAACTGCTGGCGCTGCTCAACTCGGGTGCCCACTGAGGGCGGTGCTGGTTCCACCGGGAGGGCGGCCCTGCCGCCCCACGATTCGGGCCGATCATTTGCGCACCGTGCCGGCGAGGCTGCCGGAAATCAGCGAGGCGATGTTTGCCAGGATGACCGGCAGGGCGAAGCCGGCGGGTGAGGCAACGTAGCGCGGCCGCCAGACCGGATCGAACTTGTCCTTGTACTGCCGAAGACCCGCAAAGTTATAGACCGACTCACCGTGCCGGAACATGAACGCGCCCGCCCGGGTCCACAGCGGTGCGAGGGCCCGGTTTTCCAGCCCGGAGAGCGGCGCCATGCCGAGATTGCAGGTCTGATAGCCGTGGCCCTTGGCCCAGAGCATGAGTTCGAGGAACAGGTAGGTCATCACGCCGTCGGGCGCAGCGGCCGAGTAGCGCATCAGGTCCACGGACACCTCGCTGCCGGCTCTGCCACACCAGAGATTGGCAAAGGCCACGATCCGTCCCTCGACCCGGATCACCGCGACGGGAAACCAGCGCAGGTAGTCGGCATCGAACCGCCCCATGGAGAACCCCTTCTCCCGGGCTCCCTTCGCCGCCAGCCATTCCTCCGAGACCGCCCTGAGTTCCGGCTGCAGTTCCGCTGTCCGCTCGACCGGCTCGACCACAAAGCTGGCGCCTGCGGCCACCACCTCCCGGTGGGTTCGGCGGAGGCTCCGACGGCGGCCTCCCTCCATGGAGAACTCGGGCAGTGGCACGACGGCTTCCTCGCCAATCTTGAGCAGGGTGAGTCCCAGGTCAATGTAGAGCGACAGGTGATCCTCGGAGACTTCGTAGAACACCGTCCAGCCGCCATGCTGATCCACCAGTTGCCGGAAGGCCCAGACCAGTTCGCGCTGCTCGGCCTCGGGTCCGATCGGGTCGCCCATCGCCACCCAACTTCGGCCGGCCACGCCATACATGAGGAAGGCCTTCCCCGATTGACTCATGAGGATGGTCTTGTCCCCCAGGAGCGCCAGTTGGGCCGCGCTGGAAGTTGAGGCGTTCGCGACCGCCGCCACCTCGACGAGTTCACTGGTGCTCGGCAGCACCGGCGTGCCCCGGGAGCGGCGGAACAGCCGGGCGAAGGCCAGGGTCGCCATGGGAGCGGTTACACCCACCAGCGCGCGGAGGTACCGAGGGGCGTCGCCGTGGAGCGTGAACTGCCACCAGAGTTCGGTGGAATAGTCGACGTGCTTGTAGGAGAAGATGCCCAGCCAGGTGGTGAAGCCGAGCGCGACAACCAGAGCCACGATCCAGCCGGGGGACATCGGCTCCGCTGTGAGCGCCTTCTGGCGGTAGAAGCTCTTCCGCGCCGGCAGCAGCAGGGCGAAGACCAGCGACAACGCCAGCGCCTCCTCCCAGTCCAGTCCCTTGACCAGCGAGGCCACAATCCCAACCCCCAGCAGCACCCGAGTCAGCCGGTAGGCCGCGTCCAGCCGCCGGCTTAGCGCCCAACCGAGGATCATCAGTGCTCCACCGGCGACGCTGCCGGTGAAGTGAGACACCTCGATCACCCCGAGGGGGAGGAGATCGTCGAGAAAACCGATGCGACCATCCACTGCCGGCGTGGCCCCAGAGGCCACCAGAATCACCCCAGAGATGAACGCCGCCCCACCCAGCACGAATGGGAGGAGTCCGGGAAGCCATCGGGCGGAGGCGAGCGCGAACGCCCGGCTGCCCTGGGTGACCGCGGAAAGGCGCGTCCGCTGATGGAACAGCTCCCAGCCACCGAGGAGGACCGCGCCGAGGCTGAACGGCAGGAGGTAGTAGACGGCCCGGAACATCAGGAGCGATCCGAGGAGGGCACTGGTGTCCAGCTGGGGCTTGAGCAGCAGGACCATCAGGCTCTCGAATACGCCGAGGCCCCCGGGCACGTGGCTCACCACCCCAGCTACCTGTGCGATCATGAAGCCACCCAGCAGCGCTGGAAAGGCGATTCCGTGGCCCGGCGGCAGGAGCACGAAAAGCACCAGGGCGGCGAGGCTCCAGTCCAGGGCTGCGACCGCCAGCTGGCTTACTGCCAGCGGGAAGGGCGCGACTGGCAGTCGTACTCCCCGCCAGATCAGCGGTTGGTGCTGGACCAGACTCCACGCCAGGTAGCCGGCTACCACTCCCAGGCAGGCGGCACCCACCGGCCAGAGCGAGGGAATCGGCAGATGGAGCAGGGCGGCGGTGGATTGCGGTTCCGCCACGAACACAACACCGGCCATCGCCAGGAGGCCGATGGTGAAGGTGACCATGACGTAGCCCATCGCCGCGGCGATCTCGGCCGAATCCAGCCCCCAGGTTGACCAGAACCGGTAGCGGACCGACCCGCCGGTCAGCAGGGGAAATCCCAGAGTCTGGCTCAGGGCGTAGGCGATGAACGAACTGAACGCGACCCGGTGGGCGGGGATTGGTCTGCCGATGGCGTGGAGCGCGATGAGATCATAGCCCGGCAGAATGGCGTAGGCCGCGAGCGCCAACCCGATAGCCAGGGCGATGCGGGTGCCGGAGATGAGGTGGAACTGCTCGGCCAGCGCCTGATAGTGCACCGCGCCCAGCTCGCGGTGCAGGACCCATCCGGACAGGGTGATGATGACCAGTACCAGGGTCGGCCCGGCCCACCGGGCCAGACCGCCGCGCTTCACCGCCAGGACGGCTGGGACGCTCGCGGCGGGCGGGCGGTCGATATCCATGGGTGTCGGGAGACTCCCTACGGCCGGTCGAGTTGCGCGAGGATGTCGCGCGCCAGCGCGACGTGGTCGCCGTCGAAATGATGCGCGCCGCTCTTGACGATCGTCGTCATCAACCCCGCCGGAGCATCCCGGCAGAACGATTCCACCTCGTCCTGTCCGTAGATGCAGAGCATCGGGACCCCGGCCTCGGCCAGCTTCCTGACCTCCTGCTCGACCGGCGGATCCTTCGGGTTCGAGGTGGATTTGAACAGGTCGAAGAGTGAGACGTGGAATCCGGCGCGCAGTTCCAGGCCGAGCATCGCCACCAGGTCGATCCGGGTACGGAGGCTGTCCGGCAACCGGTTGACGATGAATGGGGCGATGTTGGCGCCGCGGGAATAGCCGATCAGGACGATGCGTTCACAATGCCATGCCACCAGGTAGTGGGACAGGATCCGACCCACATCCGCGGCCACCTCCTCCGGGGTGCGGCGGGTGCCCAGATAGGTCGCGGCATCGAGCCCGATGACCGAGACTCCGCTGTCGGCCAGCGTCCGGGCGATCGCCCGGTCAATCCCGGCCCAACCCCCGTCGCCGGTGATCAGGAGGGCCAATCGGGTCGCGCCCGGTCCGACGCTCTGGACCTGGTGCAGTGGGAGCCCTTTGAGATCCTGAGCCGAGAGCCGGGCCGCTGCGCCCGCCACCAGACAGAGACCCAGGGCCAGCACAAGCCGGCCCGGGGTGACCCTGGGGAGCGCCACGCTACCGGAAGGGCTCAAGGCTCGTTGCCGGGTGGAAGGATTCTTGGACAAGGCGTCCGCCTGGAAGCTGAAGCCTGAGAGCAGGTAGAACCGGCTCCGTACGGATCATCGTGAAATGCCGAAGGACACGGTATTGGATGGCGAGATCGGCGCGATCCAGATACCCCCCCCGATGCGATGCGCCAGGTACGGGACGATTCTCCGGCGAGGAAGACCCGGCCCACGTCGGTGAGCCCGAAGACACCCCACTGCCCCGACTTGAGGACGCGATAGCTGTCGAGAGTCAGGCGGAGCTCGACATTGCCCCACACCGCCTGGTCCCCGCCCAGGCGGTTGACCCAGCCGAGGCGCACGGTCTCCGTCCCGCCGATGTACGCCGCCTCCTGATAGGGGTAGGTCCCGAAGACGCGCTTGGTGCCGGCCCGAAGCGCTACTACCGGCCGGGTCGGAAGTGCTCTGGCCGCGAGATAGGCGGCCGCACTCAGGTCCGCGGCTCCGAACGTACTGCGCACGTCCCAGAGGGCGGGGAAGAGCGAGGCACCCGCGGAAATCAGGATCCCCCTTGTCGGGAAGATGGGGTGATCGCGGGTGTCAATCTGGATCCCCAGGACGGCGCCCACCCGTCCGAAGTGGCCATAACCGTAGGGCTGCACCAAGTCGATGCAGCGCTTTCCCTTGACCGTGCTGGAGTAGCGGAGACTGGGGCCGAGGGCGAGGGTAACGTGATGATCGAGATCGAGCCCCAGAATCGGCTCGACGATCAACTCCGTCTCCTGCCCAGCCAACGGACGAACTCCGGCGAGGAGCACCCAGCCGAATCGGAGAACCCGACGAACATGGGCCGACGGGAATTTCATGGACCCTCTGACGGACCTGGCCGGTGGGTGCACTCGGCCGGACGGTCGCGATGCCATATAGATACGCTGACCCGGGAGGACCGGCAATCGGATCGGCCTGCAGTCCGGAGCTTGGTAGGCGAACAGGCAGGAGAGGATGCTCAGGCGGCGCCTTAGATCAGCGCGTCAGCGTCCCCTCGAAGCCGATGATCGCCTGACTGCTGATCTGCACCTGCTCCCCGACCAGTACGACCTCCATGAAGCCGGACCGCGCCGACGATTGCCACGACATCATCCGGTCCTTTACCGGGGAAAATCCATAGTGATTCGCTGGGGGTGACACCGACCTTGAGGTCGAGCCCCTGGCCGGTCCGGAAGTGCATCTCCTCCGCTCCCCGGGTGTGGAAGATCACCCTGGCCGACGCCATCGTGGTGTGTCCGCATAACGCGATTTCCATCTTGGGAGATCAAAGTACCGGATGGAGAAGCCGCCGCCAGCGAGTGGTTGGACGTACGCCGTCTCCGAGAGGTTGAAATCCTGCGCAATGCGCAGCATGGTCTCCTCGGACAGCTCCGACTCCACCAGGCAGACGCCCGCGGGGTTGCCCCGGCAGGGAGTGCGGTAAAGGCGTCCACGATGAAGGCTTTCACGCCGGTCCGTTTGGGGGGAGGAAGTTGAAAGCCCCGCGCGTCAGCACTGACGGCGGGGCTTCATGGTGCGAGTGCGCCCGATACGATTCGAACGTACGACCTCTTGCTCCGGAGGCAAGCGCTCTATCCAGCTGAGCTACGGGCGCGTGGCGACGGTCACCTGACCGTTCCAAGGGAGCGGTAAACTCGCCGCTCCGCCTGCATTACGCAACCGTCGCGGTCAGCCCCGGCTGCCAGCGCAGCTGGCCATCGATGCCTTCCGGTATTGGCTCATCCAGCCACGACAGCATCGCCGGAAAGAGGTCCACCGTCCTGAGCGTCACTTCGGGAACGGGGACGCTGGACCAGATCGGCACCTGCATGTGGGACCGGATGAGGCTGCCATGTCCCGCCTTGTGCTCCGGCACCTCATAGCGGCAGCGGAAGTCGTAGCCCTCCCGGCCGATAACGAGAAGATCGCCGGTGCGCGCCGCGCGGAACTGATCGAGCAGCTGCACGCAGGCGTCGGGGTAGGGGCCCTCCCACGTCTCAGTCAGCCAGGCATCAGGGTCCATGGTCAGGTCGGCGCCGAGGGCGAGCGGATCGCCGCCCATACGCTGGTAGCTGATGCGGCCATCGTCGCCCTGGGTGATGCGCGCTTCCCCGCCGCGGTCTGCGACATGCACCGTGCCCGGCCGTTCTTCGGCGGCGACGAACGCAACTGCGGCCTCGTGCACCAGCGCGGCGATCAGATCGTGCGCCACGCCGAAGCCGGCGGCCCCGCGCAGCTCGGCCATCGTGTACCGCGCGGCGCTGGGCACGCCCGGCCTCGCGTAGACCATCGCGGAGCCGTTGCCCGCCACCATGACCGCCGCCGCCGGATCCGGCTCCCACACCACCGGGTGCGACATGGTGCCCACGCCCTGTGAGCGGAACCAGTCGGCCAGATCAAGATGGGTATGCACCGACGACGCGCCGTGATCGCTCACCAGAACGATGAGCGTGTCCTCCAGCTCCCCTCGGGCGCGCAGTCGCACCTGCACCTCGCCGAGCGTCGCATCGACCTGGCGCAGCGCCCGCAGGACCTTGGGGCCATCGGGTGTGCTCTGGTGGGTGTAGCCATCCACCGCCGGGAACTGGGCGAAGATGAACCGCCAACCCTGCTCGATGCCGCGCAGCAGATGCTGGCGGACCGCGTTGTCGGCCGGCTGATGCCACTCGGCGATATGCGCCAGCGCGCCCCAGAACTGCCGTTCGGTGCTCGCCGGATTCCGCGGCGGCGTCAGGCCGCGTGCCACCGGCGTGAAGATGCCCAGACTTTCCGGCACCAGCTCGAAGATGGTGCGAACGCCGGGGGTGATGTCGCCGTCCAGACGCCCCGCCTGGTAGCCGCAGTAGCTGCGCACCAGCTCCCGCTCCCGCCACCAGTTGCCCGCATAACGGCTGCGCTCCAGCCAGCGGATCGAGGGAATGTTGCAGCGGCCGGGGGTGCAGCCGGTGAGGAACGGGAGGTAGGCGACCCCGGTGGTCGACGGGAAGACGGTCACACCCCGCGCGACGCTCCCGCGCGCGGTGAGCGCAGCGAGCGCCGGGAGCTCTCCTCGCGCGAGCGCGGCCTCGGCCACATCCGGCCGCAGCCCATCGACCAGTATCAACACCACCCGCTTCATGTGCTGCCCTCCGGTGCCCTGGAATCCGTCGCCCCGATCCGGCACCTGCCGAGGTACGGCCCGCTATATTCCGCTGCCCGCGTGTCGCCGCTCACTTTCGACAACGAGTCCCGCATGTTTCACTGGCGCCGCCCAGTGTCGTCCGCCCTGCTCTGCGCGCTGGTGCCGGCGCACCTGCTGATCGCGCAGGCCGCAGTCCCCGAACCGGAACTCGCGGTCACCGTCGACTCGTCCCGGCACGAAGTGGTCATCGCCGTCGGCCCGTTCCGGCTCGCCTCCATGAAGGAGATGATGGAGATGATGGCCATGCCGGGCATGGAGCCGATGGATCACGACGCGATTATGCCCCAGTTCGTCGGCCGATTCCCCTGGCCGGTGCAGGGGATGGGGCGCGGCTTCCACTTGGAGATCACCGACGCGACGGGCAAGAAAATTTCGCAGCGCTTCCTCCACCATCTCCAGATCATCAACGGCGACCGGCGCCAGCTCCTGCTGCCGCTCGAGGAGAAGATCATGGCGATCGGGCGGGAAACCCGCAGCCTCATCCTCCCCGAAACGATCGGCATGCCGCTGACGGCCGGCAGCAAGATGCGCATCAAGATCATGTGGCATAACGAGACGGCGGAGGATATCGATGGAGTCAGGATGACGCTCCGGATCCGCTATTCGCCCGCCAATCTGGTCCCGACGCCGACCACCGTGCTGCCCATCAGTATCGATGTGGCCGATTCGCCGGCCAAACCCAACACCTTCACCATTCCGCCCGGGGACATCCGCGTCAGCCGCGAGTTCATCATGCCGGTCAGTGGGCGGCTGCTCGCCCTGAGCGGTCATATGCACGACTGGGGCGCCGGGCTGATGCTGCAGGAGGTGGAGAGCGGCAAGGTACTCGCCGACTTTGTCACCACCATGGATTCCGCCGGCCGGATCACCCACATGCCGCGAAAGCTCTATGGTATCGCCGGTGCCGGCCTCCGGCTCCGGGCCCAGCGGCGCTATCGGATCGTCGCCCGGTATCACAATCCGACCGGCGCGCCGATCACTGGCGCGATGGGCCATCTCGACGGGCTCATTCAGCCCGACGACCTGCGCCGCTGGCCCGTCCGGACCAGCAAGGACATGGCCTACCTGACCGAAGGCCTCGACAGCATCACACAGGTGCCGCTGACGGTGACCACTCCCGCTCCGGCGATCGACGGGCACCAGCACCAGCACGACTGATCCTCCCGCGCGCACACGAAACCCCGCCGCGCAGACTGCGCGACGGGGTTTCGGTGCTCTCCATCGGGGCGCCGGGATTTGAACCCGGGGCCTCCTGGTCCCGAACCAGGCGCGCTACCGGACTGCGCTACGCCCCGTCACTGGTCCTGCGGTCCGTCTGAGCGGCGGGTTCCTGCCGAATCGTCCTGATGGGCCCAGAGGGACTCGAACCCCCAACCTTCTGATCCGTAGTCAGATGCTCTATCCAATTGAGCTATGGACCCTGCGTGCCGCAGCACTGCCATGGGCGGTACAAGGCTCGAACTTGTGACCTCCACGATGTCAACGTGGCGCTCTAACCAACTGAGCTAACCGCCCTGTGGTCAGACGGACGGGCGGACAGGCGGTCGGTGAATCCGTCGCGCCAGAAGGCTGTGGCGCACCGGTCCGCCTGCCCGACTGTCCGCCCGTCCGACTCAATAGCGGGGGTGGGATTTGAACCCACGACCTCCGGGTTATGAGCCCGGCGAGCTACCAGACTGCTCCACCCCGCGACGGAACTGCTGTACTGTCACCCCTCATGCAGCGCTTCAGCTCTCTTGCCTGCCACCAGGCGGCTTCAGCCGCCGTAGTGAGCCAGAGCTTCAGCTCTGCCGCCGAGAGCGGGAAACGGGACTCGAACCCGCGACCCCAACCTTGGCAAGGTTGTGCTCTACCAACTGAGCTATTCCCGCGAATGCGCCAGAGAGTGTACCAACCGGCCTGCACCTGCGCAACCAGATCGTTCAGGCATGTCGCCAGCCGCTACGCCGGCCCAACCTGCGGGGCTTGAGAGTGGAGGCGAGGGGGATCGAACCCCTGACCTCGTGAATGCCATTCACGCGCTCTCCCAACTGAGCTACGCCCCCATTATATTAGCGCGCCCCGCTGGCTCCCCGGTGGTTTGAAGAGCACGACAAACTACTTGGCCGCCCTCGGGCATGTCAACTGCCCTGTGAACTCTCGCTGAAGCTGGAGGGTGACGTCCTGTCATGACGAAGCGTTCCGGCGAGGGCAAGGCGGGCAGGGGCCGCACGGCGGCCACCCAGGGCACCGGCACGCCTGCGCCGCGCGGCCGGAAGGGCCCCACGTCCGCACCACAGCCGCCGGTTCCGCTCTCACCGGTCCAGCAGATCCTCGCCAGCTCGGAGCCCGGGAAGGTCCGCAAGGCCCGCCGGGAGACCTCGAAGGCGCTCGGCGTCTACGACTCCGATCGCGATATCCTCGACCAGTATCTCTACGAAGTCAGTTTGACTCCGCTGCTCACCCGGCCGCAGGAGCTCGCCATCGCGAAGCTGGTGCGCGAAGGTGACCCCGAGGCCATGAACGAGCTGGTGAAGCGCAACCTGCGGTTCGTCATCTCCGTCGCCAAGAAGTACCAGAACCGGGGCCTCGCGCTCACCGACCTGATCGGCGAGGGCAACATCGGGCTGCTGACCGCCGCGCGGAAGTTCGATCCCGATCAGGGCGTCAAGTTCATCTCCTACGCCGTCTGGTGGATCCGTCAGGCCATCCTCGCCTCGCTCGCCCGGCAGGGCCGCACGGTGCGAGTGCCGCTCAACCGCACGGCGGATCTGTCGCGCATCGTGCGGGCGGCGGAGGCCCTGCGCCAGGAGCTGCGCCGGGAACCGACGCCGGAGGAGATCGCCAAGTCGACCGGCCTCTCGCTGGAAGTGGTCCAGTCGCTCGCCGCGCTCAACACCGCCGAAGTGCGGCTCGACGCGCCCATGGACATCGATGGCGACCGCTCGATGATGGATCGGTTCGTCGCGGAGGACCAGGCCGATGCCGAGGAGGAGGCGATGGACCGCTTCCTCACCGAGGAAATCGAGACCGCGCTCAACACGCTGCCGCCCCGCGACGCCAAGGTGCTGCGGCTCTACTTCGGCCTGAATGGCGGCCGGGAGCATACCCTGGAGGAAATCGGCGGCATGCTTGGCGTCACCCGCGAGCGGGTCCGTCAGCTGCGCGATCGCGCGCTGAAGCGGCTGCGCGAGGGCGAAGTGGGGCGTGCATTGGCATCGTTCGCGGCGTAACCAGCAACACACGAGGTCACGCCATGTCCTTCATCCCGCGCGATCGTCCCCGCCGCCTGCGGCGCACCGCCGCCTTGCGCGCGCTGGTGCGGGAGACGGCGCTGGGCGTGGACGATCTGATCCAGCCGCTCTTCGTCGTCCACGGCCGGGAAGTGCGGCGCGAGATTCCCTCGCTGCCCGGCGTGCATCACCTGTCGGTGGATACCAGCCTCGACCGTGAGGCCGATGTCCTCGTCGCCGCGGGGATCGGTGCGGTGCTGCTCTTCGGGCTGCCCCTGGCCAAGGATCCGATCGGCCTGGAGAACTTTGCCGTCGACGGCATCGTGCAGCAGGCGCTGCGCCGGCTGCATGATCGGCATCCCGATCTCCTCCTGATCACCGATGTCTGCTGCTGCGAGTACACCAGCCACGGGCACTGCGGCATCCTCGACCCCACCGGGGTCGACAACGACGCCACCCTCGATGTGTTGGGCCGGGTGGGGGTGAGCCATGCCGCGGCCGGGGCGGACATCGTCGCTCCCAGCGCCATGATGGACGGCCAGGTCGGGGCTATCCGCGCCGCGCTCGACGCGGCGGGACATCACGACACCGCCATCCTGAGCTATGCGGTGAAGTTTGCCTCCGCCTTCTACGGCCCCTTCCGTGAAGCGGCGGATAGCACCCCGGCCGTCGGGGACCGGCGTGGCTACCAGATGGATCCCGCCAACGGTCGCGAGGCGCTGCACGAGGCCGCCCTGGACGAGGCCGAAGGCGCCGACCTCCTGATGGTCAAGCCGGCGCTGGCCTATCTGGACGTCATCCACACGGTGCGCGCCCGCACATCCCTGCCGTTGGTGGCCTACAACGTGAGCGGCGAATACGCGATGGTGAAAGCGGCGGCCGAGCGGGGCTGGATCGATGAGCGGCGTGTCGTGCTCGAATCGCTGCTCGGCATGCGGCGCGCGGGGGCCGATGCGATCATCAGCTACCACGCACTGGATGTGGCTCGATGGCTGGCGGAGTCACCCGGTTGAGCCACGTAGCGCGATCGGACAGGCTTTTTGCCCGCGCCGAGCGGATCATGCCGGGCGGGGTCAGCAGTCCGGTCCGCGCATTTCGCGGCGTGGGCGGGACCCCGCGGTTCATCGAGAGCGGCGCGGGCCCCTGGCTGACCGACGCCGACGGCAATCGCCTGCTCGATCTGGTGCTCTCCTGGGGGCCACTGCTGCTGGGTCACGCCCATCCCGCGGTGGTCGAAGCCCTGGCGGCGGCGCTCCGCAACGGCACCAGCTACGGAGCGCCCACCGAGCTGGAACTCCAGCTGGCCGAGCGGGTGATCGCGACATTCCCGTCTATCGACATGGTGCGCTTCGTCAACTCCGGCACCGAGGCCACGATGAGCGCCGTGCGGCTGGCCCGCGCGGCGACGCTCCGTCCACTGATCATCAAGTTCGACGGCTGTTACCACGGTCACAGCGACGTACTGCTCGCCGCCGCTGGATCCGGGGTGGCCACGCTCGGCCTCCCCGACTCGCCGGGCGTCACCCCCGGTACCGTGGCGGACACTCTGGTGGTTCCGTATAACGATCTCGCCGCGGTCGAGGCGGCCTTCGCCCGCCGGGGCGCGCAGATCGCCGCGGTGCTGGTGGAGCCGGTGGCCGGAAACATGGGGGTGGTCCCGCCCACGGCTGGTTTCCTCGCCGGCCTCCGTTCCATCACCACGCGGCTGGGCGCGCTGCTGATCTTCGACGAAGTAATGACCGGCTGGCGGGTGCATCCCGCCGGGGCGCAGCTGCTCTACGACATCACCCCCGATCTCACCTGTCTTGGCAAGGTGATCGGCGGTGGCCTTCCGGCCGCGGCCTATGGCGGCCGACGTGACTTGATGCTGCAGGTGGCCCCGGCGGGACCGGTCTACCAGGCGGGGACTCTTTCCGGCAACCCGCTGGCGATGACCGCTGGCTTGGCGACGCTGGACGCCGCGGTCCGGGAGGATGCGTGGTCGCGGGCGGAGGGGTGGGCCCAGGCCGCCTGTGACCTGCTGAGCCAGGAGGCGCGGGCGGCGGGGATCCCGCTCACGGTACAGCGGGTCGGCACCATGTTCACCCCGTTCTTCACTCCGTCACCGGTGAGCGACCATGCCGCCGCCCGCGCCACCGATCGAGTCGCCTATGGCCGCTTCTTCCACGCCATGCTGGAGGCGGGGATCTACCTCCCACCTTCGGCCTTCGAGGCAGGCTTCACCTCCTCCGCCCACCGGACGCCCGAGCTTGAGCACTTCGCCCGGGCCCTCCCCGCCGCGCTCCGCGCGACGGAACGGTGAGTCGCGGTTGACCGACCAGTCACTTCACTGCATATTGATACACATGCAGTCAGCCTCCTCCCGTCGCCAGCTTTCCAGCACCGCCCGTCGGGCGGCATGTTGTCGTGCGCCGGTGTGTGCCGATTCCGCGCCCAGGTGTATGGGCGATCCGGACCGCCTCCTCGAGGAACTTTCCTGACGGCAACGTAGACTGCGACTGCGCAGATCGATCGGCCCACGGGGAATTCCCGCGGGCCTTTTTCGTCGTGGGGATAGTTGGCGGAACTGTGACAGCTCTCGCACAGGCACGGCACCGCCGGGCAGGGACGGCGTCGAAGTTTGAGCACGAGCCGCACACCGCTGGAGCGCGCATGACCGGCAGCAGCACCATCTCGGCCAGTTCCGAGACCGAAGCATTTGTCGCCTGGACGCTGGAACGATTCGGCCACCAGCCGCTCGTCCTTACCACCCAGTTCGGGATGGAGGGGTGCGCGCTGATCGACATGTATGCCACGCTCAAGCAGCCGCTCACCGTGGTCTACCTCGATACCGGCTTCCTCTTCCCCGAGACTCACGCGCTGCGCGACCGGATGGTGGCGCGGTATCCCCACCTCCGGTTCGAGAACCGGGGAACCGGGCTGACTCCGGAGGCGCAGGCGCTGGAGTTCGGGCCGGCCCTCTGGCGCACCGATCCGGCCCGCTGCTGCGAACTGCGCAAGGTGGACCCGATGCGCGCCGCCCTGCAGGGGGTGGAAGTGTGGATCGCCGGGATCACGCGGCAGCAGTCTCAGGCCCGGGCGGAGACGCCGCTGATCGCATGGGACTGGCAGTTCCAGCTGCTCAAGATCAGCCCGTTGGCCCAGTGGGACCGCTCGCGGGTGTGGCGGTACATCGAGGAGCACGAAGTCCCGTTCAACCCGCTGCACCTGCAGGGCTATCCCACGCTGGGCTGCACCCATTGCACCCGCATGGTCCCGGGTTCCACCGTCAGCGACTACAGCCGCCTCGGCCGCTGGGACGGCCTGGGCAAGACCGAATGCGGCCTGCACATCAACGGCAGTGGCATCTGAACCGGGAGCATCCGATGGCGAAGGCGAATGAAGAAGAGAGCGGCGCGGAGTCGAAGGTCGAGATCGCGAAGCGGCAGGGACGCCATCTGCGCGGCACCATCGCGGAGACGCTCCAGTCGGACGCGACCCACTTCGGGCACGACGACCTGCAACTGCTCAAGTTCCACGGCACCTATCAGCAGGACGACCGGGACCAGCGCAAGGCCCGGAGCGAGGCCGAGGAGAAGTCCTACAGCTTCATGGTGCGGGTGGCGCTGCCGGGCGGGATCCTGACCTCGGCGCAGTACCTCGCGCTCGACGATCTCGCCGGCAGCCACGCCAACGGGACTCTGCGGATCACGACCCGCCAGGGGTTCCAGTTCCACGGCGTGCTGAAGCAGGACCTGAAGCCGACGATCGCGGCCATCAACCAGGCGCTGGCGACCACCATCGCCGCCTGCGGCGATGTCCGGCGGAACGTGATGGGCTGCCCGGTCGATCTGACGGATCCGGCCCACGCCGCCGTGCACCGTGCCGCGGAGCGCATCGCGGCCGAGCTGAGTCCCCGGGCCCGGGCGTATTATGAGATCTGGCTCGACGGCGAGGTGCAGGTGAACACCCAGGAGGAAGCGGAGCCGTTCTACGGCAGCCAGTTTCTGCCGCGGAAATTCAAGGCCGGCGTCGCGCTCTCCAGCGACAACTGCGTTGATATCTATTCCCATGATGCCGGACTGCTCGCCGTGATCGAGGCGGGACGGATCCGCGGGTTCAATGTGCTGGTCGGCGGCGGGCTGGGCATGACCCATGGCAAGGGTGACACGATCGCCCGGCTGGCGGAGCCGCTCGGCTTCGTCGCGGAGGCGGACGGCGCCGCCGCCATCCGGCACGTCGCGGCAATCTTTCGCGACCACGGCAATCGGAAGGACCGCCGACACGCCCGGCTCAAGTACCTGATCAACGAGTGGGGCATCGAGCGTTTCCGGGCGGAGTTTGTCCGGCGGGCGGAGTTCCCGCTGCACCCCGCCGTGGAGCTGCCGGTACCGGCCTTCCACGACCATCTGGGCCTGAGCCGCACCCGCGACGGGTCGTGGACCTATGGCGTCTTCATTCAGAGCGGCCGGATCGCGGATACCGAGCGGCAGCCGCTCCGCCGCGCGCTGCGCCGGCTGGTGGAGGAGCATCGCCCGGGGCTGGCGCTGACCGGGCAGCAGAATCTGCTCTTCACCGGGCTCACCGAGGTGGAGGCGAGGCTGATCGACACCGAGCTCCGGGCGGCCGGTGTCACCCCGGCCACCGAACTCTCGCCGGCGCGACGCTATTCCATGGCCTGTCCCGCGCTCCCCACCTGCGGGTTGGCGGTGGCGGAGGCGGAGCGGCTCCTCCCCGATCTCCTCGACCGGATCGAGGCGGAACTCACCGCGCTGGGCCTGCAAGACCGGCCGATCACCATCCGGATGACGGGCTGCCCCAACGGCTGTGCCCGGCCCTATACCGCCGACCTGGCCTTCGTCGGACGCTCGTTAGGCCTGTACCAGGTCTACGTCGGTGGAAGCCTGGCGGGAGACCGGGTGGCCGACCTCTACCTCGCCCAGGTCCGGGAAGGGAAACTGCTCGAGTCGCTCCGGCCGTTGTTCCAGCGCTGGGCCGCCGAGAGCACGCCGGGAGAATCGCTGGGCGACTTCTATCAGCGGCTGATCCCGCGGGAGGAGCCACGGCGTTCCATCACCGGCCGCGAGACGCCCACGGCCGAGCTGGTCCAGCTGGGCGGCGCGCGGTGAGACCGACGACCGCGCTGCTGCTGGCCGCGCACGGCTCCCGTCGGGATGCTGTCGCCGCCCAGGTGGTCGAGCGGCTTGCGACTGCGCTCCGCACCCGCGACCTCGCCGATGAGGTCGTGACGGCGTACCACCAGGGGACACCCGGGTTCGGCGCCGCCTTGGACCAACTCCAAGCCACCCAGATCGTGGTCCTTCCGGTATTCACCAGCGAAGGGTACTACACCGAACAGGTGCTGCCCGCCGCGCTCGAGACCAGCCAGCGCTTCGGCCATGTGGCCCTGCGGCGGACTTCAGCCTTGGGTACCCATCCGAGGCTGGCGGATCTGCTGCGGAAGCGCATCGCGCACCTTGCGGCGACCGCGGACTTCGGGCGGTCGCAGTACGACGTGCTGCTGATCGGTCACGGCACCAGCCGTCATCCGCGCAGCCGGGCAACCACGCTTCGCCTCGCCGAGGCATTGCGCCAGCCGGGAGGCGGGGAGGTTGGCACCGGCTTCCTCGATGATCACCCCAGTGTCGAGACGGCCCTGGCCTCTCTCGCCGCCCCCGGAACCATCGTTGTTCCGTTCCTCATCGGCGGCGGCGGTCATGCGAGCGCCGACCTTCCCGCTCGGCTTGGTCTGGTCGGGACGCTCGGGCTCGATTCCCCGATCCGGGGGACGGTGGGGCGGCGGCGAATTATCCTGGACCGTCCACTCGGCGCGGACGAGGGGCTGGTCGATCTGCTCGCGGACCTGGCCCGCCGGGAGTTATCGCGCTTCATCCTGCCCGAAGCAACGGTCGCCCTGGTTGGCGCCGGCCCCGGAGATCCCGAACTCATCACCGTGCGCGGATTGGCCCTGCTCCGTGCCGCGGATGTGGTCCTGCACGACCGGCTCTCCGCCCCGGAATTGCTCGACGAAGTCCGGCCCGACGCGATTGTCATCGATGTCGGCAAGGTGGCGGGGGCGGCCGGAACCTCCCAGCTGGAGATCAATGCCGCGCTGATCAGACATGCCCGCGCGGGGCGCAGTGTGGTCCGGCTCAAGGGCGGGGACCCGTATGTGTTCGGCCGGGGTGCGGAGGAGGCCGACGCCTGCCGTGACGCGGGCGTCGCCTGCAGCGTGGTCCCCGGGATCAGCAGCGCGATCGCCGTCCCCGCCGCCGTTGGAATCCCGCTCACCAGCCGGGGTGAGTCGCGCTCGTTCGCCGTGGTCACGGCCCAGGGAGATGGGGGTGGTCTGCCCGCCAGCTTCACGCGGTTGGCGGACTCGCTGGTCGGTATCGACACGGTGGTGATTCTCATGGGTCGTGCGGTGCTGGGGGAGGTCACGGCGGCGCTGATCGCGGCGGGGCGAGACCCCACGACGCCGGCGGCCTGCGTCGAGGAGGGCACCACGTCCCGGCAGCGGGTCACCGTGGCCACGCTGGCCTCCTTGGCGGAGGCCGTCGATCGCGATGGCCTGGTCGCCCCGATTGTCACCGTGATCGGTGCGGTGGCGGAGCGGGCGGCGGTCGTTGCGGGCGCACCCGGGGCGGCGGTGGCGGTCGGATGCTGATCGGGCTCTCGCTGGACCATCGCCGCGCCGACCTGGCGGTGCGGGAGCAGTTCGTCCTTCCGCGGGAGGAACAAGCCCGGCTGGGCCGCGCCGCCCGGCACGCATGCGGGGCGCAGGTCGTCTTCCTCAACACCTGCAGTCGAGTGGAGCTGATCTGCTGGGTCCCGTCGCACTCCCTGGCGGAGGCGGTGGCGGGGTTGCACGCCGTGGCTCGACGACTCTCGCCCCGACTGGCCCCGGCCTACTTCGCCCGCGCCGGGCTCCGGGCGGGCGCGGCGTCGGCGCGCCATCTCTTCCGTGTCGCCGCCGGGCTCGAGTCTCAGGTTCCGGGAGACATCCAGGTCCTGGGTCAGGTGCGGGACGCCTACAACCGGGCGGTTGGCGCAGGTTCGGTGGGAGCCGAACTCCATCGCCTGTTCCAGTCCGCCCTGCGTGCCGGTCGGCGGACTCACGCCGAGACGGCGTTAGGCCCGGCCCGGGCCTCCGTCGGCGGTTCGGCAGCGCACCTCGCCGGGTCGGTCCTCGGCGGCCTCGCGGGAAAGGCCGTCGTGGTTCTCGGCTGCGGCAGCGTCGGGCGGTCGGCGGCCAGGGCGCTCGCCGATTGTGGCGCTCGAGTCACCCTGCTCAACCGGACTGAGTCCGTCGCGATCACGCTGGCGCGGAAGCTGGGGGCCGAGTGGCGTCCATACTCCCAGCGGCACCGGGAGATCGCGACGGCGTGCCTGACGATCATCGCCACCGGGGCGGGAGCCCCGACGGTGACGGCTGGCGCGCTGGCCGAGGCGCGCGCCGCTCTCGGAGCCGAGCTTCCGCCGGTGCTGCTGCTCGATCTGGCGTCCCCGCGGAACGTGGAGCCCGCCGTCGGTTCTTTTCCTTGGCTGGCATTGCTGGACCTGAACCACATCGCCGGGGCGGGAGCGATGGCGGCGGATCATCAGTCGGCCGTGCTCGCGGCGGAGGAGATCCTTGAGGAGGAGCTGGCGAGACTGGTGGAGTGGGCCGAACGGCGGAAGCACCACGTGCGGATCGTGGCATGACCCGCATGCTGCGGATCGGGACGCGGAGCAGCCCGCTGGCTCTGTGGCAGACCGAGCGCATCGGTGGGCTCCTGCTGGCGCGCGGGATGGGCATAACGATCGTCCCGATCGAGACCACCGGAGACCTGGATCGCGACACGCCGTTGGGTCGGTTCGGGCAGCCGGCCGTTTTCAGCCTGGAGCTGGACGAGGCGCTGCGCGATGAGCGGATCGACCTCGCCGTGCACAGCCTCAAGGACCTCCCGACCGCACTGCCCGAGGGGATCACCCTGGCGGCTATCGGTGGGCGGGAGGATCCCCGCGACGCCCTGGTGGGCCGCGGGCCGCTTCGCTGGGCCGATCTTCCCCCCGGTGCGAGCGTCGCCACCAGCAGTCTGCGTCGTCAGGCGCAGCTCCACCGCGCCCGACCCGACCTCACCGTCGTGGAGCTGCGGGGCAACATCGGCACTCGGCTGGAGTGGCTGGACCGGACACCGGAGTGGGAGGGCATTGTGCTCGCGACCGCCGGACTGGTCCGGCTGGGACTCGCGGGGCGCATCGGCGAGCGCCTGCCGGTCGACCTGATGCTCCCGGCCCCCGGGCAGGGCGCCCTCGCGGTGACCACGCGGACCGGGGATGCCGAGATTCGCGGTGCGGTGCACGCCGCGGTGGAGGATGTCGCCACGCGACTCGCGGTCACGGCCGAGCGTAGCCTGCTGCATACCCTCGAGGGGGGATGCCACGTCCCGATCGGCGCCCACGCCGAGTGGCAGGCGGGCCGGGGTTCGTGGCTGAGACTGCGGGGAAGAGTTGTATCACTGGATGGGCGGGAGTGCGTGGAAGGGGAGCGCAGCGCGATGGTTCAGAGCGTGGAGTGTGCCGAGTGGCTAGGCGATGCCCTGGCGGACCAGCTGCGGACGGATGGCGCCGATCGCCTCCTGGGGCGCATGCCATGATCGTGTCGCTGACCCTGTCGTCCGGCGCGTTCCCGGGACTGGCGGACCGGCTCCGTGCCCTCGGACTGGGGGTCCGGGAGGCGCCACTGCTCACGGTGCAATCGGTCCAGGATCTCCGGCCACTGGATGCGGCACTGGGCCGACTCGAGCGCCACGGCGCGCTCGCGGTGACTTCGCCCCGGGCGGGCCGGTTGGTGCGCCAGCGAGCGCAGGCACTGGGCGTGGCGGAGCCGCGCGAAGTCTGGGCCGTCGGACCCGCCACCGCCCGCTCCCTCCCGCCTGGCTGGCGCATTCGACTCGGCCAGCACGCGAATGCCAGGTCGCTGGCGGAGGCGATCATCGGGGCTGGTGTCCGGGGGCCAGTCCTCCATCCCTGTGGTGTGGAGCGGCGAGAGGAGTTGTCGCTGCTGCTGGCGCGGGCGGGCGTCGCGACTCAGCCGATCAACTGTTACGCGGTCGCGCTGGCTGGGGAGTCGGAGATCCATTCCGCGCTCGAGGGCGCCACGCTTGTGGTGGTGGGCAGCCACCGGGTAATGCGGCGGATGGCTGGGGTGACCGGTGGCGTCGTTCGACCGGCGCTGGTCTGCCTCGGTCCGGCCACCGCGGCGACTGCCCGCGCCGCCGGCTGGGAGCCGGCCGTGGTGGCGGGGGAGCCGACGGCGATGGGCGTCCTTCGGGCGCTCGAAGCGTATTCCAACGCCACGAGGCGCCTCACCGCGAATGGACCCGCCGCCGTCAGCATCACCAATACCACGTCGGTCCTCATCGCATTTTCCCGCCGCCGCGCGCGGCCTATCGCGATTCCCGTGGCCCACATACCTTAGCCCCGTGTCCTCCCGTGCTCCCCTGGCCCGCTCGCTCAGATGGCGCATCGCGCGCATCGGGCGCGGCGCCGTCCAGACCGCTCGCGCGCTCGCGGATGTCCGCACCTGGGCGCCGCATCTCGCCGTGCAGATGCGGCGGCTGGGCGTCGACTCGGTGCCGATCGCGCTGTTCATCGCGGTCTTCACCGGCATCGTCCTGTCGCTCCTCTCCAAGTACATCTTCACCGGTGCCGTGCCGCTGTATTTCGTCGGCGCGCTGGTGGGCAAGACGATCATGATGGAGCTGGGGCCGGTGCTCACCGGTCTCGCCCTCGCCGGTCGGGTCGGTGCCAACATCGCCGCCGAAGTCGGCACGATGCGGGTCACCGAGCAGGTCGACGCGCTGGAGACTCTGGCCTACAATCCCCACAGCTATCTGGTGGTCCCGCGGGTGCTGGCGGGTGCGCTGATGTTCCCGGTCATTACCGCACTTGCCATGGCCGTCGGCGTCGCGGCGGGATGGTTTACCGCCATCAACCTGCTCGACCTGTCGACGCTCGAGTTCGTGAAGGGGCTGAAACTCTTCTATCGGTTCAAGGACATCTGGTTCGGGCTGCTGAAGGCGGCGAGCTTCGGGGCGGTGGTGACGCTGGCCGGTTGCGTGCAGGGCCTGAAGACGCAGGGCGGCGCGGAGGGGGTGGGCCGCAACACGACGCGCGCCGTCGTGATCGGCTGCGAGGCGATTCTGGTGCTCGACGCCTTCTGGGCCCTGGTGCTGCTGTGATCCGCTTCACCGATGTCCACAAGGCATTCGGCAGCAAGATCGTGCTCGAGGGAATGACGCTCGACATCCCCGAGGGCCAGACGACGGTGATCATCGGCTTCTCGGGCACCGGCAAGAGCGTCGCGCTCAAGCACATCGTCGGCCTGCTGCAGCCGGACAGCGGCACGGTGGAGGTCGACGGCCGGATCGTGCACGAGCTCGAGCCCGATGCCCTCAGCGCCCTGCGCGGCGAGATCGGCTACGTCTTCCAGTTCGCCGCGCTGTTCGACTCCATGACCGTGGCCGACAATCTCCGGCTCGGCCTCAAGCGGCGGGGCCTTGATCCGGAGACAATTGGCCAGCGGATCCGGGAGAGCCTGGCCCTGGTGAATCTGCCGGGGGCCGAGGAGCGGTACCCGGCGGAGCTCTCCGGCGGCATGCGGAAGCGGGTCGGCATCGCCCGCGCGATTGCCCTCAGGCCGCGCTACATTCTGTATGACGAGCCCACCACGGGCCTCGATCCCGTCACCTCCGCGGTCATTGACGAACTGATGATCCGCGCCCGGCAGGAGCTGGGGGTGACCGGCGTCGTCGTCACCCATGACATGCGGAGCGCCACCACCGTGGGAGACCGTATCGCCATGCTGCACCAGGGCCGCATCCGGCAGGTGGGGACCATCGAGGAGATCCGCGCCACCGACGACCCGGTGGTGCGGAATTTCATCGAGGGCCGTCCCGTCGATGCCGACCGGTTCGTCCCGCTCGGGCCCGCCGCATGAAACGGGGCAACGAGTTCCTGGTCGGGCTGGTCCTGCTCGTCGGGCTGGCGGTCGTGGTGGCCGGCGCGCTGTGGCTGTCCGAGGCCAATATCGGCAAACGGGAAGCGCTGCACGTGGGCCGGTTCCGCACCGTCGGCGGCCTGGGACCCGGCGCGCCGGTGACGTACCGCGGGGTGCGGGTGGGCCGGGTGGAGGCGATCCGGCTGGCGGATGAGTTCGTCGAGGCCGACCTGAAAGTCTACCAGGGCGTGGAGCTGCCGGCCCGTCCCGCGGTGATCGCCGCGTCGCAGAGCCTCTTCGGGGAGTGGGCCGCCACGATCGTCTCGCGGGACCAGCCGCAGGACGATCCCAATGTCCGCCAGATGCTGGCCGAGACCGCGAAGCCCGGGGGCGATCGCTGGCCCGGTGCCACACTCCCCGATGTCGGCCAGCTTACCGCCCAGGCCGGTCGTATCGCCACCGATATCGCGACCGTCGCGCAGCGGGTGACGGAGACCTTCGATTCCTCGGCCGTGGCCGAGCTGCGCCAGAGCTTCAAGAATTTCGGCGCCATTTCGAGCCAGCTCGAGCGCTTCACGACCAAACAGACCACCCGGCTCGACAGCGTTTCCGGCAACGCCCAGCGGATCTCCGAGGAGATTCTGGGCGCCTCGCAGCGGCTTGATGCCACGCTCGAGCGGATCGACAGCGCGACGCGCGACGGTCAGATCCAGGAGATCGTGGGTAACGCGCGGGTGGGGACGTCGAACCTGAAGGATGCCTCGGCGGATCTGCGGGAGCTCCTCGCCACCGCCCGCGGTCAGCAGGCGACGCTGGTGCACACACTCCTCGCCGCCGACAGCGTGCTCTCCGCGATCCAGGAGGGAAAGGGCACCGTGGGGCTCCTTGCGCGCGACCCGGCGCTGTACAATGAGTCGATCGAGACGATGCAGGAGATGCGGCGCCTGCTGTCCGACATCCAGGCCAATCCCCGCAAGTACTTCAAGTTCTCGGTGTTCTGATGGCCAAGCCCAAGCGCAAGGCGGAACGCGAAGTCAGCGCCGGCGGAATCGTCTTCCGTCGCGGCGCCGACGTGCACGCCCGCTTTCTTCTTATCCGCGACCCGTACGAGCACTGGGGATTTCCCAAGGGTCACCTCGAAGGCGAGGAGACCCCGGCCCAGGCCGCGGAGCGTGAGACGATGGAGGAAACCGGTCTCGACGACCTGCGCCTGCACGGCCCGATCCGGATCATCGACTGGCACTTCCGGTTCAAGGGCCGCTACATCCACAAGTTCTGTCACTTCTTCCTGTTCGAAAGTCCGGCGGCTCCGGTCGTGCCCCAGCTCGATGAGGGAATCACCGATCACCGCTGGCTCACGCTGGAGGAGGCTCTCGATACCCTCTCCTACGACAACGCCCGCGGTGTGCTGAAGCGCGGCGGGGAGATGGCCCGCACCCTCGTGGCCGTCGGTGCCGGGCGTGCGCCGCGCCCGGAACGGGAGCCGGCGCCGGTCCTGCCGGAGGATTGAGATGCCAGCGGTGGTCGCGCTCCTCCCGGGCGCCGATGCCAGGCAGGCGATCCGCCGCACCTTGCCCTCCACCGGACCCTGGTCGCTCGTCTCCACCCGCACCGTGCGTCAGCTCGAACAGGTCTTCCTGACCCGGCTGGTCGATGCGGTGGTCTTCTCTCCCACGGCGACCCCGCTGGCCGAATCGGCGCCGCTGCGCGCCCGCTTCCCCGCCATCCCCTGGATGGCCTTCGCCCCGTTCCGCCCCGACGATGGCCAGCTGCTGGCCGACTGCCGGATGCACGCCGTGGCCCTCATCCTGGTGGATGGCGTCGACAATACCGTGGCGGGTGAACTCATCGTCCGGCATTCCGCCGCCGCCGCCCGGCGCCAGGCGATGCAGGAGGCGGTGCGAGTGCTCCGCCTCTCGGATGAGGTACAGCGCCAGGTGTGGACCTACCTGCTCGATCGCGCCGATCTGCCGGTGCGCACGGTGACCCTGGCCCGCGAGGTGGGCTGTTCGCGGGAGCATCTCTCCCGGCAGTTCGGGGCCGGCGGCGCGCCCAATCTCAAGCGGGTGATCGACCTGACCCGAGTCGCGTGCGCGGCGGGACTGCTGCGCAATCCGGGCTACGACCTCGTCACCGTCGCCCGGATCCTGCGCTTTGCCACCGCCAGCCACCTCAATGCCACGGCGCGCCGGATCGCCGGGGTATCGGGGCGCGGACTGCACGGACTTGGCCCGCGCGGTGTGCTGGCCAATTTCACCCGCGGCAAGACCCGCAGCCGGATCTGAGGTCTCGCGCTTCCCGCGGAGAATCATCATGGTGCACTCGCACTCTGTTCTGATCGTCGCGGTGCGGCGCGCCGTCACTCGTGGCCGTTCCTGCCCCGAAGGGGTCGCACCCGGGCAGGTCCGGTGAGCGGCGATCCGCGGGTGTTCTTTGCCGCCGAACGCACCCTGCTCGCCTGGGTGCGCACCGGCATCGCGGCGATCGGGCTCGGCTTTGTTGTCGCCCGATTCGCCATGTTCCACCGGCTGCTCGATCCCGCGCTCGCCACCGTGTCGCCGACGGGTCCGACCGTCGTCATGGGGACCGCACTGGTGCTGCTCGGCGCCTTCTCGTCGGCGGTTGCGGCGTGGCAGTTCCATCGATTCCTGCACCTCGTGTCGGTCGACGATCGGCCCTCACCCCATGCCCACTGGCCCGCCCTCCTGCTGTCGGTCGGACTGGCGGTCATCGGCGTGCTTCTGGGTCTCCACCTGGTCAGCTGAGGGCGCGGGCTCGCAGCGCATGCGGGGGGGAGCATCTCTCGCAATTCCAGACCAGACCGGCGCCCGGAGGCACCGCGCGGGACCCGGTTTTCCAGAGCTGGACCCGGTTGCCATCGGTCGGACCTTGTGATAGTTTTCACAAGCTGTGCCGGACCCGCTGTCCTCTCCCCAACTGCGAGTACTATGGCGACCGAATCCATCCTCCGTCCGGGCGAACTGAAGGACGTTCTGCTCCGTGAGATCGAGCAGGCCGATCTGGCCTCGGTGGACGTGAGCGAGGTAGGCACCGTTCTCGAAGTGCGTGACGGCGTTGCCCGGGTCTATGGCCTGATGAAGGCGGTGGCGGGCGAGATGCTGGAGTTCACGGTGGGTGCGACCGGGGAAACCGTCATCGGGCTCGCGCTCAATCTCGAGGCGGACAACGTCGGCGCCGTGATCATGGGCGACTACCTCAAGCTCCGTGAGGGCGACGAGGTGCGGTGCACCGGGCGCCTCCTCCAGGTGCCGGTGGGTCCGGCCATGCTGGGCCGGGTGGTGAACGCGCTGGGGCAGCCGGTGGATGGTCGCGGACCGATCCAGGCGACGGGCACCCGCGCGGTCGAGATGGTGGCGCCGGGTATCATTGTGCGGCAGCCGGTGAAGGAGCCGCTGCAGACCGGCATCAAGGCGATCGACGCCATGATCCCGATCGGTCGGGGCCAGCGCGAACTGATCATCGGCGATCGCGGCACCGGCAAGACCGCCATTGCGGTCGACACGATCATCAACCAGAAGGGCACCGGCGTCATCTGCGTCTACGTCGCGATCGGGCAGAAGCGCTCGACCGTGGCGACCGTGGTGGAGAAGCTCAAGGAGAAGGGGGCGATGGAGTATTCCATCGTCGTCATCGCCAGCGCCTCCGACCCCGCGCCCCTGCAGTACATCGCCCCCTATGCCGGTTGCGCCATCGCCGAGTACTTCATGTACGAGGAAGGCAAGCCGACGCTGTGCGTATATGACGACCTCTCCAAGCAGGCGGCGGCGTATCGGCAGGTGTCGCTGATTCTCCGGCGGCCGCCGGGCCGCGAAGCCTACCCCGGCGACGTCTTCTATCTCCACAGCCGTCTGCTGGAGCGGGCCGCGAAGATCTCCGAGGATGCCGACGTCGTGAAGCTCGACAGTCGCATCAAGAAGCCGGGCGGCTCGCTCACCGCGCTTCCCATCATCGAGACCCAGGCCGGCGACGTCTCGGCCTACATCCCGACCAACGTCATCTCGATTACCGACGGTCAGATCTTCCTGACCACTGACCTGTTCTATTCGAACGTCCGTCCCGCGGTGGACGCCGGCATCAGCGTGAGCCGGGTGGGTGGCAACGCCCAGATCAAGGCGATGAAGCAGGTCGCCGGCCCGCTCCGGCTGGCGCTGGCGCAGTACCGCGAGCTCGAGGCCTTCGCCCAGTTCGGTTCGGAGCTGGACACGGCGACGCAGCGGCAGCTGGCCCGCGGTGCCCGGACGGTCGAGATCCTCAAGCAGCCGCAGTACGCACCGGCGCCGGTCGAGCGGCAGGTCGCGATCATCTTCGCGGTGGTCAATGGATTTCTGGACGACGTCGAGGTGAAGCACATCCGGAAGTGGGAGACCGACTTCCTGAGCTACCTCGAGTCGGCCCACGCGGCGGTGCTTGACGGCATCCGGACCAAGAAGGCGCTCGACGACGATCTGACGGCCCAGCTCAAGGCCGCGATCGCCTCCTTCAAGCCGCTGTTCCGGGCTGAGTAGGCATGCCCGCCTCCAACAAGGCGCTGCGTGGACGGATGCGCTCCGTCCAGAACACCCGCAAGATCACCCGGACGATGGAGCTCGTCTCCACGTCCAAGCTCAAGCGGGCGCAGGATCGCGTCGTGGGCGCCCGGCCGTACGCCGCCGCGCTGGCCGAAGTAATCGGCGACCTGATCACGCCAGAGCTCGCGGAGCAGTTCCCCCTCCTGCGGCGGCCGCTCCCACCCGCCAAGGGTGGGCCCGCCCGTGCGGCCGTGATCCTGGTGACCTCGAACCGCGGGCTGGCGGGTGGATTCAATTCCAACCTGATCAAGGAAGCCCGCCACCGGATCGCCGAGCTGGAGGGACAGGGCTATCAGGTCGACCTGCATGGCGTCGGCCGCAAGGGGATCGGCTTCTTCCGTTATGTGGGCCGGGCCCTCGCGTCGCAGCGGATCGATATCGGCGACAAACCGACGGCCCAGCATGCCATCGAGCTGGTGAGCGGATTGATCGAGGAGTTCTCCGCCGGAACGCTGGCGAGCCTCGACGTCGTCTACGCCAAGTTCAACAGCCCGCTCTCGACCCCGCCGACCACGCTGCGCGTCCTGCCGGTCACCGCGCCCGTCCGGCCGAAGGGCGGCGTGCAGGCCGACTACATCCTGACGCCCGGAGCGGACGAGATCCTGACCCAGCTCCTTCCGCTCTACGTCCGCAATCAGATCTATCGCGGCCTGGTCGAGACGGCAGCGGCGGAGCACGGCGCCCGGCGGACGGCCATGAAGAATGCGACCGATAACGCCGGCGAGATCTACAACCTGCTGAAGCGGACCTACAACCGGCAGCGGCAGGCGGCGATCACGCAGGAGATCGCGGAGATCGTGGGCGGCGCGGCGGCGCTGGAGGGGTAAGGTGGGGATTGGGCGGTTAGCTGGTTAGGCTGTTGGCAGATACGACGGCAGGGCAGGAGACGGCAGGCGAGGCGAGCACGAGGCTGGACTCGGCGATATGGTACCAACCGCCGCACCGCCTTACCGACCAACAATGCAACTTGACCACACAACGGAACCCAGCATGGCAACCGCTACCGCAACGCACAACATCGGCAAGGTCGTCCAGATTATCGGTCCGGTGCTCGACGTCGAGTTCGAGCCCGAGCACCTGCCGGAGATTTACAACGCGCTGACGCTGCATGATACCACGGGCGCCATCCCGATCCATCTCACGGTCGAGGTGCAGCAGCACATAGGCCAGAACATGGTCCGCGCGGTGGCGATGTCGAGCACCGACGGCGTCGTCCGGGGCATGACGGTCACCGACACCGGTGCAGCGATCTCGGTCCCGGTCGGCGCGGCGGCGCTGGGCCGGATCCTCAACGTGCTCGGCGAACCGGTGGATGGCGGCGCCCCGATCCCCGCGACGAATGAGCGTTGGGAGATCCACCGCGAGACGCCGAAGTTCACCGACCTCGAGCCCAAGACCGAGATTTTCGAGACCGGCATCAAGGTCATCGACTTGATCGCCCCGTTCGTGAAGGGCGGCAAGATCGGCCTGTTCGGTGGCGCCGGCGTCGGCAAGACGGTCGTCATTCAGGAGCTGATCAACAACGTCGCCAAGGGGCACGGCGGCAAGTCGGTGTTCTGCGGTGTGGGCGAACGCACCCGCGAGGGCAACGACCTGTATCTGGAATTCCAGGAAGCGAACATCCTGCCGAACGTCGCCCTGGTCTACGGCCAGATGAATGAACCGCCGGGGGCCCGGCTCCGGGTCGGCCTGTCGGGCTTGACCATCGCTGAGTATTTCCGCGACGTCGAGGGCCAGGACGTCCTGATGTTCGTGGACAACATTTTCCGCTTCACCCAGGCCGGTTCGGAAGTCTCCGCCCTGCTCGGCCGCATGCCGAGCGCGGTGGGGTACCAGCCGACGCTGGCGACCGAGATGGGCGACCTGCAGGAGCGCATCACCTCGACCACCAAGGGCTCGATCACCTCGGTGCAGGCCATCTACGTGCCGGCCGACGACCTGACCGACCCGGCGCCGGCGACGGCGTTCGCCCACCTGGACGCGACCGTCACGCTCTCCCGCGCCATTTCGGAGCTCGGCATCTATCCCGCCGTCGATCCGCTGGACAGCTCCAGCCGCATCCTGGATCCACAGTACGTCGGCCAGCGGCACTATGACGTCGCGATCGGCGTCCAGCGCACGCTGCAGAAGTACAAGAGCCTGCAGGACATCATCGCGATTCTCGGCATGGATGAATTGAGCGAGGACGACAAGCTCGTCGTCGCGCGGGCCCGCCGGATCCAGCGGTTCCTGTCGCAGCCGTTCTTTGTGGCCGAGCAGTTTACCGGCTTCCCCGGCAAGTACGTCAAGCTGGAGGACACCATCTCGAGCTTCGAGCGGGTGTTGTCGGGCGAGTTCGACGACCTGCCGGAGCAGGCATTTTACATGGTCGGTGGCATCGACGAGGCCGTGGAGAAGGCCAAGAAGATGGCCAGCGCGTGATGCGGGTCACGGTCATCTCGCCAGAAGCCGCCATCTTTGATGGCGAGGCCGACGCAGTGAATGCGCCGGCCTACGATGGCCAGGTGGGCATTCTGCCGCATCATGCGCCCTTCATGACTTTGCTCGGATCAGGTATCCTTACCGTGCGCGCGGGAGAGAACGCACACCAGTTCCATGTGGATGGTGGGTTCCTCCAGGCCGTCAACAATACCGTCCGCATCGTGGCGGAAAAAGTGAAAGGACTTGCTCGTGCGTCGTAGTCTCCTGCTCACCGGTCTCCTGGCCACCGTCGTCTCGGTGTCCGCGACAGCCCAAGTCATCGGCACGCCCGTCTACAAGACTCCCTATGCCGGGTTCAAGCACTCCGAGCTCGCCGGGTACATCTCGGATCCGGGCGAAGGCGTCAGCATCGCGGTCCAAGGCGAATATCGCATCAACCGGAAGAAGTACGACATCGGTCTCACCGTCGGGTTCGCGGACGCCTCGGGAAATGGCGATGGCCTCTTCGGTGTCGGTCTCGATGGCCGGGCCGCGCTGGCCCGGCATACGCAGGACTTCCCGCTCGACGCCGCGCTGACCGGCGGTGTCGGCGCGCTGTTCCGCAGTGGCGACGTGGGATTCATCATCCCGGTGGGCGTCTCACTCGGCCGCGAGATCATCCTGGAAGGCTCCAAGATCAGCTTCACCCCGTACGTCCATCCGGTGCTCGCACCGGTGCTCGGCAGTGATAACGTGGTGGGCAACGACGTGCAGTTCGGCCTCGGGCTCGGTGTGGATGTCGGGCTGAGCCCGGTGTTTCATCTCCGGGTGAGCGGTTCCGTGGGTGACATCGAAGGCGTCGCCATCGGCCTCGCCTGGCATCGCTGAGCGACGCCAAGCCCGTTGGCCGCATCCTGCAGGCACGGCGACCCTCTCTGGCTGTGGCCAGAGGGGGTCGTCTCCTGTTGAACCACCGCATTCGCATTGACTTGCCCAAGTGCCTGACGGTAGCTTGCGCCGCCTTCTCCTGACCCGCTGACCGGAGGACCTATGATCCGCTTGTCCCGTACTGTTCCGATGCTGACTGTCGCCCTGCTCGGGCTTGCTCTGCGCGCCGAAGCCCAGGTCGTGGCGGTCACCGGTCTGCCGGTCCGTAACGCCGGTAGCTCCACCGGGCTCTCGCTCGGGGCGGAAGTCGGCTTTCCCGATGCCGATTACGGCAAGGGGACCGCTTTTGGCGCACGTGGAGCGGTCGGCATGGGGCCGATCGGAGTGAGCGCCGTCATCTCCAGCTGGAAGCCCAAGGGCGGCAAATCAGCAACCGCGATTGGTGGCTACGCCGCACTCAAGGTGTTCGGCGGGCCGCTCATCCCGCTCTCGGTGACGCTGCAGGGCGGGGCGGAGTATGCCAAACTGAGCGGAGTGAAGAGCCTCCACCTCCCGGTGGGGCTTGGCATTGCGCTCAAGATTCCCAATCCTGCGCTGGCCATCAAGCCGTGGATCGCGCCGCGCCTCGATATCTCCCGTACATCGACTGTCGTCAGCAGCAACACGGACACCCACTTCGGCATCAGTGGCGGGGTTGACTTCAGCCTGCTCGGCGGGATTGGCTTTGGTGTGGCGTACGACCGCGTGTGGGCCGGCAAGGGAGTGAACCCCTCGGTCTTCAGCGCCGGAGTGAATTACACCATCAAAGTGCCCGGTCTGTGAACGCGCTCTCCGTCGGAACCCATTCGCGGCTGTACCGGCTGGTGCTGGTCGTGACGCTGACCCTGCTCACCTCGCTGCAGGCGGGGTGTTCGCTCACGCTGGACGCCACAACCCTTGGGGTCCCCGCCACGCTCGCCTCCTCCGCAAGCACCCCGGCCGAGGGCACGAAATTCAGCGTGACCAGTCGCGCGCTGTACGGGTTCTGGGGCGCCGTGAAGCTGTCGGAGCCGTCGCTCCGGAAGACGCTGGCCAGCCAGCTGGCCGGCGGAAAGTCGGTGGCCGATGTGCGAATCAGGGTCCGCAGCAAGTTCAGCGACCTCGTGATCACCGCATTGACGCTTGGCCTGATCGTCCCGCGTGCGGTGACGGTGGAAGGTGTCGTAGTCGGACCGTAGCACCGGCCGCGACGTCGCAAGCCGTACCGGGGCAGTTGATCATCGTACGAACAGCGGCTCGACCTGGTCGGCGATTCTGTCCGCCGCTCCTGCGTCTTCCTCCAGCGCCCGTCGCGCGGCCTGCCCTGCCGCCCGACGGGCGCTTTCATCCTGCAGCCAGCGCAGCCACTGGCCGGCCAGCGCTCCAGCGCTCCGGGCGGCCGGCACTGACACCAGGCCCCCCACGGCCCTCAGGCGCAGGGCATCCCGATGCCCCTCGCAGCGCGGCCCCGTAATCACGGGCAGACTCCATGCCGCCGGCTCCAGCACGGAGTGCAGGCCGGCCCGCCCGAATCCGCCACCGACATACCCGATCGCGCCCAGGCCATAGAGTAGCGCGAGCATTCCCACCCGATGCTCCAGCAACAATGCATCGTTCCCCCTCGCCGCCTCGACGGCGACGGGCGTCGGCAGGCGGGAGGCCGCCGCCCGCCGCGCGATTCCTCCGGTCACGGCAGCCGTGGGTTCATGCGGGACCAGCACAAGTCGCGCATCCGCTCGTTCCCGCCTGACGAGGGCGAACGCCTCAAGCAGGACGGACTCATCGTCGCGCCAGGTAGAGCCAGCGATGAGTGCCGGGCCGCCCTCGACCAGGGTTGGCCTGAGGTGGGGGGGACCTCGCTGCTGCACCCGCTCGATGACGGCATCGGCGCGTGGGTCGCCGAGCACCGCAAGCGCGGTGGGGCGCACCCCAAGGATTTCAAGCCGCGCGGCGTCGCTGGCATCGATGGCCGTGACGACATCGAGCGACGCATAGGCATCATGTGTCATCGCTCGCGCGAGCCGGCCCAGCCGACCGCTGGCGGGCCGCACCGTCGCCCCGATCAGGCCGATGCGAACGCCACGGGCTTTGGCCGCGAGGATGAACTCGGGCCAGACATCGAGTTTGCTGATCAGCGTGACCTGTGGTTGAACGTGCCGCAGAAAGGTGGCGACATCGTCCGGGCGGTCCCACGGCAGGAACGTGGAGAGGTCGGCGCCGAACGCGCTGGCCACGATGGATCCGGAGGGGCTGGAACAGGTCACGGCGGTTTGCCAGTCGGGATGGCGGACCCGCAGCCGGGCGAGCACCGGTTCGGCATGGCGCAGCTCACCGGCGGAGGCGGCGTGCAGGTGCAGCAGCGGCTTGCCGGGATCCCGCGTGACACGGCCCCAGCTGGCGAGCCGTGTACCGTCGTCCCGCCGCCCGCTGAGGCCCGCCCGCAGCTTCGGGGAGAGGAGCGCGGCCGCCGGGAGGAGTACGCGCGCTCCCCAGGTGAGCGTTCGATACAGCAACGGCGGTCTGGTCATCGAGGGAATGTCCCGGTCCGCGGACGGGCGGGCAAGGTGTTCTGGCGAATGCGTGGTGCGCGAATGCTCTTGCGCGGGGGCGTGGTATTTTTTACCTTCGGATTGTCGGTCCGCAGTTCCACCCTGCTGAGAGGAGGTGATCCATTGTCTAGTGACAGTTGCATCGGTGGCTCGAACAGGGCAAGCGGTCGCCTGGTGAGTTGCTGATCCTGCGGGCGCCACGATAGTTGCTGGCGCCATCGACCCGGGGATCGCCTCGAGTCCGATGCACCCACCCGCGCAGTAGAGCCACGCTACGTCCTGGCTCTGCTGCGCGGGTTTGTTGGCTGATTGAAGGCGCAGGAGGGGCGGGTCTCAGACCCGCCCCTCCAGGACGATGACGAAGGCGGAGGCGCCCCGATAGGAATCCGCGAGAGGGATAGATTGAAGCATGGCCTCCACCGACTCGGGGTACTGGCGCCAGACGCGCGCCCCCAGATACAGCCTGCTCTTCGCGCTGCCGCTGCTCGTGCTCTACGAACTGATGGCCCAGCTGCTGGCCGGTGATTCCGGCATTCGCAACGGGGCTGATGTGCTCCTCAAGACACTGTTCGCGCTCCTGGGCGGGCGGCATGGTCTTTCCATTTTTGCCGTCGTGCTGCTCGGTACCGGCCTCATGCTCATCGTCCGTGACTGGCGCAAGAGCGGCGCTCCCGAGACCCGGTATTTCCTTGGGATGGCCGGTGAGTCGGTGGCCTACGCGCTCCTCTTCGGTGGTGTCACGAGTGCCCTCACCGGGCTGCTGCTGCACGGCCCGCGCGGCCTGATCATCCAGGGCGGAACCGCGATCGATATTCCGACCCAGCTCATGGTGTCGCTCGGGGCGGGACTCTACGAGGAGCTGCTGTTCCGGGTGGTGATCGTGTCGGCGCTGGCCAAGCTGGCGCTGGTGATCTTCGGCTGGAAGCCGTGGGCCTCGGGCGTCTTTGCGACCATCCTCGGCGCCCTGATCTTCAGCGCATTTCATTATGTCGGCCCGCTGGGCGACACGCTTGAGGTGGGCAGTTTCGTCTTTCGGACCGTGGCGGGGCTGCTGCTGAGCGGGCTGTTCCTGGTGCGCGGGTTTGGAATCGCGGCGTGGACCCATGCCTTGTACGATGTTTTCCTCACGCTACGTGGCGGGTAGGCGGTAGGCGGTAGGCGGTAGGCTGCAGGCGGGAAGGAACCGGTTTGCCACCCGCGACGGGCGCAGCGGGTTCGCCAATCGCCCACCGCCCACCGCCTGCCTACTCGACCTTCGTCCGCTCCTTCCACAGCGAATCCAGGATCTGCCGGTAGACGGCCACCGGCTGGGCTCCCGTGATCAGTCCGGCGCCCTCGATGTAGACCGTGGGTGTGCTCGCCACGCCGGATTTCGCCGCCCCTTCCGCCTCCGCCTTCGCCAGCTCCTGCATCTCATGATTCTGCAGGCAGCCGAGAATGTCGTTGCGCGGGATCCCGGCCGAATCGGCGAGTGAGAGGAGGAACGGCGCCGGATCCTTCAGCGGGGCCCACTTCGCCTGGTAGGTGAAGAGGAGATCGTGGATGGTCCAGAAGTGATCAACCCGCGCGGCGCAAAGGGAGAGTTCTGCTGCCGCGATGGCGTTCGGATGAATCGAGGAGAGCGGAAAGTTGAGGAAGATCCATCGCACCTTGCCGGTGCTGATGAACTCCTGCTCCAGAATCGGGAGCGTCTCCAGCGCCTGTCGCCGGCAGTAGGGACACTGGAAGTCCGACATCTCGTAGACCGTGAGCGGAGCCGTCGGCGAGCCCTTGGTGCGCTGAGTGAGCAGCGGATCGCCCTGCTCCGGGTGTGGCAACGGGGCCCGCTCGCGCCGGAACGCCATCAGGCCGACGGTGACGAGCAGTGCCAGTACCGCGGTGCGCACGGTCCAGCTGAGGCGGGGTCGGATCACGGGGGGTGACTCCAGGAGCAACGAGGGATCAGTACCGCGGGAGCCGGCGGCCATTGCTGCGATCGAGGACCAGGCGGTCACCGGTGGCGGGAACATTCCAGTACCACTCGCTGTTCGGATCCCACGCGTCCCACGAACGGGCGTAGATCCACCACCTGCCGACCGGAAGCCGGATCGTCACGCGACCATCAGCTCCGGTGCTGTCGGCGATCGGCGCATTGCCCAGACCCGAGCTCAGCGCCTTGGTAATGCTGTCGTAGCCGCGATAGGTGCTATCTTCCCAGCCGCTCATCAGCTGGCGCAGGCTGTCGATCCGGAAGCCCATGCTCGCGCGGGCAATCGCCAGCTCCTCGAGTCCATCGCGCCGGCGGTCACGCGCCGTCGCCACGGAATCGGTGAGCCGGGTGAAGTCGCGGTAGAGGGAGTCGTAGGTGGCGGAGGCGCGCGGCAGGGAGTCGAGCCTGAGGCGCAGGCGACCGAGCGACTGCTCCAGGGTCTGCACCCGATAGGCGGCGGACGCATACACCGCGAAGGGTGCGCGGAACGCCTGAAACAGACTATCGAGCTGGCGCGTAATCGCCGCTGGCCGTGGGTGCGTCGCTTCGAGTGCGGCAATTACGCTGTCGCGATCATAGGGCAGGGCGACCAGCCCCAGACGCGCCACTGGCGCATCAACGGAGTCGGGACCAGGAATGACGACTTCGATCTTCACCTCACGCCGACTGCAGGCAGCCAGCATGAGGAACAGCAGCGGGGACCAGCGATTCACGGTTGGTCGGCTCGGGCTCGGGTGGCGGAAAGCTACCCGGGCCCTCGGGCTGCTACAACTCATCCCGGCACTGCTGGCGGCCCAGGCCGGCGGGCCGGTGACGTCGCTCTTTCCCGCCCGGCCCACCGACTATCTGACCGACGTGGCCGGACTGGTGGATGCGTCGTCGGCGCAGGAGATCAATGATCTGGCGGCGCGGCTCCGGAGCGCCACCGGCGCAGAGCTCGCCGTCGTGACGCTGCCGACCATCAATGACCGTGCGCCTGGCGATGTGGCGCTCGCGATCGGGCGGACCTGGGGGGTGGGGGCCAAGGGGGCGATCGGCGACGCGGCGCGCAACGCGGGCCTGGTCCTGCTGGTCGTACCGCGTACGGCCGATCATAAGGGCGAACTCTACCTTTCCACCGGACGCGGGGTCGAAGGCATCATCACCGATGCGACCTCCGGACGCATCCTCGACCTGATGATCCCCGACCTGCGCGAACAGCGGTACGGACCAGCCCTGCTGCTGGGCACCCGGGCCGTCGCCTCCACCGTGGCGAAGGGATTCGGCGTCTCCGACTCGGTGCTCTCGGCGGCGGATCCGTTCCAGAGCAGTAGTGGCGGTGGGGAGGAGATCAATCCGCTGGCGATCTTCCTCATCATCATCGTGATCTTCATGGTCCTGTCCGCAATCTCCAAGCAGTCCGGCGGCAGGCGCAGGGGCCGCGGCGGACGTCGGGGTGCTGGGCCATACATGGGTGGGTGGGG
>Ga0163153_10001383_pt1 | contig 38285 bp, 31 predicted proteins | sample OliLakLV19MP6IB1_FD_148629 | JGI IMG/M metagenome (GOLD analysis project Ga0163153, IMG submission 148629) | Freshwater microbial mat bacterial communities from Lake Vanda, McMurdo Dry Valleys, Antarctica - Oligotrophic Lake LV.19.MP6.IB-1 | ecosystem: Environmental > Aquatic > Freshwater >... | reverse complement strand
GCCCTGTCCCCCCCGACCTCGGTATATTCAGGAACTACCCCTGTACGGAGCCGTCCCGATGACCAGCACCCTTCCCAAGCCCCCCGTCACCGATGCCTTCCCGATCAACGGCACCGACTATGTCGAGTTCTACGTCGGCAACGCCAAGCAGTCGGCGCTGTTCTATGAAGCCGCCTTTGGTTTTGAGCTGGCGGCGTACCGGGGCCCGGAAACCGGGGTCCGCGACCGGGCCAGCTATCTCCTGACCCAGGGCAAGATCCGGATGGTGCTGACCAGTGCTCAGGGTCCGGAGGGGCCGATCGCCGAGCATGTGGCGCTCCATGGCGATGGCGTCCGCGACCTGGCGTTCTGGGTGGACGATGCCCGCAGTTCCTTCCAGGTCGCGGTAGAGCGCGGCGCGGTGCCGGTGCATGCCCCGCAGGTCTTGAAGGACGACAAGGGGGAAGTGGTCATCGCGGCGATCCGTACCTATGGCGATACCATCCATTCGCTGGTCGAGCGCCGCAACTATACGGGGCTCTTCCTGCCCGGATTCGTGGCCAGGCAACGCCGGGTGCCAGCGGCACCCACCGGGCTCCAGTACGTCGATCACTGTGTCGGCAATGTCGAGCTCGGCCGGATGAACGAGTGGGTGGGGTACTACGAGCGGGTCCTCGGCTTCTTCAACCTCCTCTCCTTCGATGACAAGGACATTTCCACCGAATACTCGGCGCTGATGTCCAAAGTGATGTCGAACGGCAACGGCCGGATCAAGTTCCCGATCAACGAGCCCGCCGCGGGCAAGAAGAAGTCCCAGATCGAGGAATACCTCGACTTCTACCGGGGGCCGGGGGTGCAGCACATCGCCATGGCCACCAACAACATCATCGAAACGGTCACCGCCCTTCGCGATCGTGGGGTGGAGTTCCTTTCCATCCCGGGCAGCTACTATGAGACACTGCTTGACCGGGTGGGCACGATCGATGAGGACCTCGCGCCCCTCGCCGAGCTGGGGATCCTGGTCGATCGCGACGACGAGGGCTACCTGCTGCAGATCTTTACCAAGCCGGTTCAGGACCGCCCGACGCTGTTCTACGAGATCATCCAGCGCAAGGGTGCCAAGAGCTTCGGCAAAGGCAATTTCAAGGCGCTGTTCGAGTCGATCGAGCGCGAGCAGGCGGCCCGTGGAAATCTTTAGACCGGGAATGGGGAACAGGGAATGGGGAATGGAAGCAGCGCGATTGGCGCCATCGGTGCTTCTGGCCCGTCCTGGCCCCGGATCTGCTGCCCCCGCCCCGTGACTCGCATTCCCCATTCCCACTAGCCCCCAGCCACCATGCCTACATACCACACCCTCGGCCAGATCCCTCGCAAGCGCCACATCGTCTTCCGGCGCCCCGATGGCGGACTGTATGCTGAACAGTTGATGGGCAACGAGGGCTTTACTGGCCCCTCCGCGCTGCTGTACCACATCAATCCTCCCACCACCATTCGATCGGTGCGGCGGCATTCCGAAATCGTCTGGGAGGCGGATCCCGATCGCACCCTGCGGCACCGGCACTTCCGCACCGCCCGCCTCCCCGTGGGCGGCAGCCCGACCCTCGATCGGACCCCGGTGCTGTTCAACAGTGACATCGCGATGCTGTTTGCCCAGCCCGACCGGATGGACGACCATTTCTACCGGAACGCCCAGGCCGACGAGGTGGTGTATGTCGGCGAGGGCTCGGGTGTCCTCGAGAGCCAGTTCGGGGAGTTGCCCTACCGTGAGGGCGACTACCTGATGATTCACCGCGGCATCATGCATCGCTATCGCATGGACGCCGTGCCCCACAAGCTCCTGATCATGGAGAGCCGAGGCTATGTCCGGACGCCGAGCCGGTATCGCAATGAGTATGGCCAGATTGTGGAGGGGGCGCCGTACAGCGAGCGCGATTTCCGGAAGCCGGAGGAACTGCGCACCTATGATGAGCAGGGTGAGTTCAAGATCCTGGTCAAGCAGTACGATGGATTGAACGAGATGGTCCTCGATCACCATCCGTTCGATGTGGTCGGCTGGGACGGGATGTTCTACCCCTGGGCGTTCAACATCCACGATTTCGAGCCGATTGTCGGCCGGATCCATCAGCCGCCGCCGGTGCACCAGACCTTCCAGGGTGACGGCTTCGTCATCTGCAGCTTCTGCCCCCGACCGTTTGACTTCGACCCCGAGGCGGTGCCCGCGCCGTACCATCACAGCAACGTCGATTCCGACGAAGTGCTGTACTACGCCAGCAGCGAGTTCATGAGCCGCAAGGGGATCGAGTACGGCAGCATCACCCATCATCCCGACGGAATCCCGCACGGACCGCACCCTGGCCGCACCGAGGCCAGTCTCGGGGCCAAGGCCACCAATGAATTGGCGGTGATGATGGACTCGTTCCGGCCGATGCGTGTGGCCAAGTCGGCAATGGCGATCGAAGATCCCGACTATTTCAAGTCCTGGGTGGACACCGGGGGCGGGGGATTCGTCCCCCCGACGTCATGAGCGCGGTCCCGTTCTACCACCGGGTCACCGAGGGGATCCGGATCACGGTGCAGCCGGCGTTCCTGCCGGAGCAGTCGCGGCCGTCGGCAGGGCAGTGGCTCTTTTCGTACGATATCCGGATCGAGAACGTGGGGACCGAGCCGGCCCACCTGCTGACACGGCACTGGTACATCCACGATTCGATTGGTGAGGATGTCGAGGTGCAGGGCGAGGGGGTGGTGGGGTTGCAGCCGCAGGTGGATCCGGGCGGGGTGCACGAATACCAGAGCTTCTGCGTGCTCAAGTCGATAGCGGGGCACATGGAGGGGAGCTACCGCTTTGCGCGGCCGAATGGCTCCCGGTTCGATGCCGAGATTCCGCGGTTCCTGCTCGACGCCAGCGAAGCGCCGGCGGGGCCTGGGGGCGGGGGAGGAGGCCGGACGTAGTCGGCGGGACCTCGGCATGCCATGGATGCTCCCTGCTTCCGGGGCTCTCCTCGCTGCTACCTCCCTCCCGGCTCCCGGCCCTCCCTCGCATCGGCGGGGTGCTCCCCCGTTCTTCCCGTCCCCCGCCGCTCCACCTTGCCGCCGGCAGCCACCGCCTCGTCGAAGCTGAGGGAAAGATCCGCCTCGCTGAACCTTTCGCCCAGGGGAGAGCGCCGAATCGTGGTGCGGGGCTGGGCTTGCAGGCCGCAGAAGATCACCGCCGTGCGCTCGGCGTGGCAGCGGTCCACAATGGTGCGCAGTGCCCGGAGCCCGGTGGAGTCCATGGCCGGCACTTTCTCCATGTCCAGGATCAGGACCCGCGGTCGGCGGGACACCTGGCCAAGGGCTTCCTTGAACTTGTCGGCAGCGCCGAAGAAGAACGGGCCGTTGATCTCGTAGATCTCCACGTCGGAGGGGATCAGCGCCCGCCGCGGGCTCAGGGTGTCCGCTCCGGCGGCCCCGGCGTCATCGCTCACCACCGAACGAATCGCCTCCACGGTCGACACCTCCGCCATCCGCTTCATGAACAGGAAGGCCGCCAGCACCATCCCCACTTCGATGGCGACGGTCAGGTCCACCACTACGGTCAGCCCGAAGGTGGTCAGCAGGATGGCGACGTCGGCCTTCGGGGCCCGCAGCTCGGCGCGAAAGGTGCGCCACTCGCTCATGTGGTAGGCCACCATCACCAGGATGGCCGCCAGCGCCGCCATCGGGATCAGCGCGGCCCAGCGGCCGGCGAAGAGGGTGATCAGCAACAGCACGACCGCGTGGACAATTCCGGCGACCGGAGTACGGCCGCCGTTCTTGACGTTGGTGGCGGTCCGGGCCAGCGCCCCCGTGGCCGGGATCCCACCGAAGAGCGGGGCCACGATGTTGGCGGCCCCCTGGGCCACCAGTTCCATGTTGGAGCGGTGGCGGCCGCCGATCATCCCGTCGGCCACCACCGCGGAGAGCAGCGACTCCACGGCGCAGAGAAAGGCAATCGTGATGGCTGGTCCGACCAGTTGGACCAGCGTCGCCTCGTCGATGGCGGGGACCGAGGGAGCGGGGAAGGCGGCGTTGATGACGCCGAACCGGCTCCCGATGGTGGCGATGTCCAGGCCGGCCACCTGGACGGTGACCGTGGCAACCAGCAGCGCCACGAACGGCGCCGGGATCGGGGTCGGCAGCCGGGGCCAGAGCACCAGGATCAGGAGGGTGCCGGCCGCCACCGCGAGGGTGGCCGGGTCCAGGGTGTGCAGGTGGCTCAGGTAGCTCTGCCAACGGCCAAAAAACTCTCCCGGCACGGTGGCGATTTCGAGCCCGAAGAAATCCTTGACTTGGGTGGACAGGATGACCACGGCGATGCCGCTGGTGAAGCCGGTGATCACGGGGTAGGGGATGTATTTGATGACTCCGCCGAGCCGGGCGAACCCCATCGCCACGAGGATGACGCCGGCCATCATGGTGGCAATGGTCAGGCCGGCCAGGCCATGTTGGGCCACGATGCCGCTGACGACCACGATGAAGGCGCCGGTCGGGCCCCCGATCTGAACCCGCGACCCGCCCAGAGCTGAGACGATGAACCCGGCAATGATGGCGGTATAGAGCCCGCGTTCCGGGGGCACGCCGCTGGCGATGGCGAATGCAATGGCGAGCGGCAGCGCCACGATGCCGACGATGAGCCCGGCGCTGAGGTCGGCGCCGAGTTGCTGGCGGGTGTAGCCTGCGCCGATGGTGGTGAGCAGCTTCGGCGTGAATTCGGAGGGCACGGGAGCTGGCCGGGGTGGTGGGGGTGTGGTGATCGGGGCTGGCGGGCGCCCCCATACGATGCCAGGCGTAAGCCACCGAAGTATAGTCGGCCCATTGTATTGAGCGTTGGGTGCGGCCTCTGGCGGCACACCAGCCGCAACCTCACCCCCAAGCTCCCCGGCGCTAAACCCTTATCACCAAAGGCTTTGGTCTCGAAATGGCCGGCCGCACGGGGCGACTTCACCCCATTCCCCGTTCCCTATTTCCCATTCCCCGCCGCTCCCCCTTGCCCGAAAAACGGGATCTCGTTAGTATTGCCGTCCCCCGTGGAACTGCTTGTGGGAGACCGAGTTGACGGTGGTGATCCTGCCAGTTGACAACGCAACCACAAGCAGTTAGTATGGAGGGCTCCCGGCGAAGTTATGCCGGTGAGCGGATCATCGATCTTTGACAAGTGAATGGAATGGGAAACGGACGGAGTGCGGATCCTTTGATCCGTGGTGCTACAGAGGCGCTGCGGGGAGGATACACATATCTGACTGTGATTCCGACAATTGGACGTTCAGATTGTTCGGATTTGAGCTTTTATCGAATATCTCATTGGAGAGTTTGATCCTGGCTCAGGACGAACGCTGGCGGCGTGCTTAACACATGCAAGTCGAACGGAGGTAGCAATACCTCAGTGGCGCACGGGTGCGTAACACGTGAGAAATTTATCCATCGGCGGGGGATAGCCGGCCCAACGGCCGGGTAATACCGCGTACGACCTCCGGGGGGCATCCTCTGGAGGTGAAAGCCGCAAGGCACCGGTGGAGAATCTCGCGGCCTATCAGCTAGTTGGTGGGGTAATGGCCTACCAAGGCAACGACGGGTAGCTGGTCCGAGAGGATGACCAGCCACATTGGGACTGAGACACGGCCCAGACTCCTACGGGAGGCAGCAGTGGGGAATATTGCGCAATGGGCGAAAGCCTGACGCAGCGACGCCGCGTGTGGGATGAAGGTCTTCGGATCGTAAACCACTGTCGGGGGGGACGAACTCAATGACGGTACCCCCAAAGGAAGCACCGGCTAACTCTGTGCCAGCAGCCGCGGTAATACAGAGGGTGCAAGCGTTGTCCGGAATCACTGGGCGTAAAGGGCGCGTAGGCGGCCTGATAAGTAGGAGGTGAAATCTTGCGGCTTAACCGCAAGGCTGCCTTCTAGACTGTCAGGCTCGAGCACGGCAGAGGCTGGTGGAATTCCCGGTGTAGCGGTGGAATGCGTAGAGATCGGGAAGAACATCGGTGGCGAAGGCGGCCAGCTGGGCCGTTGCTGACGCTGAGGCGCGACAGCGTGGGGAGCAAACAGGATTAGATACCCTGGTAGTCCACGCCGTAAACGATGGGTACTAGGCGTCGGGGGGAGCGACCCTCCCGGTGCCGTCGCTAACGCAATAAGTACCCCGCCTGGGGAGTACGGCCGCAAGGCTGAAACTCAAAGGAATTGACGGGGGCCCGCACAAGCGGTGGAGCATGTGGTTTAATTCGAAGCAACGCGAAGAACCTTACCTGGGCTTGACATGCACGGGAAAGCCGGTGGAAACACCGGTCCCTCTTCGGAGTCCGTGCACAGGTGCTGCATGGCTGTCGTCAGCTCGTGTCGTGAGATGTTGGGTTAAGTCCCGCAACGAGCGCAACCCTTGTCCCTAGTTACCAGCGGGTTAAGCCGGGAACTCTAGGGAGACTGCCGGTGTCAAACCGGAGGAAGGTGGGGATGACGTCAAGTCATCATGGCCCTTACGTCCAGGGCTACACACGTGCTACAATGGCCGGTACAGAGCGTCGCCAACTCGCGAGAGTGCGCTAATCGCCCAAAGCCGGTCTAAGTTCGGATTGCAGTCTGCAACTCGACTGCATGAAGCTGGAATCGCTAGTAATCGCGGATCAGCTACGCCGCGGTGAATACGTTCCCGGGCCTTGTACACACCGCCCGTCACGCCATGGAAGCTGGGGGGACCTGAAGTCGGTGGGCTAACCGCAAGGAGGCAGCCGCCAAAGGTCAATTCAGTGACTGGGGCGAAGTCGTAACAAGGTAGCCGTAGGGGAACCTGCGGCTGGATCACCTCCTTTCTGGAGCAACGAGTAGGGATCGGACTTGTCCGGTCGTCGAAAGTTCTCTGGTGTCGCCCGCGCTCTGGGCCGTTTCCCTTCCCATTCATTTGCTTCGCTCTTTGACAATTGAGACACCTGGATGATGTGTGTCCATGGGCCTCGTGCCCGTGGATGGGGTGTAAGGAATCAACACCGCAGTACAACTGATTTGAGATCAAACGCAATAAGGCACACGGTGGATGCCTTGGCATCGAGAGGCGATGAAGGGCGTGATAAGCTGCGATAAGCCTGGGGGAGCTGCACATGAGCTGTAATCTCAGGATGCCCGAATGGGGAAACCCGGCTGGACGCGAGTCTGGTCACTCCGCAAGGAGAGCCAACCCTGGGAACTGAAACATCTCAGTACCGGGAGGAAAAGAAATCAACCGAGATTCCGCTAGTAGCGGTGAGCGAACGCGGAAGAGGCCAAACCGGGGGAGCATGCTCCCCCGGGGTTGTGGGACCACAACATGGGATGTACGAGACGAGGGTGAAGCGGCCTGGAATGGCCCGCCAGAGACGGTGAAAGCCCGGTAACCGGTTGTCAACGACCCCTAGTGGTATCCCGAGTAGCGCGGCGCACGTGTAATGCTGCGCGAATCTGGGGGGACCACCCTCCAAGCCTAAATACTCCTCGATGACCGATAGTGCACAAGTACCGTGAGGGAAAGGTGAAAAGCACGCCTGGTGGCGAGTGAAAGAGATCCTGAAACCGTGTGCCGACAAGCGGTAGGAGGGGGAGCAATCCCCTGACTGCGTGCCTTTTGCATTATGATCCGGCGAGTTACTGATCACGTGCAGGTTAAGGCCTTCAGGGCCGGAGCCGAAGCGAAAGCGAGTCTGAATAGGGCGTTTCGTACGTGGTCGTAGACCCGAAGCCGTGGCGATCTACCCTTGAGCAGGTTGAAGCCGCCGTAACAGGCGGTGGAGGACCGAACCCGTGTGGGTTGAAAACCGCTGGGATGACTTGAGGGTAGGGGTGAAAGGCCAATCAAGCTCGGAGATAGCTGGTTCTCCCCGAAATATATTTTGGTATAGCCTCGGGAAATGAGTTCACAGGAGGTAGAGCACTGGATGGGTCCGGGTCGTGAATAACGATACCTCCCCCAACCAAACTCCGAATGCCTGTTGAATGCTGCCCGGGAGGCAGTCGCGGTGCGCTAATGTACCGCGGCGAGAGGGAAAGAACCCAGAACATCAGCTAAGGCCCCGGAGTGATGGCTCAGTGTAGCAAAGGATGTGATGTTGCTGTGACAACTGGGAGGTTGGCTTAGAAGCAGCCATTCCTTTAAAGAGTGCGTAATAGCTCACCAGTCCAGCGATGTTGCGCCGATAATGGTCGGGACTTAAGCCATCCGCCGAAGCTATGTCTTTGCGCGCAAGCGTAAGGGGTAGGGGAGCGTTCCCATAGCGGTGAAGCCAGGGCGGAAGCCTTCTGGTGGAGCGGTGGGAAGTGAGGATGCCGGATTAAGTACGCGTGAAACAGTGTGAAAACCACTGTCCCCGTAAGCCTAAGGTTTCCTGAGCCATGTCGATCAGCTCAGGGTTAGTCGGTCCCTAAGGCGAGGCCGAGAGGCGTAGTCGATGGGAAACGGGTCAACATTCCCGTACCAACCGTAGTCCGTTACGAGTCTGAGGAGGGACGCAGGAGCAGGGTAACCGGCGGGTGGTGGAATATCCGCTGCAAGGTGGTAGACGTTTCCTGGTAGGCAAATCCGCCAGGATAGTCGAGAGCCGATGCCGAAGGGACCTCCGGGTTCCGCAAAGGGTTGCTGACGCCGACTGCCAAGAAAAGCTTCGCAGACCAGGACTGCTGTTGACCGTACCGTAATCCGACACAGGTAGGCGAGGCGAGCAGCCTAAGGGGCTCGAGTGATTTACGGAAAAGGAACTCGGCAAAATGACCCCGTAACTTCGGGATAAGGGGTGCCCGTGGTAGGTGACTTCGTACAGAGGAAGCCCAAGCGGGCCGCAGAGAATCGTCCCAAGCGACTGTTTAGCAAAAACACAGGTGCGTGCCAAGGCATAGTCCAAGCCAACGTATACGCACTGACTCCTGCCCGGTGCCGGAAGGTTAAGGCAAGTTGTCAGCCGCAAGGCGAAGCAATGAACCGAAGCCCCGGTAAACGGCGGCCGTAACTATAACGGTCCTAAGGTAGCGAAATTCCTTGTCGGGTAAGTTCCGACCTGCACGAATGGAGTAACGACTTGGGAGCTGTCTCTTCCGTAAGCTCGGCGAAATAGCAGTATCGGTGAGGATTCCGATTACCCGCGACAGGACAAAAAGACCCCATGCACCTTTACTACAACCTGTCATTGATTGTCGGTATAACCTGCGTAGCATAGGTGGGAGCCATTGAGGCCCTGGTTTCGGCTGGGGCGGAGGCAACAGTGAAATACCACCCTTGTTTTACTAACAATCTCACTCAGCCGGCAACACCGGCGAGGACCGTGGCAGGCGGGTAGTTTGACTGGGGCGGTCGCCTCCTAAAGAGTACCGGAGGCGCGCGATGGTGCCCTCAGTGCGGTCGGTAATCGCACGACGAGTGTATAAGCAGAAGGGCGCCTGACTGCGAGCGCGACAGCGCAAGCAGGGACGAAAGTCGGCTTAAGTGATCCGGTGGTCCCGTGTGGACGGGCCATCGCTCATCGGATAAAAGGTACGCTGGGGATAACAGGCTTATCGCGCCCGAGAGTTCACATCGACGGCGCGGTTTGGCACCTCGATGTCGGCTTATCACATCCTGGGGCTGGAGAAGGTCCCAAGGGTCCGGCTGTTCGCCGGTTAAAGTGGTACATGAGCTGGGTTCAGAACGTCGTGAGACAGTTCGGTCTGTATCCGTCGTGGGCGTGGGAATGTTGAGGGACGTCGTCCTTAGTACGAGAGGACCGGGACGAAGCGACCGCTCGTGTACGGGCTATCCCGCCAGGGGTATCGCCCGGTAGCGATGTCGCGCGCAGATAACCGCTGAAAGCATCTAAGTGGGAAACTGTTCCCAAGATGAACATTCCTGGAGCGTAAGCTCCCTGAAGGGCCCTGGGAGACTACCAGGTTGATAGGGCGCAGATGTAAGGGCTGCAAGGCCTTCAGTCGAGCGCTACTAATCGCCCGTGAAGTTTGATCTCTTCCCAAATTTTCCTTACCCATCATCATCCAGGTCTCAATTGCCATTATTTGTGTACGGGCGCCCTATAGGGCCTCCCTACGAAAAAATGGCTGACGACTAGCGCGCAGGGGCCACACCCGTTCCCATTCCGAACACGGCCGTTAAGCCCTGCAGCGCCGATGGTACTGCCGCTGAGAGGCGGTGGGAGAGTAGGCCGTCGCCAGCCACCCACAAGAAACCCCGGATCCGGTTCGGCCGCGCTCATAGCGCGGCCCTACCAGACCCGGGGTTTCGTGCGTTTGGGAAGGGAAAAGCGGGAAGCGAGGAGGGGAGGGGGAACAGGCGGAACGACCGATAACCGGACCTTCGCCTTTCCGCCTCCCGCCCTATTTCTCCGCCCACACCGCCAGCTCGTTGCCACCCGGATCCTTGAAATGGAACCGGCGCCCCCCGGGAAAGCTGTGGGGATTGAAGGTCTTTACCCCCCACTTCTCGACTGCAGCCTGCACGGTGTCCAGGTTCGAGGCGAACAGCACCACCAGCGGTGAGCCTCCACCGGCCTTCCCTTTGGTGAAACCACCCGCCAGCCGGCCATCCTGGAAGCTGGTGTAGTCCGGCCCATAATCGGTAAACTCCCAGCCGAACACCTCCGAATAGAAGTGCTTTGTTGCCTCGAGATCGGTGGATGTGAATTCGATGTAGTCAATCCGGCGGTCGTGCTCGTCCTCACTCATGATTGCTGGCTCCTCGGTGGGGGGCAGCGGACCCAAGGTTCGGGTGGGGTACAGAAAAGGTAGCAGGGAGGGGGTGCTGGGGGATGGTTCCGGCCCGTTCAGGGCCTGCGGGTGCGAGGTGCCAAAAGCCGAGTGCCGGCCTCCCGCGAGGGAAGCCGGCACTGGTGCCTCAAATCACGTCCGTTCGGCTTACCAGCCGATGCTGATCCCCGCCATGATTGGCAGGTAGGCGGTGGAGTAGCCCTCGTCCTTGAAGCCCATCAGGTAGCCGGCCTCGGCCCAGAAGGTCGTGTTGCCGGAGCCCAGGCTGATCCCCAAGGCGCCGCGAGCGTACGGCTTGGTGCTGGAGCCGCCGTCGCCGCCACCCGGCGGGTTGTACTTGTGCTGCTGCATGCCGAGCCCGGCGTAGCCGTACACCCGGGAGGAGCTGCCGGAGGACTGGACGCCAAGATTGGCGCCGCCACCCATCAAGGAGGTGGAGCCCTCATCATTGGGATAGCTGTTCTTGCCATAGAAGACGTCAGCAAATGCAAAGAGCCTGCCGCTGCCAAGATTGGTGCCGAGGCCCACGTCGGCCACGTAACCGGTCTTGGCGCCGCCGTCCTTGTAATCGCCGGCCGGCACGGTCAGGCCGCCTCCCGCGTAGATGAACTTGTTGGCTTGGGCCGTGGCCGCACTCGCACCAACGAGCGCTGCACACAGGGCCAGGGCCAGAACTCGTGCCAGTCGAAGCATGGACCATCCTCCTTGGGATTCGCCTTGCGACGGTGGACCGGGCAGCGGGGTGCCACCCGGCTTGCTGCGGCACCCGGACCTCGGGCGCCGAATCTTGTTGGCGTGCTTCAGGTTAGGAATATTGGAAGAGTTCCGGGAATCCGCCAGAGGGTCGCATTTCCGATCGAGCTGGTAGGATTTGTCGTTGTTGTGGCCTCCCCCCGCTTAATCTTCAACCATGACTACACGATGCGGGATCGTGGCGCTGGCCGGGCGTCCCAATGTGGGAAAATCCTCCCTGCTCAACACCCTGGTCGGCGAGCACATGGCAATCGTCAGCCCCAAGGCCCAGGCTACCAGGATGCCGGTCGTGGGCCTGCGGTCGGAGGGGGAGGTCCAGATGATCTTCCATGACCTTCCGGGACTCCTTGATCCTGAGTACCTCCTGCAGGAGCGGATGCGGGCTCTGGCGGTGGAGGGAGTGAAAGGAGCCGACCTGGTGCTCCACCTCCATCCGGCCCCCGAGGCCCCGGCTCCACCGCTCCAGGAGGTGTCCGGGTTGGAGGCCCCGATCCGAGCCCCCGTCCTGGTGGTCTACACCAAAGCCGACATGCTCGGCCCCGGGGGGCGGGAAGGCCTCTTGCCCGGTGAGTCGTTGCTGGTGTCCACAGAGACGGGGGAAGGGATCGACACATTGCTGGAAGCCATCGGCGCCCGGCTGCCGGAGGCGGAGTTTGCCTATCCTGCCGATGACCTCGGCACCCAACCGATGCGGTTCTTCGTGGTCGAATACCTCCGCGAGGCGGCGTTCATGCACCTCGAGGAGGAGCTCCCCTACAGCTTCGTGGCCGAGGTGGAGGAGTTTCGGGAGGAGGACACGCCCGTGTACATTCACGCCACGCTTTTTGTCGAGCGGGAATCACAGAAGGGCATGCTGATCGGCCAGGGCGGCCGGACCATCAAGGCGATCGGGCAGCATGCCCGCCAGCGCCTCGAGGCCCTGCTCGGCCGGCAGGTGTTCCTGGAAACATGGGTCAAGGTCCTGCCCAAGTGGCGCCGCAACCCGGCCCACTTGGCGCGCTTTGGATTTGCGGAGGAGGAACGATGAGTCTTGCCCCGGAGCTGCTGGAAATCCTGGTCTGCCCCCGGTGCAAGGGAGACCTGGAATACCGCGAGGAGCCGGAGAGCCTGGTCTGCCAGGCATGCCGGCTGGTGTATCGGGTGGAGGATGACATCCCGGTCATGCTGATTGATGAGGCTCAGCCATTGTGAGTGAGGCACTGATTGCGGCGGCGGGCCAGGAGGCCCGCCGGCTCGAGCATGGGTTTATCGGCACCGAGCACCTGTTGCTGGCGCTGCTCAAGGCAGGCGACCCGAACATCCTGGCGGTCCTGGATTCAGCGGGGATCCCGGTGGCCGACGCCGAGGCGCGCCTGGAGCACGGTCGCCGGGGCCGCCGACCGCCGGTCCAGGGCGGGACCGATGGCGAACCGGGCCTCACGTCGCACGCGCGGCGCGCGCTCGAGGCAGCCGCCGGCGACCCGGCCAGGCTGGTGGAAGGGATGCGCGCCGATCGGGGCAGCATTCTGTCTCGGCTGGTGGAGCAGTCGGAACCGAAGGCTGCACCAACAGCTGGTGACGATGGGCCCAACGCCACCGCTGATGCAGCGGAGGCTTCTCCGCCAGCCCAGGGACGCGAGCGCCAACCCAAGAAGGAGCGCCCACCGCGCCAGATCAAGGAACGCGCGCCGAGCCCCGCCCGGGAGCCCCGGGCCCCGCGCGAGCCGCAGGAGTCCAAGCGAGGGTCCGGTCAGGAGCACGCCAAGACCCCGGTGGCGCCACGGCGCGACACTCCCGAGTTTGATGACGACGAACCATTTGTTCCCCGGCTTGCGGTCCAGCCCCGGAAACCGTTCGCGATCCCGTGGCGAATGCTGCTCCTGCTCCTGGTGCCCGCGACGATTGCGCTCAACATGTCCGGGAGTGGCCCCCTGGTCCTTTTCGTCGTGGCATGTCTTGGCGTCCTGCCGCTGGCCAGTTTCATGGGGGAGGCCACTGAGCACCTGGCTGCCCGCACCGGACCCACGCTGGGCGGTCTGCTCAACGCGACGTTTGGCAACGCCGCGGAATTGATCATCGCGATCGTGGCGCTCCGCGCTGGCATGATTGAGTTGGTGAAGGCATCGATCGCGGGCTCGATCCTGGGCAACCTGCTGCTGATTCTCGGGCTGTCGCTGCTGGCTGGCGGAATAAACCGCCCGGTCCTGCGATTCAACCGCACCTCGGTGGGAATGAGTGCGGCGATGCTGGCGCTGGCCGTCGTTGGACTGGTCTTCCCGGCGCTGCTCCACCAGTTGCATCCACGGCCTGAGGAACTCAACGCCTTCCGGATGTCCGAGGCGGCGGCGGTGATCCTGGGGATCACCTACCTCTGTTCGCTGCTCTTTTCCCTCAAGACTCACAAGTCCCTGTTCGATGGGGAGCATGCCATCCCGGCCCGCGGCACCTGGGGATTCGGGAAGGCAGTGGTCGTGCTGGGACTGGCCACCCTTGGTGTAGTGGTGCAATCCGAGATTCTGGTACACGCCGTCCAGGGAGTCACGACCACTCTCGGCTGGTCCGAGCTGTTCCTGGGCTTGATCATCATTCCGATCATCGGCAACGCCGCGGAGCACTCCACCGCCATCATGGTGGCGCGCAAGGGCCAGATCGACCTGGCACTCCAGATTGCGCTGGGGTCGAGCACGCAGATTGCACTCCTGGTGGCCCCGATCCTGGTCGGGGTGGGGCTGATCGTGGGGCAGCCGATGGATCTCGTCTTCCGGCCCCTGGAAGTGGTGGCGCTCGGGATGGCTACCATCGTGACAGCGATCATCACCCTGGACGGCGAGTCGCATTGGTTCGAGGGGGTCCAGCTCCTGGCGGTATACAGCCTCCTTGCCGCCGCAGCCTGGTTCATTTGACTTGCCACCTTTGGTGCCGTAAGTTCAGCGGGGATAAACTCTTACGAGAGGACACGGGTGCGCACACGCCCGACCATTCTCTACTTCGGACCGGTCGGGCAACCAGCGCCTGACCTCGTGTTGGAGTGGGCTGAGGTTCGACAGTTTCCGCTTCTGGTGCTGGAGGATGCCGCCGAGGTGGAGGCGATCATCCTGCGCGGGCACCCATGCCTGTTGTTTGTCAGCGCCGATGAGGCGGGACCGCATGCACTTCGCATGGTGCAAGAGTTGAAGGGCGATCCCTTTACCGCGATTGTCCCGGTCCTGATCTTCCTGGGCGCCCACGACCCGGCCCAGACAACCCGGTGGTTCGCCGCCGGTGCAGACGAAATACTGAGCAGCGTCTTCCCGCCGGCCGAGCAGCGGGCCCGCCTCGATTCGATGCTGATCCGGACCCAGCGGGACGTGGGGGTGCACCCCTCGACCCGGATGCCCGGCACCACCGAGATTGAGCGGGAGATTCGTCGTCGACTCGACTCGGGGCTCGACTTTGGTGTGTGTTACGCCGACCTCGACCATTTCAAGGAATTCAACGATCGCTACTCATATTATGATGGCGATCGGGTCATCTTCATCCTCTCCCGGATCCTTCATGATGTGGTCAAGGGGCTTCTGGGATCCAATGGCTTCGTCGGGCATATCGGCGGCGACGACTTCATCTTCATGGTGCCCGCCTCCGAGATCGCCCCGGTGTGCACGGAAATCCTCGAGATCTTTGACACCTTGATTCCGCTTCAGTACAACGAGCAGGACAGCCGGGCCGGGTATTTCTTTGGCAAGGATCGACGCGGTCAGCTGCATCGGGTACCGTTGATGACACTTTCGATCGGGATCGTGACCAACCGAAACCGGACCTTCGCGCATCCGGCCGAGGTCAGCGAACTCGCCACCGAGATGAAGAGCTACGCCAAGACCCTGCCGGGGTCGGTCTACGTGGTGGATCGGCGATTGAACCGGGAAAATGACGAGCGGGTCGGCCTGGGAGGCCGGGCCGGAGGAAGCCGACTGTGAACGTAACCTGCACCGGGTGCCAGACGATTTTTCGGGTGGATCCCGCCAAGGTGCCTGTTGGCGGGGTCCGGGCCCGCTGTTCGGTTTGTGGCGGGGTCTTCGCCGTGCCCGGGACGGAGGCCGCCGAGTCGAGCATGCCCCCCCCCGCTATCGATCGTCGGGCGGCGCCGACTGCGCCACCGGCTGCCGCCACCCCGGCACCGCCTGCGGTGGCCCCGGCAAGGGTTCTCGCCGTAGCGCCGCCGCTGGCCGCCGCACCTGCGTCGCCCCGCAAACCGGTCAATCCGTTCCTCTCCCAGGATCCCCAGGCCAAAGCCAGGCGGCTGGCACGGGCACTGGTGTCCGATATCGTGGTCTACCATCCCGAGAAGCGGCGGGACGGCCTGCGGGATGGCACCCTGAAACTGCTCTTCGAGGAGGAGATCCTGAAGAGCTGGGAGGAGTACACCGAGCAGGTGGGGCTCGAACTTGCCCGGTCCACCCCGTTCTTCCATGACGCGCTCAACGAAATCCTGGCCGACGGGCAGCCGATCTTTTCCTGAACGCCTCACCGCGCTCCCCTCGCGTCGCAGTCACCGCTATATTCCAAGGGTCTTGAGCCGTCCTTCCGCCCTGGGCGGACGGGCGGCTCACTTGTTCCTGCCAAGGGGAAGCACCCATGTCCGTCCTCCACGAGCACCTCCACGAGCTGGACAGCCGGTACCTCGAACTCCGAGCGTTTCTTTGACTTGGATGCCAAGCAGGCCCGGCTGAGGAACCTGGAAGAGCAGCAGTCCGATCCCGCCTTCTGGTCCCATCCGGAGCGGGCCCGGGAACTGGTCCAGGAGGTCAAGCGACTCAAGGGGTGGGTCACCCCCGCAGAGGGGATTGAGGCGCGGCTGCGCGACGCGGGAGGGCTGGCGGAGCTGCTGGAGGCGGAGCCTGACGCTGAGCTGACCGGCGAACTGGAGAGGGAAGTGGCCGCCGTGGGGCGCGCCCTGGAGAGCTTCGAACTCCAGAGCATGCTCCAGGGTCCCGACGACGGCGGCGACGCCATCCTGACCATCCACCCCGGGGCCGGCGGGACGGAATCTCAGGATTGGGCCGAGATGCTGATGCGGATGTACCGCCGCTGGGCCGAGTCGCATGATTTCAGCATCGCGGTCCTGGACATTCAGGAAGGCGAGGAGGCGGGGATCAAGTCAGTGTCGCTCGAAATCAAGGGGCAGTACGCCTTCGGGTTTCTCAAAGCGGAAAAGGGGGTCCACCGGCTGGTGCGGATCTCACCCTACGATTCCCAGGCGCGCCGGCACACCTCGTTCGCGTCGGTGTTTGTGTACCCGGATATCGATGACACCATCGAGGTCGATGTCCGCGACGAGGACATCCGGATGGACGTCTTCCGCGCCTCCGGTGCCGGCGGCCAGCACGTCAACAAAACTTCCTCGGCGGTGCGGCTGACCCATGAGCCGAGCGGCATCGTTGTCAGCTGCCAGCAGGAGCGGAGCCAGGGGAAGAACCGCGCCACCGCCATGAAGATGCTGCGCGCCGCGCTCTATCAGCGCGCGTTGGAGGAGCAGGAAGCGGCCCGGGCCGTGGTGGAGTCGACCAAGACCGACAATTCGTGGGGCAACCAGATCCGATCCTATGTCTTCCAGCCCTACACCATGGTCAACGACCACCGCACCGAGCTCAAGCTGACCGACGTGCATGCCGTCATGGAAGGCGACCTGGACCCGTTCATCCAGGCCTATCTCAAGCGCTACGGGAGCACCGCCAAATGACCGACCCTACGGAGCGGAATTACATCGAAGCGGCCCGCCGGGAAACCCGTGCCGCCATTGAGGCGATGGGGGTGACGCCATTTGCCTACCGGTTCGACCGCACCCACACCGCGGCCGAAGCCGTGGCCGCCTACGACGATGCGATGGGGGAAGACGGGCCGATGGTGTCGCTCGCCGGACGGCTGAGCTCGATGCGTACCCAGGGCAAGACCAGTTTTGCCCACCTGGAGGATGTCTCCGGCCGGGTCCAGCTCTACCTCAAGCAGGACTTCCTGTCGGGTGAGTACGACCTGGTCAAGCTGCTCGACCTCGACGACTTCGTCGGCGCCACCGGCATCCTGTTCCGGACCCGGACCGGGGAGATCACGCTGCGGGTAATGGCAATCTCCCTGCTGGCCAAGTCGCTGCGCCCTCTGCCGCGCGGCAAGGTCCAGCAGACCGAGGACGGTGGCACCGTGGTCTACGGCGGGCTCCAGGACCCCGAGGTGCGGTACCGGCAGCGCTACGCCGATCTGGCGGTCCATCCTGAGGTGCGCCGGGTCTTCGAGGTCCGGGCCCAGACGATCCGGTGGATCCGCCGGTTCCTGGACGACCGCGGCTTCCTTGAGGTGGAGACGCCGGTGCTGCAGCCGTTGTATGGCGGCGCCTCGGCCCGTCCCTTCAAGACCCATCACAACGCCCTCGACATGCCGCTCTATCTGCGGATTGCCGATGAACTGTACCTGAAGCGATTGATCGTCGGAGGATTTGAGCGGGTCTACGAGATCGGTCACGACTTCCGCAACGAGGGGATGGACCGCTCTCACAATCCCGAGTTCACCATGCTCGAGTGCTACCAGGCCTACGCCGACTACACCGACATGATGGAGCTGCTGGAGACGATGCTGAGCGGCCTGGTGCGCGAGCTCACCGGCGGCCCGGGGGTCTCGTTCGGGGAGACGACCATCGACTTCACTCCCCCGTGGCCGCGAATCGCGTTCGTGGAGGGGGTGCGCGAGCACTCAGGCATTGACCTCCTGTCCGCGACGGACGAGCAGATGCGCGCCCGGCTGGTGGCCCACGGGGTGTCCCGCGATGCGGCGGCTGAGTTGGGCGGCGCCCGGCTGATGGACGAACTGTTCAAGGAGTTCCTGGAGCCGACCCTGATCCAGCCGACCTTCGTGGTGGACTACCCCAAGCCGCTCTCGCCCCTGGCCAAGGTGCACCGCACCGACCCGCGGCTGACCGAACGATTCGAGCTCTTCATCAACGGCCGCGAGCTTGCCAACGCCTTCTCGGAATTGAATGACCCGGATGACCAGCGGGCCCGGTTCGAGGATCAGGGCCGGCAGAAGATCGCGGGAAATGACGAGGCACAGCCGCTGGACGAGGACTACCTCCGGGCTCTGGAGTACGGCATGCCGCCCACGGGAGGGATGGGCATGGGCATTGACCGGCTGCTGATGATCCTTACCGGGCAGCCCTCGATCCGTGACGTGATCCTCTTTCCCGCGATGCGACCCGAGGCCTGATGGCCCACCACCCCGGGTCCCGCTGGCCCTCCCCGCTGGAGCGGCGGATTGCGATCCGATACCTGCGGGGCAGGCGGGGGTCGGGCAGTCCGTCGCTCAATACCGTGATCGCGATCGGCGGCATCGCGATCGGGGTGGCGGCGCTGCTGGTGGTGCTCGGCGTGATGAACGGCCTCCGCGATGACCTCCGGGACCGGATCCTGGTAGGCAACCCGCACCTCCGGGTCCTGGTGTTCGGATCGACGCTGCGCATGGACGACTGGACCGGCCCGCTCGAGGTGGTCCGCGCCGACCCCGAAGTCCTGGCAGCGGCACCCGAAGTGCTCACCAAGTCGATGCTCTTTCTCGATCCCAACTATCCCGCCGCAGTGGATGTGGTCGGGGTCGATCCCGACACCGGGGCCGTGGCGGTGACCAGCATTGCCCAGCACCTGACCAGCGGGGACCTGACCTTTGCGACCACCCGGGACAGCGTGGACGGGGGGGTCATCCTTGGCTACCGACTGGCCCAGCGGCTCTCGGTGTTTCCCGGCGACCTGGTCACCTTTGCCACCGTCACCTCAGTCATGCCGAATCGAGCCACCGGTGCGATCACCCCGCGGTTCCTCCGCTATGAGGTGACCGGCCTCTTCGATACCGGGATGTACCAGTACGACGATGGCTTTGCCCTCATTTCGCTGGCCGACGCGCAGGTGTTTGCCGGCCTCGGGGAGGCGGTGACAGGCCTGACGATCCGGCTGCGCGATCCGTGGATGGCTCCCGAGGTGGGACAACGGATCGAGGCACAGCTCGGGTATCCGTATCGCGCCTACGACTGGCAGACTCAAAACGCCGGCCTGCTCAGTGCCCTCAAGCTGGAAAAGCTCGGCATGGGCGTAATCATCTGCCTGATCATGCTGGTGGCTTCCTTCAATATCGTCGGGACGCTGACGATGGTTGTTACCGATCGGACCCGCGAAATCGGCATCCTCGGCGCGATGGGACTCAACCCCCGGGCGATCAGCAGGATCTTCCTGGCCCAGGGTGCCATCATGGGGGCGATCGGGACCTCGATTGGCGTGGTGGTTGGGTTGACCCTCGGGTTCATCATCGACTGGTCGGGGCTGATCCGGATCGACCCGGCGGTGTATTTCATCGACCGGCTCCCGGTGCACATGGAACTGCTCGACGTCCTGGTCGTTATCGGAGCCAGCCTGGGCGTGGCGCTGCTGGCCACCCTGCCACCCTCTCGTGGTGCGGCCCGACTGCAGCCGGTGGAAGCGATTCGACACGAATGACCACCGTCCTGGAGGCGCGCGGACTGCGCAAGGTCTATCAGGGTGGCGACGGGCGGCCCATCGAGGTCCTCTCCGGGGTGGACCTCGATGTCGCCCCGGGAGAGTTCATCGCCATCGTGGGTGAGAGTGGCAGCGGCAAGAGCACCCTGCTCCACCTCCTCGGCGGGTTGGATCGCCCGACCGATGGGACGGTGGCTCTCAATGGGCAGCCCTACCACACGCTGCCTGCCGTGGACCTTGCCGCCCTTCGCAACGCGTCGGTAGGGTTCGTGTTCCAGTTTCACCACCTCCTCCGGGATTTCACCGCAGTCGAGAACGTGATGATCCCGATGCAGATCGCGGGCACCGGGCACCAGGACGCCCGGCTGCGGGCCGAATCGTTGCTGGGCGGGGTGGGGCTCGCCGGGCGTCTTCATCACCGCCCCAGCCAACTCTCCGGTGGGGAACAGCAGCGGGTGGCGGTGGCGCGCGCGCTGGCCACCCAACCGGCGGTGGTGCTGGCCGACGAGCCCAGCGGCAACCTGGATCGGCCAACCGCGGAACGGTTGCACGAGCTCCTCAGGACCCTGGCGCCCGAGTTCCAGACAGCCCTGGTAGTGGTGACCCACAACCCTGCCCTCGCCGCCCGAGCCGACCGGATCCTGGTCATGCGCGATGGTGTACTGGCGCCGACAACCGGGCTGGAGATGTTGCCATGAGCGCGATGTGCACTCAGTGCCATGAGCGCGAGGCGGTGGTGCGCCTGACCCAGGTCCAGGAGGACCAGGTGGTGACAATCCGCCTGTGTGAGCGATGCGCCGCCGAACGCGGGGTCGACACCGGGGTTGGCCAACTGGCGACTCCGCTGGGCGGCTTCCTGGCGGCACTGGGTGCGGTGGGCAGCACCGTCGAGGCGGATGGGGTGGGCCGGCCGAGGGCCTGCCCAGTCTGTGGATCCACGGTGGCCGATTTCCGGTCGGGGGGCCGCCTGGGGTGTGCCGGCTGCTGGGATGCGTTTGCCGACAGCCTTCTGCCACTGCTGCGTCGATTGCACGGCTCCACGCATCATGCTGGGGAACCCTACCGGGCACCTGGACAGCGGCCAGCCGGCCCGGGGGCCGATCGGCAGCGCCTGGCGGAACAGCTGGAACTGGCCGTGGCCACCGAGAACTTCGAGCTCGCCGCCGAACTGCGGGACCAGCTGAGGAGTACTGGCGGTGATTGACCTGGCCCTCCTTCCCGATGGCGGCCTGGGCTGGCTTGATGGCAGCGGGCCCGAGAGCCATCTGGTCCTTTCCACCAGGATCCGGCTGGCGCGGAACCTCGCCGAGCATCGGTTTTCGGCCCAGGCCACCGAGGCCGAACGCGAGGCGGTCCTCGGGATGGTCAGGGAAGCCGCCGAACAATCGGTGACCCTTCGCCGGGCGATGGTGTTCCGGTTGGACTCGCTGCCCAGCCTGGACCGGCAGCTCCTGCATGAGCGCCATGTCGTGAGCAAGGAACTCTCCGTGCCCGAGCGGGGCGGGGTGCCTCGCCGGGCCTCGGCGGTGCTGCTGGGTCGGGACGTGGGCGCGATGGTAAACGAGGAGGATCACCTCCGGCTTCAGGGGCTGGTTTCCGGGCTGTCGCTGGAGGCAGCATATGCCGCTGTGAGGCGCGCGGACGTTGAATTGGGGCAACAAGTTGCCTTCGCTTTTCACCCCCAGTTCGGTTACCTTACCAGCTGCCCGACCAACGTCGGCACCGGGCTCCGGGCCTCGATCCTGATCCACCTTCCCGGCCTGGTGCTGACCAAGGAAATCCATCGGGTCCTGCAGGGGCTGAGTCAGGTCGGATTGACCTATCGGGGTCTCTACGGTGAGGGCAGCGAGGTGGTCGGCAATTTTTTTCAATTGTCCAACCAGACCACGCTGGGGCAGTCCGAGAGCGAGCTGCTGGACCACCTGAGCCGAATCGTGGGGCAGGTGATCGGGCACGAAGAGAAGGCCCGGCAGATCCTACTCCGCGACGCGCCGAGCATCCTGGAGGACAAGGTCTGGCGGGCCTTCGGGTTGCTGAGGCATGCCCGGTCGCTGGGGTTCGAGGAGGCGATGAACCTCCTGAGCGGGGTGCGGCTCGGTGTGGGGCTTGGGCTGGTCCCGGACGTCGGTATGTATACGGTCAATCGTCTGTTGATCGAGACCCAGCCGGCCCATGTGCTGGCCATGGCTGGTGGAGTGCTGGACGAGGCGGATGTCCCGGTGCGCCGGGCGCGACATGTCAGAATGATTCTCGAAGCGGAGGCCGGCCGTCGTGGCTAGGTCCATGCCGCATTCCCGAGGGCTGGTCGGGGTGACCCTGCGATGAATGGCTACAACTTTACCGATCGGGTGCGGAAGGTGCTCCAGATGGCACGGGAAGAGGCATCCCGGCTTCATCACGAGTACGTTGGCACCGAGCACATCCTGCTGGGGCTGATTCGCGAGGGCGAAGGAGTCGCCGCCGCAGTGCTGCAGCACCTTAGCGTGGACCTGGAGGAAATCCAGCAGAAGATCGAGGAGACGGTCAAGAAGGGGAAGGCCGCTGCGGCGCCGGGGCCAGACCTGCCGTACACCTCGCGGGCCAAGAAGGTCCTCGAGCTGGCGATGACCGAGGCCCGCGAGCTCAACCACTCGTACGTGGGCACCGAACACCTCCTGCTTGGCCTCCTCCGGGAGGAAAAGGGGATCGCCGCCCAGGTCCTGACCGATGCCGGGGTCAGCCTGGAGCAGTCCCGCGCCGAGACCCTGCGGTTGCTTGGCACCGACCTGCCGCAGACCTCGGGGGCCCCGGGTGGCGCCCCGGCGCCAGCATCGGCTCCCAAGTCCGAGAAAAAGTCCAAGACCCCGGCGCTCGATCATTTCTGCCGTGACCTGACCCAGCTGGCTGCCGAAGGGCAGCTCGATCCGACCATCGGCCGGGAAAAGGAAATCCAGCGGGTCATGGAGATTCTGGCCCGCCGGAAGAAGAACAATCCGGTCCTGATCGGCGAGCCCGGGGTGGGGAAGACTGCCATCGTTGAAGGGTTGGCGCTGTTGATTGCCAGCGGCCAGTGCCCCGACGTGCTGCGCGACCACCGGGTGCTCTCGCTTGACATGGCCGCAGTCATTGCCGGCACCAAGTACCGGGGCCAGTTCGAGGAACGGCTCAAGGCCGTCATGAACGAGATTGCCCAGAACAAGCAGATCGTCCTGTTCATCGACGAGCTGCACACCCTGGTGGGTGCCGGTGCCGCCGAGGGCGCCATCGATGCCTCCAACATGCTCAAGCCGGCCCTGGCGCGCGGCGAGCTGCAGTGCGTCGGGGCCAGCACGCTGAACGAGTATCGCAAGTACATCGAGAAGGACGGCGCCCTCGAGCGGCGGTTCCAGACGGTGGTGGTCGATCCGCCCAGCGTCGAAGAAACCGTCGAGATCCTGAAGGGGCTGCGGAAAAAGTACGAGGACCACCACCGGGTCTCGATCCCCGACCCGACCCTGGTGGCTGCGGCAGAACTCTCCGAGCGATACATCACCGACCGGTTTCTGCCTGACAAGGCGATCGACGTCATCGACGAGGCCGGGGCCCGGGCCCGGTTGGCCTCGCAGGCGCCCCCGCCAGCCATCGGGGAGCTGAAGGCCGACCTTGACCGGGTCAACACCGACAAGGAAAATGCCGTTCGCGACCAGAACTTCGAGCGGGCGGCATCGCTCCGGGATTCCGAGCGCGAGCTCCAGGGCAAGATCCGGCAGACCCAGGAGGAGTGGGAGCGGGAGCGCCAGACCAAGCGGCCGGTGATCGACGAGGAGGCGGTGGCCTTTATCGTCTCTCGGTGGACTGGCATTCCGCTGACGCGGCTTCAGGAAGCGGAGACCGCCCGGTTGCTCCGGATGGAGGAGGAGCTGCACCTTTCCGTGATCGGTCAGGACGAGGCAATCACCGCGGTCTCGCGGGCCATCCGGCGCTCGCGGGCCGGGCTCAAGGATCCCAAGCGTCCGATCGGCTCGTTCATCTTCAGCGGCCCCACAGGGGTCGGCAAGACCGAACTGGCCCGTGCGCTGGCCACGTTTCTCTTTGCCGATCCGAGCGCGCTGATTCGGGTGGACATGTCCGAGTACATGGAAAAATTCTCGGTGTCGCGCCTGATTGGCGCGCCGCCCGGCTATGTGGGGTACGAGGACTCCGGTACCCTGACCAAGGCCGTGCGGCGGAAGCCCTACTCGGTCGTGCTGCTCGACGAGATCGAGAAGGCACACCCCGATGTCTTCAACATCCTCCTCCAGGTTCTCGATGAGGGGCACCTGACCGACAACTACGGTCGGCTGATCGACTTCAAGAACACGGTGGTCATCATGACCTCCAATGTCGGGGCGCGGGATATCACCCAGTCCAGGTCCCTCGGGTTCCACTCCGCCGATGGCCGCCAGTCGTTCGAGAAGATCGCCGAGACCGTCAAGGAAGAAATCGGGCGGGTGTTCAACCCCGAGTTCCTGAATCGGTTGGACGAGGTCATCGTTTTCCATCCGCTCGACCGGGAGCACATTGCGCAGATCGTCGGAGTCCTGATGAAGGAAGTCATCCGGCGGCTCGGTGACGAGGTGAGCCTGACGCCCCCTGCGCTCGATTTCCTGGTGGAGAAGGGCTACGACCAGAACTACGGGGCCCGCCCCCTCAAGCGTGCCATCCAGCGCTACATCGAAGACCCCCTCAGCGAGAAGCTCCTGACCGGCGACCTGACCCGCGGTGATGAGGTCGAGGTCGACCTGGCGCCCGGGGGTGACAAGTTCATATTCCGGACGCTGACCGGGACCCGCGCCTGACGTCCGTGGTGCACGCCGCTCCACCAGGAGGACGGCACGGGCGGGGCCTTGGGGTGGCCCCCTGGTTCGGGCGCATCGGGATGGTGCTCCTGCTGCTGGTTGCCGGCGTGCGCGGCGCGGCGGCCCAGGGCCCCCCGGGCCCGGTCACCCTGGACAGCATCGCGGTCATCGGCAACCAGCGCAACACGCCGACGTCCATCATCGCAGCTTCCGGACTTGTTCTCAACCAGCAGGTGAACTACCGGCAGGTGCAGCGGGCCATCCAGTCCCTCTTCGCCACCGGCCAGTTTGATGATGTCAGCGTGGCCCAGGTGGACACTGCCGGCCGCACGATCCTGCAGATCACCGTCCGGGAGCGCCCGCTGCTGGAGCAGTGGGTCATCCGAGGCGCCGAGCAGATCGACCCCAATACCGTTCGGGGCAAGATCTCCGTTCCAGTCGGGCGTCCGGTCGATCGCGCCGGGCTGGCCCGGGCGCGGTACGCCATCGATTCGCTGTACAAGCGGCGGGGGTACTATGCCGCCGAGGTCCGGCTGGTCGAGAATCCGGGTAGCACTGGAGGGGTCCGGGTCACCTTCGATATCGCGGAGGGAAACCGGGTCGTCATCAGCCAGGTGCGGATTGAGGGCAATGAGGCGTTTCCGGACCATGAGGTGGTGGCAGGGATGGCCACCCAGCCCGAGGGATTCTGGTGGTACCGCAAGGGCGAGTACTCGGAGGAACGGGTCGAAACGGACGCCCGGGAACGCCTGCCGGCCTGGTATGCGGCCCGGGGCCACATCGACTTCCGGGTACTCGGCGATTCGCTCGTGGCCGACACCACCCCCGGGAAGGCAATCCTCGTGCTCCAGGTCGACGAGGGCCGGGCGTACCGCACCGGCAGCTTTGCGGTCAACGGGAATCGGCGCTTCTCCCTGGCGGAGATCGGTAACAACTTCCCGTTCGGCGGGGTCGAGGCGGCCACCAGCGGCCAGAGCAGCCAGGCCGCGTTCGATCGGGGCGCGTGGGAGGCTGCCACCGCCGCGGTGCAGGAGCTGTACGGCAACACCGGCTATATCTATGCCTCGGTGGAGCCCGAAGAGGTCCGGCGGACCGGCACCGATGGCGTGCCGGTCGTGGACCTGCGCTGGAACATCGTGGAAGGACAACCGGCGATCATCAACCGGATCATCATCCTTGGCAATGAGGTGACCCATGAGCGGGTCATTCGCGAGGCCATCGTGCTGATCCCCGGGCAGGTCTTCAGCCGGGAAGGATTCATCCGGTCGTACCGGAACGTGGCCAACCTCGGGTTCTTCGAGGAGCCGATGCCGGTCCCGTCGGTGGAACCGACCGAGAACGGGGTGGATGTCGACCTGGTGTTCCGGGTCGTGGAGCGCCGCACCGGGAACATCAACTTCGGCGCCTCGCTGGGGCAGGGCACCGGCGTCGGCGGATTTCTGGGTCTGGAAGAGCCGAATCTGTTCGGGCGGGCCAAGCAGGGTCGGCTCCAATGGCAGTTCGGACGCAACATCAACGACTTCAACCTCACCTATTCCGACCCGGCCATCCGGGAGGGTCGGATCTCCGGCACGGTGACGCTGTTCAACTCGCGCCAGCGGTTCACCGTCGGCGACCTGGGCCGGCGCCGGCAGCAGGGCGGCCAGATTCAATTCGGCTTTCCGCTCTTTGGCTCCCGGTACACCCGCCTCTTTGCCGGCTACGGCTACCAGCGGATCCGGTACAGCGAGGGCTCCGAGGACCTGCGGGCGCAGTTCAGTTGCAACAACTGCGTGCGGTCGTCGCTGACCTCCTCGATGTCGCGCGACACCAGGCAGGGGCTGCCGTTCCCGATTGCGGGGTCGTCGGCCCGGGTCAGCATGGAAGTCAACGGTGGATTCCTGGGCGGGACCGGCAACTACCAGAAGCTGGACCTGGAGGGGCGCTGGTACACCCCGGTCGGGCGGATCGGCGGGAGCGGGGACTTCGGCGGCGGGGCCACCGCCGTGCTTGGCTTTACCGCCAAGAGTGGCTTCATCGTGGGAGACGCCGGGCCGTTCTTCACCGAGCTGTATTCGCTCGGCGGGGTGCAGTTTGGCATCCCGCTCCGTGGCTACGAAGAGTTCTCGATCACCCCGAACGGGTTTGATCCGAATGCCGGTGGCAGCGCCGCCAGCCCCTCGGCCTTCGGCAAGGCCTACGCCGCATTCACCGCCGAGCTGGGACTGCGTGTGAGCCAAAGCCTCTATGCCAACGTCTTTACCGATGCGGGCAACGTCTATCGGCGCGCCCGGCAGTACAATCCGTCCCGCCTCTTCCGCAGCTTCGGGTTCGGCATTGCACTGGTCTCACCGCTCGGACCGCTGGGAGTGGATGTCGGATATGGGTTGGACAAGGTGGACGCGTTCGGGCGTCCGGCGCCGGGATGGCAGATGCACTTCCGGCTGGGCAATTTCTTCTGATGTGTTGCCACAACGGGCCGCACACGATCACCCTGGTGAGGAGATGGACATGAAGGGTCTTACCGCTGTACTGACCACCCTGCTGGTGGGTGCCTTGTCGGCCGGCGCTGCGCCGGCCTCGGCCCAGGGCGCGCCGGGCGTGACTGCGCCGACGCGGATTGCGTTCGTCAATGTCGGCGTCGCCTTGCGTGCCATGCCCGGCTGGGCCCAGGCGGAGAGCCTTTTCGTCAAGGAACGGGAGGCGGCGGGGCAGGAACTGCAGACGATGCAGGCGGCCCTGGATACCGCCGGCACGGCGTTCCAGCAGCAGTCCCCAATGCTCTCGCCCACCAACCGGACCGCCCGCCAGCGGGAACTGCAGCAGCAGCAGGAGAAGCTGCAGGCCCGCTACGATGAGATTCAGCAAATCATGGGCCGACGCGAGCAGGAGCTGCTCAACCCGATGCAGGAACGACTGACGGCGATCATCGACGGCATCCGGGCCGAAGGGACCTACGCGGTGATCTTTGACATCGGAGCCCAGACCTCCGGGATGGTGATCTCCATGGACCGAAGTCTGGATATCACCGCCCGAGTCCTGCAACGCATTGCCCAGTCTCCCGAGAACTAGTCAGGTGGCTGTGGGCCCGCTTACCGCGCAGGCGGTCGCCGACCTTGTCGGTGGCCGCCTGCTGGGCAATGCGGAGGGGCACCTGATCGGCGCTGCCCCGCTCGATGTCGCCGGGCCGGGGGAGATCTCCTTCCTGGCCTCACCCCGGTACCTGGAGCAGTTCAGGGATTCGCACGCCGGGTGCGTGCTGCTGCCGGCTGGGCTGGCCGAGGCGCCGGGTCTGCCCGCCACCCGGGTGGTGGTCGATGATCCCCACCGCGCGATCGCCGTGATCCTGGCGCACCTGCACCCGTCTCCCACGCCCGCGCGGGGGGTGCATCCGACCGCCCAGATCGGCACTGGCACCACCCTTGGCCACGAGGTGAACATCGCGGCCGGGGTCTCCATCGGCACCGGGTGCCAGGTCGGGGATGGGGTCCATTTGGGGCCAGGGGTCGTTCTCGAGGACGGCGTGGTGATCGGCGCCGGAACCGCCCTGGGTTCGCGGGTGGTCTGCCACCACCATGTGGTGCTCGGGGCGCGCGTTACGATCAAGGCCGGCAGCGTGATCGGTGGGGTTGGCTTTGGTTACCTTTCCTCGGAAGCGGGCCACACCAGGATCCCCCACGTCGGTGGCTGCCGGATCGGTGATGATGTCGATATCGGTGCCAACTGCTGCATCGACCGCGGCAGCCTGGGAGAGACCGTGGTCGGGCGGGGAACCAAGTTGGACAACCTGGTGCACATTGCGCACAACGTGCGGATCGGGGAGGACTGCCTGATCATGGCCCTGGTCGCCGTGGCAGGGAGTACCCGGATCGGCAATCGTGTCGTCCTCTCCGGGCAGGTCGGGGTGATCGGTCACATCACCCTCGGCGACGACGTGCGGGTCGGCGCCCAGGGTGGGGTGACCGGTTCGGTGCCGGCCGGCATGGTGGTCAGCGGATTTCCAGCCAGACCGCATCGTGAGTTCATGCGCGCCACGAGTGCCATGTATCGGCTGGCTCCGCTGGCACGCCGACTGGAACGCCTGGCGGGAGATCCCCAAGGCGATGCCTAGGCGGACCCTGGCGCACTCCGCATCGGCCAGCGGCATCGGGCTCCACACCGGTGCGCGCACGACCTTGACCTGCCTCCCAGCGGCGTCAGGGTCGGGAATCTGCTTTCGGCGGATGGACCTGCCGGACCATCCCCTGATCCCAGCCCGCCTGGATCAGGTGGAAGCCACGGAGCGGCGGACGGCGATCGGGCGGGGCGATACCACGATCCATACCGTGGAACACCTTCTGGCCGCCGTCTGCGCCCTGGGCCTCGATGATGTTGAAATCCAAATCGATGGGCCTGAGCCGCCGATCCTGGACGGCTCCTTTGAGCCGTGGCGGCAACTGCTGGTGGTCGCGGGGATCGTGGAGCAACCGGGCGATCCGTGCCGGTACCGGGTCATGACCCCGTTCACGGTTACCGCCGGGGAAGCGACGTATGTCGTCTCACCCGCGGCGACCGGGCTCGAGCTTACGGTGACGATCGAGTGGGACCACCCGCTGATTGGCCGGCAGACCGGCCGCTGGTGGCTGACCCCCGAGGTCTTCGCCAGCGAATTGGCCGCAGCCCGGACCTTCGGCTTCGTCCACGAGGTCGAGGCGCTGCGGGCCAAGGGGTTGCTGAAGGGTGGCTCGACCGATTCTGCGGTGGTGCTGGACGAGAAACAGGTGGTGGACGGCAGCCTGCGGTGGCCGGACGAGTTCGTGCGGCACAAGGCGGGCGACATCATCGGTGACCTGGCGTTGCTGGGTGGTAGGGTGCAGGCCAGTATCGTGGCCACCCGCCCCAGCCATCACGGCAACATTGCGCTGGCACGGGCCATTGCCCGGACCGCCGGAAGGACGGGACCCATGAGCATGGATATCGGCAGGATTCTCGAAGTGATCCCCCACCGGTACCCGTTCCTGCTGGTGGACCGGATCGTGGAGGTCATCGACAACCGGAAGATTGTCGGGCTCAAAAACGTCACCATCAACGAGCCGTTCTTCCAGGGGCATTTTCCAGGGCATCCGATCATGCCGGGTGTCCTGATCGTCGAGACCATGGCGCAGGTGGGAGGATTCCTCCTGCTCGAAGCGGTCGAGGACGTGGCCAACAAGGTGGTCTATTTCATGTCGCTCGACAAGGTGAAGTTCCGGCGACCAGTCGTGCCCGGTGATCAGCTCCGGCTCGAAGTCGAAATGGTCCAGTTCCGCGGCCGGACCTGCCGGATGCGGGGGGAAGCCTATGTGGACGGAGTTCTGGTCTGCGAGGCGGAGATGATGGCCCGCGTGGTGGACCGGTGAACCGGATCCACCCGACCGCCCTGATCGATCCGACCGCCGAAATTGCGGCCGATGCCACAATCGGGCCATTTGCCATCATTGGTCCGCAGGTCAGCCTCGCGGCCGGGGTGGTGATCGGTCCCCATGCCACCATTGAGCGCAACGCCAGGCTGGCGGCCGGGGTGCGCATCGGGCAGGGCAGCGTGATCGGCGGCGATCCCCAGGACCTCAAGTTCCGTGGCGAGGAAACCTGGGTGGAGCTCGGCGCCGGCACGGTGGTGCGGGAGTATGCCACCATCAATCGAGGGACAGCGGCCAGCGGGACTACCCGGGTGGGCAGCGACTGCTTCCTGATGAGCTACGTGCACCTGGCGCATGACTGCCACCTGGGAGACGGGGTGATCATCGCCAATGGGACCCAGCTGGCTGGTCACGTCACCATTCAGGATCGGGCCATCATTTCCGGGCTTTGTGCCGTCCACCAGTTCGTGTCCATCGGCGGGCTCTCCTTCATCGGCGGCTGCACCCGCGTCAATCAGGATATCCCGCCGTATGTGCGAGCGGTGGGCAACCCGGTGGAATTGTACGGCCTCAATTCCGTGGGCCTGCAGCGGGCCGGACTGCCCGCCGAATCGGTCGCCGCGCTCAAACGGCTCTATCGGCTGTTCTTCAATTCCGACCTCAACCTGTCCCAGGCCCTGCATCGCGCCCAGACGGAGCTGCCCAGCCTGCCGGAGGTGGCGCGATTCCTGGAGTTTGTCACCAAGTCGCAACGGGGCGTCCCGGCGTGACCGCACCGCTGCCGGTCGGCGTGATCGGTGTCGGCGCCCTCGGCGGGCATCACGCGCGTCACCTGGCCGCGAGCCACGGGGCGGTGCTGGTGGGAGTGTACGACGAAGACCGCCTTCGTGCCGAGACAGTGGCCGAGGCCTGCGGCACCCGTGCCTTCGCCGACCTTGATTCCCTCCTGGCCCAAGTCGAGGCGGTCACGGTGGCCGTTCCGACCGTCTGCCACGCCGAGGTTGGCGTGCGGGCCCTCGAGCGCGGGGTTGCAGTGCTCATGGAGAAGCCGCTCGCCGGATCGCTGGCCGAGGCCGATCGGTTGCTTGCCGCCGCCGCGGCGGGCGGGGTGCCGCTCCAGGTGGGGCACGTCGAGCGCTTCAACCGCGCTATTCGTGGAGCCCGACGGTACCTGCAGGAACCCAAGTATCTCGAGATGACCCGGTTGGCGCCGTTCCAGCTCCGGGGTGCCGATGTGGCGGTGGTGCTGGACCTCATGATCCACGACCTCGATTTGCTGCTGCACCTGACCGGCGGAATCGAGGCATCGGATGTCCGGGCCAACGGGGTTGCGGTGCTGAGCCCCCACCTCGACATGGCCAACGCCCGGGTGGAGTTTGCCACCGGGGCGGTGGCCAATGTCACGGCCAGCCGCATGGCGCGTGAGCGCGTGCGCCGACTGCGGATCTTCCAACCCAACGGGTACTTCTCGCTTGATCTTGGGACTGGGCTCGGAGAATTCATGCGGTTGCGGCCGGATTTCCAGCCGGGCGCCTCGGTATCGCTCGATGACGTCGTGGAGCGGATCCCGCTGCAGGCTCCCGCCGCCGATGCCCTGGGGCTGGAGCTCGCCAGTTTCGTCCAGGTCATCAAGGGGCAGGACGCCGCAGTGGTCACCGGTCTGGAGGGCCGGGCGGCGCTGGCACTGGCGCTCCGAGTGTCGAGTGCGGTCGGTGCGGCGCCGGCCGTCGTTGCCGGCGGGTGAAGACCGATCGTCCGCCCCCGAGGGTGTTCATGGGGGCCGGGGAACCGTCGGGGGACCTCCACGCGGCGCCGGTGATCGAAGCGCTGCGCCAGCTCGTTCCCGGCGTGATGATCGAGGCGTTTGGCGGCCGCCGCATGGCGGCGGCAGGCGCCGTGGTGCGCTACCCGATGGAGCGATACACCGTCCTCGGATTTGTCGAAGTGTTCCGCAAGCTCCCGGCGCACTGGCGCCTGCTGCGCGCGCTGCGCCGAGAGTTCCGAAGCGGGCGCTATGACCTGGTCCTGCTGGTGGACTATCCAGGGTTCCACCTCAGGGTCGCGGAGGCGGCACGCGGGGCCGGGGTGCCGGTACTGTACTACGTGGCGCCCCAGCTCTGGGCCTGGCGACCGGAAAGGGCCAGGCGATTTGCCGCCGCGGTCGATGCGCTGGCCGTGATTCTGCCGTTTGAACCGGAGTTCTTTGCCGCCGCCGGGATTGCCACGACCTTCGTGGGGCACCCGCTGGCCGACCGGCCGTGGCCCACCCGGGATCAGGCCCGGATCGGGTTGGGGATTGGACCGGGCGAGCGGGTGTTGGGGCTCTTTCCGGGCAGCCGCTCCCAGGAGGTGGCTGCCCTCTGGCCAGTGTTCCGCGATGCGGCCCGCAAGCTGCTCGACCTGGGCCGATGCGACCGGGTCATCGTGGCGGCGGCCAGAGCGGGTGCATACCCCGATCCGGGACCAGTGGAACTCGTCTCGGGCGATCCCTTGCCGGTGTTTGCGGCGGCGGATGCTGCGCTGGCCAAGTCCGGCACCACCACCCTGGAGGCGGCGATTGCCGGGGTGCCGATGGTGGTCAGCTACAAGGTGCATCGGCTGACCGGCTGGCTGGCCCGGCGCCTGATCACGGTGCCGTGGATCAGTCTGGTCAACCTGGTGGCCGGACGCGAGGTGGTCCCGGAACTGGTCCAGGACGAAGTGACCGTCGCCCGGTTGGCCGGGTTGGCCGGGGAATTGCTCGATCCCGACTCGCCGGCCGCCGCCAGGCAGCGGGCGGGATTGTCGGAAGTACGTGCCCGTCTCGGCGGGGAGGGGGCCGCACGGCGAGTGGCGGATCTTGCGGTTGAGCTGCTGAATCGATGAGGCTCCGGATCCCCCCGGAGCGGATGGCGCGGCTGGCCGGGCCGCTCTTGCAGGGATGGTGTGGGACCTGGCGCTACCGGGTTTCCGGCGAAGAGCACTGGGCCCGTTCCCAGGACGGGAGTCGCCCCTCGGTCTACCTGATGTGGCACGAAGCACTCCTGCCGCTGCTTTGGCAGCGCCGGGGGTTGGGGATCGCGATCGTGGTCAGCGCCGCCCGGGATGGCCAGTATCTGGCCAACTTTGCCGTGCGACTCGGCTACCTTCCGGTACAGGGTTCCAGTTCTCGCGGAGCGGTGCGGGCGCTGGTCGGGGCGATCAAGATCTTGCGAGGCGGCGGCACGGTCGGGTTCACCCCCGATGGACCGCGCGGTCCGCGTCGTGAGTTCAAGCCGGGATTCCTGGCGGCGGCCCAACGCAGTGGGGCCCTCGTCTACCCGATGCATGCTGCGACGCGGTGGGCCCGGCGGCTGGGCTCGTGGGACCGGTTCCTGTTGCCGTATCCGCTGGCTCGCATCGACGTCGCGGTCGGGGCGCCGTTCGAAGTGGGGTCGGGGCCAGAGGGTCTGGAGGCTGGGCATCAACGCGCCAGGACCGCCCTCGAGGCGGTGGTGCAAGAGGCGGAATGGCGAAGCGGCGCGGCGACCGACATCGACTGATTCGCTGGCTCTGGACCAGCCGGCGCGTGGACGCCCGGCTGGCACGGCTGGCGCTGCTGCCGCTCGCCATGCTGTGGCGGGGAGCGATGGGGGTCCGTTCGACCGCCTTCCGCCGGGGGTGGCTCGATGTGCACGACATGCCGCTGCCGACGGTGGCGGTTGGCAACCTGACCGTGGGTGGGTCCGGCAAGACCCCGATTGCCGCATGGATTGCCCAGCATGCTGCCGGGCGCGGACTGGTGCCGGGCATCCTGCTCCGCGGGTATGGCGGGGATGAAGCCGGGGTCCACAGCCACCAGGTGCCCGCCGCGGTGGTCGTGGCCAACCCCGACCGGGCCGCCGGGGCGGCGGAGGCTGCGGCCCGCGGGGCCCAGATGCTGGTGCTGGACGACGCCTATCAGCGGCAGGATGTCTGGCGGGACCTGAACATCGCCGTGGTCAGCGCGGAGACCTCCCGCGCGGTGACCTGGCCGCTCCCGGCGGGACCGTGGCGGGAGGGGCTTGAGGCGCTCGACCGGGCGGACGCGCTGATCGTGACCCGTAAGCGGGCCGATGCCGCCGGGGCGCTGGAGATGGCGCGCCGGCTGGCGCCGCGGGTCTCGGGCCCGGTGGCGGTGGTGCACCTGGTGGTGCGACGGTACACCGGCATGGTCAGCGGCCGGTCGGTGCCCGCCGAGGCTCTGGTCGGCCAGCGGATCGTGGCTGCGGCCGCCATTGCCGATCCCGACGCGTTCGTGTCGCAGCTCAAGGCCACGGGCGCGCAGGTCCAGGTGGCTACCTGGAAGGATCACCACGTGTACCGGGACGAGGATGTGGCCTGGCTGGCACATGCAGCCCGACGCGCCGATCACGTGGTGATCACCCGGAAGGATGCGGTAAAACTGCGTGATCGGTGGCCGGCATCGGTGCCGGAGCCGCTTGTGGCAGAGCTGGACCTCGACTGGGAAGAAGGACTCGACGCCCTCCTCGCGACGCTCGATGCGGTGCTGGACGGGGCACTCGACCGCCTGCTGGTCAACCTGTAACTGGAGTCATTGGAGACCGTGATGAGTTCCCCCGCTGCCGCCCCTCAGGGCGGCGTAATCCGTCCCGATAAAGACACCTTCCTGTCCTCCGAGAATCCGTTCGAGGAGATGATGGCGCGGTTCGATGACGCGGCCCGCCTCCTCAACCTGGAGCCAGGTCTCTACAAGGTGCTGCGCAAGGCCGAAAAGCAGATCATCGTTTCCGTGCCCGTGCTCATGGACAACGGGGAGACCGAGGTCTTCACCGGTATCCGGGTGCTCTACAACACCTCGCGCGGGCCCGGCAAGGGGGGCATCCGGTTCGACATGGCGGTGACACTGGATGAAGTGACGGCTCTGGCAGCATGGATGACCTGGAAGTGTGCCGTGGTGAACGTGCCGTTCGGTGGGGCCAAGGGCGGGGTCATCTGTGACCCGAGCCAGATGTCCGCTGGGGAGCTGGAACGGCTGACTCGCCGGTACACCGCGAATATCATTGAGATCCTCGGTCCCGACTCCGATGTCCCGGCCCCCGATGTCAACACCAATGAGCGGGTGATGGCCTGGATCATGGACACCTACTCCATGCACAAGCGCCACACCGTGACCGCCGTGGTCACCGGCAAGCCGATCGAGATGGGCGGATCCCACGGGCGACGCGAGGCCACCGGGCGCGGCTGCATGATCGTCACCCGGGAGGCGCTCAAGAAGCTGGGGCTGCCCGTCGAGGGGACGCGGGTCGCGGTGCAGGGGTTCGGGAATGTCGGCTCCGTCAGCGCCAATCTCATGGCCCGCGAGGGGATGCGGATCATTGCGGTCAGCGACAAGGGAGTCGGCCTCTACAATCCCGAGGGGCTCGATATTCCCGATGTCCTGGAACATGTACGCCAGCACCGGTTTCTCAGCAGCTACACCAAGGCTGAGCAGATCACCAATGCGGAATTGCTGACGCTTGATTGCGACGTCCTGGTTCCCGCCGCGCTGGAAAATGTCATCACTTCCAAGAACGCGGCGCAGATCAGGGCCCGGATCATCACCGAAGGCGCCAACGGACCCACCACCGCCAAGGCCGACGCCATCCTGGCGGAGAAGGGTGTCCACGTGGTGCCGGACATCCTGGCCAACGCAGGCGGGGTCACGGTGAGCTACTTCGAGTGGGTCCAGGATCGCGGCGGCTATTTCTGGGACGAGGAGATGGTCAATCAACGGCTCGAGCGGATCATGGTGGAGTCCTTTGCTGCCGTGGCGGCGATGGCGGACCAGCACACCGTCACCATGCGGACTGCTGCGTACATGGTGGCCATCAGCCGGGTCGCGGCAGTCCACCGGCTCCGCGGCATGTACGCCTGAACCTTGAAGCTCACCCTGCTGGCGGTGGGCCGCCTCCGGCCCAGCTTTCGCGAGGCGACCGACGACTACCTCCTGCGACTGCGCCGCATGGCAGACGTCCGGGAAACCGAAGTGCGCGAAGCGGGCCGGGCCGGGCCACCACCGGTGCAGCGGCGAGAGGAGGCGAAGGCCCTTCGCTCCTCGCTACCGGATGGTACCGTCTGCATCGCCCTCGACCAGCGGGGCGAAGGGTGGTCGAGCGAGGGGCTGGCCCACCGTCTCGGGGCGTGGCGGGATGAGGGCCGCGCCGTTGCCTTCATCATCGGCGGCGCCGTGGGCCTCGACGATGAGCTGCTGGATTCGGCAGCCCATCGCTGGAGCCTGGGAGCGCTCACCTTGCCGCATGAGCTGGCCCGGGTGGTCGTTGCCGAGCAGGTCTATCGGGCCTTCACGATTCTCCGTGGCGAGCCATATCACAAGGGAGACGACCGTGCCCGGTAAGTCCTGCGGTTGGGGCCTCTGTCTGGCGGAGTGCCGGTCATAGTGCGCCTGCATCCGACTCCCCTTGCCGCGCCAGTGCTCCAACCCCGGCCGCGTCCTGGGGCCCCCCTGGGCCCGCTGCTCGAGGCGATTGTGCCCGCCCCCGGCGTCGCATCGCTCCTCGTCGATCTGGCCGCCCCGGACCTCGCACTCGTCACCACCGGCCAGCAGGCCGGCCTCTTCACTGGCCCGCTCTACACCATCCACAAGGCCCTCTCCGCCGCGGCGCTGGCCTCCGAACTCTCCCGCCGCTGGAATCGCACCGTGCGCCCGCTGTTCTGGATTGCCGGGGACGACCACGACTTTGCCGAGGCCGCGAGCACCAGTTGGGTGACGCCGGACGGGAGTCTCCATTGCGTGGAGCTGGAGCCACGCCCGCCGGAGGCGCCAATGCTCCCGATGTACCGGGAACCGCTGGGCCCCCCCATCGAGGCCCTGCTGGAGTCCTTCCTCAACGGGATTCCGGAGGCGCCACATCGCGATCATGTCTGCGGATGGCTGTCACGCCATTATCGGCCAGGGACGACCATCGCCGGGGCGTATGCCGGGGCGCTCGCCGAGTTGCTGGCTCCGTTTGGAGTGGCCTGCCTCGATAGCACCCATCCCGCTTTCAAGCGTGCGGCGGCCCCGTTCATCCTCAAGGCGCTCGCCGCCACCGATCCCCTCGACCTGGCGTTGAGCGATGTCGCGGCTCGCTATGCCGAGGCCGGCGAGGCAGCGCCCGTCGTGGTCGGGGAGGGGGCCAGCCTGGTGTTCCTCGAAGATCGGCTGGGACGGGATCGGCTGGTGCGGAAGGATGGGGGATTCATCACCCGGCGAGGCAACGACTCATATTCCCTGGAGCAGCTGACTGCCGTTGCCCTGGCCGAACCGGAGCGGCTCTCGGCCAGCGTCCTGCTGCGGCCTGTCCTGGAGAGCGCGATGTTGCCGACGGTGGCCTATGTGGGGGGACCGGGAGAGCTGCGCTATCTGGGGATGACCGCCCCGGTGTACCAGCAGCTGGACACGTGGACCCAACTCCCCGTTCCGCGGTGGTCGGGGGTGATCGTGGAGCCCCACGTCGATCGGATCCTGGCCAAGTTCGGTACCACGGTGGACGAGGTGATCCGCGATGCCGAAGCGCTGGAGCAGCGCCTGATCCGGGCCCAGCTCCCTGAGTCAGTCTCCCATGGACTGGTGGAGCTCGACCGGATGGTCGGGAGTATCCTCGATCGAATCGGACCGGCGGCGCTGGAGATCGACCCGACCCTTTCCGGCCCGATCGCCAACTCCCGGCGACGGATGGACTGGGCCCGGCAGGACCTGGAAGTCCGCATCCTCAGGCGATTGCGCGTCCGGGAGTCGGTGGATCTGGCCCAATTGCGACGGGTCCGGGGCACCATCCACCCCGGGGGCAATCCCCAGGAACGTGTCCTGACCGTGGCGCCTTTCCTGGCGCTGCATGGTCCCCAGTTGCTCACGGCGATCCTTGAGGAGGCACAGGCATGGTACGCCGCGGCCCTTGAAGGCCCGCCTCCTCCCGCCTAGACTCGTCGCATGTGGCTTGGCCTCATTATCCTGGTGGCGCTCATGATCCCGGTCGTGGGCATCTTGGTCGACTCCCCGATCGGCCGGGCCTTGGCCAACCGTCTTGGGGGCGAGGTCCAGACGCCCCCGGATCTGGCAGCCTTGGTCCGGAAGGTCGACCTGCTCGAGGGCGATGTCGATGACCTGAGCCGCGCGGTGGAGCTCTTGCGAGAGGAGAACCAGTTCCTCCAGCGCCTCCTCGAGGACCAGCCCCCCGCTCGCCC